>Ga0233425_10009922_pt1 | contig 11837 bp, 9 predicted proteins | sample Watercolumn_Towu_2_FD_181712 | JGI IMG/M metagenome (GOLD analysis project Ga0233425, IMG submission 181712) | Freshwater microbial communities from Lake Towuti, South Sulawesi, Indonesia - Watercolumn_Towuti2014_140_MG | ecosystem: Environmental > Aquatic > Freshwater > Lake | place: Indonesia...
GCGCGGGCGGCGTCCAGCCAGCCGTCAGGCCGCGCCTCTTCAACAAGCTTTTCGAGCAGGCCGTCGAATTTATGCGCATCGAGCGGCTCGCCGATAACCCCTGTCGAGGCGAGAAATATCTGGCGTTCAGGCGCGCCCATCGCGGCGGCGGCGAGCTTCGCCGAGAATCTGACCGCTTGCGCGCCGTTCTTGCCGGTGAAGGCGTTGGCGTTTCCGGAATTGACCAGAAGCGCGCGAGCCTTGCCGCCCTTCAGCCTGTCGCGGCACCAGTCGACCGGCGCCGACGGACATTTGGATTTGGTGAAGACGCCCGCGACCGTCGTTCCCGCATCGAGCAAGGCCAGCATCACGTCGGTGCGTCCGGCGTAGCGCACGCCTGCTGCGCCGACGGCGAAGCGCACGCCCTCAAGCGGCGGGATTTCGGGCGCGGATTTCGGCGCAAGCGGCGAGACCGGGAGGTCATGAGCCATAGCGGAGCCCTTTCGATCGGAGTGGACCTCCGGCTGGATTTGCCCGGGCGGAACATTTGCGTCAAGGTTTCGCTACGATATGGCAAAATCCACTAAGCTTGCCGTTTCGTCAGTCTGTCATTTGAGCGTGATTTTCGAGACGCTTCGCCCAAACTTTTTCAAGAGGGAAGAATTATGGCCGAGACTTTTGAAATTGGCTTCACAATGGCCGGCGCCATTTCCGCTGGCGCTTATACCGCCGGCGTGATGGATTTTTTCATCGAGGCGCTCGACGCTTATTACGAAGCAAGAAAGCAGCCGGGTTGGGATGGTCCCGTGCACGACGTGCGCATTCCCGTCCTGGCGGGCGCGTCCGCCGGCGGCATGACTTCGGCCATCTGCGCGCTGCACGCCTTCCGCGATCGGTTCGATCATGTCTGGCCGCAGGACGAGGCGCGCAGGATACCCGATCGGCGCCGCAACAGGCTGTATTCATCCTGGGTCGAGGACATCGATATCGAGCATCTATGCGAGACGACCGATCTGGAGAATGCGCCGGGCGAATCCGTGCGCTCGCTATTATGCTGCGACGTCATCGATCGGATCGTCAGGGACGCCTTCGACATGGATGGCGCGATTGTCGCCCGCGAATGGATCGGGCGCGGCGACGACCGAAGCCTCAGGCTGCGCCTGACGGTGACCAATCTGCGCGGCGTGCCGTACTCGTTTCAGATTTACGGCGCGCATGACCCGCGGCGCTACGGCATGCTGAATCACGGGGAGTTCGTCGACTTCAAGATCGGCGTCGCGCCGACGCCGAGCGACGGCGCCTATGCGCTCGATATTAGGAACACGAAGACCGACGACTGGGAGCTGTTCCGCACCGTCGCGAAAGCGACCGGGGCCTTTCCGATTGGTCTTGCGCCGCGTCGTCTTTCCCGCCGGCCGCTGGAATATCGTTTCGCGTCGCGCATCGGCTACGGGATCGGCGACGCCTTTCGCATTATCGATCCCGACGAATGGTTGTTCGAGGCTACGAATGACCCGTACAAGTTCATCGCGGTCGATGGCGGCACGGTCGACAATGAGCCGCTCGAAATGACGCGCCGCTATCTTTCCGGCGGCGCGACCCAGCGTAATGCGTCCGACGGCTTCAACACGACGAAGGCCGTAATCCTTGTCGCCCCCTTTCCAAACTATATCGAAGCCAAGATTCCCGATTCGACCGTCGACTCGCATAATCGCGATATCGGGTTGATGTCCGTTTCAGGCGCGCTGCTGTCGGCGCTCGTCAATCAGGCGCGGTTCAAGCCGGACGAACTCAAGCGCGCGGCCGACGACGAATATTATTCGCGCTATCTTATCGCGCCGTCGCGCGACTCCATCGGCACGCCGGAATCTATCGCCTATCCGATCGCTTGCGGCGTGATGGGCGGTTTCGGCGGGTTCTTGCACAAATCCTTCCGCCGTCATGACTACCTGCTCGGAAGGCGCAACGCGCAGGCGTTTCTGCGCCGGCATTTCAATCTGCCGGAGAAGGCGGGCCTCTTTGCGGATTTCAAAGGCGATGTCGAGAAATGGCTTGTCCGCGCGCGCGAAGACGCCGCGAAACCGAAGCGCATATCTGCGGCGGGCCAGACGAATCTGCGCGCCCTGCCGATCATTCCTCTGACGGAAAGGTTGAGCCAGGAGATCGTTATCCCGGCGGAGGAGCTTCCGGCGCCGCAGGAGCTTTTCGAGGAGGGGCCGGCGCGCCGTGCGCTCGACCGACGCCTAGCAGATCGGGCGCGCGGCGTCGTGGATCGTCTCGTCGACGTTGACCTGAAGTTTAACGGTGGACCGCTCGGCTGGCTGGAGCGCGTCGGCGCGAAGCGCGTCGGAGCCCAGCTCGTCACGAACAAAGCCACTGACGCCGTTCACGGTGCCATCGAGGACGTCCTGAAGGCGTTCTACAAATAAAGCGGCGCGCCGTAGCGCGCTGCTTCACAAACCTCACGATCGCCGAGACTACTTCTTCTTTGGCGCTTCGGCAGGCTTGGCGCCTTCCGCCGGCTTGGCGCCGGGCGAGCCCTCCGCCGGCTGGTCGGAGCGCTCGATCTTGGAGCCTTCGCGCAGCTTCATGACGAGTTCGCTCTGCGCCTTCTGCACCACGTATCGCGCGACCTGGTCCTTGACCTGATCGAGCGGGGGGAAGGTTTTCGGACGCTTCTCATCGAGCTTGATGATGTGCCATCCGAACTGCGTCTTGATCGGCTCAGAAATCTGGCCTGGCTCCAATTTCGCCGCCGCCTCGCCGAATTCCGGCACCATACGGTCCTTCGTGAACCAGCCGAGATCGCCGCCCTTGGCGCCGGGATCCTTCGAAAGTTCGGTCGCGACCTTGCCGAAATCTTCGCCGCCCTTGATGCGCTTGAGCGCGGCCTTCGCTTCTTCCTCGGTCGGCACCAGTATGTGATGCGCGTGATATTCCGTTTCAGGCTTCTGGTTCTTCGCCGCTTCGTCATAGGTCTGCTTGATCGCCGCTTCGGTCGCCGCCTTCTTGGCGACGTCGCTAAGCAGCGTCTCCATCAACGCCTTGTCGCGGAGATAAGCGAGCTTCTTGGCGAATGCCGGCGTCTCGGCGAGCTTGTCGGCCTGCGCCTTTTGCACGACGAGCTGCTCGTCGATGAGGAAGTCGAGCACATAGGTCTCGCGCGCCTTGCCTTCAAGTTGGCGCGGAATAGCGGGACCAAGATCCTCCATCGCCATATTGAGGTCTTCATCGGTGATCTCGACGCCATTGACCTTTGCGAGGGTTTTCGCCGCCGCCGATGTCGCGCTGGCGATGCTCATCGCCAGCAGGGCGGCGAGCCCGGTCGCTCCAAGCGCGGCGCGGGCGAGAGAACGCGCATTCTTGCGGGCGTGAGACATGATGTGCTCCAAAAAAGAGGCCGGTAGGCCCTGAAGAAAGCGGCCGTCGCCGCTGGCGGGGATGGTCCTGCGCGAGGAATCCGGCGTATCTATGCCCGAGGGGCGGGTTCTGACAACCCGGCTAAGCCGAAACCGGGCGCTCGGCGACTTCGCCGACGACGCTCGTGAAAATTTCCCGGGTCCTCTTCTGCGTGTCGGCGAGTAGGGCTTCGAGATTGGAAAGATCGGGCGCGTCGCCGATCCGCAGCAGCAGCTCCGTCAGTCCGCGCGGCGCGTCGGCGGGACAGAAAGCGTCGTCGACCGCAAGCCGTAGCAGTTGCGTCAGCCCCTGATAGAGCTTTGAGGCGTCAGCCAACGCTTCCGCTGCGCCCGCATCGAGAAAGCCGGCGTCTCTCAGATGCTGAAGGGCGACTGTGGTGGTTGTCGAAAAAAGCTCGGGATGCTGCGGTCCATGGAGCAGCATCAGATATTGCGCGATGAATTCTATGTCGATCAACCCGCCTGGGACTTGCTTGACCTCCCAGGGGCTTCCCCGCCCCTTTTCCTTTTCGATCCGCCGGCGCATGGACAAGATGTCGTCCTTCAATTTTTGCGCGCCGCGGGGCCGCGTCAGCGCCGCGCGGATCGCCGCATCGACGCGGTTCGCGAACGCCTGAGGACCCGCGATGACGCGGGCGCGGGTTAAGGCCATATGCTCCCAAGTCCAGGCCTCATGGGCCTGATAGTCGGAGAAGGCTTTAAGACTCACCGCGATCGGCCCGCTGTTGCCTGAAGGCCGCAAGCGAAAATCCACTTCGTACAGCAGGCCTTCGGTCGTCGGCGCGGAAAGCGCGCTGATCAGCCTCTGGGTAAGGCGGCCGTAATAGTGTTGCGTTGAAATCGGCCTCTCGCCGCCTTTCGATTCCGCCAAGGGATCGGCGTCATAGAGCAGCATCAGATCGAGATCGGAAGCTGCGGTCATCTCGCATCCGCCGAGCTTGCCCATGGCGACGACCGCCGCCGCGCCGCCCTCGATCGTTCCATGCGTTCTGGAGAATTCTTCGCAAATTCGCGCGAAGAGCCGAGAGATCAGCGTTTCGGCGAGGCGCGTATAGGCGAAGCCGGCCTCAGTGACCGACGCCGAGCCGGTCAGAATGCGCACGCCAATGAGGAATTTCTGCTCCTGTCCGAAGATGCGCGCGCGGTCGAGCGCGTCTTCATAGGAGCGCGCCTCCGAGAACTGCTCAGCAAGCCTCTGGTCAAGCTCCGCCTGCGACGGCACGCTTTCGAAAAAGGCGGGCTCGAGCAGCGCGTCCAATACGCGCGGGCGGCGCGAAATGGTCTCAGCGAGTTTTGGCGCCGCGCCCATGATGGCGGCGAGCAAATTCAAAAGACGCGGCTGCGAAACTAGAAGCGAGAAGAGCTGCACGCCCGCGGGCAGTTTCGACATGAGCTTGTCAAACGCGAGAAAGGCGGCGTCGGCGTTCTCCGTCGCGGCGATCGCTTCAAGCAGGATGGGCGTCAGCTCCGTGAGGCGTTCACGCGCCACGGTCGAGCGGGTGGCCGCGTAGCGGCCGAAATGCCAGCCGCGAATCGTCGCCGTCACCATCTTAGGGCTGGCGAAGCCCATATTGGCGAGCGTCTCGATCGTGCCCGGATCATCGTCATCGCCGGTGAAGACGAGATTGCCGGCCGACGAGGTGAGCTGCGGCGCGCTCTCGAACAGCTTGGCATAATGACTCTGCACAACGTCAAGCCGCTTCAGCAGCGCTTCGGCGAAATCGGCGTAGCTGGCAAGACCCATCATGTGGCCGATGACGGCGACGCCGTCTTCAGTCTCTGGCAGCGTATGTTTCTGCTCGTCGGCGACCATTTGAATGCGATGCTCGACGTCGCGGAGAAAAAGATAGGCTTCGCGCAGATCGTCGCGCGCCTCTGGCGCCACCCAGCCGCTGTCGACGAGTTGGTCGAGCATCGCCAGCGTCGAGCGCCCGCGCAGGCGCCGATCGCGGCCGCCGGTGATGAGCTGCTGCGTCTGCACGAAGAATTCGATTTCGCGAATGCCGCCGCGTCCGAGTTTGATGTTGTGGCCGACGACGGCGATCTTGCCGTGTCCCTTATGCGCGTGAATCTGCCGCTTGATGGAATGGACGTCGGCGATGGCCGCGAAGTCGAAATATTTGCGCCAAACGAAGGGCGCGAGCTCTTGCAGGAATTGCTCGCCGGCGAAGATATCGCCCGCGACCGGCCGCGCCTTGATATAGGCGGCGCGCTCCCAGTTCTGGCCCATGCTTTCGTAGTAGGAGAACGCCGCTTCCAGCGGGATGGCGATCGGCGTCGCGCCCGGATCGGGACGCAGCCGCAAATCGGTGCGAAACACATAGCCGTCGACCGTGCGCTCGCTCATGATTTTGACGATCCGCTTCGTCAGTCTGACGAAGAAATCGATGTCCTCCGAGGGGTCGGCGAGGCGCGCGCGCGAACGGTCGAAGAAGACGATGAGATCAATGTCGGATGAATAATTCAGCTCGAAGGCGCCGCCCTTGCCCATGCCAAGAAAGATCCATCCCGACCCGCGTTCCGGGTCGCGTTGATCGGCGAGTTCGATCTTGCCCGCAAGCGCAGCGGCGCGCAGGGTGAAGCGAATGGCGGCGGAAAGCGTGGCGTCGGCGATCTGCGTGAGCGCGCGCGTCGCCTCCGGCATGTCCCAGACTTTGGCAAGATCGGCGAGGGCGGTGATGAGCGCGGCCTCTTGCTTCGTGAGGCGCAAGAGGCGCATCAACTCGGCTTCGTCTTCGGTTGCGAGGTTCTGCGTTTCTTCGATGAGGGCTTCGATGCGCTGCGCCGGATCGCTCGCAAGCGCTCTCGCAAGCCGCGCCGGATCGCGCGCCGAAAGGTCGGTGAGATAGGGCGAAGAGCCCAATACGCCGAGCAAGAGATCGCGCGCTTTTGGCCGCTCACGCAGCAGCGTTCCGAGCGCGTCACCGGTTGCGCTGTCCTTCTCGAGAACGCGCGCAAGCGCCTCTTCGGCCTTCTCGGCGTCGAGAGGCTGAATGAAGACCTTGGCGCGGTCCAGAAGGGCGTTGACGTCCGGTGTCAAGGGGCCTCCCTCTTGCTGCTTCGAGAAGCGGCTTTGCGCCTGGATATAATCCGGCTATCCCGTAAATCAGCTTTGAGATCGAGAAACGTCAATGGGAAAAGGGGCAGCCCCTCGTCCTTCGAGACGGCTCCTGCGGAGCCTCCTCAGGATGAGGGGCTTTGGGCGTAAACGATTGGGCTCAACGCCGTGGCCATGGCTTGGCGCTGAGCGAAGCAAAGCAACAAGCTCCCTCATCCTGAGGAGCGTGCGGCGCACGCGTCTCGAAGGAGGAGGGAATTCGTTGCCAATCATGAGAAGAATTGTATGTCGCAAGAGGATGTCGCGCAGCTTCTCGCCCGCATCGCCGGGGCGCTGGAGCGATTGGCGCCGCCGGAGCCTGACGCGCCGGACTTCCCGGCCGCCGAGGCCTTCGTCTGGCGCGCTTCAGGCGGCGCGTTCCATCCTGTGCGCCGCGTCAACCGCGTCGATCTCGCGCTGCTTAAGGGCGTCGATCGCCAGCGCGACATGCTCTTCGCCAACACCAGCCGCTTCGCGCAGGGGCTCCCCGCCAACAACGCGCTGCTATGGGGCGCGCGCGGCATGGGCAAATCCTCGCTGGTGAAATCCATTCATGGCGCGCTTGCCGAAAAGGGGCTGAAACTCATCGAAATCCATCGCGAGGATATTGAAGCGCTGCCCGCGCTACTCGGCGCGCTGGCGCCGGCGCCGTTTCGATTCATTGTCTTTTGCGATGATCTTTCGTTCGATGGTTCGGAGACAAGCTACAAGGCGCTCAAGACCGCTCTCGAAGGCGGCGTCGAAGGACGGCCGGACAATGTGCTCTTTTACGCCACCTCTAATCGTCGCCATTTGCTGCCGCGCGACATGATGGAGAATGAAAGCGCCACCGCGATTCACCCCGGCGAGGTGATTGAAGAGAAAATCTCGCTTTCAGATCGCTTCGGACTCTGGATCGGCTTTCACAATTGCAGCCAGGACGACTATCTGGCGATGGTCTTCGGCTACGTCGATCATTTTGGCCTTAAGGCGCCAGAGGCGACGATCCGCGCCGAGGCGCTGGAATGGTCGATTACGCGCGGCGGCCGTTCGGGGCGCGTCGCCTGGCAATATATTCAGGATTTGGCCGGGCGGCTGGCGAAGACGCTCGGATAATTTCCCGCCTGTCATTCCCGGCAGGCCGAAGGCGGCTCATAGGGGTCGTCATTGCGAGGAGCGTAGCGACGATGCAATCCAGGGTCGCGGGGATTCTGGATTGCTTCGCCTTCCGCTCGCAATGACATCCGCGAACTTCAGACGAGAGTCTTCGCTTTGAACCGACACAAATCGGCGATGATGCAACGCGGACATTCGGGTTTGCGCGCCTTGCACACATAGCGCCCGTGCAGAATGAGCCAGTGATGCGCGTGCAGGAGATATTTCTGAGGCACGATCTTCTCGAGTCCAGCTTCGACCTCTTCGGGCGTCTTGCCAGTCGCCAGCGGCAGCCGGTTCGAGACTCGAAAAATATGCGTGTCGACCGCGATCACCGGCTGGTGAAAGGCGACATTAAGCACGACATTCGCGGTTTTGCGGCCGACGCCAGGAAGCGCCGTCAGCTCTTCGCGCGTGCGGGGCACTTCCCCGCCATGGCGCTCGACGAGCAATCGCGACAGGGCGACGATATTTTTCGCCTTGGCGCGATAAAGGCCGATCGTCTTGATGAGGTCGCGCACGCGCTCCTCGCCGAGCGCCGCCATCTTGGCGGGCGTGTCGGCAAGCGCGAAGAGCGCCGGAGTCGCCTTGTTGACGCCGGCGTCGGTCGCTTGCGCGGACAGCACGACGGCGACAAGCAGGGTGAAAGGATTCTTGTACTTGAGCTCGCTCTTGGGTTCTGGATTTGCGGCCGCAAGACGCGCAAAAATCTCTTCGATGCGCGCCGCCTCGGAGGCCGCCCGCCGCCGGCCGGGTCGCGCCCTTTTGGCGACGCGCGCGCTTGAAGTGTTTGTTTCCGCCATTGGCGCGTTATAACTTTTAGAGTCTGGGGGAGAAAGCGCCGGAGAGATGTCCGACCCCTTCGAGCGGAAAATCTACGAAGCGCGGCTGACGCCGCACCGGTCGATGACTCCGCACGCTTTCTATCTTTTCATCCTGATATTCTGTCTCGGCCAGGTCCTGTTTGCGCTGCCTTTCTTTTTCATGGGGGCCTGGCCGGTCGCGGGCTTCATGGGCCTTGACGCGCTCGGCCTCTATCTCGCCTTCCGCCTGAGCTTTTACGCTGCGCGCAGCCATGAAACGCTCGATCTCACGCCGCTGGAGCTCGTTTTTGCTCAGATCGGCGCGCGCGGTCAGCGCAAGGAATGGCGGTTCAATCCTTCCTGGGTGCGGCTTGAGCAGACCGTGCATGAAGAATTCGGCACTGAGCGGGTCGAGTTGGTCTCGCGGGGCGAAACCGTCGAGATCGGCGCTTTTTTGGGGCCGGACCAGAAGGCGGAGCTGGCGCGCGATCTCAATCGCGCGCTCACCGACGCGCGGATGGGCGCGCGTTTCGGCTAGAGCGCGGCTCGCGAAAAAGTGGAGCCCGGCTTGTCGCATAGAGCGCGCTCTAAACTTTTGAGATCGATCAAATTATCTGCATTTGGGCGATTTCGCCCAAATGCAGCGTGATCTAGCGTCGCTGGCTCAGCATCGCGTCCGCTTCCCGTATCAGCCGCGCTTCATGGCGCTTATAATAACGCCAAAGCATGAACAGCCCGATCGCCAAGCCGCCAGCGAGTGCCGTCGCAATCGGACCTTTGATCTTTTCGAAGCCGGCGGTGAGGAAGTAGCCGCCATAGCCGAAGACGCAGGCCCATATTATGCCGCCCGTCGCGTTGTAGACGAAGAAGCGCCCCGGCGGCAGGTGATTTGCGCCAGCGAGCGACGCCGCGAGAATGCGCAGCAGCGCGAAGAAGCGCCCGAAAAACACGATGGCGCCGCCCCACCGGTAGAAAAGATATTGACCTAGGCGCAGTTTCTCCGGCCCAAGCCCCACGTAATGGCCGTAACGCTCGAGCAGCTTCGTGCCAAACTCCCGTCCGAGCCAATAGCCGATATTGTCGCCGACGATTGCGCCGGCTGCCGCCGCCACCACGATATTTTCGATCGCCATCGCCCCCGATAGCCGCGCGAAGATCGCCGCGCCGACCAGCATGGTTTCGCCCGGCAACGGAATGCCGGCGCTCTCAAGCGCCACGACGAAAAAAATCGCCCAATAGCCGTAGGCCGACAGGATGGAGGCGATCTGCGCCTGATCAAGTAGATGCGTCATCCTCGGCCAAGAAAGAGGCGGCTGTCGCTAATTTCATATAGGCCGGAGAGCGCGAAGGGCGACGTCGCCGAAGCGACGCCGCCCCTCAAGGCAGCACAGCAGCGATTGGGATCAGTGATAGCGCAACGCATTCTCGCGCGCTGCGCTGAACGCATAGGGCGGCGTGGCGGCCATAGCCTCGCCGTCTCTAAAGAAGGGATCGCGTTCCAGCGCCGCTTCCAGAACCTCGCGCAATCCTCTCAGCAAAGGCTGGTCGTCGCGGACGACCTTGACGCGAAGCGCCTCCTGTACGGCTTCGTCGGACCGGCTCGCGAAGTCGCGCACCGCCAATACGACATATTTGCCTGCGCTGAGGCCTTTCTCCCCGGCGGCTACGCGCACCCGCTCGGCGAAGTGACCGCCGATGCACGACAATGCGGCTTGTGCGACCTTGTCGTTAGAGCAGGAATTGATCAGATCCGCGATGACCATGACGACCTCCGCCCTTGAACCGGTTCCAAATCCTTGGAACCCTTTGTTGGCCGCGGTTTGCCCGCGACACTTGTCCCTGTCCGCGCTTCGCGCCTCAGCGGCGCGTCTCCTCCCGCCAAGCCGTCCAGTTAAGCTGGACGTCATCTCTATAAAAATTGCTGAAAATTTCCTCATCCGAACTTCGGATGGGATGTTCAAAGCCGTCGAACGAGAAAATCGGCGCAAGAGCCGACTTTCGCTCCAAAGTCGCGCCCGCCCCGCTTTCTAACCGAAAGCCGTGACACCTTCGCGACGAAAGTTCGTCAGCAAATCAACAACATAATGATTAGCCGAGCTGAGGCCGCAACTCGACTCGGGATTCAACTCTTGGCCAGAGCAATAGTTCCCAGCCGCCAAGAAATTCGTAGCTGCGGTGCAAAAATTTTGGGCGCCGCCGAAGACATGCTTACCAGCTGCCGACATTTGGCGCCGAAGCCCAGGGTTCGGCCGGCGGCAGCGGCGCGCCCTTTTGCAGCAGTTCGATGGAGATCATGTCCGGCGTTCGCATGAACGCCATATGGCCGTCCCGCGGCGGCCGATTGATCGTCACGCCAGCCGCCTGCAGCCGCGCGCAGACCTCGTAAATATTCTCGACGGCGAAGGCGAGATGCCCGAAGTTGCGCCCGCCGGCGTATTCGTGCTCGTCCCAGTTATAGGTGAGCTCGATCAGCGGCGCGTCCCTTTCCTTGGCTTGAGCGGCGTCATCGGGCGCGGCGAGATAGACGAGCGTGTAGCGCGCCTTTTCATTCTGAGTGCGGCGCACCTCTTTTAGTCCGAGCACGTTGCAAAAGAATTCGAGCGAGCGGTCGAGGTCGCCGACGCGGATCATGGCATGCAGAAATCTCATATGCGGCTCCTATCTCATGGGTCGGCCATAGTTCTACCATTTGGGCGGCGTGATTTGCGTCCCCGCTGGCCGCTTGCTAGGGCCTGCGCTTCCAGAACATAGAGTGGCGCGCTTACGTGACCGAGACGAAGGCTCTCCCAAGAGCGGCGACGAGCGTCAAGCTCGCGGCCGCTAAGGCTTCGATCGTTGCGAGCGCTCTGCTTGCAACCGCCAAGCTCGCAGCCGGCCTGTGGTCCGGCTCGCTCGCGCTCCTGTCGGAGTCCGGCCACGCCTTCGTCGACACTGGCGCGACGACGCTCACCTATTTCGCGGTGCGTGAAGCGGAAAAGCCGGCGGACGAAGAACATCACTATGGCCATGGTAAATATGAGGCGCTCGCCGCGCTGATCGAAACCGGCTTTCTTTTCGGTCTGGCGCTGTTCGTCGTCGCCGAGGCCTGGCGGCGCCTGCAGGAGACGAATGTCGAGATCAACGCAGATTGGCCGATCTATGGCGTTCTCATCATTTCCATCGCAGTCGATTACGTGCGCTCGCGGCAGTTGAGCCGGATCGCGAGAGAGGAAGGCAGCGACGCCCTGGCCGCCGACGCGCTGCATTTTGCGAGCGATTTGGTCTCATCGACGCTGGTTCTGCTCGGCCTTGTTGCGGCGCATTATGGATTCGAGCGCGGCGACGCGCTCGCCGCCATCGGCGTCGCCGCCTTCATCGCCGTCGCCGGTTTTCGCGTGGGCCGCCGCACGATCGACACTTTGCTCG
>Ga0233425_10009923_pt1 | contig 11837 bp, 13 predicted proteins | sample Watercolumn_Towu_2_FD_181712 | JGI IMG/M metagenome (GOLD analysis project Ga0233425, IMG submission 181712) | Freshwater microbial communities from Lake Towuti, South Sulawesi, Indonesia - Watercolumn_Towuti2014_140_MG | ecosystem: Environmental > Aquatic > Freshwater > Lake | place...
GAAAAGGCCACCCTTTGAAACTGTAAGCATTGCATCTTTCTGTATTATTTTACCGGTAAATTTACCGGTTGAAGTTATTTCTACTCCGCCAGAAGATATCATTTCTCCTTTGAAGGTTCCGGCTATTATGGCATTTGCTGTTTTAACTTTTGCATCAACTTTTCCTTCCTTACCAATCGTGAGTTCTTTTTCAGAAACTAGCTCTCCTGTAACCCTGCCATCTATCCTTGTTGAGCCACGTGAATATAGTTTTCCTTCTATGATCACACCCTCTGCTATTACGGTCAATGTTTTGCTTGACGGAAGATCCATCTCTTTTTTTTCAAACATTTTTTCTCCAGTCTTTTTGATCTTTATTTTTAAGTGCAATTTCAAAAATTTCCACGACTTCCTTTTTACCCAGTTTTAAAAAGTTTCCTATGGGCCCCCACTGTAGCTCTTTTTGCGCCATCTCTTCAAATTTTTCACTGTTTATCCCCAGTTCTTCAAGGCTTGTTGCAAGGCCTATTGACCTGAAAAAAGATATGAGGCTTCTTATTCCATTAAGAGCCGTTTCGTCGGCGCTTCCAGGGAAAGGATCAACGTCCCATACCCTGCAGGCAAACTGTTCAAATTTTCTAATATTTTTTTTGTAAACATATTTCATCCATGCCGGAAAAATAACCGCAAGAGCCTGGCCGTGGGCAACACCATAAACTGCGCCAAGTTCATGCCCCAACTTGTGGGATGCCCAATCTTCTATCCTGCCGGTACCCAGTATACCATTATGCGCCAAAGTGCTGGCCCATAAAAGTTCAGCCCTGCTGTCGTAATCATCAGGATTTTTCAGTACTAGGGGCGTATTTAAAATAATTGTTTTTAAAGTGCCTTCACATAGCCTGTCGGTCAAATCCGCCCTGGGTGTATTTGTAAAGTATCTTTCCAGAATATGGGCCATCATGTCTGCAGAGCCGCATGCTGTCTGGAAAGGGTCCACAGTAAAAGTCAGTTCCGGATTGAGAATGGCAAATTTTGGAAGTATCAGGTGGCTGTGGAAGCCTTTTTTCAGCTGTGTTTTTTCATTTGTTATAACAGTTACCACACTTGCCTCGCTGCCAGCCGCAGGAATAGTCAGCACGACCCCCAGAGGTAATGCACTTTCGGGTTTTGCCTTTGCCACAAAAAAATCCCACACATCACCATCATAATCAACACCCAGTGCTATTGCTTTTGCAGAATCTATTACACTACCGCCTCCAGCAGCAAGTATAAAACCGATTTTTTCTTCCCTGCATATATTTATACCCTCATAAATCTTTTCCAATACAGGATTTGGCCTTACACCTCCAAGTTCAAAAACCGTAATTTCCTGCTGCTCAAGAGACTGCTTAAGCCTGCTGCAAAGGCCTATTTTTTTGATAGTGTCACCCCCATAATGGAGCAGCACTCTGTTTGAGTATTTTTTCGCTTCCCGGCCCGCACCATTTTCGGTTTGTTTGCCGAAGATTATCTCTGTGGTATTGTGGAACCTGAAATTTTCCAATGCTTCATCCTTACTGCTGGAATTTATTAACCTATACCAGGTCGCAAGCCTGGTCGGGCATCCATTTTGCATCCTTACCTTCCCACTTGACATTGCAGCCAATGGGGTTAGTAACAGCCACAGATATTCTCCTGCCCGCGAAATATTCTTCAAGTGCATTTTCCAGGTCGTTTACCGTAACAAGGCCAGAGTCCTTAGGGTTATCAACTGCTCTTCCTGTATAAACCAGTTTGCGGTTTTCGTCAAACACGTAAAAATGCGGGGTCCTCAGTGCCCCGTAAGCAAGGGCAACTTTCTGCAGGGGGTCATAAAGATATATCCATGGAAATCTGTTTGTCCTCATCCTTTCAACCATATTTTCGAAAGAATCTTCCTCATATGTGTTTTTACTGTTTGAATTAATAGCAACAAACCTTGCCCCCAGGCCATAGAAATGTTCGGCGGTCCTTCTGGTGATTTCATCGGAACCTTTTACATACGGGCAATGGTTGCAGGTAAAAAATATTACAAGAACCTTAGCGTCATCAAAATCCTTTATCGTATATATCTTCCCGTCTGTGGCGGCAAGCATAAAATCCGGTGCCCTGTCACCAATTGCAAGAGTAAAACCCATTTTAACCTCCATGTTCTTTTAAAAAATATGCCCTAATAGCTTGCAGGCAGCAGATGCCCCTGGCTGTTTTTATTGCGCCTGCCAATCTTCTGCAAGTGTAAATTATATAATAAAACATATTTTATATCCTCTGCAATAATGATTTAAATATTTTACTGAAAAGATGTAAAAAATAGCATATAATCTATTTCTACATATTATAAAGCAAAAAAGAATATTTGGGTGGAAGGTTATGAAGAAAGTATTTATTTATGGTATTGCCATAATATTTTTAACAGTAATATCTTTAATAGCAGTTTTAGGCCTTACAGGGTGCACTAATAATGCGCAAACAATCCCGACTATTGCCACTGCCATAGAAAGCACCACGGCAACTACAGTGGTCCCCGCCGCACCAGCAACAGAAGAGACAGTTGCTGAAGAAAAGATCCCCGTAAATTTTGAACTTGTGTATGTTCCGAAAGTAGATGTACCCTGGTTTGATGTTGTACAGAAAGGCATTGAACAGTGTGCAAAGGATTATGGTTTCAAGGTTACGGTAACTGCGCCGCCAAAGCTGGACCCGGCAATCCAGGCACAGGTGGTGCTTGACCTTATTGGTAAAACAGCCGATGCAGTAATTGTCTGCCCTATAGAGGAGACTTCAATGGATACTGCATTGGAAAAAGCCGCCAGTGCAGGGATAATGACTTTTGCCAGCGAGGGAGGCAATCTTAAAAATATAAGTTATGATTTTGAATCAATTTCCAATGAAGAGTTCGGCAAGGCTATAATGCAATCTGCAATAAAATATTCAGGGGCCAGCGGCAGTTATGCAATTTCGGTCGGGTTTTTAGATTCAAAAGTGCAAAATGAGTGGGCAGATGCAGAAATTACCCTCCAGAAAGAAGCGGCACCTTCAATGTCCAATGCTCTTGGTTATGCAAAAGGGACAGACAGGTTCCAGGACAGCGAAGACGAAAACCTTGCCGTGACAAAAATAACTGAGATAATTACTGCAAATTCCGGTTTAAAAATGATTATAGGTAATTCTATGACCAGCGGCCCGGCAGCAGCAGAAGCCATAGCAAAGCAGAAACTTAAAGGGAAATTGCTTTTTGTTGGGACAGGGCTTCCCCTTACTGTCGGGGAACATATTAAAGACGGTATTATACAGGAAGCATTTTTCTGGGATCCATACATGGCAGGTTATTCACTGGGATTCATGGCATTTAAAGCCTGGGAAGGAAAACCTCTTACAGCAGGCGACGCAGTTTTAATGCCGGGAGGGGCAAAGCTTGCGGGATATGAAAACCTTACAGAAAATACAGGCAATGCAGGAGTCAAGATAATAAGAGGAAATGCAAATGTTTCTGTAAATAAAGAAAACCTTGATAGCTGGTACAAGAAATTTGAAGAGTATGGCTGGCCCCAATTTTAATATCCTAAAAGGTTATATTGCCATAACCAAGCCAAAACTTGTAATACTTCTTTTTTTCACAGGACTTGTAAGTACCATTATAGCTTCGAGCCAGTATGGTTTTAACTGGGCTGAAATATCAATGATATCAGTTGCCATAATCCTTGGCGTCATGGGTTCCAATGCGGCCACTGCCTATATAGACCGGGAAATGGACAACATAATGGACAGGACCAGTAAAAGGCCCGTACCTGCAGGAGTGATAAATCCACCTGTAAGAGCATTGATATTCGGGGTGGTCCTTGTTTTAAGCGGTATAATAATTGGCGCATTTACCAGCTTTTATGCAGCATTTTTCATCTTTCTCGGTTTTATAGACAGCGCAATAATATATAATGCCTTATCAAAGAAACGCTCACCTCTCAGTATTGTATACGGGGCCCCCGCAGGCGGAATGCCTGTGCTGGCTGGCTGGATAGCTATCTCAAATTCCCGGTTGGACCTTATTGCAATACTTATGTTTTTGCTTGTAATAATCTGGACCCCGATGCATATATGGAGCCTGGCTTTTTTTTACAAGGAGGATTATAAAAAGGCAGGGGTACCTATGCTGCCCTCAATATGGCCATCCAGGAAGGCTTTTATTTTAATTGGAATACTTAATATCCTTCTAGTATTTTTTTCTGTTTTTATAGGAATTTTTTACAGGTTGAGCCTGCTATATATTATAATTTCTGCAATGCTTGGGGCTGCTATTCTTGCGCTCAGCGTAATACTTGTGATTAATAATAAAAAAAGTGCCGCCTGGATACTGTTTAAATTTTCCAGCCCATATCTGGCGGTGATCTTTCTGTTATTGCTTGTGGAACATTTATGGATCTGAATGATTTTAAAGAGTTTTACATTCTTGGAAGGGAATTCTACAGCAGGGACACCGCAGAAGTGGCAAAGAGCCTGCTTGGCAAACTTCTTATAAAATCCGCTGGTACAAACAATATTTGTGCAGGATATATTATAGAAACTGAGGCATATTACGGTGCCGGGGATCCTGCAAGCCACGCCCACAGGGGTGTTACCCCACGATGTGAAATTATGTTTGGTAAAGCAGGTATTGCCTATGTTTATTTTTGTTACGGTTTTCACTATATGTTAAATGCAGTTACAGAAAAAGAGGGGGTGCCCGGTGCCGTTCTTCTAAGGGCAGTAAGCCCGGTTTTGGGGCTCGAAGACATGTTTTCCAGAAGGAAAATTTTAGAGGAAAAAAACCTGGCAAATGGTCCTGGCAAGCTGACAAACGCTTTTGGAATAGATATCGATGACAATGGCAAGGATCTCACTGACCCTTCCGGGAATATTTGTATTCTTGGAAATAAAAACAATAGTGAAAAAACTTTGATAAATATAAAATCATCTTCAAGGATAGGAATAAAAAAAGGCAGAGATAAATACCTGAGGTTTTTTACGGACCAGTACCAGCAAGGTTTTTAAAAAAGAAGAAAAAAGATTGCATATTTTTATTTTGGACTAATTTAGTATAATGTTTTTTAAATCATCAATAAAGAAAATATATACGAGCAATATTATAATAATTTAAAAAAGGATAAAGAATGATGGATATAGAGAAATTAAAAAAATCTCCTGTTATGTCAAGGAGGATGTATTTAATTAATTACTCAGCAAACAAAATGGGTGTTGACATATATTATCTCTTCGGGCTTTTAAACATGTATAATGCCAAAAACAGGGGCAAATGGTTCTGGCAAAAAGCAGTTTTCCAGGGCGTGCTCAAGGAATCATTTGAAAAATTCAATTCATTCATGGATAAATTCTCACAACAGTTCAGGTCCATGGATGAAGGCACAATAAATACTAACCTTAACGAAGAGCAGAAGCTGCTTGAAAAACTTGTAGCTGATCTTGAAACAAGCATGGTTTTAAACAGGGAAGATGACCAGACCTCTGTAAGAATGTATCTTGATGACAATATAAAAGGCTTGATAGACCAGAGCTTAAGGGAAATACGCTGAGAACTTACCCGCCGTTACCCGTATCTTCTATTGTAAAAATCTCTTTATATCGTTTACCGTCTTCGTAAATGAATTTACCGAAAAGCAAGCTGGCATCAGGGTTATCAAATTCTGCAGCAATCTCGTATTCGCCCGCAATCAGTTCAAGCTCTGCACGTGAATTCTTATCAAGCCTTAAAATACTGTACTGCAGGCCTCCAATATAAAGGATGAGCCCATATTCTGTTTTGTTTTCAAAAGTAGTTCTTGCCATACCTTTCCCGGTAAAGCTTCCAACAGGTTCTGAAGGAATAATAACTTCATGCTCCATATTATCTGTAAGATATATTTTTGCTTTTACAGTATTTTCCAGGATTTCGGGCTCCCTGTCCGGATAGTTTTTTAATATATAATCATAAGCTATCATAGACTCGGAATATCTTGCACTTAAAAAAAGCTCATCCGCGGCCTTAATGATTAATCCAGAGGGTGCACCCGAAAAGAAATAATTTATCAGGACAGCGGTTTCATATTGTTTTGTATCAATTATTTCTGAAGGCATTTCATATACTTTTAAAAAACTTTTAATGCTTTCAGCATAGTTACCCTCATTTTTAAGTTCTATTGCAATACTTACATAAGTACCAAAAAGCATGTCATATGCTTTTGAATAATAATCACTGTCAGGATAACTACCAATTATCTGTTTAAGCACAATAGCGGCATCATCCCAGAGCTCAGCCCGCTGGTAAAGCACCGCTGTTTCTACAAGGTATTCAGGTATCTTATATTTAGCAATAAAAGCATCATTTGTATCAGGAAAATTCTTTTCTATTTCCTGGAGGTAATCAATTGATTTAAGATAATCCGCTGCTGCCTGGCTGTACATCTTTTTTTCTGCAAAGCCCTTTGCGATTTGCATGTAACACTCAGCAAATATTTTCTTTACTTCAAGTTCATCCTGGTCTATTGCATCTTTTTTTATTGATTCCTCAAGGTAAAAAACTGCTTCATTATATTTGCCGGACAGGTAATAACTGTAAGGTAATTTTTTCAGCGCTTCGCCTGCATGCTTGCTTGTAGGATATTTTTCAAGAAGTTTTTCATAGTCAGCTGCGGCTTGGATGTATTTTTTATTTGCATAATTCTGGCTGGCAGAGTTTGCTATTGCAAATGGTCCGGAAAAACTGGAAATTATAATGCCAGCGATAAAAATCAGAAAAAATAGTGTGAATATATAGCCGGATACGTTCCTTTTAACAAAATAAAATGTCAGAAGTACCAGGTTTATTACCACTGAAGGTATACAGAAATAAGGAAGAAGATCAAAAAACTTACCCCTGTCCGAGAAAAAAAAGTAACCCATTCCAATAAAAACGAGAATGAATAAAACAATATAAAAAACTGCACCACCGCGTACAGCTCTTGTCCTGTCATATAGTTGCATTTTTCTCCATTACAAATGTGTCCCAGTACATATCGTTATACAAATGATGTTTCTTTATTGTATCAACAAGTACGAAACCGCAGTTTTCATAAACCTTCATTGCCCGGTGGTTATATTCATATACAAGCAACTTAATTGTCTGCAGCCCAAGCTCCCCGAATGCAAAATCAATAATTGTTTTTAAGGCGTCGGTTCCATATCCCCGGTTCCAATAATCCTTATCTCCTATAAACATACCAAACTCACATGTTTTTTCGTTCCAGTCTATTTTATGGAGCCCGCAGTTTCCAATATATTTGCCATCGCAACCGGATATTATTGCAAAAACCAGGTCATTATCTGAGCTTTCGATAAAATTGAACCAGTCAAGTTCCATATCTTCTGTGATGTTTTTTATGCTGTTGCTTAAAAATTTGACCACCTCTGGATCTCTGAACCATTTTATGCATAACGCAAGATCTTTTTTTTCTATTTTCCTCATGCTGACCTTACCCCCTTTAAGGGTAAAGTTTCTGAAATGTCTGGTTTTTTCCATATCAGGTCCGGCTCTTAAATGGTTTTGATATTAATTGATCTTTTTAACTTTTTATTTCTTTTCGACTTTTTCAAGAAAAGCTTTCACCAGTTCTATAGGGAAAGGGAAAAGAATGGTGGAATTCTGTTCGGTTGCAATTTCCCTGAGTGTCTGTAAAAACCTTAACTGTACTGATACCGGATAATCGCTTAATACTTTTGCAGCCTCAGATAATTTTTCGGACGCCTGGAACTCTCCCTCAGCATTTATTATCTTTGCTCTTCTTTCCCTTTCAGCTTCTGCCTGTTTTGCAAAAGCTCTCTGTATTGTCTGGGGCAGTTCGACATCTTTTATTTCAACAATGAGCACCTTTATGCCCCAGGGTTCGGTCTGTTCATCAATTACCACCTGAAGTTCATGGTTAATCTTGTCTCTGCGTGAAAGAAGGTCATCAAGTTCAACCTGGCCAAGTATGCTTCTTAAAGTAGTCTGGGATATCTGAAGAGTGGCCATCCTGAAGTTTTCTATTGCAATTACACTTTTTGCCGGGTCCTCAACTCTGAAGTATGCGACCGCATTTACTTTAACAGGTACATTATCTTTTGTGATTATTTCCTGCGGTGGCACGTCAAGGGTAACTATCCTGAGCTCTACTTTTAACATTTTATCCACAAAAGGTATGATTGCAAATATACCAGGTCCCCTTACGCCCCTGAGGCGCCCAAACCTGAAAACCACACCTCTTTCATATTCCCTCAGTACCTTTATTGACATCGGAAGAAGTATCAGGAGCAGTATCCCTATAATAACAGGTAAAATTATTGTTAAGAAAATCATATTTACAGCCTCCCCTAAAAATATAATTTGACACTCTGATAAAAATTATTTTATTACAGTTTTTACTTTTATGCATTGGATAATTATTATAGAATTATTTCACTGTTTAAGCTTAAGATTTACTGACAGGATAGAAAATAAATTAATGGAGGAAAATAATGAAAAAATGGGAATGCAGTGTCTGTGGATATATTTATGACCCTGCCCAGGGAGACCCCGATAATGGCATTAAACCTGGCACAGATTTTGAAAAATTGCCGGCAGATTGGGTTTGCCCTGAATGTGGTGCATCCAGGGAAGATTTTGTCCCTGTGGATTAGTTGCCAATAAGTGTCCAGGTATTTAATTTATTTAATTTATATCCTGAGCTTTATAGCATTCACAGGGCATGAGTTTGCACATAACCCGCATAGGATGCATTTATCCTTATCAAACAAAAGGTGATGGGTCACAGTATCGGTTGCAAGAGCCTGTGTAATGCAAAGTGAAGGACACACCCCGCAACTGACACATCTTTCCATGTCCACAATGATATCTTTTGAGGCATCCTGTATCGTTATGCCTTCACTTTCAAGGAACTTGATGCCCTCTTCAATCTGCTGTGTGCTGCCATTTATCTCGATAAGTATTTTGCCCTCAATATTTGCAGTTATTTCGGCCCTGAGTATGTTAAATTGGAGGTCATAATCTTTTACCAACCTGTAAGTAATTGGTTTGGTTACAATTTTTTCGGGAAATGTAAGTACCAGTCTTTTTGAACTCATACCTCATCCCTTCCAAGTATGTTCAGCACATTTATTTTTTCTTCAAATGGAAGCGGGGACACAGGATTTGTGAGAAGGAAGCTTCCTTTTTTTATCCATTCTTTTAAAGTATCTGCTATCTCAAGCGCCCTGCTGTAACTCGAAAGGGAGCCAGTAGGCACTTTTTTACCCTTCAAATTGATAAAACCACTTCTAAGCTGCCCGTAATTTACCTTTCCATATGATGGCTTATTGCGCCTCTGGACGGAATAATCATATATTTCTGTAAATAAATCATTATCAGCGACTTTAAGGTATTCCACCATCTCTTCGTCTATAACAGGTACTGGTATGCCAACACCGACATAGAGGGATACCCCGTAACCAAAAAAAGTTGCTGCCCTTAAATATTGTGAAGACATTTTTTTCATGTCACCAATGACAGCAAGGGTTGCCGCAGGTGAAAGAGGGGTACCGTTTGCGTGCCTTTCTTTTCCGGGGTTATTCTGTGTGCCCTGCCACGAGACATATCCCTGGGTCCCGCATAAAAAAATCCTGGTCCCTATCCCGATCGTCCGCAGGTAAGGGTCATTAAAAAGCGGACTTAACTGCCCGGCACTCGAATATGTCACATTACCGGTATTTGGAATCAACTTACCCATATATGTATATATTGTTTTCGCCGATGAATTTGTGGCAGCAGCATAATTCTGGTAAACATTCCTTGGGTTGAAAAGATATGCCTGGTTCAGGTTTTCAAGTGTTATATAAGTCTCTATTTCTTTGCGGGGGTAACAATCAGTACCATATGAAGTTGCCCGCAGTTTCACAGGTTTACCATCTACAAGGTCCTGTATAACATGGGCCCCACCATACTGCATATCTTCTGTTTCAGAAAGCTCGGTGGCACCTATATATGTGTCAACTGCTGCAACGCCAGCATAGGCAGGTACATCATTTAGCCAGGCCTTCTGAATTTTTATAGGCGGATCAGAATGGCCGAAATTTAAAAAGGCTCCAGATGAACACATTGGGCCAAATGTAGCAGTTGTTACAACATCGACTTTCTTCGCAGTATTTTTTATTCCATTTTCAGCTACGTAGCCTATTATTTCTTCAGCATTCAGTACGACGGCTTCACCGTTTTTAATTTTTTCATTTATTTCTTCTATAGTTTTAGCCATGTGTTTTATAATACTATTCTTTTGTATTTTTTCAATGAAGTTTTAGTAAAGGCATCTAGCCAATTTGGGACCTCTGCCCTATAATTTATATAATTTTTTTAATTGTATATTTCTGTCTTATTGTATTAATAATGGAAATAATATTTGTAAAAAAAAGTTATAAATAAGAGGGGAAAATTATGTCAATGAATCCAAAAGTAAAAAATCCACTGGTGCTTTCAATTGTGTCAACGGTTTTCCTGATCCCGGTATTGATTCTCACACATTATCTTTTCAGGGAATCTGCTTTTAATGCCTGGTGGATAATCATGATTGTAAATGTCGTTATTTATTTTGTACTTATCTTCCTGGTATTTTTATATTATGGAAATATCGGCAAAAAAAAATAGCATATCCAGTTACATCAAACGGAAATATGTTGTACAAAAAAAAGCTTACCTGATACAAACAGCAAAGAAGATACCTGCAGTAGTGTTTATTCTATTTCTTGCATTAATGATTTCTGTCGCATCTTTGCTAACGGGTTGCCTTAATATTTTTACCGGCGCATCTGCAGGCAGTACATCGGCCGGCGTTACTGCCGGACCGGACATTACCCGGGAAAGTGAGACTGTAATAATTAAGCCTTATAATATAAATGTCTACATAGACAGTTTGATACCAGTTGAAAGCAGGATAAAAATAAATAGCCTGCTTATCAAAACAGGCAAGTCATACATTAAAACAGATCCTGCGTTCCAGGGTTTTAATGAAGTATTTGAAAAAGATATTGCAGACATATCATTTGAGCTTTCACTTTATGAAAGTAATGGAACAGCTCCAAAAAAACTAAATGGAATTTTTTATTATGCCCCTGTGGTGAGTTTTTATTCACTTATAGAGGATATAACCTGGGAACAATTCAGCGGCATCTGGCAAGGTACAGGAAATACTGTCAGGGATATTGAGGGTAAAGAAATAAACCCGGAACTCGTTCTATCAAAAGGCATGTTGCATTTACTCGAAGGAGTGCTTGGCAAGTGCAGGTACGGGAACCAGAAAGTAGTGGAAGAAAATGAAGTAAAACCTGCGATTTTGGCAAATGAAAACGCTTTTTCTGTTATTGCATTTGATGATATCGATAAGCATTTTAAAGTCGTTAAAATCAATGGGGTATCTGTGCTGGACAGTGATGTAGGCACTGGTGCTTATCCTCTTTCTGCAGGGCTTGCAGTAGAATTTCCTGCTGCACCATTTAATGAAGAATTTAAAAAAGCTGTGGCGCAAGTCTTTGATAGCCAGTCTATAACAAACAGGGAAAACACAGAAATCGTGTCAATTATCATGACAGGGGTCACGGCCCTTACAAGACAGGTTGCTGCAAAGATGGACGCCAATGGCATCCTTTACCCTGCTGATAAAATTTCGGATATTTTACTTGATGCAGATATTACACATATAAGCAATGAAGTATCGTTTGTCGAAGACTGTTATGCTGCCAAGCCCAATACAATGGTTTTCTGCAGCAAGCCAGAGTATCTGGGGCTTATCAAATATATAAATGCGGATGTAATTGAGCTTACCGGTAACCAT
>Ga0233425_10009924_pt1 | contig 11834 bp, 13 predicted proteins | sample Watercolumn_Towu_2_FD_181712 | JGI IMG/M metagenome (GOLD analysis project Ga0233425, IMG submission 181712) | Freshwater microbial communities from Lake Towuti, South Sulawesi, Indonesia - Watercolumn_Towuti2014_140_MG | ecosystem: Environmental > Aquatic > Freshwater > Lake | place...
TCGAGGAATTTGCCCGAAGCGCCTACAAATGGATGTCCCTGTTCGTTCTCATGAAAGCCCGGACCTTCGCCGATGAACATGATCTCGGCATTGGCCGGCCCGTCGCCCGGCACCGGCTTCTTGCGGGTTTCATGCAGAGCGCATTTGTCGCAGACGGAGATCTCGCGGGCAAGTTCGCCCAGGGTTTCTTCAGCGCTCATTCAGCCTCCGGCAAACCATACAACGTCATCAGGATCGCATCCTCGTGATTATCCTTGTAATAACCCGGCCGGCGGCCGGTCTCAACAAAGCCAAACTGACGATACATCTCTATCGCGGCGATATTCCCCGCGCGCACTTCCAAAAACGCGGTCAATGCGCCTTCTTTTTTGGCTGAACTCAACGCAAGCAAAAGCAACTTTTTCGCGATGCCCTGCCGGCGAAAATCAGCATGAGTTGCAATCGTTGCCACATGCAGTTCATCGAGCACGAACCAGAGCACCAGCATGGCCGCCACGCGGCCGTCCACATCGGCCACCCAGCAGCGTGAAAGCGGGTTATCCGTCAATTCATAATGAAAGGAGCGTGCAGGCCACGGCAATGTAAAAGACGCCTGATCAATTGCCACCACCTGTTCCAGATCATCCAATGTCATTCTGCGAAGAATATAATTCATGCGATCGGCGTTCCGGCAACATGCAAATAAATGGGCGACAGCGCGGCCGCATCGTCCGCTTGATTCGCCTGCCAGCGCGCCCACGCCAGTTCTGCGAGGATGGACGGACGGCGCACACACTTCACCGGCGACGCCAGCAGTACATTAACTCGTTTGCGCGACAAACGCCCGCGCTCCTCGGATGTCAACTCGCCGGCCACATACGTTGGATTCTCGATCTCATCGGCCAGTTCATCAACAGTCGCGCCTCGTACCGCGCCCTGGGCCTGCCACTCGTTCTTCGAGTTTTTATACCAGCCCAAAGCGATCCGCGACCGGCCGGCGCGCACCACTGCCACCAGCGGATATTTTCCAACGGGCTGGGCCGCGGCGATGATATCCAAAGTTGGGATGCCGATCAGCGGCAGGCGGCGAGCCAGCGCAATGCCTTTTACCAGGGCCAGCCCAACCCGCAAACTGGTAAACGAGCCCGGGCCGGTTGCAACGCTCAAAGCGCTGACCATGTCCATTGAAACAGCAGAGCGGCTCAACAGTCCAGAAAGAGCCGGGGCAAGTTCAGTGGTGTGATGCTGGCGGGTCATCCACGTCATTTCGCCCAGCACCTGAGAGCCGTCATATAAAGCCAATCCAACCTGCGCGGTGGAAGTATCTACTGCGAGTAACATTACAGCCCTCCAAACATGGACTGGCGGATACGTTCCAGCAGGCTGTCGTAGCGCTTGCCTCGCGCGTTGAAACGCATCTGGCGCTGTTCTTCTTGAACATGCTCGAGGTTGATCCACAAACGCTCTGCGGGAATCAGGCCGTCGAGTTTTTCAGGCCATTCAATAATGAGCGCTCCGTCGGCCAGCATCGAGTCGAGGTCAAGTTCCTCTGCCTCCGGCATGGTTTCGAGACGGTAGGCATCGAGGTGAAAGATCAGTTCGCCGTTTGCGCGGCGGTATTCGTTGACGAGGATAAAGGTCGGGCTTGAAACTGAATCCATGGAACCCCAGCCCTGGGCCAGTCCCTGCACAAATGTGGTTTTCCCCGCGCCGAGATTTCCCTGCAGGCAAATGACATCGCCTGTCTTGAGTTCGCCGCCCAGCCGCATTCCAATGCGGCGCGTCTGCTCGGGGCTGCGGCTGAAAAATTCGATGGTGTGCGAATCAAGGATGGGCATGGCGAAGGAATTATACTCCCTCAAAAACCCCGCCGGCCGTTCAAGGACTGGCGAGCGGAAAAACAGACACACAGGTGAAACCAACTGGAGCCTGCGGCGCAGTGAAGGCATATTCGTCAATATACAGGGTCAATTTTTCGCCGGCGATAGTGACTTCAAAAACATCGAGGATCGTATTTTCAAACGGCTGGGAGCCGATTCTTTCATAGGATATTTTTTCCCCATTGGCACCCAGCAAATTATCAAGATACGCCCTTTCGCGCGCGGGTCCGCCAAAGGCATCGCCGCCGACCTTGATCGGATTCTCCTGTGTGTACCCATAAGTTTTGTCGGTGGAGATGACGCACCCGCCCGTGGGTTGAGTCTGTTCGGGTGTTGAGAATGTGATCGAATCGATCAGGCTGCCGAAAACCCTGCCGCCTTCATTTTCCCAGCGCTGCCTGTCTCCTCCGGTATTGGCTATGCCCAGGCCGAACAAATATTGATCGTCGTTCGGCATGACGATGACCGCCTGCCCTCGCAGCGGCGAACCGAATAAAGTTCCCGTAATGTCATACGCCATACCATCCACACCGTCAACGCGGACGGTATGCGGGTTCTCCTTTTTATACTCTCCGTCGCCTTTTTTGAAGACAGCAGTTACAAACTCGTCCAATATCTCATCCGGCGACAAATTTTGCGGGTTGGATGTTGCGCCAAAAATGGAGATGATGATTGTCCCTTCATGGTCGAACACACCGGCTTGCGCGCCCTGAACATCCACTTCATAACCGATGGGCGGGCGGAATGAATATCCGCCTTCTTCCACCGCCTGAAGTTCGCCAAACTCAATGACAGGCTCAAGCGTTGATGTGATTGCAGGCTTGGGTGTATTCGCAGGGATGGGAGTAAGAGCAGCCGCAGGGGCTGGCGTGTTTGCGGGGGTTGTCGTGGGAAATGCCGGGGGTATCAAGCCGCAGGCAAAAAGAGCCAGGGCAACGACGGCGACCATGGTCAAAGCGTGGTTTATTTTCATTAGTTTTTCTCTCCCATTGAGGTATGAAGCCAACCGCCCAACTTTATCCGCAGGGGTTTCCCCGCTCATGCGCCAACTATACAACCAATCCAATCGTTTGGCAACAAAAAAATCCTCCCGCCAAACAACGGGAGGATTTCACTAATCACTGATTACTTTTTACTTCTCACCGGTTCTCCCCATACAACTTGCGATGCACCACGCTCAACGCGCGCACCTGCTCTGCCGCATGATACGATGACCTCACCAGCGGATTCGACTCGACCCACTTGAAGCCGATCTCCATGCCGAAGGCTTTAAGTTCGGCAAATTCTTCCATTGCGTAATAGCGTTCCATTGCCAGGTGCTTCTTGCTTGGCTGAAGATATTGGCCGATGGTCAGAATATCCACGCCCCAATTGCGCTGGTCGCGCATCACCTGCTTGACCTCATCCATTGTTTCGCCCAAGCCGAGCATGATACCGGATTTGGTCAGCACATCCGGGTCGAGTTTCTTGGCATTGGATAATGTCGCCGCCGCCCATTCGTACTTATCCTGCGGCTGTACAGGCTTAAACAAGCGCGGCACAGTCTCGACATTGTGATTCAAAATTTCAGGCCGCGCATCCATGACGATCTTCAAGGCTTCGACACTGCCTTTGAAATCGGGAATCAGCACTTCAATCGAACAACCCGGCAGCACTTCACGGATACGCCGGATGACCATCGCAAAGACCGGCGCGCCGCCGTCCCTGCGCTCGTCGCGGTTGACCGATGTGATGACCGCATGTTTCAACTCCATTGATTTCACAGCCTGCGCCACGCGTTCGGCTTCGCCCCAATCCAGCAGTGCGGGCTTGCCGTGTTTGATGTCGCAGAAGGCGCAGGTGCGCGTGCAAACGTCCCCAAGCATCAAGAACGTGGCAGTGCCGCTGCCCCAACATTCGCCGAGGTTCGGGCACATGGCTTCTTCGCAGACGGTATGCAATTCCTTCGAGCGCATCAGCACTTGCAGGCGTTCAAAGGTTTCGCCGGATGGCGCGCGCACTTTGATCCATTCTGGGCGGCGCAGCGGGCGCGACTCTGTTTCGGGTTTGACTCTGTCTCTCGTAGGTGTGGCAGGCATAAGGTCCTTTTGTGCCGCGACATTAATGTCGCGCTACTTTTTCTTCACGATCAATCTCAATCCGCGCACTTCGACAACTTCAACTGAATCGCCCTTACGGATGGATTCTGACTCAGCGGATTTTTCCGCGCTCCATAATTCGCTTCCCAACTGAACCTGCCCCGCATCGCCGCTGAATGATCTGGCTGATCCTGTTTTCCCAAGCAGACTCTCGCTTCCGGTTTGAACCGGGCGGCGCTGCGCGCGCAGCGCAATCAACAGGATGCCGAAAAATAACAAACCAAGAAAAACGCTCATGCCGACCACAAGCGGAATGGACACGCGCTGAAATTGCGGCGTGCCCGGCGAGTTGAACAACACCAGCGCACCGACAATGAACGAAGCCACGCCGGCCGTGGTCAACGCGCCATGCGTCGGAGCCTTGATGTCGAGGATGAACAAGGCGAAGGCGATCAACAGGAAGATGAAACCAAACCAATTGACGGTTAGCACGCCCATGCCGTACACCGCCAGCGTGAGGCAGACCGCGCCGATGAATCCCGCGAACCATCCGCCGGGGCTGGAGATTTCGATCAGGATGCCCTGCACACCGATGGCCAGCAGAAGGAAGGCGATGTTCGGGTCGGTGAGTGTCAGCAATAACTGTTCGATGAAACTGATGTTTACATCTTCCGTGCGGATATCCTGTGTGTTGAGCACGCGGCTGCCGTCGTCCAGTTGCACGTTGAAGTCGTCCAGCGCCTGAAGCAGGTCTTCGGTATCGTCGGCGATGAAGTCAATCAACTTTGCATCGAGCGCCTCCGCCGCGGTGACCGCCTTCGCGTCGTCAATCATCGCTTCGGCAAGAAGCACGGCTTCCGCGCCGCGCCGCTCGACCAGCGTGCGCGCCTTGGCCTTTAAATCTTCCTTGATCTTCTTTTGCAGGGTGGATTCGATGTCGCCGCCGGAACTATCGACCGGGCTGGCGGCGCCGATCACCGTGCGCGGCGCCATCGCAGAGGCGTGCCCGGCCATGGTGATGATCGCGCCGGCGCTGGCCGCCTGCGCATCCTTCGGCGAGACGTACACCACGACCGGCACCCTGCTCCTGCCGATGGCTTCCACGATATCAGACATGGTGCTGACACTTCCGCCCGGCGTATTGAGCTGCATGATGATCACTTCTGCGCCGCGCTGTTCCGCAGTTGTAATTCCACGTTGGATGTACTCCAGCATCGGCGGCATGATCGGCCCGTCCACAGTCATGACCACCGCCAGCGAACCGGCGCTTTGCGCGCCCGCCAGCGACGAGAACGCCAGAACAATCAGGAAAGTCAATAAGGTGGTGCGGATGGTCTTCACTTTATTGCTATTCATCGCCGCCTTCGTCATCACTGGCGCGGCCGGGCTGTTCCACCCGCAGCACTTCGCCGTGATAATTAATGATGACCTTGAAGCCCATCATGCCGAGGTAGGCGCGCATGTCTTCCGGGATGCCGGTCTGCATCAGCGCGTCGAACTGCTTGTCAATATTTTTCAACTGCTGCTCGATGATGGCCTTCGAGAACGGGTCTTCCTGCCCGAGCATTTTTGCCGTCTGCTCAGAGAGGAATTCCTCGCTGCCCTTCATCATTTCAGCCATTTGAGCCAGCACGGCGCGGTCCACCTGTTCGGCAGGGATATGCCGGCGGAATCCAGAATCATCCACCACGTAGCATGGTTCATTTCCAATGAAGGCAGATTCCGCAGGGCGGCCGGATTCATCCATTACAAGTCCGGCAAAGAGGGGTTGGTTGGGCATATGGGCGTCTCATGTCATTGCGAGCGCGCTTTGCAAAGCAGTCTTCTTGCATGATTGGAGGTTGCTTCAGTCACTCCGCTCCTTCGCAATGACAAAATATTAACTCTGTCTTCCTTCAATCGCAGCCAGGAGAATCCCGGCCGCAATGCCGAGGCGGCGGTCCAGTATCCGGTTGACGTCCATGCTGAAATCCAAATTCAACTGGTACGTGAACGGGTTGAAGTTCTGCTTGAGGTCGGCCACGCGGTTGTCGCCGATGGTGATATCGTAATTCTGCGGCACGAGGTTGCTCAGGAAGCGGCGAATCAACGCCAGCCCCATGCTGTCTTCGAACAGTTTGCCGATGACGTTATCGCTCACATCAAGGATCTCCCATTCATCGCGCAGCAGCGAAGCCAGTCCCTTGCGGCGCAGTACGCCAACCTTCTGGCCGGTGGCGCTGTCCACCACATCGAATGCGGCGGAGAAGTCAATGATCTGGCGTGCCTTGATCATCAACACTTCCTGGGTTTTGCTTTCATCTGAAAACACGCGGATATCCTCGCGCAGTTTGAACATCTTCTGTTCGCTGAACAGCACAAGGTTTCCGCCCGGCTCGTAGAAACGGAATTTACCGGCCAGGGCAAACACCTGGCGCTTGAGCAAATATTGATTGAACTGAAAGGCTGAATTCATTTTTCTCTCCTTGGAATTTGATTCATGTATCGGGGGATTATACAACCGTGACCGGCGTCCCTTCGCCGGGCACTTGCAGATAATCCTCATCGGGCGGGACCTGCGGGCTGGTCCAGCGGTACAACCACTTCGCATCTGACGAGCGCAGGTTGACGCAGCCATGACTGCGCGCGCGGCCATAATCGTTATGCCAGTACGCTCCGTGAAATGCGTGCCCGGCCCCGGTAAAGAATGAGCACCACGGCACGCCCGGCAGATTATAAACATTATTGACCGCGTCGCCCTGGTTGGTCATGTGAATGGACGGGCCTTTGTGATAAGTGGAATACTTTCCTTTGGGCGTGTCTGTTCCCTGCTGGCCGCTCGAACAGCGCGCCGTAAAAACCGGCTTCTCGCCTTCAAAGGCGGTGACCACCTGCGAAGCAAGGTCCACGTGGATGGATTTTTCAGCGGAGGGAACTTCCGGGGAAAGCATGACCAGTTCATCGGGCGGGATGAGCCGCATGTTGTAAGACGGAACGTAAAACGAATTCTTGAGCACGCTATCATAGATCTCGTACCACACTCCCTTTTCTTCGCGCGTGACGATCACCTTCTTGATCCAGTGTGTGCTTTCGTAATACAGGCGATGCTTGTTCTTTGCGAAAAAATATGGCGCGGCATACGTGAAACTCATCGGCACGCTGATCTCGCCCAACTGGCCGGCGGCGGGAATCTCGTAAACCGGCTTTTGATAGCGGGTCTCGACGGGCTGGATCCAGCCTGAGTAGGTGTAGCCGCCGTCAAGTTGATACCAGGCCTTGTTGAACGGGTTGCCGTAACCGGCGTCGCCTTCCACTTCGGCTTTCAGGTCAACAACCTGGTCTATGCCAAAGAGGTGCAGTTTGTTCGCGTTCAAGGACGGCGACTCGTACAGCGGAATGCCGCTCCAGGTGATGCGTCCCTGCGAGGCGGGCGGAGCGGCCAAAGCAAGGTCAACGCCCATTTCGGAGAGGGCAAGCGCGAGCGCGCCAGATGCGGAAAGTTTTAAAAAGTCGCGGCGGGAAAGCGGAATGTTCTTCATCATCGTTTGTAGCAGACGTTCTTTTGTAACGGGTTTCTTACAGCATGATCTCCACGCTGGTTCCGCTGGAACCGTAGGCAAATTCCTTGTTGCTGGAAACCTGCGGCGAGGTCCAGCGGTAGAGCCACTTTGCGGCCGGCGTGGAAAGGTTGATGCAGCCATGCGAGCGCGGACGGCCAAAGTCATTATGCCAGAAAGTTCCATGAAATGAAATTCCGCTTTTGGTGATGTACTGCACCCAGGGCACGCCGGGCAGATCAAAGCCACTGGCAGCAATGTCGCCGTCGGCCATGTGGCGCGAAGGGCGTTTGTAGTAGGTGACGAATGAGCCGGCCGGCGTGGTGTATGTGCCGCTGCGTAAAATGCCGCCCGTGGAAACCGGCGTGACAAAGACCGGGGATTTATTTTCGTAGGCGATCACCAACTGCTGCTCAAGGCGGACTTCGATTCTTTTTTCCCGGGCGGGAATCTCCGGGCTGAGCGGGGCAAGTTCCCCGTCGGCCAGGATGCGGACATGCTCGGCGCGCGCGTAATACAGACGGTCCCATTTATCATCGCGCACCTGATACCAGACTCCGCCGTCCTGCGGGTTGACCGTTGCAGACTTGACCCAGTGCGTGGTTTCGTAATACATGCGGTACATTACTTTGGACGTTTTGTCGGGGGCTTCGTGCGTGTCTGTGTACGGCACGCTGATCTCGGCCAGCAGGCCTTCTTTGGGAATATCGCTGCGCGGGGGATTGAAGATCGTGCGCACAGGCTGGATGTTGCCGGAATAAAGATAGCCTTCGCCGCCGGCATCATACCAGATGCGGTTGTGAGAATCATCATCGTCGCTGACGGCCGTGTTGGTGATGTTGACCACTGTATCGCGCTGGCAAATTTTCACCTGCGCCGCATTATAAGACGGGCGGTCGTACATCCAGACCATGCGTGTGGTCACACGTCCCTGCTGGGCGGTGAAGGGGTCGTCCAAATAAAAATTGAGCGGAGGCGCAAGCAAGCCTGCCAGCCCAAATCCGCTCAATTTCAAAAAGTCACGCCGCGATAAAAAAGACATTGGTCTTCTAGTCTTCTTGTCTGCTAGTCGACCAGCCGGCTAGTCCACTAGCAGACAAGCCGACTATCCGACTAGAAGACCACTTAATAATGCACATTCACCAGCGTGCCGACCGTTGAAAAATTATACAGCCATTCGGCATCCGGAATGGTCAGGTTGACACAGCCGTGACTCATGGGGGTGCCAAAATTATTATGCCAGTACGTACCGTGCAAACCATAGCCTTTATAAAAATACATTGTATATGGCACATCCGGCAGGTAATATCCGGGGCCGGACATGGCTGTTGAGCGCAGTTTGATCCAGACGTGAAACTGGCCGGTCACGGTCGGGGTCTGCCAGGTGCCTGTGGAAACCACAAACGAATTTACAAGCGTGTCGCCATCATAGGCATACACGCGCTGCTGCGAAAGGTCAACATCAATCCAGTGGCCGCTGCCTGTGGTTGACGGCGGGACGAACACAACCGCGGTCGGTGCAGTGTACTCGGGCGTCGGGGTATCGGGGACAATCTCTGCCAGCACCACGCCGGGGATGCTTGTCGCTTCGGGCTGAGTCGCGGTCGGCTCCACCGCCGGCGGATTGGTCGGCGGGACGCTGGTATCGGCAGGCACAACCGCAGTCTCAACCTTAGGCGTATCCGCCGGGACGATCACTGCCTGCACAACTTGAGTCTCTGTCGGGGAAATGTTTGCGATCTCCGGCTGACTCGTTGAAGTCGGCGCAATCGTCGCAGTTGGCAGGACCTGAACCATCGGCTGTGATGTTGCAGTGGCCGGCGCAGGTTTTGCAATATCCACCTGAGCAAACGACTGCGAATGCACGGGCTGTTCCGCTTTTGGCGCGATGCTGTTAATGATGGATGCCAGCACCGGCGAGTTCACCGCCGACCACCAAAACGCGAACAAAAATGCGGCAAGCCCCACAACAACCAGCAGGATCGGAAGCAGCCTGCCTGTCTTTGATTTTTTCTTTGGCTTCGCATCCGCCCGGCCTTTGGCCTGCTCCCCTTTCCCGGAATGTGCCTCGCCTTTGGGAGTCTCGCCGAGGCGCTGCAGGGCCCATTCCATGCCCTTCTTCGCGCGCGGACTCTGCGGGTTGGCCTCGAGCGCGCGGCGGATGTATTCCATGCTTTCGCGCGGACTCGCCACCGCAGCCAGAACCAGCCACGGGTCCTCGCTTTGAGGCGCGAGTTGTGCGGCGCGTTCCGCCCACTGACGTGCCTCCGTCATATCGCCATTCTTCAAAGCCTGTCGGGCGTAGGACAATGCATCTCGAGATTCAACAAATCGTTCGTTCATAGGTTACCTTTATTGGCAAGACCGCTGCTATTTTTTTTACCATTGAATTTCAACCGGCGTGCCGATCTCTGCCCAATCATAGAGCAGCTGCGATTCATATGTTCCAAGCACCACACAGCCAAAGGAAATTGGGGTGCCCAGATATCCTTCCCACAAGGTCGCGCCGTTCGCAAGGATCGGCAGGGCGTGGATGCCGTTTTCCAAACCGCCGGCGTAGTAAATGCCAAGCCAGTTCGGCATCCAGATGTTCCAGGTGCCGCCGTAGGCGCTGGGAATTTTATCCAGCACGCTGAAGACGCCGACCCGCGTGGCGTTGCCCATGCCGGTGGACGAGACAAAACTAAACACAGCCGCGTCGCCTTCATAGACATACATATGCTGTTCTGAAATATCCACCAGAATATATTTGTTGCCGCTGTAGGCCGGCGCGGAATCAACATGGGGGCTCTGCGCCTGAGCGGCATATCCAGGCGCGGGTGTGTCTGCAACGATCTGCGCCAGCGCCATGGGTTCAGGCGTGTTCGTGGGCGGCAGGGTCGGGGATGGGGTGATGGTTGGGGAGACGGTGTATGTGGGCTTTACGATCTGTGCCAGCGCAAACGGATTGGCATGTGTGGGCGTGAGCGCAGCGTTCATCAGCCCCATTACAGGTGAAGAAGTTGCCGTCCATGCCGCAGTCCCGATTACAGCGCAGGCCAGGAAAATAATCAGCGCCAGGTAGAACGGGTTCTTTCGCGCAGGGACGGCGGCTTTGCTCATGGTACGTTGGTTGGGATGAGCGCCGGCGAGACACTCTCGTTCCTAAGGAAGCACAAGATGCCCTGCGTCACGCCCTGCGCAACGCGCCCGGTTTCAGTGGTGAGGATCTCGCGGTCAAGGTGCAGGAATCCGGTTTCGATAATGGCCGTGATCGTCTCCGGGTCAATTTCAGCGAAGGCGTGATACTGGGTCATGTCCCCAGTGATACTGCCGGCGTGGAAGGTCAGGCCGGTCATGCGCCCGTAGCGGTCCACCAGACAGGCAGTCAGGCGCTGGGCGCGGTTGATGTCGTGCGTATCGAGCGAAGACGCCACTTTGAAGCCGGTGGCCTCGTCGTTGACGTATTCGCAGGAGTCGTTGTGAATGGAAACGAGCACCACGGCGCGATACCCGTTCAGGCGTGTGTCGAACTCGTTGAGCAGGTCCACCTGATAGCCCTCAGCGACGAGGTTATCCTTCACGAGATTGGCAATACTGCTGTTGACGTCCGCCTCTGTCAGCGTGGTCTGGCCGGTTTCGTCGGTGCAGGCTGCGCCGGAGTCGTTGCCGGAATGTCCCGCCACGATGCCCACTCTCAGTTGCGGCTGGGACGTGGCGATAGCGGCGTTCGAACCCGGCTGCGGCGTGAGCAGCATCAGTAGTTGATCCTGCAAACTGACAGAGAAAAAACTGTTCGGCGTCCATGCCGTGAAGAGCGTGGCAAGCAAAAGAGCCACGCCCAGCGTGGCTGTAAACGCGTTCGTCCTGCGCGGTTTTACGGCAGGCCTGCGCGCCGGTTTCGGATGGAGTTCGCCGGCAGGCGGCAGTTTCGTAAATTCCATGTTCTGTGGCGATAATATTACCCTAAAACAAATCAAATTTGCAGAAGAATGGACTGGTCATTTCATAGTCAATTTCTCCCGCGGGATTAATCACTCACCTTACGCAACTTACTCGTAGCGCGACATTCATGTCGCCTGAAACCACGAGATAAATCTCGTGCTACCGCGTAAGGTGAGTTAATCACTTTGCGGTTGAAGTTAAACTGGTTTAACTTTGCCCCTTCCCGTCCTGCCCCTCCCGCCTGACCCGCCACACGCTCCTCCACTATTTAACGTGAATAATGGATAAGCCCAAACTGCTATGATGTCGCCCTAAGAGAGCGTTTCTTAAGTGGTCGGGTAAGATTGGAGAATGACCAAATTCAACCAAACCTACCCGACCGACCTCAAGTATACCGAATGGCAATTGATTTCGGACTTTTTTCCAACCCACCAGAT
>Ga0233425_10009925_pt1 | contig 11834 bp, 2 predicted proteins | sample Watercolumn_Towu_2_FD_181712 | JGI IMG/M metagenome (GOLD analysis project Ga0233425, IMG submission 181712) | Freshwater microbial communities from Lake Towuti, South Sulawesi, Indonesia - Watercolumn_Towuti2014_140_MG | ecosystem: Environmental > Aquatic > Freshwater > Lake | place: Indonesia...
CGCGCGGCACCCACTGACAGGCTTGCTCGGCCTCATTCCAGCAGTTCGAGTCATAGGTAGCATAGTTGCCGGGAGTTCCTGGAGCCTCGCAAAAACATGCCGGTTTACTGGTGGACGTACCATCGAGGTAAGCTTTTGCGGCCGCCAAATCAACATCTGAAGTACACACTGATTTATATCCCTCGCAATTATATGGAAACTCAGAGCGAATAAACTGCTGCTCGAAACAGGCATCCTTTATATCACCAAAACGATCCAAATTGGCCAAATATGCGGCGCTCGGTATGATGGGCCCACACTTTGAAGTCATTGTACCGGAGCTAGCCGGACAATCAGAGTCAACTCTACAACTGAGGCCCGGTACAAACTTATCATTCACGATACACACATTAAGTTCCTCGTGCTCTGTCGCCTGACACACCGGCTTATAATTCTTGTACTTGCCAACGCTACTAGCAGCAGCCCCAGCACCTCGCCCATCTCCATCCACGGCCACATTCATCAGTGGCATCTGATCGTCATTCGCCCAGGCGAAGAAAGTGAAAGTGGACAAATGGCTCTTCGCCGGGATTCGATAATCTCCGATCACGCGATTGTCCACGGCAATGGTATTGAGCTTCGCGGAATATAGAGGTTTATTCGTAGTCGGATTGGTACGAGTCTCTCCAGACTGGATATACGCCGCCGCGACCAGCGGTGGATGTTTTACATTTTCTTTTGAGGTATCAGTTATAAATCCGGATTTTTCTTCATATTTAGTTTTATTCGGATTTTTCTGATAAGCATACTCCCAGCCCTTGTAAACCTTGGCAAAAACATCGGTTAATTTTGTATAAGAATAAGGTGTCGTATTGGTGTTAATTTCCACTACTGTTCCCGGACACAAACTGGTAAATCCATATATAGGAGGGAAAATGAAGCACCCCCACGGTTTACCGCCATCTTTATAATTTGTCGCCTCGCTTCCCTTCATCAGCCAATCAGTCACATAAGGACTACCACCAGGATCTTTACTTTTATCAGCGTCATTGGTAAACCGCACCACGAATAATTTGTTCAAGGAACTGATCGTGGAACCTTCAGCGCTAATCAGAGGATTATTGCGATCAGTCCCCCAACTAATCTTATAAGTGCCAGCTGAGGTATTTAATGCTGCATCTTTATAAGTATGAGAATATATTTCATTGGTAAACGCTTTATTGGCGCCAGAGGAAGGATCTACCACCTGGGCCATTTTGGTGCAATATTCATTCAATGTAAACGTCAACGTAAACTTTAACGAACCATTTCCCCCATCATCATCTCCCATAGCAGCCCAGGCTCCCTGCAACCAACCATCTTTGTCAAAAAGTATCCGAACTCCAACATAATTCTTTGACGTACTACCTCCAAGAATGTAATCATCCGTCTGCTCAGCACTTCCAAAAGTATTACAATCAAATCTAACCCCAGTAAAAATATCCAAACAACCATTAAAATCACCATTTTTTACAAATAGAGGCGACTCGTTCTCATTGATGAGAAAACTGTCGGTCGGCCCCATGAATGAACCGAAGAAACTCTTCTCAACATTTTGATTATTACCATCCAGGCCAATAACCGTCTGCCAATAAGTCCAATCCTTCATCGGAGACTGATCGTCAACAACAGCATTACTACCGACTAATTTATAAAAATCATAATCTTTCATACTTCCATCCGTAATCGTCATTGGTTTGGCGAGCTCAAAATATCCCTTTTTAATGTTGATTGTTTCATTAAAATCTTCACCGGCGTTGGTATGGATTTCAACCTTCACACCAGCCAAAACCGTCTGGTTTAAATTTGTGGTGCTAAGATCAATGTAATCTTCAACATAATCATAAGGATTGGCCTCTATCAATTCATGATCCTTCATGGCAACAAACTGATAATTGTTTGCAATATGATTTCCTCGCGCATCCACGCAATACAGACGACCGGAATTGTCCGGCGGGTTGTATCCGGCTTCTTTGTAATTGTTATACAGATTGCTCAAGCCGGCCATGCTATCCAATGGATACCAGGTGTTGCAGACGCGTCTATTGGCAATATTGTACAGGCTCGGATAGGATGGGTCGGTCTCCATGCAGTAGCCCTCCCAACCACGATACTCGGTAATCAGATCATCTCGCAACAAACACATTCCCGGCACAGTGGCTGGAATACTTGTTTTTGGTCCAGAGGTACTTGAACATATATTTGAATAACAATAACCTTTTCCAGACTTCATGAGATTACCATCCGTGTCTTTCACGCTTTCACACAAACATGACACCTCCGGGAAGTCTTGACAGAAACCCTCAGGCGCCACCGTGCCGACCGGTAAATATTTATCCATCTGCTTGCTACCATAAGTATATTTCTTGTACGCGCAACCGCAATCATAATTGGCATCAGCGCCGGTACAAGTCAAAACATTCTCATAATTGTTCACCTCCGGGTTGGTAGCCGCCTTCACCACCGCCGGAAATGGCGTATCGGCTCGCGGATAAGCGCGACATTCCACTGAAGAAGAACTCGCTAACTGACCTCCCTGGTGAATCGACTCCGCGCACTTCTTCTCGCCGATACAAATATCATTCACACTACCGCACGAAGCGGCCGTATTCTTGTCATCGCATTTCGTCACTCCGCTCATGACGTCCTTCACGTGCACCATACGGAAAGCCTCCGACTGACCGGCTTTTCCCAGATTGACATCATAGGGTTGATAAAATTGTAACGGGAAGCGATCGGTCAGAGCATAACCGCTATAATCCAAGCTATTCCATTTCAAATCACGACTTTGATAAGTAGCAGTATTCAATATTCGATTTTTGGCTAATAGCGGAGCGCCGGCCGAGTTATCCTCCGGCACGAAATGCGCGCACGTCGCCACGCCACCACTCTGCGCGCCACCATAGGCATCGCACAGGCCGAGCTTGTCACAGACAAATTCTTCCGCGCCGCGAGTCTTATTGTACACATATTGACCGCTCTGACAGTCATACCACTGAGCACAGGCACGATCACGATCAACTTGAATTATAGTATTAGCATTATTGTAGATCGAGCTGTTCAACACGATATAGCAAGCCGTATCCACCGCCTTACATTCCCCGGCCGCTACGGGTTCATATCGAGCATCCTTGGCACTCATCAAAATACCGGAGGCCGCGGCAATCTTTTTCATTTCCGTATTATTCGTCGGATCATTGAAGGCCTTAATAATATCACTGCAATAATCTTGATGATCGTAGCAAGATACCGAACCGTCCAAAATATCCTTCAATTTTCCCTGAATACCAGCTTGATTTAATCCGGTGCGTGGCGTCACTCCGATGCCATTGGCCGCCTCACTGGCGGCGTAGGATTTCTGAGCATTATAAGTCGTTTCTCCCATTCGAGTATCATTCATGAGCAAACAACCTTCCTTTTGACTGACGGTACTGCAATATCGAATATCATCATCCTTGATGGAATAATAAGCCTTGCCGGCGGCATTGCCTCCAGCCACATCAGCCGGATCGAGGAAGGCGGTACACTGATCATATTTATTGGTACAGCTGCCGGCCCAACCGATCTGGGTGGAATATTTTTGTTTGATGGTTGAATCGGCATTTCTCAAAACAATATCCGAAATTGTCATATCAGTATCCGCCGGTGCTTCGAATTTTACCGTATTCAAATGAGCCATATCCAAACCAGTCTTATTTAACACCACGTTATTATGCTCAATAAGATTATCGTTCTTCACGACATTGACAGTAGTAATGGCGTCATGTCCTGACACATCCATCAAATGGATCTTCAAAGCTCCGGTTTTGGTAATCGCCTTGGCTTTAAACGTCAATCGCGCATCCTTTGTTCCCTGATTGAAATAGGCGACCCAATTCAAATCAATCGGTTGATACCCGGACTCGCCTTTTCCCAAATAAAATCCATTACCCAAAGACAATCCTTGAATATTGGTATTGTAGCCGGGATCGGTCGCCTGCATCAAATGTTCGACACCATCACCATAATAATCACGCGTCACGCTATGTCCATTAACACTGCACGGCTCAGTCGAACCGGCTATATACCAGCCTTCTTCGACCACGCCATTCACATTCTTCTTCTTCGCATACTCACAAACTCTCTCGCCCGGATCACGGAAATAAGTCGTCTTGCCGGTGGAATCTTTATATTCCTCGCATCGAGACTCTGATGAAGAACACAAATATTGGCCCATGTTGTCACCATCGAGGAGATAAAATTTATTTTCCCACTGAGCCTTGCCTTTATCATCGATTTTTACATTCAAATCAGAGCCCAATTTCGGTTTACCGACTTGAGTACAACCGACTGAGGCTGAGTTACAAGTAGCGGCCTTAGTTTTTACCAAATAAATCAAATGGTCCGCTGGTGTGACAAAGGCGTCATTATTCACCACGCATTGACCATTCTGCCAGCTGTATTGCTGACTTTCACAATACGCCTTGGACACGACCGTGCGTTTGCAGGACGCCACCTCGGTATTGTCAAAGTAAAAGGGATCAACCGCGCTTAATAAATTAATAATATTTTGAACCAAACCAAATCTATAACCGGTATTAAAGAATATTATCAACCCAGTTTCAGTATTTTGCCAGGCATTATAAGTTTGGGAAGGAGCGGTACCTGTAATACACTGAGGATCTTGATTATCAATTTTTCCATCACCATCATTATCAATACCATCACTACATTGAGGATTTTCCGTATCCCAATTAGCATCTTTACAACCAGGGTCATTTAAATCAATTTTTCCATCACCATCATTGTCTATACCATCTTTACAAGCATTAACAGGTGGTGTCGTAGGAGTGTGTGAACCCAAGAAATTCTGCAACTGCGCGGCACTGCCGGAATTGGATTGCACGCCCGAGGCCAGTGCCGGATCACCGCCGACATTACCGGCATTAACTCCGGATACAAAGGCGCCAACATCAGTCACGTTAGCCGCGGTAATCTCGCCATTACTTTCATTTAATTTCACCAATTTCACCGCGGAATCGCAGGCATCATATTCAGCTTTCAGCGTCGCATTGCTAGCGACGTTCAACGCGCTATACAAACCGGCCGTACAAGTGGCGATTGATCCCGCGTCGCCATTTTGCACCGCGACAGCGCACGGATCCACGATCTGAGCGTTAATTGAATCGTTAAACGGACTGGTGGTGTTATTGGTCGCGATAAAGGATTCGCAGCCCACAGCCTCTGAGCGACAAGTATTGCGGAAGCTGCGGAAATATTTGGTTTCCTTTTTTTCATTCTTGTATTCACGGCAACCCAGCTGCGCCTGATCCAATCGTTGGCCGGCATTGGTCTTGTTACATTCATCCGGCGTGTTCCAACTATCGACGATTAAATAACGAGTGTCCACCATTTTCTTCAATTCCAAACTGTCAAAATAAACATTCTTTTGACTGACAGCGAGCTTCAACGAGCTGTAATCACCGTCAGCGGTAATAACATCCGAGTTATAATGCACGAAGTGAACACCGGAGCCGGTGGTCCTGGGGGCAATACCATCAATGATATAGGAATTACTGCTGGTCCCCAGGGTGACAGTCACCTTGGCATTGGCCGTGGTCGAGTCAGCCTCACCCCAGAAGGACACGATATATTGGCTACCTTTCGATATTAATGGCACAGAAACGGTTACTTCTTTTCCGGAGTCAACCTTCACCGAAGTACCGCCATTGATCATCGATTCTTGAGAAATGGTGTAAGTGCCGGTCCAATTTGGCAAAGTGGCGCCACCGCCGATGCGATCAACCTGATCTTCGAAGAGCACCGCCACATCATTGGCAGTGTTGCCTTTATAAGCCCGACAACCGGCATTAACCTCGCCGCAACTCACGCTTTCATTTGGCACAGCATAAAAAACACAATCATTTCCCTGCGATTGCCCACCACGTTTCTGACAGTTGGACGTAGATGAAGTATTCGAAGCATCAGCATAAGTCTGAGTTCGTCTCAATGGTTGACAAGTATCGGTACATTTTTTGGCATTCGCCAGAGTCGCGTAGAATACATTGCCGCTGGCATTGTAGAACTGGCGGCATTCCGGGAAAGTCTTTGGATTATAACTGGTGGCATTACATTCAGCCAATGGTTTCAACGAATATTGTTTTGGCGCGTTACCATCCTTTTCCAAATTGAAAACTTGCAATTGATAACCGCTGACATCAGTCCCCATCCAAGTATAATATGATCCGCAAGTCGGATCCGCGGCCGGATCGGCCACCTTCTTGCACAACTGCAAATCAGAATAATAAACGCGCGATTCGCCTCCGGCCTGCAAAGTATCCAAATTGGTAAATTCTTCGCAGCCGACCTGAGAGGCGCTACAAGTCTTACCGGTAGTCGGAATTAAATATAACGGGAATTGAGAGTTGACAAAATTAGTTGTCGCCTGGCTATAGGTCTCATAACCGGCGCAAGCGGCCGGGCAGGCATCATCGGCCGCGGCCACCGCCGAGTAACCGATCCCCCCGTCAGTCGGATCATATTGATGACAGCCAACCTCCTCAGCCGCGCACATTTTGGCGAATTTGTCACATTGCTCCGCGTCCGCGAAACGAGCATCAAGATTGCGATCAGTAATATCTTTGACTTTCACCGGACTGTACCATTTCGTACCGTTCTCGACGACCGCGTCGTTAGCTGCTTCGCTATAGGTGTTCATGGCATCATAACAAGCATAATAATCTGGAGCCACTTTCAAATAATCAGTTGCTCGAGTGCCATAACTGCCATAATTAGGAGCACGATTAATAGCATCAGTCTCCACGATCATCACCTGATCAATCTTCACGCCGTCAGTACCGGTAAAAGCCACATTCAAATATGCCGTACCGGGGCTGACTTTTACGATATAATAAACCTCAGACCAATTATCGGTAGAGTAAGTATCAACCTTAGAAATCTGCACCGAATCAGCCAAAGGATTGACATTTACATCAGTCGCCCTCTTGGTAACCGGGACAAAGCTGCCCGCAAAACCACGCGTTTCCGGGGCCATACTGAAAAGCCCGCCACCCGGAACATTGACCTGCGCGGAAAAAACAAACAATCGAGAGAAATTCTGCGGCGCGATGGCTACCGGTTTGGCCATAAAAACCTTACCAGAACCGGCCGAGCGATTGATTTCCAGACTGACACCATTACTCCCGGTAGTCGCGAAAGTGGTGGTTCCGGCATCAACTGACCAATTGGAAAACACATCAGCGGTCGTGTCATCCTTGGTACCAGTAAAGTAATCCATGTCGCTATTAGGTACCAAATTCGCGCTGCCGGTCATATCGGTCGATATCACGGTACTGCAACCTTCTTTGTCCGGAGAACAAGTCTTCCCTTCAATATCCTTATTTAAATAAACATAACTATTGCCCGAGGTGTGGTAATATTCCGGATACTGCTGTGACCATGAGGCTACGGTATTCTCCGTCGGATTACCCCAAATACTATAATTGAAACAGCCGACATTGCTCGAGTTGCAACCTTCAGCATCCAAAGTATTGGCCAAATAATTGACCGTCTTCCCTGTTCGATTGGTCAAAGTGGTGCAGGAATCAAAATATCCCGGACAAGCCTTGCTACCGATCTTCCAAGAATTTTTTTCCGCGGCGCAATATGAATAATACGCGCATGAGCCATCGTCATTTTCCGCCACGCAACTCTTCGCGTCCGCGCAATACTGATAACGTTCGGCGCCGCCCTTGGCACCCAGAATCGGACCATAGGCCACGGCTTCACAAATTGTGGCCGGATATTTCAAAACCCAATTTGGATCAACTAAACCTTTATAAGGGAAGCAAGCATCATTGGGATCAGTCGTAGTCGAACTGAAACATTCATACAAAAATTTCAAGTTAATATCCGCATTGCCATTGGGATTATTATTATAGGCCTGCTTGGCAGCCAATTCCCAACCAATAGGAATCAAGCGGGCTTTACGTAATTTAACCAAGTTTGAATAGCAATATCCCTTATTAACACAATCTGACCCGGTATTAACATCACCAATAAACGGCCAATTATCCAAATCACCGGACTCAACCGCTTCCTTCACGGTCTTTGGCTTACCATACTGCCCATCGCGAACAATATCAGCGAATTTTTGCGTCATGACGCAATTGTCAGTATTCAAATTCGACACCGGATCCGTGGTCGAACAAGTGGTGAAATTTGACAAGAAATCCCAGGATTTCTGATTAAACGTAAAACTGACTTCATTGAGCTTGGCGATGCTGCGCTCGGCATTGCCACGGAAATCAAAAGTCTGACTGACCGGATTATAAGTGTCAGCCGTATTGGCAAAACCTTTTTTTATCCGTTTGAACAATGCCTCGGCCATCCGTTGAGAAACAAACGAATTCATAAACGTGTTAACCACGGCCTCAGGAATGGAATCAACCACTTGGCTGGCTGATTCTACTTCTTTTTGCGGAGCGGACTGCTTTCGTTCCATTTCAGCCTGAGCAATCGCCTTTGAAGTGCCCGGTGGATTTTGTTGAGTCGTACCGGTTACGCTGCCACCATCAGCTTTATACTCACCATTGGCTTCGCGCTGTTTCACCTCAGCTTCGACGCGCTTCTTTTCTTCGGTTTTGAACAGCCGATAACTCTTCAAAAACTTACCCACTTCATTCTGATTGGGATTGGTCCCGGCCACCAGCGTATCAATAGTCAAAAATGACGCCACTTCCGGATTCTTAATATACTTATCCTCCATTGATTTACCAAAATCGACCCACCGATCCTTTACATTATCCCAATCGCAAGCGCGATTTTTATGAACTTTTTCAAAAGGATTGCGATTGACGTTCGAATCTTCCACGAATTTGATCAAACGTAATTTCACGTCCACGCTCGGTTCGCAAATATCAAAATAGTCCGCCCAGGGGCCGCCGGCCGATAATTCAGTTAATAATTCAGACATCGTGGCGCCCACCACCGCATTGCCCCAGCTCTTCCAACTGCTGGTATACCATACCGGTTCTTTGCCCGGACTGCCGGTCTCCAAATATGACACCGCGCTATCACTCAATGATTGGACGATCCGAATGGATACATTTTTCAAAGCCAAAGCACCATTCATAACCGCAATCTTCCATAACCGAGACATCAATGTCCCCTCAACCTTGTCCACTTTACGCTCCACCGCGTTTTTGGTGTTCAATGTAATATCAGTACTTACCACATCCGGCGCTGAGACCACACCCTGCGCGTCAACTGGCGTAGGTAAAATATTCAAGACACCGGACATGGTCACCATGACTAAAAAATTTAATACCGTAACCAATTTTTTATAACGCCAGTGATTGCGACTAGGCATAGTATTTGAGTTTTATTTTACTTTTGAAATAATTTTAGCTGGTAAGTCTGTCAGTTCGCCAGTTTGTAAGCATTATGTATGGTCATTATAATTTGTGTCAGGTGTGAGCTATTAGAGAAAACTCATACCTCATACCTACTCCTAATCCCCTTACCCCATTATTCTTTATTCATAATTCTAATTCGTTTTATGGAGTCGTCGAACTATCAATCACCGTCTTTTCAGCTTCGGCGGCGGTTTTTTTATATAAATCCATCAATTCCTGGTCGGAAATACCCTGCAATTCCGCGTCGGTCGCGCCTTGATCTTTCAATTGCTGACGAATCATGGCGGCGGTTACCGGTTCAGTCCCGGTGCCAGCGCTACCGGTGGCGCCCGTGGTAGTCGAATTATCAGTCGGCGCGGTTTTAATTATTTCATTGTATAAACTCAAAAGCTCACTGTCCGGAACTTGATCCAGCTGTTCCTTTGTAAAGCCGCCGGTCAACAAAGCGGCACGCAGCTCCGCCGCCGAAGGCGTTTTCGCGGTCACCCCCTGTGGCACCTCGATCGCCAAACCACCCGGGCCGCACACCATATTGACCGGACAATTCGGATCAGAGCCAGCGGCAATTTCTTCTTTGTCACCAACACCATCACTATCTGAATCAGCCAAATACGGACTGGAATACCAAAGATACATTTCCTCATAATCAGACAAACCATCGCCATCCGTATCCATGGTTTTCAATTTTTCCGGATCAGTCGTGTCATTGCTATTCGCAATGGCGGTATTCTCCCCATTTTGCCCTGGAACATTTGGAAACGGCACTTTGGCCAGGGTCTTCATGTGAATAAAGAAATATACAAACAGCCCGACAATAATTAATCCAAAAATTCCCAATATCCATTTTGACGGCATGGTTGATCGAACAGGCTTTGACGTATCTACCAAATGCTCAATTCCATCATCAATAATATTTGGCATAGTAAAATTTTCCTCATTCATATTGTTAAAAGAGGATCGGTCAGACTGTTGTCCGTGATCATCGCTCATGAAAGTCACTTTACTTGATCTAAGTTTATTTAATTATACCACAAAACCCTATTACCATCCAAAGTATTTATACACAAAAACGCCCCACCGAAGCAGAGCGTTTTACTATAGATTGGGAAGTTTATTCAACAGTCTGATCCAGTCATCCAAGGTTAATTCCTGCGGTCGAACATTGACCCCCAGGGCGACTGATTCCAACAACTCACAAGCCGCCTCCCGAGTAACCCGTAAACCGTTTTGTAGGTTATTCTGAAGCTGCTTACGTTTTGCAGAAAAACCAATGTGCAATAAGCGAAAAAAACGTTTCTCATCAATTTCCGGCAATTCTGGCTTCACTTTCAAGTCGAGAATAACACTATCCACCGCCGGTGCCGGATAAAAACAATCGGCCGGAACCACTCTGACAATTCTCGGCACGCTGTATAATTGCACCGCGATCGACAACAAACTGGCCTGCCCCGGTTCTGCGATGATGCGCTCACCCACTTCTTTTTGAACCAATAGAACCATTTTTGTCGGGCGAGCCGGAGACTCGAGGAACTGTCGAATCAAATTACTGGTAATATTGTACGGAATATTGGCCACCACTTTGTATGACTGGTCATCTAACATTTTTTTTATGGCCGGTGGCCCGATTTCCAATATATCTTCACGCACCAATTGCAAATTTCGAATATCTCGGAACGTTTTTTTTAAAATGGTGAACAAAGTACGATCCAGCTCCACCGCTACCACCCGCTTCGCTCGAGTTACCAATTCATTAGTGAGCACACCCAACCCCGGACCAACTTCCAACACATTATCGGTTTTCTTCAAATCCGCGGTGGCCACAATTTCTTCGAGCACTCCCCGATCAATCAAAAAATTCTGCCCCGCCTCACGACGAGGAGTGATCTGATATTCTTCGAGAAGTTTCATGACATCAAGCATAACATTAGTTTGTCAGTTTGCAAGCTAGTCAGTTCGTAAACTTGTCAGCCAACAGAAATTAGTTACATCATCAGTTTGTCAGTTAATCAGCGTCCGATATTATTATCTATCTGCTGGAAATTTAAAAGTAATTGCTAACCTACTTACAAACTTACTAGCTGACCAACTTAAATCAAATTAAATTTATTAACAACGACGCGATCGCCGCGATGACGAAACACCAGGCAATGTTACCGGTGGCCAGAAATATAATCAAGCCCAGGGCAATCATTACCAAACGACCGAGAGTAAAAGAAATTTCTCTCATCACCGTGTATTCATCGACCATCGGACCGGAATTCGCCGCCCGTTCATACATCAAGGCGTCATAGCTGGTGCGCATGACAATATCGGAAAAACTATGATAAGTGCTGGCCGCAAAGACCTGAAAGCCGGTAGCCACAAACATTTTTATTATCCAACCAATGGCGTACAAGAAAGTGCCCAAACGAATCATCTTCT
>Ga0233425_10009926_pt1 | contig 11832 bp, 6 predicted proteins | sample Watercolumn_Towu_2_FD_181712 | JGI IMG/M metagenome (GOLD analysis project Ga0233425, IMG submission 181712) | Freshwater microbial communities from Lake Towuti, South Sulawesi, Indonesia - Watercolumn_Towuti2014_140_MG | ecosystem: Environmental > Aquatic > Freshwater > Lake | place: Indonesia...
AGACTGGCGCCATGAATCCTCCGTCCGCTCACAGGACTTGGTCTGCCTCCCACCCCAGGTCGCGCGCCGTGCCCGGCGCGGGAGCCGCATGGGTGCGGCAGCCCTGCCGATCAACGCTATGAAATCCCTCTTCTCGCTTGCCCTGCGGCTGGCGCTCGCAATCGGGCTGCTCGCCGGAGGGAGCGCCCTTACCCGCTCGACCGGTGCCGAGTCCGCGACGCTCGAGGCCGGCCTGGCCGTGCGCGACGTCACCCCTGAACTGCCCATCTGGCTGGCTGGCTACGCGGCGCGCAAGCAGCCCGCCACCAACATCGATTCACGGCTGCTGGTCCAGGCCCTCGCGCTCAAGAACCCAACCGGCGAACGCTTCGTGCTCGTCAGCCTCGACAACTGCGAGGTCAACCACGCTTTCACCGCGCCCGCGCTCGAGCAAATCCAGAGCCGCCACGGCCTGGGGCCTGGTGAAGTCATGATCGTCTCCAGCCACACACACTCGGCCCCCGTGCTCGAACAGACGCTCGAAGGGATGTACAGCATGGGCCCAGCCGACAAGGAGAGAGTCCGCGGCTACAGCGCGTTGCTGCGGAGCAAGCTGGTGGAAGTGGTGGGCGCTGCGCTGGCCGACACGCAGCCCGCGCTGCTGGCGCAAGGCCGGGGCCGGGCCACCTTCGCCATGAATCGCCGCGTCTATCGCGACGATCGTGTCGATTTCGGCGAGAACCCCGATGGACCGGTCGATTGGGACGTGCCCGTCCTGCGGATCAGTGGCACCAACGGGACGGCGCGCGCGGTGCTGTTCGGGTACGCCTGTCATGGCACGAGCATCCAGGGCGACGATTTTTACATCGTGTCGGGGGATTACATGGCCTACGCGCGACAGCACCTCGAGGCCCTCTATCCCGGTGTCGTCGCCATGTACCTCACCGGCATGGGCGCCGACTCGAACCCGTCGCCCCGCGGTTCGTTGCTGGACTCGAAACGCCATGGCCTCGAGCTGGCGGGCGCGGTGGCCGGTGTGCTCAGCCACCCGCTCGAGCCTGTTCGCGGTCCATTCCGGCTGGCTTACACCGAGGTGGACCTCCCCCTCGAGGACCCGCCCGCCCGCGGGAAGCTGGACCAGGACGCGCAAAGCCAGGACGTCTATATCCGCAACCGGGCGACGGCGTGCCTGGCCCTGCTGGCCGCGGGCAAGCCCATGCCCGGCGTGCGGCTGCCGGTGGGGGTGGTGCGGTTGGGGCGGGACCTGACCTTCGTGGCGATGGGAGGCGAAGTCGTGGTGGATTACGCCACGCGTTTCAAACGGCTCTTCGCCGCGGACCGTCCCTGGCTGGTGGGGTATGCCTTCGAAGTCCCTTGCTACATCCCTTCGGCGCGCATCATCAAGGAAGGCGGCTACGAGGCCCAATCCTCGCTCATCTACTATGGCATCTACGGCCCGTTCCGTTGCCGCGTCGAGGAGGTCTTGCTCGAAAAGATGAGCGAGCTCGTCGCCCGGGTCCGGTAACAATTCGCGGCGCCGGCTCAACCAGGGGGCCGCTCGATCTTCCGCCCGCCGAACCACGGCAGGCGTTGCTTGAGTTGCTCTGCCACCGCTTTGCTCGAACGCGCGCGGCAACATGCCGCGGTGGTAGTCCCATTCGGTGAGACGCGCGAAATACGCGTCCTTGATGCCGAGACAAAAGGCATCAACCAGAAACATCCCCGCCTCGACCATTCCATTGGGCTAGAACCGGGCGACAATCACTTCGCCCAGGCCGGCCTCGAACAAGGTCCTGCTCATGTAGGCCTCCGGCGCGCGTTTCGAATTCGAGTTCATAGTAAGGCCACTCCGGACGGTTCCGGAGTGGCCCTCGAGAGTGGCCCTGAACACCCTGGCGGGCAATCCAGGACTGCGGGGGTGAGTCTACGGCGCGGTGATGCGGTAAAAGCGCCGCTCCGCGGTTCGCGTCAGATCACAAACGCTGTTGGTGGTCCCGTTGCCGGTCACCGGGTCGCCCAGGTTTTGCCAATTGGCCGGCGCGCTCTCCGGCGCCCATTGCACCTGGTAGGTCTTTCCGGCGACTGATTTCCAATAGACTTCCACCGCCAGGGCAATCTGCGCCACCAATTCCGACCGGTTCACAATCACGTGAATCGAAGCGATCGCGACGTGGTTCTCGGCATCCACGGCGGTCACCGTGACCGTGTGATCACCGGGGGTGAGGTTCGAGAGCGTGAGGCTCTCCCCACTCCCGAGGCTGCCCTGCAAGCTTGAACTCCACGTCAGCGTGTAGGGGCCAGTGCCGCTAGTCGCGGCGGCCGAGAACGTCAGCGATGTGCCCGCTTCGACGGTGGCGCCGCCGGCCGGGCTGGTGATCGCCACGCTCAGGCTGCTCGAGCCCTTGATGGTGGTGGAAATTCCCGGCGTGAACAGGTTGCCACCCTGGAACGCGATGGGATACAGCAGCAGCCCATTGGGTTGCAGACCAGCGGGCACCTGGCCCGGAGTCGAGTCATCAAACAGCTCGGGCCCCAGCAGATTCGGCGTGTTCATCACCGGATTCGATTGGTCCACCGGGATCGTTGCCAGGCTAAACACGTTCGAGAACGGGTCCAGGCCCAGTTGCGCATTGATGGTGTTAATCCCCGAATGGTAGTCGTAGTGATCCGTGCCCAGCATGAGCCCGCCTCCGCGCGTGCGCAGGTTCTCGTAGTAGTTCTGCGAGACCCGCGCGCCCTCGTCCGTCCATCGGCCGCCCCAGATCGACGAGATGATGCGCGCGTCGCAAATAATCGGCCGGCCCATGTCCTGCTTGAACCAATCCGCGATGGCCTTCCAGTCATCCGGGTAGTCATCAACGGCGTGGGAGAGGTCGAAGACCCACACCTGGTCGAAGTGCGCGTTGGTGAGCACGCTGGCGGCGTCACCCGTCGTGGCGAGGTTCACGAGCACCGCATTGCGCGTGAGCGCATGGACGGCTTCGTAGAGATTCGCTCCGTCGCCATCGTAGATTCCGCCGACGACATTGATCACCAGGACCGCTTGGCCCGGCGGCGGCAGCGGCTTCACGGTCAGGTGGATCGAGGCCACGTCGGCATGACCGTCCTCGTCCACCACGGTCACGGTGATGATGTGATCGCCGGGCACGAGGTCGTCCGGGCTAATCGAGTCGCCCTCGCCGAGGTCGCCCTGCAAACTCGACTTCCAATGGGGCTTGCAACCGCACGCGCGCCCGCCCACTGAAGCCCTCAAGACCACGGGCCGCCCTTGCTCGACGGTGGTCCCGTTGGCCGGCTCGGAGACGCTGACGCGCAGTGTACTCGAGCGGAAACTGGTCGAGAGGCCGGCCGTGAAGGGTTGTCCCCCCGGGATGGCCCCTGGGTAGAGCACCGTGCCGTTGGGCTGGAGGCCTAACGGCGACTGGCCAGCGCCGGAATCCGCCGGCAACTCCGGCCCCAACGCGTTCGGCGCGCCCAACAACGGGTTCTCCTGGTCTGTGAGCATGGTCGAGGATCCCTGCCCACCCTGAAACGGCGCGAGCCCCAACCGCGCGTTGATGGTGTTGATGCCGGTTTGAGCACGTTGGTCGCCCGTCGCCAGGAGCAACCCGCCGCCGCGGCTGCGAAACCTCTCGTAGTAATTCTGCGCCAGCAGCCCGCCGCCCGTTGTCCATCGGCCTTTCCACAGCGAGGAGAGCAGGCGCGCATCACAGATGATTGGTCGGTCCACAACCTCCTTGCACCAATCGGCGATAGCCTGCCAATCCACAAGGTATTCGTCGGGCCGCTCCGAGAGGTCGAATACCCAGACCTGGTCGAAATGCGCGTTGGTGAGAACGCGTTCGACATCCCCCGGCGCTGCGAGGTTCACGAAGACTGCCCCGGCGGTGAGCGGCCTGACCGTGTCGAAAAGGTGTTCGCCGTCTTCATCGTGGTCGCCCCCCGCCACGTTCACCACCAGGACCGCCTGGCCGGGAGGCGGCGGGGGTTTGATCGTGACGTGGATCGAGGCCACATCGGTGTGATTCGCCGTGTCGAGGGCCGTTACCGTGATGATGTGATCGCCGGGGCCGAGGTTCGCCGGGTTGATGGTTTCGCCGGCGCCAAGATTGCCCTGCAAACTCGAACTCCAGGTCAGCGTATAAGGTCCCGTGCCACCCCACGCCGACGCGGTGAAGGTGAGCGGCGTCCCCACCTCGACCGTGGTCCCGGTCGCGGGCGCGGTGATGGTCACTTGAAGTGTGCTCGACCCTTTGATCGTGGTCGAGATGCCGGGCGTGAAGTGGTTGCCGCCCTGGAAGCCCACCGGGTAGAGAACCAGCCCGTTTGGCTGCAGGCCGGAAGGCGCCTGGCCAGGCGTGGAATCGTCCGCCAGCTCCGGGCCGAGGCGGTTGGGCGCATTCATCAACGGGTGGTCCTGGTCCACGGGGATCGTCGCGAGAAAGAAGTGCCCCGAGAACGGGTCGAGCCCCAAGTCCGCGTTCAATGTGTTGATGCCGGGGTGGAACGCGTCGTGGTCTGTCCCCAGTACCAGGCCCCCGCCGCGGCTCCGTAGATTCTCGTAGTAGTTCTGAGAAACCAGGGCGCCCTCCGTCGTCCATCGCCCGTTCCAGATCGAGGAGATCATGCGCGCGTCGCAAATGATCGGCCGGTTGGTGTCGCGCTTGAACCAGTCGGCGATCGCTTGCCAATCATCCGGATAAGGGTCCCCATAAGGGGAAAGGTCGAACACCCAGACCTGGTCAAAGTGGGCATTAGTGAGGACGTTTTGAACATCACCGGGGGCCGCCAGGTTCACAAAGACCGCCCCGCGGGTTACGAGCCTGACCGTCTCATAGAGTTCCCGGCCCTCCGCATCATACCAGGCGCCGGCCACATTCACGACCAGGACCGACTGGCCGGGCGGCGGCAGGGCTTTGACTATCACGTGGATCGAGGCAACGTCCACGTGGTTCTCGGCATCCACCGCCGTGACCGAAACGATGTGGTCTCCAGGCACCAGGTTCGACAAGGTGAGACTCTCGCCGTTGCCAAGGCTGCCCTGCAGGCTCGAGTTCCAACTGAGCGTGTAAGGACCCGTGCCGCCGGTCGCCGTCGCCGTGAAGGTCACCGTGGATGCCTCTTCCACCGTCGTGCCGTTGGCCGGCGCCGTGATCGTCACGCTCAGGGTGCTCAAGCTCTTGATCGTCGTCGAGATGCCCGGCGTGAAAAGATTCCCGCCCTGGAACGCGATGGGATACAGAATGAGCCCATTGGGCTGCAGGCCCGCCGGCACTTGGCCCGGACTCGAATCATTCGCCAACTCCGGCCCCAGGAGATTCGGCGTGTTCATCACTGGATTCGATTGGTCCACCGGAATCGTTCCGAGGCCAAAAATGTTCGAGAACGGGTCCAGGCCCAGTTGCGCATTGAGGGTGTTGAGCCCCGGATGGTACACGTAGTCGTCCGTCCCAAGCACCAGGCCGCCTCCGCGCGTGCGCAAGTTCTCGTAGTAGTTCTGCGAGACCCGCGCCCCTTCGTCCGTCCAGCGGCCGCCCCAGATCGACGAGAGGATGCGCCCATCGCAAATAATCGGCCGGCTCATGTCCTGCTTATACCAATCCGCGATGGCCTTCCAGTCATCGGGGTAGTCATCAGGATTGGCGGAGATGTCATAGACCCACACCTGGTCGAAATGCGCGTTGGTCAGCACGCTGGCGACGTCACCCGTCGTGGCGAGGTTGACGAGCACCGCCTCGCTGGTCTGCAGGGCCACCGTGTCCTTGAGCGAGGCCCCCTCGGCGTCATAGCGACCGCTGACGACATTGACCACCAGGACCGACTGCCCCGGCGGCCCCGCCGCCAGACGCAGCGGCAAGCCAATCGTCTGGCAGATCAGCAGCGCCAGCAACAGCAAACCCGCTGGAGGGCGAATACAGGTGAAGGTCGATGGTTCGGGGTGGGCAGGGCAGGGTTGCATTGGGTACGTCATGTTATGGGTTCGGTGCGGCATGTCCGGAGGCCGGGCCGAGGCACTGCTCCGGCCGCGGAACCCTCGGGTGCATGGTTGCAGGGGTGCAATAAGCAGTCTTGATGCCAGGGTCAAGACTTTCTTGATGGTGAGAGTGCTTAATCCTTGTCATCTCAGGTTAAGACGGCCTTACGCACTCACCACCCAACCGCGCCACTACTCGTCGCGCCCCAACTCCGCCGCCAGCTTTTCCGTGAACCGGTCCACCCCCTCCGCGTCCAGGTGCGTGACGCTCGCAAAGCAGCCATCGGGCAGCACCAGCGGCAGATCCCCCAGCACACGGTCCGCCTTCAGCCACGACGCCCATTTCGCGAGGTTCTCCCGGCAGGCCGCCGCATGGCCCGCCAAAGCGAACGAAGCGGGAACGGGCGTAAGGCCTACGGCGAGCCGGACCCCATCGGGTACGGCGGCCCGGAACGAAAAACTCTCGGCCTCGTAGCGCCGCGCCAGCCGGTACTCGGCATTCCCGCTGGCAGCGCGCGGATCGAAACGGCCTGGGTCAACCAGGGAGCCGTCGTGTTGCTCAAGGTAGCGCCAGAGGTCGGTGGTGAATCCATGCACCGGTGCGAACGGCCCGTGCAAAGGGATGGGGAACCAGCGGCCCAGGAACCTGCTCCGGCACAAGTCCACGCCGGTCCAGTAGTCCAGTTGCCCCGCCAGGCCCTCGTCAGGTGCGGTGTCGCGTCCGGCCAGGCAGTCGCGGAGCACCTCGTCGAAGTAAGCGGGGGTGGTTTGAAGGCGCAGGCCCTCCGGATGCATGAGCAGGACGACCGTTCGCACCCTGCCCGGGTGCGCCGCGAGATATTCCTGCAGCAGCACGCCCTGGACGGCCAGGCTGGCGTAGCTGAGCGTGGCGAGATTGAGCACGCGCCGGCCGAGCCGTTCTGCCAACCGCGTGGCCGAGATTCCCGTGAGACACGAGGAATCACCCATCAACAGGACGTCCGCGGCCGGTCCGTGGCGGCTGGCGTGGGCCTGGTGGAGCAGGATGGTGCGATCCACGTCGAGCGCCGGCCGGGGGGGGGGGAAGAGCCGGAGCGCGGCGGCCACGTGCAGCGCGCCCCCAAGCGCCAGCGCCGACACCAGCGGCAAGCCCGCCAGCCTTGCCAGTTCGGCGGGCCGAAACCGGCATTCATGGCTCGCGAGCGACATGGCGTGCTGTGCCGGCCTTCCGAATCTACCGCGCGGCCAGGAACTGGATGCAGACCGGCGCCCCCACCTCGATCACCTGCTCGGTTGCGGCGAGCCGTCCGGACTGGGCATCGATCCGGAAAAGGACGATGTTATCCGTGTCCTGGTTGGCCGCCAGAAGCCAGCGGCCGGTGGGGTCGATGGCGAAGTTGCGCGGGGTCCGGCCGCGAGTCGATTGGTGCTCGACGAGCGTCAACTTGCCCTGCGCGGCGTCGATGGCATAGACCGCAATCGAGTTGTGGCCGCGGTTCGACCCGTAGAGGAACTTGCCCGACGGATGCGCCACCACCTCGGCGGTGCTGTTGCCGCCCGTGAACCCGGTCGGAAGTGTCGAAACCGTCTCGAGTTCGCGCAAAGCGCCGCGCGCCGCGTCGTAGGCGAAGGCCGTCAGCGTCGAGCCCATTTCGTTGATCACGTAGGCGAAGCGGCCAGCGGGATGAAAGGCCAGGTGGCGCGGCCCTGCGCCAGGCTTGACCGAGGCGCTCGGTGGGTCGTTCGCCGCGAGGGCGCCTTGGGCCGGGTCGAGCCGGTAGATCAGGACTTTGTCCAGGCCAAGGTCCGTGACAAAGGCGAAACGGTTCGCCGCGTCGAGGTTCACGCAATGAGCGTGCGGACCTTCCTGCCGGCGCGGATCGACGCTCGAGCCCTGGTGCTGCACGAAGGCGGTAGCCTCTCCGAGGCTGCCATCGGCGCGGATCGGCAAGGCCGCCACACTGCCGCCGCCGTAGTTGGCCACCAATACGGTCTTGCCGGTGGCATCGACGACCACATGGCACGGCCCGGCGCCCACCGATGCCGCCTGGTTCAGCAGGGCCAGGGCGCCGCTGGCCCGGTCGATGCGGAAGGCGCCGACTGCCCCGGCCTTCTTGCCCCCGAAATTCCCGATCTCGTTGGCCGCATAGAGCACCCCGCCGTTGGGATGCAGCGCCAGGAACGTCGGGTTCACGGCCTCCGCCGCCAGCGCGGGCTTGGCCAGGGTCCCGCTGGCGGGGTCCAGACGCGACAGATAGATGCCCTTGCTCTTCGCGCCCGTGTAAGTCCCGATATAGACAAGGTAACCGCCCCCGGCCCCGACATCCTCGCCAACCACGGCCACGCCGAGCAGCATTGGGACGAGAAGAGCGCGCGCCGACCTCCAGATTCCGAGATTGATCATGGCCGAATAAGAGCACACGCGCGCGGCGCAGTTCAAGGCTCAGTTACGGCATCTCCACCATCTCCCATCGGACAGGAGGGCCGGGGTGAGGGTCACCCCTCCGCCCTGACCCGCACCCTCACAGCAAGCCAAACCCGCCCCGCTGCCCTGATCAACTCGGGTTGGACCGCTTCGCGATTTGCGATGACGCCGCCGAGGACCGCCGCTACGCTCGCCCCACCTTGATGAGCAAGAAAGGCGTTTTGCTGGTGAATCTCGGCTCGCCGGACTCCCCTGCGGTGTCCGACGTGCGCCGGTATCTGCGCGAATTCCTCATGGACCCGCGCGTGCTGGACGCGCCGTGGCCGATCCGGTTTTGCGTGGTGAACTTCACCATTCTGCCCTCGCGCCCGCGCGAGTCCGCCGAGGCCTACCACAAGGTCTGGCTGCCCGAAGGCTCCCCGCTGGTGGTGAGTGGACACAAGGTGCGCGCCGCGCTCGAGGGACGTTTGCGGGTCCCGGTTGAACTGGCCATGCGCTACCAGAATCCGTCCGTACCCAGCGCCCTGCGCAGCCTCGCCGGCCAGGGGGTCTCGGACCTCTTCTTGATCCCCCTGTTTCCTCATTATGCGATGTCCAGCTACGAGACCGCGGTCGAACGGGTAAAGGAAGTGCTCGCGCGGCAAGCTCCAACCATGCGCCTGGCGGTCGCCCCGCCCTACTACGACCATCCCGACTACGTGCGCGCGCTGGTCGCGAGCGCCGGCGAAGCGCTGGCGAGCAACTACGACTTGCTCCTGTTCAGTTTTCATGGCCTGCCCGAGCGGCACATGCGCAAGGCGGATCCAACCGGGCGCCACTGCCTCGTGGCGAAGGATTGTTGCATCACCGACAGTCCAGCCCATCGCACGTGCTATCGGGCGCAGTGCTTCCGGACGGTGGCGGCATTCGTCAGGGCCGCCGGCGTGCCCGCCGACAAATACTCGGTGGCCTTCCAGTCCCGCCTGGGGCGCGAGCCCTGGCTCACTCCTTACACTGACCAGGAACTCGTCCGCTTCGCCAAAGCCGGCGTCAGGAAACTTCTCGTGCTTTGTCCGGCCTTCGTTGCGGACTGCCTCGAGACGATCGAGGAGATTGGTCTGCGCGGCCGCTCGACCTTCCTCGAGGCGGGCGGAGAGCAATTCACGCTCATTCCTTGTCTCAACGAGCATCCCCTGTGGCTCGAGGCCCTCGAGAGAATGGCCGAGCCGTTTCTCGACCGTTAGCCCCGCTGCCCGGTCTCGATCCCGCTTGAAAACCGGGCGGTCTCGGGTTGTATTCGGGCATGACCCCCATGCAACCCATGGCCGCGCGATCTCACGCGGCGGTTTGGCCCTTGAAGCGGCCCTCGCTGGCAGCCGTGCTCACCCCTTCGCTGGCGGCGCTCTGGCTGCTGCCCTTTCCTCTGCTCGAGGCCCAGAATGCAACCCGCCCCGGCCGGTTCCACGTCGAACATCCCACGCTCCTCAACCTCGGCTTCGAGTGGCCCATCCAAGGCGATGCCAATCGCAACGCGACGGTCGCGGTTGACTTCCGGCGGGTGAACGACCCGCAGTGGCGCCAGGCCCTTCCCCTCGTCCGCATCGGCGGCGAGAAGGTTTACCGGCGCCGGGAGAACCTCGAATACACCGTCCCGGAGGGCTTCGCCGGCTCGATCCTCAACCTCGAGCCCGGCGTCGAATACGAATGCAAGTTCGTGCTGACCGACCCGGACGGCGTGACGGGTGAGAGCACGCAAATCGTCAAGGTCAAAACCCGCCGCGAGCCCGAGGCGTATGAGCGCGGCCGCGTCTTGCACGTGTATCCGCCCGACTACGCCGGCGCGCGCCAGGAACCCAGTTACACCGGCATCCTCCAGGCCTATTACGGCGCCGGCCTGGGGGATTGGTCGGTCGTCTGGGAACGCCGCGCCCAACCGGGCGATCGGCTCCTGCTCCACGCCGGTCTCTATCGGCCCGAACGCCTGAACTACGTTGACCCGATGATGGCCCCCTTCGACGGATCGATGTCTCTCACGCTGCACGGCACCCCTGAAAAGCCCATCACGATCCAGGCCGCCGGCGATGGCGAGGTCGTCATCGATGGCGACGGCAACCATCGGCTCTTCGACGTCATGGCCTCGCGCCATCACATCTTCGACGGCCTCACCTTTCGCAACACCGACGTCGCCGTCTTCGCCGGCCAGAAAGAGGTCCTCGGCGCCGTTGGGCTCACCGTCCGGAATTGCCGTTTCGAGAACGTCGGCTTTGGCGTCTGGACCGAGTATGCGGGCTCGAGCGATTTCTACCTGGCCGACAACTTGTTCCTTGGCCGGGACGACCGGTTCCGGTTGGTGGGCTGGGGCGGCGTGGCGCGCGACCCGGGCGGCCCCTCCTGGCCCATCCCCCTCTACGGGTCGCACCGGCTCACCAGCTACTATGCCATCAAAGTGTACGGCCCGGGCCACGTCATCGCGCGCAACGCGATCGCCTATTTCCACGATGGGATTGGCATTTCGACCTATGGGACCCCGGAGAGCGACCCCGACCGCCGCGCTTCTTCTATTGACATTTACAACAACGACCTGCACCTGCTCAATGACGACGTGCTGGAAACCGATGGCGGCGTCCACAACATCCGCGTCTTCAACAACCGCGGCGTCAACGCCGCCCAGGGCGGCTATAGCGCGCAACCGGTCTTCGGGGGCCCCGTCTATTTCTACCGCAACCTCCTCTACCATGTCCCCTCGGGTGTGGCCTTTAAGTTTTCAGCCAAGCCGGCCGGCCTCTTCGTCTGGCACAACACCATCATCACCGAGCATCTGGCCGGGGACCCCTCCGCCAACATGCACTTCCGCAACAACCTCTTCCTGGGCGCCGACACCCCCGGCCGCGGCGTCCTCACCCTGGCCAACTCGACCGCTGGCAACACCACCGACTACAACGGCTACCGTCCCAACCGCAACGTCCAGGCCCAATACCACTACTTCAGACCCGGGCCCGGCACGAACGTGTACGAACCGAAACGGGAAGACTGGCAAGTCTTCACCACGCTCAGGGAGTTTCAGGCCGCCACCGGCCAGGAGGCGCACTCGCCGGAAGTCGATTTCGACATCTTCGAGCAGCTCGCTCCACCCGACCCGGCCCGGCGTTTCGCGGTCTATCACGCCATGGACCTGAACTTCAGGTTGAAACCGGGCAGCCGGGCCGTGGACGCGGGCGTGCCGATCCCGACCGTGAACGAAGGCTTCAACGGCCGCGCTCCGGACCTCGGCGCCCTCGAGGCCGGCCAGCCGGCTCCGCACTATGGTCCGCGCTGGCTCACCTGGGAGCCGTTCTACCGCTGAGCGCGCGACGACTCGAGCACCTGCTGCGCCGCCAAAGACGTTGCTTCGGGCCTGCCGCATCCCGCCACCATCGCCAGGACCACGAGGGCATCCCGAAGGGAGCCCATCTTGAAGCCCGGGGTCGCGAGGAACGAGCCACCCTGGGTGACCAGC
>Ga0233425_10009927_pt1 | contig 11830 bp, 7 predicted proteins | sample Watercolumn_Towu_2_FD_181712 | JGI IMG/M metagenome (GOLD analysis project Ga0233425, IMG submission 181712) | Freshwater microbial communities from Lake Towuti, South Sulawesi, Indonesia - Watercolumn_Towuti2014_140_MG | ecosystem: Environmental > Aquatic > Freshwater > Lake | place: Indonesia...
TTTTTAAATGATAAGGTGAGTCTCCGCTTCGGTCAACTCGCCGCAGACGTCGAATTTTTCTTCAGCAGCCTAAGCTTCATGTTTCTCCATAGCGATTGGGCGACGATCACCTCTGCCAATCTGCCGAGCGGTGGGCCAGCCTATCCCCTTTCAACACCCGGTATTCGGTTGAAAGTGGACCCTACTCAAGATATGTCTTTTTTGCTTGCCATCTTCAACGGTGATCCTGCCGGTCCCGGAAAAGGAGCCGAACAAAACCGCAATCCCCATGGTCTCAATTTCCGCGTCAACGATCCTCCTCTGGTTATAGCCGAGACTCAGTTTCAGGCCAATCAGGGGAAAGAAAATACAGGCTTGGCCCGCACCCTGAAGCTGGGCGCCTGGAGTCATTTTGGGGAGTTCGACGATCAACGTTACGCCAATGATGGAACCCTGTTGGCCGATCCCGCCGGGACGGGCGTGGCGGCCAAGCGAAGAGGAAATTACGGATTTTATGGTGTGATCGATCAGCAGATCTACCGCCCCAAAGACGGGGATGCCGAAAGCGGAATTTCCTTCTTCAGCCGCCTATCATACAGTCCCTCAGACCGCAACCTAATTGAATTTTATATTGACGGCGGTTTCGTCTTTGCCGGACTGATTCCCAAGCGTCCGGCCGACAAATTCGGCTTTAGCTTGATCTGGGCGCGTTTTTCAGACAGCGTGAACGCCTTCGACCGTGACAAGGTAAATTTTTCCGGAACTCCGGGTGTGGTACGGGACTTCGAAGCCAATCTGGAGCTGACCTATAGCGCTCAAATCATCCCCGGCTGGACAGTGCAACCTGTGTTTACCTATATTTGGCATCCTAATGGCGATGCCAGCCGAAACGCCTTGGTCGCCGGTTTGCGCATGATGTGGATTTTCTGACGATCACCCCAGCCCTGCTCGAACCTTTAGTTCAAACGAATGGCATTCCGGTAACGGGGGATGTTTTACTTCCATGTCTTCCCATAGAAGTTCGGTCAGAGCTTCATGCCAGGCCCACGTTAAATCCGTACCCTATTGATGCGAATAGATACTTCCCTAAGACATCCCTATCCGGCCTTTTCAGAAAACCTCCGGATTAATTATGATTCAACCGGAGGTTCATTTCGGACTCCGAATTTTAGGTAGAGCGATGGCAACACGACCATATTGAGAAACGTTGAGCTTAAAAGTCCACCGAGTATAACGTTCGCCAAAGGTGACAGGATCTCGTTGCCCGGTTTATCGGCGAACAGGGCAAAGGGAACGAGGGCAAGGCCTGCTGCAAGGGCTGTCATGAGGATGGGCCGCACTCTTTCCATCGACCCCTGAAAGACTGCTTCCTTCAAGGATTTGCCTTCTACTGCCATAAGGTACTGGTAATGGGCGACGAGGAGAATCCCGTTCCTCGTGGCGATCCCGAACAGCGTGATAAATCCGACAATCGAGGCGATGCTCACTACCCGATCAGTCAGAAAAATGATGGCCATGCCTCCAATCAGCGCCAAAGGGAGGTTAACCATTACCATGCCCGCCATCCGGAAAGAGCCGAACTGCATGTAAAGGATAAGAAATATGGCTGCCAGGGAGAGAATGCTCAGGATGGCGATCAGCCGCGACGCCTCAGCCTCGCTCTTAAACTGACCGCCATACTCGATGTAATAACCCTGGGGAAGCCTCAGGTTCTTCCCTATCCGCGAGCGGAGATCCTCATAGACACTCCTCAAGTCCCTGCCCGCAACGTTAGCCTGTACCACCATCTTTCGCTGGACGTTTTCCCTGCTGATACTATTCGGACCCTTTGCGGAAGAGATGGCCGCTACAGCGGAGAGAGGAATTTTTGCTCCTCCCGGCGTATCTATAAGGGTGGACCGCACGCTCTCTAAATCTTTTTTGACGCTGTCGTCAAACCTTACCAGGATATCGAACCCTCTGTCGCCTTCTAAGGTCCTGGATATGACCTTCCCGAACATAGCCACTTCAGCGGCTTCGGCAACCTGGGTGATCGACAGACCGTATTTCAAGAGTTCCGATCTCTTAGGGACGATCCGTACCTGAGGGATATCAGCCTGCTGTTCGATTGCGAGGTCGGCTATGCCCTTTACCTGACTCATCTCCGCCCGTACGTCTTCCGCTATGGCCCGCAACCTGAAGAGTTCGCGGCCGAAGATTTTCACGGCAATATTCGCAGTAGTGCCCGAGAGCATGTGATCGATCCTGTGGCTGATCGGCTGGCTGAAAGCGACGATTGCGCCCGGTATCGATGCTACCGATGCCCGGAGCTCAGAGAGAACGGCATGCAGCCTTCTTCCTTTGATATCCAGCTTTGCGTCCATCTCCGAAGCGTTGGCCGCCTTGCCGTGCTCGTCGAGTTCTCCTCTGCCGGTTTTCCTCGACGTCTTTATGACGTTCGGGTGGTTTCTAAGAATCTGATCGGCGAGGCCGCCGATCTCGGAGGATTTTTCGAGGGAAGTGCCGGGGGCCGCGGCAACCATCACGGTGAGGGAGCCTTCGTTGAAGGTCGGTAGAAAAGACCTTCCCGTGAAGAACAGACCGATGAGAGAAAGCCCAAAAGCGCAGAACGCACCCACGATGATGAAGCCCGGTCTTTGCAGCGAAAAGTGAAGCAGCGGTCCGTAAGACTTTTTCAGCCTTCGCACGAGAATGCTGTCGCCGCTCCTTTCCCCGGGACCGCTTTTCCGGAACAGATAGACGCACATGGCGGGGGTCACCGTCAAGGCCACGAAGAGAGAAGCGCCTATGGAGACCATGTAGGACATGCCAAGGGGCCTCAAAAGCCTCCCCTCCATGCCGCTCAGGAAGAAGAGCGGCGCGAAGACGACGATGATGATCAGGGTGGCGCCGATGATCGGCCCGCGAATCTCCTTAGATGCATGGAATATGACCTCGAGTACTGACCGCCTGTCGCTTTCCGGCTTGGAGGTGTTCTCGACTAGACGCCTGTAGACGTTCTCGACGTAGATGATCGCATCATCGACGATGACCCCGATCGCTATGGCCATGCCGCCCAGGGTCATCGTGTTGATCGTGATGTTGAAGTACTTGAGCACCATGAGGCCGAATATGAGGGAAAGCGGCATCGCCGTCACGGAAATGATCGTGGCCCTCACGTTTCCCAGAAAGAGCATGATGATGACGAAGACAAGAATTCCCCCTTCCACGAGCACCCCCTGCACATTCCCGATGGCCCGTCGGATGAAATCAGCCTGCTTGAACACATCGGCGTCAATCACCATGCCTTCGGGCAGGGTCTTTCCGATCTCTGTGAGAGCAGACTCGAGTCTTGCCGTAAGCTCTACGGTATTCGTGTCGGGATGCTTCAGTATGGCCAGAATAACGGCGGGCTTGCCGTCCACGGCCCCGTCTCCGATCCTGAAAGCCGGTCCTGCCTTGACCGTTGCCACGTCTCTAACGAGCACGGGGATCCCGTTATGGAGCGCTACGGCCGACGTCTCCAGGTCGCCCACTGACCGCATTCTTCCAATACCCCGTATCAGGTAATCCTGTCCGCCCGATTTCATCACACCCGCGGAAAAATTTTCATTCGCCCCCCTGACCGCCTCAAGCACCCGGTCGACCGATATGGCGTAAGCGCTAAGCTTGTGCGGGTCGATGTTCACCTGGTATTGCTTGGTTTCCCCTCCTATATTGACCACCTGGGAAACCCCGGCTATTGAAAGGAGACGCCTCCTTACGACAAAATCGGCCGTTTCTTTTACTTCCAGCAGGGGATGTTTGTTGCTGTAGAGGCCGACGTACATGATCTCGCCCATGATGGACGATATGGGAGCGAGGACGGGTATGAGGCCCGCGGGCAGGGCCGCGGAGACCAGTTGCAGCTTTTCGTTGACTACCTGGCGCGCCCTGTATATGTCTGTTCCCCAATCAAACTCAACGTAGACCGTGGACATACCGACGGAGGACTGGGACCGGACGCGCCTCACTCCGGCGGCTCCGTTCAGGGCCGCTTCTATGGGATAGGTAACCGCTACCTCGATCTCTTCGGGCGCCATGCCGTGAGCGTCGGTCAATATGGTTACGGTGGGGGCTGTCAGGTCGGGGAAGACATCGACTCTCATGTTGGTCGCCAGGTAGGCTCCCACGAGGACAAAGACCACCGAGGTCGCTATCAGTATGAGTCTGTTCTCGATGCAGATTTTCGTTATTCTGTCCAGCATATCCGGTCTCCTCTGTCAGTGCTCATGGCCGTGACCTTGCTGTATTCTTGATGAAAGCGAGGCAAGCTTTACGTAGTAGCCGCCTTTTGTCACTACCCGCTCGTCTTCGCCTAGACCTTCCCTTATGTGGGCATAGCCGTTGCCGCGGGTCCCTACCTTGACTTCTCTACGTTCAAACGATTCTCCCTCTCTCTGGACGAAAGCAAAGAACCGCCCTTCATCCTCAAAGAGGGCTTCCTCCGGAAGGACTAGGGCCTTTTCTACGTGCCCCGTCTGAACGGATACATCGGCAAACATGCCTGCCTTCAACGCCCCGGTGGGGTTGTTCACTTCAAAAACAACGGGGACCGTCCTGCTCTTGGCGTCTACCAGATCGTTGATTGCCACAAGGCGCTTGGGCTTGAATTCCCCGTTGATGCCTGCCACGGTAAAAGCGGCCTCATGGAAGCTCTTGAGTCTTCCTATTTCAGTGACGGGCAGATTGGCGCGCAGCCAGAGAATAGAGGTGTTTATGATTCTCATCAGCGGCTGTCCGGCTTCAACGGCTTTCCCGTTCGAGACGGGCAGTTCGACGAGCGTCCCCTTGAGGGGCGACCTGACCATGATTCTGTTCTCCGACGTGCCTTTCCTCATGATCTCCATGGCCCGTTCTAGAGGGTCGAGGGCTGCTTTCGCGCTGTCCAGGGCGAGCTCCGCTTCTTCGATCCGCTTCCTAGGCGCTGCCTTAGCTTCGTAGAGGCGTTTTGCCCGGTCATATTCCTTCTGTGCGAGGGCAACCCTGTTTTTTGACTCGGCGTACTCCGCGCTCAACTGCCCGAAACCATCCTGCCGGTGGGGGGCAGGTTCGATCAGCGCAACCACCTCATCCTTGTCTATTTTTTGACCGATGTAGGGCAGGCGTTTCGATACGGATAGAATGCCGGCTAAGGGCGCCGAAACAGTAACCTCGTTGTTTGACACCGGGATGAGTTCTCCGGCCACGACAAATGCCGTTGAAACAGTCTTTCTCGCCGGTTTTGCAATCTTGAAGTCTATCCTCCATTGCTGCTCCTTGGAGAAGGAAATGAGGTGTCCTTCCTTTTCTTCCGCGACCGGCAAATTCCTCACTTTCTCGTTCACACCCCTGACTTCTATCCCGTCCACCAGTATTTCATCGGAGAAATTTTTTCCTGCAAGGACTACCTTCATCGCATATCTTCCTGGATTCTTGAAGATAGTCTCTGCTGTGAAAATACCGGGCTTAGCAGGATTCTTTATGGTGACTGTAAAAGGTTCGCCACTTTTCGGTGTAAAAGTCAGTGTCAGAAGACCAATGGTTACAGGCTTGAAAGTCTCGAGATAGGTCAGGTGGAGGAGAAACCGACATGGTTCTCCCACCTTAGCCTCGGAATACTCGACGAATAACTCCGATTTCTGCGTCCATACCGTCCTCTTGACAGCGGCCTCGTGCTGGTCTGTTTCGTTGTGTTTCCGGGCGCATCCGGCGAAGAACATCAAGACAATGAGCGGCATAATAAAATATTTCATCGTTTCCCTCCAGCGGCATTGAGTCTTGAATTGGTCGCCCGCTCAAGCTCAAAGACCGTCGCCCAGTATTCGTATCGGGTGTTGTTGTACTCCATTATCAGATCCTTCTCGGCTCGAACCGCATCGAGCAGTTCGATAAGGCTCGCCGCTCCTTCCTCATAGGCGGTGCGGGAAATCATGGTCAATTCCTTCGTGGTCTCGATTTGCCCGGCCATATCTGAGACACGCACCTGATAGTAGGCGATCTTGTCCTGAAGAAGACCGATCTCCTTAGCTGCGTACCTCTTGAGCAGTTCATAACTGAGTCTCTGCTTTTCCGTTTCGGCATAGGCGGCGGCAATTTTACCCTGGTTCCGGTCGAAGATCGGCAGAGGTATCACTAAACCGAACACAAATCCGTCGTGGCCGCCCACCCACCTTCGGTACCCGGCCTCAATACCTACGTTCGGCAGAACCTCCCGTTTTGCCAGGGCCAAAGACGCCGCTGCAGCGTCAACCGCAAAGGCTTGCGCTTTAATATCCGTCCTCCTATCGAGTGCTTTTTCAGCTAGTTCTCTAACGTTGGACGGGATCGGGTATTGGAGCTTGTCCTCGAGCTCAAAATCGGTATCGGGAAGGCTGAGGAGGTAGGCCAGCTTCTTCCGTTCCACCCTCATATCCGTTCTCAAGTTTTCCAGCCCGCGTAAGAATCTCTTTTTCTCGGCACCGAGCTTCATTAATTCCGCCTCAGAGGCATCGCCCGCTTCCACCCTTGAAGCTGTCTTGCGTTCCACCTCTTCGGCCATCCCGATGATCTCCTCCATCGCTTTCCGGTTCTCTTTAAGCGTGAGTAGGCGAAAATAGAGTTGCTTCATCTGTGAGAGTGCGACCAAGGTTTCATGGTCAAAGAAGAGCCTTCCGGAGTCTCTTCTTTTTTCGGCCATATCGATTCTCTTGTTTCTTTTTCCTGTAATATCTACAGGCTGGATGAAGGAATAGGTACTTTCCCGATCGTTCGACCCCCCGCCTTCAGTGGCGAGGAAATATCTGGCCTCGGGGTTTGGAAGGAGCCTCGCACCAGCCACCTCCGCATCGGATTTTTTAAGCTCCGTCTTCTTTACCTTCAGTTCGATATTGTTTTCCAATAAAAGTTTTTCGGCGTCCTCCATGCTTAGAATAGGACCGGCCAAAGCAGGACGGACTGAAATGACCAGGAGAACCAACGCAATCAGGACCTGCATATTCGACTCCTCATTGAAGATAAGTGTACAATAATTACGCGTGTATACACACACTCAGGACTGTCTAACGTCAGAAGGAGGAGGGAGGGCTATGTCTGGGAGGTGAAAGACCTGAAAATACAGGGAGTGAGGACCTGAGAATGTTCCCGTAATAAACCCAAAAGGTCATGCTCGGTCCTATGCTAATTATCGGAGCGAAGGACTCGTCTGAAAGGAAGGTTATTGGAGACGGGTTTAAATGCGGTCTGTTGCCGTTGAAAGAATCTTCTATCGTACTCTGGCTATCAACAAGAAAATGGAGATGATAGGCGTGATGACAGTCGTCATCTATCACTTGAGGGCAATAAGTCAGGACGGTAGCCCTGCATTTTATGTTCGAAGAACTCTTTCCGTAGTGGTCGTGACCGGGGTGTGGTGAGTCCTCCCCATGACAGTGGAGGACCGGTATCCAGGAGACAACGAGAAGAAGACAAAAAAGGAGGGTGAGCCAATATCTACCTATGTTTCTAAGATCCTTCATGGTCTTTTTCTCTAAGGCAATCATATTCATCAAACCTTTGGAGATTTCTTAGGGTATAACCTCCACGGTCATGTTTTGATTACCATTATGGAGCCCCTTTCCCAAACCAGGGAGAACAAATGGTTCACTTTTATGGATTTTATATTAACGCCTTTCAGGGGATTTGTCAAAAAAAATCAAAGCACCTTGATTTCCAGTGTACCTGGAACTGAATGAAAACAAATAACCCAAACAGTTTTATAATTCTCATCTACTCTCTCTCGAAGACACCAGAAAGAAATTTTAACTGAAAATTTGTCCTTGCCGTGCTTATTTAAACGATGATATAATAGAATTTAATATTTCCGGGATGATTTATGAACGCTTTGATCTCCTTTGAGAAAAAATCATTTAAGGCAGCCAGGATCTGGTCGGGAGTCCTGTTGTTGCTCTTCCTCCTCTCTCTCTCGGGCTTACCCCTGCATCATCATCACAACGGTGCGGATTCCGGAGATTGCCCGATCTGTTTAACCCACCATCAGCCCCAATTAACAAATCATCACGTCGGTCCGGTATTTTTTTGTTTTCAAACCGGACGGTTCATTAGTCCTGATTTTACTCCGAACATTTCCCGTCTTTCTTTCGATCTCAGCACCCCCCGGGCGCCGCCTTCCGTATAACTTTAGGTTAGCCCTTTCATTATCAATGGCTTCAAAATAGAATAAACATAAAGGCACTGGATTCCGGGTCAAGCCCGGAATGACGACCAATCTCAGGCTATACCCGTCACCCCGGTGAAAACCGGGGTCCAGAATCTTAGCCTATTTTAAAACGCTGAATGTCTATACTATTATTAGGCAGTCATTAAGACGGTTTGATGGAGGTGCCCATGAAAAGGATCCTTATCCCGATCCTTTTATTACCGTTCCTTATGGTGCCCCGATCTTATGGGTCGGACATCGAGGTCCGGCTGGAGGCCTTGGAAAAGATCATTCAAGAGCAGCAGGGGATCATTGAAAAACAGCAGCAGGAGATCAATGAACTGAAGGCCCGAACCGGTATGAATAAGGAGTCTAACGTTGCGGAATCGGCAACGACCTCTCCGAAACAAAAAGAGTCGGGTGGTCCGCTCAAGGTTCAGGTAAAGGATTTGGCCTATCCAACTACACCAATCGAACAAAAATATTCGGAGCGACTTAAAGCCCTGGAAATCTATTCTTTCCCGCAAGGGAAATTAATTCCGGATATCTCTTTTATTGTCGACGGCTCCTTTATCGGCCGGGGGATGAATGATGAATCTTATCGCCGGCTGACCGTACCGGATTTTATCCCTTCCGGATTATCGGGCTCTAACCGGGGTTTTAATCTCAATTATGGAGAGATGGCCCTTTATGCCCCGGTGGATCCCTATTTCGACTTAGCGGCTGTCATCCCTTTCTCGGAAAGCGGGGTGGAGTTGGAAGAGGCCTATTTTAGAACCAAGATGTTACCCTGGGGGCTTCAGCTAAAGGCCGGAAAATTTCGTTCCTCTTTCGGCAGATTAAATGTGCAACATCGACATGTTTGGGATTTTGCCGATGCCCCTTTGATTAATCGGGCTTTTTTCGGAGAAGATGGTCTGGCCGAAAAAGGTGTGCATCTCAATTGGCTGGCGCCGACACCTTTTTATCTTTTGTTAGGGGGGGAAATCCTTCAGGGTGAAAATACGGCCAGCTTTGGGACCAGTTCGCTAAGTTTGCAAAAGAACGGCCTGACTTTTTCCAAAGACAGCGCCCCCGGCCCTAATCTTTTTTTGGGTTTTCTTAAATCATCGGTCGATATCGGCAGCCTCTCCTTGTTGGGAGGATTTTCCCTGGCCCAAGGACAATCCAGACAGAGTCTGTCGGTCGGCTCGGGAACTCAGGCGGCTTATGGGGATGCGAAGATCTACGGCTTTGACCTGACGGCCAAGTACTTCATCGATTCCTATCGCTATCTTTCCTGGCAAAATGAGTTTATGTTCAGACAGAGGCGTTTAAATGTGGGATATGATCCCGCACCGGATGATCTCACCCAGAATTTATCAATCTACGGCAAGGACTTGAATCAATCCGGCCTTTATTCCCAACTCGTCTATCGCTTTGCCGAGCGCTGGCGGACCGGGATTCGCTATGACTTGTTGAGTCAGAATGACGTTTATATTAACAGTGTGACCCAGTCCCGCCCCGGTGATCTGAATCGGATCTCGGCCATGCTGGAATTTAAGCCTACGGAGTTTTCCACTCTGAGGCTCCAATTCAATCGGGATAATTCCCTCTTCGATGGAGACCGCCGAGAGCCGGTCAACTCTATTTTTCTGCAATTTAATATGGCCATCGGCGCCCATAGAGCCCATGCGTATTAACGGCAGGTACAAAGCAAAAGGTTCAAGGTCTAAGGAGAAGATGATGAAAAAATTAGTGTCCCTTGTGTTCTTGATGATCGTTTCCACTTGGTCGGTGACGGTTGATGCTCAAATAAAAGTAGTCACTACCTATCCCTATATCGGAGACCTGACCCAGAAAATCGGCGGGGAAAAGGTCGATGTTTTTGTTTTAGGTAAAGGCACGGAGGATCCCCATTTTATCGTCCCCAAGCCTTCTTTTATTGCTAAATTGAGAGGGGCGGATCTGCTTATCATCAATGGGGCCGACCTGGAAACTGGATTTGTTCCCATTTTGATTCAACAGGCCAACAATCCCAGGATCCAATCATTTAAAGGTTTTTTGGATCTTTCCCAGCAGATCAAGCTGATTAATGTACCCGTCCAGGTCTCCCGATCCGAAGGGGATATCCATCCGGAAGGTAATCCCCATTTCGCTCTGGACCCCCATCGGATTTCTATTCTGGCCAAAGCTATAAAAGAAAAACTCTGTGGCCTGGACTCCAATAACTGCCGGACCTATGAAAAAAGGGCCGGCGATTTTCAAAAACACTGGGAAGAGAAAACCAAGGAATGGGATCAAAAATTATCCGCCTTGAAAGGGACAAGAGTCATTCAGTATCACCAGCTCTTCAATTATTTTATCGCGGCATATCAACTCTCGGTGATCGGAACGATTGAACCGAAGCCGGGGATTCCAGCCACAGCCCGCCATATCGATGAACTGATCGGGACCGTCAAAACCCAGAAGGGGGCCTTTATTTTCCAGGATGTCTACCATGAAAGGAAAAGTGCCCGGTTCATTGCTGAAAAGACTAACATCAGGGATATCCTTTTGCCCCATGATGTCGGGGCTGTGCCGGAGGCCAAAGATCTCTTCTCTTTATTTGATGAAATCGTCAGGAGGTTGACGGACTAGTGGATATCCTCTTCAATGCTTTTTTGCTTTCGATTGTTTTAGTCGGTATCCATTCCTTTTTCGGCATGGAGATTTTAAAGCGCGGGATTATTTTTACCGATCTGGCCATCGGGCAAATGGCCGCCCTGGGGGCTGCTGTTTCCTTATTCTTTTTTGAGGGGGATTTTCTCTATCCCATCTCTTTAGGCTTTGCCTTTCTCGGGGCCTTCGTCATCGCGCTGGCCGCAAAAATTGAAAGACTCTCCGAGGCCTTTATCGGTTTGATCTATGCCTTTGGTCTTTCCACGGTTTTTTTGATCCTTTCCAAGTCTCCTCATGGGATGGAAGATTTTCAGAGATTCCTGGCCAATGATCTGCTTTTCGTTTCTTTAAAAGAGATCTCTCAGACCACCGGGATCTATGTGCTTATCGGGATCGCCCTCTATGTGAGCGGAAAATTTTTTAAACATCTAGGGCGAGAAGTCAGTTTTTTTCTGCTCTTCGCCATAACCGTGACCAGTTCGGTCAAACTGGCCGGGGTTTTGGTCGTTTTTGCTTTACTGGTCGCTCCCGCCTTGGTTTCGTTGATGACGGCCCCCCGGTACAACCTTTTATGGGCCTGGATCTATGGAATCCTGGTGAATCTTCTCGGGGTAGTGATCTCTTATAAGTTGGATTTGCCTACGGGATATACCTTAGTCTCTTTGCATTCTTTTCTAGCCGCTTTAGTTTTTCTTTGGAAGGGAATGGTGTAAAGGGAGAGGACCCGCTGAGTAGCAGGAATCAGAACCGGCCAGGGGGAGTGATCTTGGATTATTCTTCTAGGCATGGCGACCTAGATCCGGAATCAGTATTTTTGAGTATTGAACAACACTTGATATTTTAGACGATTAGTATGATAATGGAACTATCGGCAGAATTTTTCTTGTCTATCTCAATTAACCGGTTCCAACTTTTGAGTTTGTCCCAAGGTTACGTGATAGTTGTGTTGCTGGGGGAATCAATGCCAAATATCGTTCAGACTCAAGGGGTGTTGATTTTGTGGATTGTCCACCTAAACGCCATGATCACAACACAACT
>Ga0233425_10009928_pt1 | contig 11830 bp, 8 predicted proteins | sample Watercolumn_Towu_2_FD_181712 | JGI IMG/M metagenome (GOLD analysis project Ga0233425, IMG submission 181712) | Freshwater microbial communities from Lake Towuti, South Sulawesi, Indonesia - Watercolumn_Towuti2014_140_MG | ecosystem: Environmental > Aquatic > Freshwater > Lake | place: Indonesia...
TCATTCTGTGGTGTCCTGGGGACCACCCGCGAGGCGAAGAGTCAGAGGCTGAGCCATGCCAGGTTTTCGCACTGAAGCCTGTAGTCTGTAGCCTGCAGCCTGTCGGCGAAGCCGACGATCAGGGCCGCGTGGCGTGCGCGGTTCTGCGTATGGGGGGGAGAACAGAGTCCGAGACAAGGCGGTTTGCGTGAGCGTGAGCGTGAGCGTGAGCGTGAGCGAATATTCGAAAAAAAAGCCTGATGTTGCCGCCATGCTCCCCCGAAAGATCGAACCTCGAGGGTTGGATGAGGCTCGAGGAACTTGAGAGGAGTCTGGTGTAGTCTGTCGCTCACGCTCACGCTCACGCTCACGCTCACGTTGGAGTTGCTCCCATTTCACGGAACCTCGCCCTCCGCGTGGCGTGCGGAGGTGGCTCACCCCTTGCCCGGGCGCCCCCTCCGGGTCCTGGCTCCCCTGAGCTCCGAGAGACGCTTCGAGATCTGCGTCTCCAGGCCGCGTGCGACCGGCTCGTAGTACGTGTGCCCGTCGAGTGACTCCGGGAGGTAGGTCTCGTCGACCCACCCGCCCTCGTGGTCGTGAGGGTACTTGTACCCGTGGCCGTAGCCCATCGTGCGCATCAGGCTCGTCGGCGCGTTCCGGAGGTGGAGCGGGACCGGGAGTGCGCCGTGCTCCTCGATGTCCGCGCGCGCCGCGACGTGCGCCCTGAGCGCGGCGTTGGACTTCGCCGCCACGGAGAGATACGTGGCGGCCTGGGTCAACGCGAAGATCGCCTCGGGCATACCCAGCCGCTGGACCGCGTGGTCCGCGGCCACGGCGATCTGGAGGGCGCGCGGGTCCGCGTTGCCCACGTCCTCGGAGGCGAAGATCAGCATGCGACGCATCAGGAACAGCGGGTCCTCGCCCGCGTCGAGCATGCGGAGCATCCAGTACACGGCGGCGTCCGGGTCCGAGCCTCGCATGGACTTGATGAAGGCGCTGGCGAGGTTGTAGTGCTCCTCGCCCGCCTTGTCGTAGAGCAGGCACTTGCGGCCGATCGCCTGGACCACGTCGTCCACCCGGATCGTCCCCGAGCCGCGGGCGAGCTCGGCCGCGATCTCCAGCGTCGTGAGTGCGCGCCGCGCGTCGCCGTCCGCCGCGGCCACGATCGCCCGGACCGCCTCGGGCTCGAGCGCGAGACCGAGGGCTCCGAGCCCGCGGTCGCTGTCGTGGAGCGCGCGCTGGACCAGCGCCTCGAGGTCGTCGTCGCCGAGCGGCTCGAGCCGAAGCACTCTGCACCTCGACAGGAGGGCCGCGTTCACGGAGAACGAGGGGTTCTCCGTCGTCGCGCCGATGAGGACGATGGTGCCCCGCTCCACGTGGGGCAGGAACGCGTCCTGCTGCGCCTTGTTGAACCGGTGGATCTCGTCCACGAAGAGGATGGTGCGCTGGCCGGAGAACGCAGTGCGCTCCTCGGCGTCGGCCACGATCTGCCGGACCTCCTTGACCCCGCCGAGCACGGCCGAGAACGGGGAGAAGAAGGCCCCGGTGGCTCCGGCGATCACCCGGGCGATGGTCGTCTTGCCCGAGCCCGGCGGCCCCCACATGATGATCGACGGCACGCGGTCCTCGCGCACGACGCGCGCCAGGATCTTGTCGTCGCCGAGCAGGTGCGGCTGCCCCACGAGCTCCTCGAGCGTCCGCGGACGGATGCGTTCGGCCAGCGGCGCGGATCCCTCGCTCACCTGTCGGAAGAGGTCCATGACCGATGGCGCCTCGTCAGTCCGCCGGGACCAGCCGGACACGGCGCACCGCCGCGCCCAACACTTCGTCGCGGTCGAGCACGAGTGGGCGGGTGCGGCCGGCGGCCCAATCGTCGAGCTCGTCGTCGTAGCGCTCGCTGTCCGGGTCTCCGCTCTGACCCCCGTCGATCACGACCTCGCCGATCGGACCCCACGGCGTCACCTCGACGACGAGCCGCGCGACCGGCCCTCCTCCGCGACAGCCGGGCTCGGACGAGGTCAGGGGCGGTTGGCACCCCCAGACCGACCACGGACCTCCCGCCACGGCCACGGGCGCGTCGGGACCGCCCAGCGTGCCCGTGCCCTCCGCGTCGAGCGGAAGCCCCGCGAGCGTCACGTGGTGGATCGCGTCCCAGCGCCACGCCTCCATCTCCGGCCCGAGACGATCCTCGAGCTCGGAGAGGGCCTCGTCGAGGCTCCGCAACAGGCGCTCGTCGCGCGACTCGAACCGGGACGCGGTCCGCAGGTCGTCGAAGAGCACGCTCTGGCCCGTCCGAGGCTCCAGGGTCCGCAGGCTCCGGTCGGCTGAGAAGAGCCGCAGCAGCGCGCGGAGCGCCATCTCCTCGCCGAGCCCCGTCCCGAGCAGCTCGAGCTCGTCGCCGAGCACGTTGGCGTACAGGATACGGAGCCAGACCCCGGCGATCGCAGCAGCGACCGACATCGCCTGGACCGCCGGGTCATCGCTCTGCGCCGGGAACGAGAGGTCCCACGCCTCGAGCGCCGACGCCGCCAGCTCGAGCCTGTCGAACCGGCCTCCGAGCTGGTTCACCAGGTGTGACAGGTCGCGCTCGGAGCTCGTCTCCTCGCGCTCGTGCCGGCCGCGAGCCATCGCGGCGGAGAGCGGCCCAACGAGCTCCTCGAACACCAGCGACCGGTCGTCGATCAGGGTCGCCGCCGCGTCGGGCAACGCGATCCGATCCCGCGGGCTGTAGGCGGAGAGCACCTGCTCGAGGCGCGCTGTCCGGAAACCCGGCTCGAAGCTCCACCCGATGTACGGTGACCCGTCGAAGAACGGCTCGTTCAGGAACGTCGCACCAGTGGGGTCCGAGCCGGCGTCGAGCAGGACGTCGGCCTCGATGTCCAGGAACGCCAGGTCCGCCCCGTGCCCCTCTCCGCTGCAGCCGGACCACTCCGAGGTCCAGGCCCCCGAGGCGATCATCGCGGGCGGGCTCCGGTCGATCCGGGTCCAGTAGCGCTGGAGCGTCCTGGGGTCGCGGCGCGGCAGGCACGGAGGCAGGACCGATGCCGCCCGCCCGACGGCATCGGTCACGAGGAACGCCAGCGCCGCCGAGCCCGATCCTTGGAGCACGGTCGATGCGTCAGTGACGTCCGTCGCGGTCGCCAGGAGCGCTGGTGCGACCAGGTCGCGAAGCGCCGCGCTTCCCGCCCAGCGGACCGACAGGCCGACCGCGTCCCAGCCTTGCTGGAACACGCCGTCCGCCACGGCCGGTATCAGAGGCCCGTGGCCCGGGACGACGCCGATCCGCAGGTCCACGGTCCCCTCGGGCGAGGGGGCTTGCACCGTCCGTGTTTCGATCTCGACCTGGTCGTCGCCCCTCGTCACGGCGAGTGTCCCGTCTTCTCGTTCGACGATCTCCTCGAGATAGAGATCCACGAGATCGGCGTTCGACGAGGTCGCGGTCCACGCGACGCGGCGGTTGAAGCCGGCCTCGAACGCCGGCACGCCGACCGGGAGCAACCCGGCCACGTCGAGCGGCTCGGTCCTGGAGGTCACTGTCAGGTGTGCGATGTAGTACGGCGGAGGCGCGACGAGCGGGCCCTCGAGAGCAGTGGCCAGCATGCCGCCGCCGCTCGGGACCATGCGGCCGCTCGCGGCCCATGCGATGCCGCCGTGTTCTGGCGGAGCGAGGAGCCGGACGGCGCGGAGCGCCTCGAGCCAACCCCGGGCTCGCACCGGGTCCAGCTCGGGCCGGACCAGGGCCCCAGGCGAGAGCGGCTCGTCGAGCGGCTCGGGCGGACCGTGGAAGACTCGCGTCTCCCTCGCGGGAGCGAACCGGACTATGTCGTCCGCGAAGCCGCTCCGCCGCGACATGTCGGCATCCCGGGCATCCTGCGCGAACACCCGGAGGCTCTCCTGGACGAGCAAGTGGAGATCGAGCTCCTGGTCGGCGATCCACGTGCGTCGCAGCATCTCGAGCCTGAGCACAGCGAGCGAATCGACCGGCGTCCACGGCTCGGCCCCTCTGACAAGGGGCACGGCGAGCGCCGGGACGTCCTCATCGCCCGCCTGGGCGCGGGCGATGAACGCGGCGACGCCTCGAGAGAAACCGATCAACGCGACGCCGTCCGGATCGTCGGGGGCGACGATCTCCCACGACGCCTCGGCGGCGCCCTGGACGTCGAGGAGCCGGGCCATCACGTCGCTCGTCCTCGCGGTCGGGAGGTGATCGCCGACGGCATCGGCCAGCGTGCCACGCGCGGCACGGCGCGCGAGCTCGAGCTGCGCGAAGCGATCCCTGGCCTGGACATAACCGAGCCCGGCCCACGCGTCCGCGAGCGACGCTGCGCGCACGTGCGGCGTGCCCCACGAGTCGAAGAGGATGTCCACGTCCCGGCCTAATCCATCGAGCGCGACCTCTTCAGCGATCGGAACCGCATCGAGCGGGTCGGGCTCGGGCGGGACGGCACAACGCCCGTCGATGCAGGCCAGCCCCACCTCGCACGGGAGATCGTCGTCGCACCTGTCGCCGAGCGCCTGGTGACAGGCCGGCGCGGTCACGGCGAGCAGGCACGCGACGGCCGGCGGCAGCCAGCGGAGTCGTTTCATCGCTCCGAGATGTGGCACATCGGCGAGTCGCGAGCAACCCCGGCGCGATTGACCGATTGACCTGAGCTGATTGACCTCGTGGTGGACGGCAACGAGCTCGACTCCGAGACGCTTGCCGCGGAAGAGGCTGAGACTGGACGGCTCAGGACGAGGTCGGTCGTGCTTCGAGCTGCGTGACGGCTCGGTGGATCACCGGGGGGCCCCGCCGTTGCCGGAGACCTCGCATGAAAGGAGCATCCTGGCCTGGACCGAATGACGAGTCTCGACTCATCGATGAGTCCTCCGACTTCTCAGGCGTACATCAGTTTTCCCCGCGGCTCGGGGATAGGCCGTCCGATCTCTCTGGCTGTATCGATCCACTCCTGGATGATGACTTCAGCATTCGCAATGGCCTCCCGATAGGATGCGCCATCGGCCATGCAACCAGGCAGCTCGGGCACTTCGGCAATATATACCTTGTCCTCTGCACTCCAGTAGAGGATGATTTCATATCTGGCACTCATCGACTATTCCTCCACATGAATCCCGTATCGCACCATGATCGCCCTGACTTGCCGTACCTGATATGACTTCGCCTTGCCGTGGACGGGTTGAAGGTTGATGATCTCTTCAATCCCAGAGTGGGTGAAGATGTGGTGATCACCTTTGATGCGTTCGTTGAAACCAAAATGAACGAGCATCATACAGAGCGCCTCGAAGGGGACAGCATGGTCACCCCTCTTCATGAGGATATGGTTCAGGAGCTTCCGGTGCCGATCCACGATGGCATCATAGCACGTGGTCGTAGGGAATCATCACCAGCGATTTCCCTGATCACCCGACCACCACTCAACAGGATAGCAGGACGAACGTCGTCGAGACAGGGTGCCAGATCGTCCACGCTCGCCGCGGGGCCGTCGAGTCCGGGTCGGAGCGTGGTCGCCATCGACGAGGAAGATGACGGCGAAGGTTCTGTCGAATCTGAACCGCCGGTCCCTGCTCCCGCCTCCACGGCCCCGTGAGTCCGGTTGATCCCGATGAAGGGGTTGCGGCACGGGGACCACGACGCAACCCCGTCGGGGTTGCAGGTCATCCGACCTCCCCTCCCCAGGGTAGCGCCGCTGGCGCGGCTCTACCCTGGGCTGGAGGTCGAAGCCCCGTTGGGGCTTCTGGGGAAGCTGCCCCCTTTGCGGTGATCCTCAACCTCGATCGACCGGTACCCCTTGACATGGAATGTCCAGGCGGTACAAAGGCCGGACCGTCCGAGCCGGACGGCGAGGAGCGATATGGCACGAGGCGAACCTGTCATCCTGAAGCCTCTCGAGGTCACAGTCGGCGAGGCCAAGCTCGAGAAGGCGCTCAAGAAGCTCAAGCGGAAGATGGCGTCCGAGGGCATCTTGCGCGAGCTGAAGCGTCGCCGGCGCTACGCCAAGCCCAGCGAACGTCGCCGTCGCAAGATGGCCGACGCGGCGCGGCGGCGTCGCAAGCGCCTCAAGAGGATGGTGAACTAACTCCTCAGCCCCTGCCAGAACGGCCGAAGGTTCTCGAGCGTTTCGTCCAGCACAGCCTGCTGCCGCTTCCCGGGGGGTCCGGCAGGGCGCTCGGCGTCCTTCCCGTCGAGCACGCGCAGCACCTCGACCATCGACATGCTCAGCGCCTGGAGGTCGTACCCGCCTTCGAGGCAGAGCAGGATCTTCCCTCCGCAGTGCGACGCGGCGATCTCTCGGATCGCTCGCGCCATGTAGCCGTACCCGGCCTCGGTGAGCCGCATCCCGCCCAGCATGTCGTTCCTGTGCGCGTCGAAGCCGGCGCTCACCGCGACCATCTGCGGTCTGTACAGCTCGGCCAGCGGACGGAGCACGCGATCGACGACCTCAGCATAATCGACATCGGTCGCGCCGTGAGGATACGGCACGTTCACCGTGTAGCCCTTGCCGTCCCCGCGGCCGACTTCGTGGGACTGCCCCGAGCCGGGGTAGTGCGGCCAGGCATGGACCGACACGAAGAGCACGCCGGGATCGCTCTCGAATTCGTGTTGCGTCCCGTTCCCGTGGTGCACGTCCCAGTCGAAGATGAGGATGCGCTCGACGCCGTCGCGCCGGAGTGCGGCGGTGGCGACCGCGATGTTGTTGAAGATGCAGAAGCCCGCGGCCCGGTTGGCCTCGGCGTGATGTCCCGGCGGCCGGACCAGCGCCAGCCCGACGTCCGCGCCGCCGGTCCAGACGAGCCGGGCGAGGTCGATGGCCGCCCCCGCTGCCTTGAGCGCCGCTTCCTTCGTCCCGGGCGAGAAGTACGTGTCCGGATCGAGGTTCCCGTACCGGCCTTCCATCCGGGACAGCGTGGACTCGACGTAACGCTTCTCATGCACTCCCGCGAGCTCGTCCACCGTGGCCTCGCGGGGCACGGGGTGCTGCGCGGCTTCCCAGATGCCCGCCTCCTCGATCGCCCGCCGCAACGCGATCAGCCGCTCCGGACGCTCGGGGTGTCCGCCTCGCTCGACGTGGTCCAGGAACGCCTCGTCATACGCTATGGCCAGTTTCATGGTTGGAGCGTATTACACCATCGGCGAAGTGCCCAGCCTTTATGTCTGAGGACATGCAGATGTAGAGCGCTTGGATAGCGGTAGTATTCATCGCATGGACGCTGGCAGAAAAAACTGTGGAAAGTCTTTTAGGGAGGGGGTCCGGGGGAGGGCCTTTTCTGAAGAAAAGGCCCTCCCCCGTGAATACTTCGCCTGGCTCCTCTTCTTCGTCTCCGGCGCCGCGGCGCTGGTCCTGGAGACGCTCTGGGTGAGGCTCTTCGCGTTGAGCTTCGGAACGACTGGCCTGGCCATGGCCACGGTGCTGACGGCCTTCATGGCAGGGCTCGCGCTCGGCGGCGCGCTCGGCGGTCGTCTCGCCGACCGCCTCGCCACTCCGCGACGCCTGTTCACGACCTACGCGGTCATGGAGGCCGCGATCGCGGCGTACGCCGCGTCGATGCCGATCTTCCGGGGTCTCGCGGCGAGCATCGACGGCGCGCTGGAGGGCGTGCTCGCCGGCTCGCTGATCGGGCTCAGCCTCGGGAGGTTCGCGGCCGCATTCGTCGTCTTGCTGATCCCGACGACGCTCATGGGCGCCACGCTGCCCGTGCTCACGGCTGCCGTGGCCGGCGGCGACGGTCGAGTGTCTCGAGCCGCGGGCTCACTCTACGCGGTCAACATGTTCGGAGCGGTCGTGGGCGCCGCATCGACGCCGTTCGTGTTGTTGCCGGCGTTCGGCGTCCGGGGCACGGGATATGTCGTGGCCCTCGCCGATCTCGGAGTCGCACTGGCTGCGTTCGCGATCTCACGCAGCTCGACCGCCAGGAAAAAACCTGGTGAGAAGTCTTTGGGGGAGGGGGTCGGGGGGAGGGACCTTTCTTCAGAAAGGTCCCTCCCCCAGGAACACCATCACCCTGGACGCCGCACGGCGGCGCTCGCCGTCGCGGGTATCGCGGCGAGCGGCGCGGTCGCGATGGTCTACCAGCAGGTCTGGGCTCGCCTGCTGTCGCTCGTCATCGGGTCGTCGGTCCATGCCGTGGCCGTGATCCTCGCGCTCTTCCTGCTCGGGCTGGCCGCGGGGAGCGCGGTCTACAGCCGGCGCACCGTCCTCGTGCCCGGGCAGGCGCTCAACCTCGCGGTGGTCCATTGTGCCGTCGCCCTGTGGGGAGTCGCCACGATCCGCCTCGCGGACCAGCTCCCGGCCGCGTTCGTGGTCGGTCTGAGCCTGACCGGGATCAGCGTCCCGTCGGTCGTCGCGGTCCAGGTGGCCGTCGCCGGCGCGCTCGTCGTGCCGCCCACGTTCTTCATGGGCATGACCTTCCCGGCAACGCTGAGGCTCGTGGAGCAGGGCAGGGGAGACCTGGGGACGGGGCGCGCCGTGGGATGGACGTACTGGGGCAACACGGTCGGAGCCATCGCCGGGTCGTTCGTCGGTGGCTTCGTGGTGTTGCCCGCCCTCGGGGCACAGGGGGCGATGGTCGCGTGCACGCTGGCGTCGCTCGTGCTCGCCGCGGGCTACTCGGGCCTGGGCGCGCGGATCACCGGGCCGCGACGGGCCGCCGGCCACGCGATAGCGACGGTCCTGATCTCGGTCGCGCTCCCCGCGGCGTACCACCCGTGGAACCTCGCCGCACTCAGCTCCGGCGTGTTCCGGGTGTCGCGATCGGGGGAGCTGGCGCAGGCTCTCGGCCACCTCGGCACGGGGCCGGAGCCCGCGAGTGAAGCCGTCTCGCCGCGTCTCACGCCCTGGATCGCGCGGGCGCGGAGCCTGGTGCAGCCACGGGACATCTGGGACGAGGGGCTCGGACCCGTCGACGCGCCGAGGATGCTCTTCCACGAGGCAGGCGTCGCAGCGACGGTCGCTGTCACCGAGACCGCGGCTCGATCGATCCTCGAGGGACACGACTGGGTCACTTATTCGCTCCGGGTCAACGGCAAGGCGGACGCGTCTCTGACCGTGCTGAGCGGCGTGCCGCCGGACGATCCCGCGGCCATCTCGCCTCAGGGCGATGCCGAGACCCAGACCTTGAGCGGTGTGCTGGCCTTCCTGCTCCATCCCGGGCGGCCTCGATCCGCGCTCGTCATCGGCTGGGGGAGTGGGCTCACCGCCGGCTCGGCGCTCGCCACCGGGCTCGGCTCGGTCCGAGCGGTCGAGATCGAACGGAGGGTCGTCGAGGGCTCGACGCCCTTCCAGCCGTACGCGGGATCACCGCTCCTCGATCCCCGGCTCGAGCTGATTGAGGACGACGGACGGCGGCTCCTCGCGGCGCGCGAGGACCGGTACGACATCATCGTGTCCGAGCCCTCGAACCCCTGGATCTCCGGGTGCTCGAACCTCTTCACGGTGGAGTTCTTCCAGCTCGTCGCATCGAGGCTGAACCGAGGGGGGCGGTTCCTCCAGTGGGTGCAGGCCTACGAGATCTCGCCGCGCACGATGGCGTCGATCCTCGCGTCGGTCAGCGCGGTCTTCCGCTCCGTGGTCGTGTTCCAGCCGACCCACAGCCCCTCGGACCTGCTCATCGTCGCGGGTCAGGACGAGGTCCGGCTGGACTTCGAAGCGATGGCCTCGCGGATCACGACGCCTCGCGTGGCCAGCCGGCTCGAGCCGTTCGGGATCTTCGGCCCCGAGGACGTCGCGGCCCGCCTCGTCCTGGGCGAGCACGAGGTCGCGCGGGTGATCCGCGGTGCCGGCTTGAACACCGACGACAACCTCGTGGTCGAGCTCGCGGCCCCGTTCGACCTCGTGCGGTTCCGGGACGCGAGCGGCCCGCGCCTGCTCTCCTCGCTCGGGGTCATCCCAGCCCGGCTTCCGGACGACCTGGCCGGGCGCGAGGGGGTGGTCGGGGAGGGGCTCGAGCCGGCGCTCGCTCGTGCCGGACGCTCGCGTCGTGACGCGCCCTACCTGCCACCTCCGGATGCGGCCACGGAGCTCCTCGCGCTCGACGCGGCCCGGACCGGCTCCCCCCGACCGCCGGGAGCTTCCCCGCCTTCGACCGAGCAGCTCGCCGCTGATCTCGACCCCGACCGCGAGGAGGCGCTGGGGCTCGCCCTCCTCGGGCTCGCGGCTGCGAACGAGGGGCAATCCCGGTTGGCCATGCTGCTGTTGCTGGCCCACCTGCGCAGCGCTGCTCCGCCGGTCCGCGCCGCTCGCGAGGTGCTGGCAGCATGGAGCTGGGAAAGCGGGATCTATCCACGCGCCTGGATGCTCCGGCACGGGCCTGTCATCCCCAGCCCTCCGGACCCTCCTCGCACGTCCGGGAGGCCGGCGTCCCTGTTTCAAAACCCGTTTTGACAATATGGATCTTGACGTAGAGCAGAGAAGCGAACTAGCGTGATCGAGTTCCTTGACCGTAAACCCCGTGAGGGAGGGCTCAATGCGCTGGAAGATCATCCTGCCCAACCTGCTCATCGTCCTGGCCGTCGGGTTGTCGGGGTGGCTCTATCTCCGCCACTACTACAACAACCTCTTCGATTCCCAGGTCCGGCACGGGTTGGAGCGCGATCGCAACCTCTTCATCGCAGCGAACCAGCAGCGGGCCGTCAAGTTCCTCAGCACCGTCATGGCTCGGAGCAGGTCGCGCGAGATCGAATCGGTCTTCGACGAGTGGACCCCGGAAGAGCTGGCGGCCGTGCGGCAGACCACTGCGGGCGAGCCAGTCCAGGAGGTCGGCGAGGACGGGGCCGCGCCCGTGGGACCGACCGACGAGGAGCTGTCGCTCATCTGGCGCCGGCGGGCCCATCGGGAGTGTGACGCGTTCCGGGCGTTCCTCGGCCAGGACCAGGCCGGCGGGCGGTTCCCCGAGCTCATCGCGATCACCGATCGGCGGGGCGTGGTCATCTCCCGCGACGTCGACCCGAACGCCGAGCCCGTGGGGCACGACCTGACGGAGACCTTCCCGTCGGTCGCACGCGTCCTCCAGGGGAACGCGGTGCGGGATTTCTGGTACTACCAGAGCTTCCTCCTCGACGTGGCGATCGCTCCCATCCACAACCGAGGAAACCTCGTCGGCGTCCTGCTCGTCGGGTACGACATCTCGAACGGGGTCGCGGAGGCGGATCGAGACCTCTTCGACGTCAACGTCGCCTACCTGCTGAGGCAGGGCGATCGGTGGAACGTGCACTCGTCATCGGTCGAGGTCGGCCAGCGGCGGGTCGAGCTGCAAGAGCAGATCTCCGAGGAACAGGACTCCATCAACCAGTCGATGACGTCGAGGACCGTGAGCTTCGTGACCTTCGAGGTCTTCGGCGAGGAGCACATCGCGCTCGCCGGGAGCCTCTCGGGCAGCGACTCCTCGGTACAGGCCGGATACATACTGCTGGACTCGGTGAAGAACGTCCGAGCGCCGGCGAACCAGTCCATCATGGTCCTGTTCTTCTCCCTCGCGGGGATCGTCCTCGTGGTGATCGTGGGCTTCATGCTCGCCTCGCACTTCCTCAACCCCATCGAGGCCATCGAGGAAGGCATCCTGCGCGTCATGGACGGCGACCTGGAGCACCGCTTCGAAGTCCGCAGCTCCGAGCTCGGCGGCCTCGCGTACCGGGTCAACCAGCTCGTCGCGGTGTTGACCGGCGAGGAGGAGACGCAGGAGGACGAGTCGGACAGGCCGCCATCCTGACGTGTGACCACCCCGACCCTCCGGCCCTGATCGTCGGCTTCGCCGACAGGCTGCAGGCTACAGACTACAGGCTTCAGTGCGAAAACCTGGCATGGCTCAGCCTCTGACTCTTCGCCTCGCGGGTGGTCCCCAGGACACCACAGAATGA
>Ga0233425_10009929_pt1 | contig 11827 bp, 8 predicted proteins | sample Watercolumn_Towu_2_FD_181712 | JGI IMG/M metagenome (GOLD analysis project Ga0233425, IMG submission 181712) | Freshwater microbial communities from Lake Towuti, South Sulawesi, Indonesia - Watercolumn_Towuti2014_140_MG | ecosystem: Environmental > Aquatic > Freshwater > Lake | place: Indonesia...
GTTCTGGTGCCCGAGAACGGAAAAGATCTCAGAACAGTTGGCCGAAGTTGAGGTAGAAACCGGTCGTTTCCTTTCCAAAACCCAAATCTGCCCGCACGGTGAAGGTGTCCATGTAGAATCTCAGGCCGGCCACGAGATTACTCTCCCACCCTCCGATCGTAAGTGCTCCGGGTGCACCCGCTACCTGGCCCGCGTCAAGCCCTAAGACACCGCCGAATCTCCAGAAAACAGGGAATCGTAGCTCCACGTTTACAACAGCCGCGGTCATGTCGAGGAAACGATCCTGGGGAGATCCACGCAGGGTGCGATTGCCGCCTACTGCCACAAGAGCGTGCATCGGCAGATTCGTCCCCCGGACAGTCCTCCCCCAGATTCTTGCCGCCAGGACACTCTTCGGATAGAAGAGCACGAAATACGACTGCACTGAAAATGTGGCTGCGGAAAGAGAGTAGTCACCAAGCAGGCGCGACCCTCCCGATTCGAGTTCCAGTTCCGCCACAAAACCGCGCGAGGGATTGACATAGCTGTCGCGGGAATCGTATCGAACATCAGTGTATAGCGTGAGCGCGCGACTTCGGGAGAAGTCCACAGGCTTCCCGGTCCTGGTGAAAAGGCCGTCCGGCCGGAGGTTAAGGTTTCGGACGGTTTTGTATTTGACACCTGCCTGAAGCACAAGTTCGCGACTGATTCCCCGGCTCACCACACCCGAAACCTCAAGCGGTTCCCTGGTGTACGTTTCTCCATCCTCCCACCTCGAGTTCTTCCCCAGCCCATAGAAGTTCATCTTGAGATACTTGTCGTAGTCGATGACCAAATCAAATGAGAATGGGTATTCCGTCCCCTGGCGAAGCTCGAAATCCGGCATGGAGAACACAAATCGGTACCACCGCTCCCCTTTCGTGCTGTTGAAGAGAGTTACGTCAAACGATTCCCGGTGCCCAAGAAGGTTCAGGAAGAATCCCTTTGCGCCATAGCCAAACCCGACATCCGTGTCATATGACAGAATCGGAAATCCTTCAATCTCGGATTCCCCGGCAATCGCACTCATCCTGCACGCAGTTCCGATCTGAGATGCATCCAGGACCGTACAAAGGCCAAAGTGATCGGACGCGTGGAGACCATCCACCGGTTGATCGAGAAAAAGCTTCGTATCCTTGACCTGATCCCGTTTCCATCGATCATTGAGAAAGAGGTAGTCGATTCTCCTTGGCTTGGCGTCAAACCACGCCGAGAGGAGGCCTTCAACTTCCAACGTATCTCCACGGCTGTCGGTGGGTTGCGTGGAATACCGAATGTTCGAATTGAGCTCCGGATCCCATGTAGACAGGGAACCGGCTCGGGATGCCTCTGCGGCGTCAATGAATTTCCCTTCCCGAATAAGCTGTTTGATCTCCGGCCGATCGGGCTCAGCATTGAAATCCCCGAGCAGGATCACGGGCTTCCCTGCACAGTACCGCTCCAGGTTCTCGAGCAGAACCTTGACGGATACGCCGCGGCTGTCCGCATCGGCAAAACATGCGGCGACGGCTGCATCGACCTCCGACTTGTTTTGAAGTCTGGCCAACGCAATCGAACGCGCCACGGCGCGGGATACAGAATCGTCCGGAACCGCCGATGAGATGTGGACATTCACAACAAAAACTTCGGTACGACCAATCATGATTTTCCCGACAAGTGCGATCCTCTGCTCATTCCAGTGCAGCGAAAGGAGATTTCCGAAGAGTCCGAATCCGTCACCCAGTTCCCAGACATCCGCAAGCTTCAGGTTCAGTTCCTTTCTGGCGAGAATGGCGGTCCCTTCGTTGAGATTGCCCGGCCAGCCAACATCGAGGAACTTTACACCGCTGTTGACTCGCTGGCAGATGAAATCGTACCCCAGTTCCCGTGCGAGCGTTCGGGCCTGTTCCGAGACCGGGTTCGCCTCCTGCAGCGCAATGACATCCGGTCGAGTCGTCTTGAGGCCCTCCAAGAGAATTCTGAATCGCGACTCCCGTACTTCAACCGTCTCGTACTCCCCCATCCTCGACTGGCCGATATAGTCGAGACCCGACCAGATATTCATGGTGACCACTTTCAGGGACTGCCCACGAGCGACGTGCAGGAAACTCCCTGCAAGGATACTCAGGATGAGCGCGATCCTCAAAGAAATGGAGGATTCAATCGTGGATTTGATCTGCATGGTTTCGCGGGGGGCTGACTCTTCTGGCTCTACATTCCTAGATCGGCCAGCTTGCATGCCGGTACAAATATACAAAATTCGATTATAATGCATGTGTCCTCTCGTGAGCTTTGGTTTGTATTCGATTTCCAACGCGTCCATCGCATCGTGCCTCCCTGCGCGGAGATGGGGTGTCTCAAACACGCGGCACCCCATCCCACAGAAGAATCTCTCAGGAGAGTCATCTTGTCGCACCCGCGATGGCGTATCCGAACACTACCGACAGGCGATTGCCGATGGGACTGGTCGCGAACGCAATGTTGATCGGGATGCTGACACCGCCGTAGTTGAATGACTTGCCGACTGCTGCCACAAGCGAAGTGTTTGCACTTTTTGAACCTCCGATGATTAAATTGGGACCCAGTCCGAATTCGAATCCATCCGGCAGCCGGATTCCCATGGCGACAGTGAGACTGGGGATGACAGTGCCGTACTCGACTGCACCCAGAAACGGGACACCCTGGATAAGGAACTGAGGGCCACCACCCTCCGGGATGATCTGATACTCGAAGTGCCATCCGAACTGACTGATGACAGATCCGATTCCCTTCCCCTTCAGCTTGTTGACCAATTCGCCATTGCCGCCTCCCAGTACGTAGGTGACTCCAAGCCTTGGGCCACCCAGGTTACGTTCCGCAAAGGCTACTTCCTGCGGAACCTCCTGCAATTGCGCCTGGACCGGAAGAGCAAGCAGCGTCAGCGCGACAAGTGCTGAGCTGATGAACGTGAATGATGAGGCAGTCTTCATGACATCCTCCTATGAGATTGTTGAACAGAATTGAGATGCACCCGTGATTGAACCTTCTGCATGCAACTTATAACACCCAGCACCTTGAATTGTCACGGAAATGTGAAACCAATGTCAAAAGACCTTCGGCGTCAATCACTGCTTCGCCCCTGCCGCTTCACTAATTCGCAACGCTTTCGCCGGCGCGTCAAGTTGGTTGAGGTTGACCACTTCGCCCACCTTCTGAAGGGCCGCCACGGTGCCACCGACGAGCCCTCCCACAAATGCAAACGCCACAACGGTTGTTGTAGCTGAGGTACGGTTTGCAACTGCATCATGAAGAGAGGCGAAAGCGACAGCACCAGCGGCCAGGCCAACTCCTGCCCCGACTGCCGCACCCTCAAGCATGGAAGATCCCTTCATGAATCTGATTTGAACGACTTCATCGAGGCTGACAGCGACTACCATCCCGCCTCGCACCACACGCACGCTTTCTGCGGAGACCGATACATATTGTGCATTTGTGATCACACGGTTGCCCGTCAATCTCAGCCATACATACTGGTCTTGCCCATGCACCGAATCCGGAGCGATGAGTAGAGCCAACGCGACAACAAGTCCGAATTTCACAGTCCCTCCAATCTGATACTTGACCGGATTGATTCGCCGGTCGACCTGTCTGAAACATTTCCGCCTCGCAACACGATCGGCGCCATGAGATGCCAGCTTTGAGCCGAGGTCAGCTTAGAGTACTGCGCATCGGACCATAACGGCCACGGCACGAGCGAGAAGTCTCAGAGCGACAAGCAATGTCAGCACTGCTCCGAGGAGGAAGACGAATATCATCACTGGACAATCTCCTGATCTTGTCAGTTGCATTATCGATCAGGAGGACATCAGGATTGTCACAGATCTGTCAAGGAGATGTCAATGTTTTCGAGGAGTAGACTGAAGAAGACAGGGAAAGGAAATGCGGCGAGATCAGAAAAGCAGCGCGAGCATGCCTCGGGTTGTTCGTCCTGCCTGGCGAGCACGCACCATATCACATCACAAGGGTACAACGAGTGGCGTTGTACGATTCCGACTATCTTTGGAACTTGTATCCTGCCGTATGGACCGTAATGAGGTGTTTGGGTGTGGAGGGATTCTTCTCGATTTTCTTGCGGAGAGACAAGATGTAGTTATCCACCGTTCGCGTAGTGGGGAGTGCGTCGTAACCCCAAACGCTGTCCAGCAGCTGATCGCGGGAAATGACTTCTCCTTCACGTTCGACGAAATACTTCAGAAGCTGGAATTCCTTCGCGGTGAGATCGATTTTCTTCTTCCCCTTGGTTGCTTCCTGCTTCTTGAAATCAACGTAGATTTCCCCGAAGGTCGCTTCGCTCAGTGAAGAGTGAACCTCCGCCTGGCGGCGGAGGAGCGCTTTCACTCGGGCAACGAGCTCTTTGATGCTGAACGGTTTCGTGACGTAGTCATCAGCGCCAAGCTCAAGGCCCATGACCTTGTCGATTTCCTCCCCTTTTCCGGTCAGCATCAGGATCGGTGTCTTCACTTTTTCTGAACGCAGCTGTTTGCAGATTTCAAATCCGTTGATGCCGGGAAGCATCACATCGAGTATGATCAGGTCGAATTTCCTTCGCTCAGCGAACGCGAGCCCCTCTTCTCCATCCGACGATGTCTCGATGTCAAAATGCTCAGTCTTCAGGCTGTCGACGAGACCGCGCAAGATCGCCTTGTCATCCTCCACGATCAGAATTCGTTTCATGATTTCCTCTCACGGTGTTGTAATTCAAACGGCAGTTCCATACGAAAAAGCGTCCCCCGGTCCACTTCGCTTTTTACAGAAATCGTCCCATGATGGGCCTCGACGATGTGTTTTACTACCGCCAGTCCAAGCCCTGCACCACCCACTTGTCGCGTGCGTTGGTCCCGTACCCGATAGAAACGGTCGAAGATGTTCGACAGCTCCGAGTCTGGGATCCCGATCCCTTTGTCGGCGATTTCGATCACCAACGATCGGCGTGTCGTGAAGACATTCAGGTTGATTTCCTTTCGAACCGTCGAGTACTTGAGAGCGTTCGACAACAGATTCAACACCGCTTCTTCCAACGCGTCCCCATCGGCTCTCAGTGGTTTCAGGCGCGGCTCCAGTTTTATCCGGAGGTGCGCTTTATGCTGAAGCACCTGGTATCGCATCGCAAGAGCGGCTCTCTTCACAACCTTGCCCGCATCGACAGTGGAAAAATGGTATTCCTTGACGCCGCGCTCGATCTTGGCAAAATCGAGGATATTTCCGATCAACCTCGACAAACGCCCGCTCTCTCCTTCGATGATTTCGAGGTATTCGCGGCGGTGCTTCGGAGAGAGCGATTTCTGCAATCGCAGCATCTCCGCGAACATCCTGATAGAAGTCAATGGCATTCGAAGTTCATGGGACACGCTCGAAATGAAGTATGACTTCAGGTTGCTGAGCTCTTCCAGCCGCAGACGTTCCTCCTGCGCCAGGATGATCCTTTCCTGCAACATCAACCGTTCCAGAGTTTCTGCAGCCTGCATGGAGACACTCAGAAGAAACTCGACTTCCTCCTCGTCATACTTCTCATCCTCGAGTCTCTGATTCAGCACAAGGACGGCAAGCACTTCATTGGCCTGGGACCGCAAGGGAATGCAGACGGACCACTCCAATGATCCGCCCGCAACCGGCCACCGATTTGTTCGCACCGCATCCGCCTGAACGATGACGGGTTCGGATCCGAGCCCCCCCGGCAGCACCTTGTCCGGCAGAAAACGTGCGTCTGGCTCGGCCCCACAAAATGCCGTCCGTTCAAGCACACCCGACCGGAGTTCGTACACCGCGACCGTCTCTGCGGGGACGATGTCGTGGACAGCTTCGGTCAACTGGCTGAAAAGCTGAGTGCGGTTCAGAGCCCGCTGCAGCATTTGTCCGGCCGTAGTGACGGCTCGTCTGAAATTGGCTCTCGCCGGAAAGAGGATTTCATCTACGACCCTTTGCATCTTCACCCGCAGTGGATTCACGGCGAGTCCGATCACAAGTGTAAGAGCTGCGACGGCAAAGTACCGTTCGAAGACCACTTTCTCTCCAATCACCGATGCGACCAACAGGACCACAAGCACGTAGCTCGCAATAATAAAGAAGGTCAGGACGCCGTAGACGATCGTCCGGTTGATCACCAGCTCGACATCAAACAGATGATACTTTAGAAGAGCGATCGCGAATCCCGCCGGCACTGCGAGAAAGAAAATCGTCGTGAACTCCTCCGGTATGATGTACCGCGACAACAGAAGCTGCGGTAGGATGTGGAGTATGAGATATGGGGCAACACCAATGATCAATCCCAAAAGTACCCAGTACATCTTCCTCCGCTCTTCGTACGTGGAAGCCCGAAGTGTCGTCCGGCCGATGTTCAGCAACCCTCCACCTGCGAAGAGGAAGAGTGAAAAGTGGAACAGGTCAAAAAGGGCATGAAAGTTTGTGAGTTTTTCAACTGAGGCAGAATTCATGGCCGAAAGCTGGTACTGAGCAAACGCTGTCCCGAGCCCGATGACCGCGATCAGAGCGAGCCACGAGAATCTCGCCAGGTTCGGGAATCGCACCACGGGGAACGCAAGCGTAAAGAAAAGGAAAGAGACCGCGACTCCAAGATATGAGCTAAACCATACAGACCGGACGACGAGCGAGCCGACAGAGGCGGGATCAACCGCTCCCCATGTGCTCATCATTGTCACTCCGAGCGTGACGAGAGCCCAGTGCAACGTTCGTGCAGAATGGTCACGAGGGCGAAGCAGCAGGATGAGAATCCCCACGCCAAAAGCAGTGATGCCGACGAAGAGGGAGATGGCGAGGAAACGAAAGGAGCGGTAGTACGAGACGAGCTTGATGGAAGCAGCCAATTCCTCAGATCCCCGACGAAGTCGAAGGGGGACTGCGGAACCTATCGGCAGGCGATCCGCCAGATACTCTATGAGTTCCGGGCTCGGCACCGCCTTCCCCTCCCAGGCCACCAGGACATCACCGGGCATGACGCCAACGCAGGCAGATTCCTCATGGATCGATCCGATAGCGGCGGAGCCACCTTGTTCGACGACCTCAAACGGCGCGCCCGAACGGCGAATGACGCCGGGTACATTGAGCAGCGCAGTCGCGAGCAGGAAACAGTCCAAAGCCAGATAGAGAACGGTGCGGTAGGTCAGGCGCATCGGACACCAGGATTCTGAGCGGTGGCGGAGAGGTGATGTCTAGTGTACCAAGACGCGCTGAGAGAAGCAAGCCCTCCCCGGCCATTGCACGATTGGGATTTCCGAAGTACATTCACTCCCACAGGCTCACATCCGCAGGGACTGAAATCCGATGATACGAATCCTCCTTTTGTGCACAGGCAACGCGGCACGGAGCCAGATCGCCGAAGGTCTGTTCCGGACTCTCGGTACCGAACTGGTTCAGGTGTTCAGTGCAGGCACACATCCGGCCGGATTCGTGCACCCGTTGGCCATCGAAACGATGAAGGAACGAGGTATCGACATCTCCGGACACAATTCCAAATCGATCCGCTACTTCGAACAACAACGTTTTGACTACGTCATCACGCTCTGCGACGACGCGGAGCTTGAGTGCCCCCTCTTCCCGGGCAAGTACGAACAGATCCACTGGAGTACTCCTGACCCGAGTTTCTATCCCGGTCCGGAGTCTGAACGGCGTGATGCATTCCGACGCACAATCGAGTCATTAAGTCAGCGTATCGAGCCGTTCATTGCCACCCTCAAAAAATAGAAAAGCCGCTTCACGTAGAAGCGGCTTCGATGCAGTACACTCTCGACTCTCGGTTAGCGACGGAGCTCCCTGCTGATCGCGACCGCAGCCCCAAGCTTCAGCAAATCCCAACCTGAGAAAATCAGAAAACCCGATTCAAATGCAGATTTCCAGTCGTGGGTCAGGACCGCGTAGAGCTGTACCGTCCCGCTCAGGAAGACAAGCACCAGGCCGCTCGACATTGCCAGGAGAATCCATCCGTATTCAGCTGCGAATCGTCTCACGATTCCGGCACTGGGCGCCTTCACAGGGCGCAGCGACATCAATGCGCCTACGAGGGCTGCCGCCACGGGAAAACTCAGAAGATAACCGCCCGAAGGACCAAGCAACCGTACAAGCCCGAAGCCTCCGCCCGAAAATACCGGCATCCCGATCGCTCCCATCCCGATGTACAGGCTCATGCTCAGAAATCCATTTCGCCATCCAAGGACTCCTCCTGCGAGAAGCACAAAGAAGGTCTGGAGTGTGAATGGAACCGGCTGGTGCGGTATTTCGATCTGTGCGCCGACCGCGGTCAGGAGAGCGAAGGTCACAATCCAGAATAGCTGCGCAACCGCGCGGTCGCCCTTCAGAGCCACATGCTGAGACAACGACACGTGTTTAACTTCTGCCATGGACAACATCCTCCGTTTTGGTCCTGCTGAAAATACGCAATTGTGAACCGAAAGGCAAGATGACACATCTTTGGAATTCCACGTTTTTGATGTACATTGCAAGCCATCGTCAATCTCGTCCGGAGCCGCTATGAAGAACGTACTTATGGTCTTGTTGTTCTGCTCATCTCTCCACGCCCAGAGCGGTGTGGAAGTTTTTCGCGGCGGCACCTTTGACCCTCGCATTCCATCTCCGCAATCCGTCCTCGGGTACTCCATCGGCGACCGGTTTTCCGACTATCATGCCATTAACTCGTACCTCGAGAGGCTCCTCTCTTCGTCGGACCGTATGCGGCGGGTCCTCTACGGCACAACGCACGAGCGGCGAACACTGCAAGCGCTCGTGATCAGCACTCCCCAGAACCTCGCACGCCTGGATGAAATCAAGAAGGCCAATCTGATGCTCACGGACCCGAGGAGATTCCGGTCCAAAGACGAGGTCAGCCGGATCATCTCCACCCTCCCCGTCATTGTCTATCTGTCGTATGGTGTGCACGGCAATGAGGCATCATCCCCGGAAGCAGCTTTGCTTCTCCTCTACCAACTCTGTGCTGGAGCCGACGAACGGACTGCTTCAATCCTGCAGAATGCGATCGTCATTGTCGATCCGAACGTGAATCCCGACGGCCATGAACGGTACGTCCAATGGGTAAATTCAACGCTCGGCCCCACTCCGAACCTCTTCCCCTTCTCGCTCGAGCACAGCGAACCGTGGCCCGGAGGACGCACGAATCATTACTTCTTTGATCTCAATCGCGACCTCTCCTGGCAAACGCAACGGGAGACGCAGATGAGAGTGAAGTTCTATCGGGAGTGGATGCCTCATGTCCACGTTGACTACCACGAAATGGAATATTCCAGCAGCTATTTCTTCTTCCCTGCTGCGGTGCCGGTGCACCAGACATTGCCTCCTGAAGTTGTGAAGTGGGGAAAGATCTTCGGAAGAGGCAACGCCGAGGCGTTCGACAAGCTCAACATTCCGTACTATGTCGGAGAACGATTCGACATGTTCTACCCCGGCTACGGTGATTCCTGGCCCACGTTTAACGGGGCGATCGGCATGACATATGAACAGGCCGGAGGCTCGCGCGGTGCTCTTGCCGTGCGGAAGCCGAATGGTGAGGTCCTTTCACTACGAGACCGGGCGCGCAATCACTTCATTACGAGCATCGCCACAATCGAGACGAGCGTCAAGAACAAAAAGGAACGACTCGAGGATTTTTGCAAATTCTGGGATTCTGCACTCCACTCGACAGGTTCAACAAAAGGCTACATGATCAACGGCGACCAGGATCCGACCCGCACAAAAGTTGTCCTTGAGATTCTCCTCCGCCAGGGGATCGAAATCTACAAACTCGTGGAGCCGGCCACACTCCAGGTGCAGGATTATTTCTCGTCGAAACCGGCTTCACGCAAAATGCCTGCCGGGACATTGTTCGTGCCGCTCCAACAACCGCAGTCGCGACTTGCGCAGACCTTACTCGAACCCGTCACGGCGGTGTCCGATACATTCTTCTATGACGTCTCAGCCTGGTCCCTGCCGGTTGCCTCTGGCCTGAAAGCATGGATCTCGCAATCACCACTCCCGGCGAATGCCGAGAGGATCACTGATGCCGTTGCGCCGTCGGGAAGAATAATCGGCGAACGACTAGCATACGCATATCTGATTCCGTGGGACCGTCATGGCGCAATTCCGATGGTGTGGCATTTGTTGGAGAAGGGCTACGCTCTCTCCGTCGCCCGGCGTCCGTTCGCGACTGTAGGGCGCCACTTCACCACCGGAACGATTGTTGCGTTCGCTGCTCCGAATTCTGATACTCTCGCCGCAGATCTGGAGCGACTCGGGAAAAAGTTCGGCGTTGATGTCTATTCCACGCCAACCGGCCTGACAGATAAAGGCATCAGTCTCGGCTCGAGCTATATCGCGCCGATCAAAAAACCGGCGATTGCCGTTGCGGTGGGCGCTCCGGTGAGCTCGAACGACTTTGGCGAGCTCTGGCATCTCTTCGAACAGGAATTGGGTATTCCTTTCTCGGCGATCCGCGCAACCGAGCTCGGCGACATCGACTTGTCCAAGCTCGACGTCCTCATCCTACCCGACGCAGGCAATTACCAATCGCTGTTCGATAGTGCGAAGGTCGACAAGTTCCGCCGTTGGATGCAGGCCGGCGGTATCCTGATTGGGATCGAAGGCGGGGCCCAGTTCATGGCCAGGAGCAGGTCGGGGTTAACGTCGGCCGTCTTCAAGTCAGAAAAGAAAGAAGACGAGAAAACCAAAGAGGAGAAGGATCAGGAGAAAGTCAGGAAAGAACAGATGAAGCGAATGACGCTCTTTGAGAAGGAGGAGCGCTCACGCGTGGAGCGTATCCCCGGCACCATATTCACTGTCCTCGTTGATACTACGCACCCGGTCGGCTTCGGGATGCCCAATGAGGTCTACGTGTTGAAGGGAGATGCCGCCCCTATCGAGCTTTCTGATGTGGGACATACCGTTGCCCGGTTTTCCAAGGACTCAGTCCAGACAAGCGGCTATGCGCTTCGAGAGCGTGTTCAGAAGATCGCTGAGGCCGCTTATATTCAGGATTTCCGTGTCGGGCGGGGCAGAGCCCTCCTTTTCGCCGAAAGTGTCACGTTCAGGCGATTCTGGTCAGGTCTTGACAAGCTCCTGTTGAATGCCATCTTGTTTCTCCCGCAGCCCAACTGATAACCGGGGGAAGTGTAGCGGGGTGAAAAATTGATTGACTGGCAGTCATTTTTTGGCTATCTTATTAGCCCAATTCTTCATGAATTGGGCTTTATTTTTTCTGCCGGATGCTTCGCCGGTAATCCTTGGGGTGTAGCCAAGTGGTAAGGCAGCGGCCTTTGGAGCCGCCATTCCCAGGTTCGAATCCTGGCACCCCAGCAAGTTCTAGACTGCGATGTCAGGAATGTTCTACGTCTACGTTCTGCTGAGTCAAAAGGACGAGAGGTTTTACATCGGCCAGACCGACGATCTTCCTGACAGAGTACGTCGACACAATGAAGGACGAGTTCTGTCCACAAAAGGTAGAAGACCATTGGTGTTGGTCTGGTCTGAATCGTTTTCAAGTCGATCTGAAGCAGTTCGACGCGAGCGATATCTGAAGTCCCTGAAAGGCAACAGTCGCTTCAGAGAGATGATTGGGCTGTAGCCAAGTGGTAAGGCACCCCGCTTTGCGGGGCATTCCCAGGTTCGAATCCTGGCACCCCAGCAAGTTCTAGACTGCGATGTCAGGAATGTTCTACGTCTACGTTCTGCTGAGTCAAAAGGACAAGAGGTTTTACATCGGCCAGACCGACGATCTTCCTGACAGAGTACGTCGACACAATGAAGGACGAGTTCTGTCCACAAAAGGTAGAAGACCATTGGTGTTGGTCTGGTC
>Ga0233425_10009930_pt1 | contig 11827 bp, 12 predicted proteins | sample Watercolumn_Towu_2_FD_181712 | JGI IMG/M metagenome (GOLD analysis project Ga0233425, IMG submission 181712) | Freshwater microbial communities from Lake Towuti, South Sulawesi, Indonesia - Watercolumn_Towuti2014_140_MG | ecosystem: Environmental > Aquatic > Freshwater > Lake | place...
CCGGAAGGAGCAGGACGTTGGCAGAAAGGGCTGCGCCCCATGTGAAGAGCTCCGGTGAGCGCGCCCGCTTGGTCAGGTAGTTCCAGAAGCTGTGGGCGAACGCTGAAAGGACGACGAGCAGGACCGCCGCGCCGGTCATCGGCCTGGGGGTCGGAAGCTAGGTGCCGACCGCCCGCGTCGCCGCCTGGAAAACCCAGCCGACCCTGAGCTCGACCTCGCCGTCTGCCCACGGCTTGCTGATGTAGTCACGGGCGCCCAGCGTTCGAGCCATCGAGAGGTCTTCGGCTCGCCCCTTCGCGGTGACCATGATCACCGGGGTGTTGCGCAGGCGTGACTCGGCCTTGATTCGCCGGAGTGCCTCGAAGCCGTCGACACGTGGCATCGCCACGTCGAGGAGGATGAGGCCTAAGCGGTGCTTGAGCGCCATCGGCACGAATTCCTCGCCGTCGGCCGCCTCGACCACGTCGTATCCGGCGTCCTGAAGGATCGTGGCGAGTGCGAGGCGCACATCGTCGCTGTCGTCGACCACCAGGATGCGCTTCACGTGGCCCCTCTCAGAACCCACGGCTCCACCTTTCACATCATCCTGGCGTGCCGCCGTCAAGCATAATGGCGGCCCTGCCAAAGGTCATGCGCGAAAACCCACAAGTCACCAACCGCGGACGGGAGGCTGAGATGCACTACCAGTACGAACGGACCACCGGCTGCCGTATCTCGGACGCGTGGACCTTTCGCGGTTTGAAGGTAGTGATTCTCGAGAACGAGATTGTCCGCGTTACGGTCCTTGCGGACAAGGGTGCTGATACCTACGAGCTGATTCACAAGCCGACCGATACCGACTTCATGTGGAGGACTCCCTGGGGTGTACGCGATCCTCGCCGGTTCCTGCCGACTTCCGGTTGGCCGGAAGGCCTCTGGCATGACGTCTACGAGGGCGGCTGGCAGACGCTGGCGCCCACCGGCGGGTCGCCGATGACGTACGCGGGCGCGGAGATAGGGCAGCACTCGGAAGCGACAACGATGCCCTGGGATGTGCAGGTCGTGCACGACGAACCCGGGCGTGTGACGGCGAGGTTCTGGGTGCGGACCTACCGGACGCCGTTCAGGATCGAAAAGACGCTGTCGCTCACGGCAGGTTCGCCGGTGCTGACGGTCGAGGAGTCGGTGACCAACGAGGCGGAGGAGGCGGCCGATTGCGTGTGGGGCCAGCACATCGCGTTAGGCGGGCCGTTCCTGAGCCCGGACTGCCGGCTCGACCTGCCCGGAGGGACGGTGATCGTGCCGGGCGAGGGGGAGCAGACCACGCGGAGGCTGAAGACCGGGCAGCGGTCGCCCTGGCCCAGCGCGATCGGCCGCGGTGGCGGTCCGGAGGACCTCCGCAGGTTCCCGGCGAAGTCTGCCAGGCTGCAGGACTACGCGGTCGTGACCGAGATGCCCGACGGGTGGTACGCCGTGTCGAACCCGCGGCGCCGGGTCGGCTTCGCCTTCGTGTACCCGGTGAGTACGTTCCGATACCTGTGGTACTGGCAGGTCTTCGGCGGTGGGAGTGGCTATCCGTGGTACCGCCGCACGTACAACGTGGGCCTGGAGCCGTTCTCGAGCCTTGCGAACGGGCAGCCGATGCCGGGGAGCCGGAAGGGGACTGCGATCAGGATGCGCGCCGGTCAGACGCTGTCGGCGACCATGCGTGCGGTGGCGTACGACGTCCCGGCGGCGTTCAAGGGTGTGGCGAAGGTAACGCCGGACGGCAAAGTGTCGTTCGCTCGCAACTCGAGGTAAGAGTGGCTAGGCCGGCTCGATAGACGCGCCGAGCCCGAACGTCTGAAGCCGGTCCCGATACAGCTCGGCCTGTTCGAGCGGGCACACGACGACGACCGCTCGGCCCTCGCTGTGGGCCTTCATCATCACCTCGGTCGCTTCCTGCTCGCTCAGCGTCGGCACGCTCTTGACCAGCGCGTCGACCACATACTCCATCGAATGGACGTCGTCGTTATGAAGGATGACGGCGTACGGATGGATTATGCCCCGTGAGACCTGGATTACTCTTTCGGTCTGCGGGGCGGTCGTCACGCGACGATTTTAAACGCTCCACTCGACGTGGTCGACCTGGTGCTTCCTGATGTAGTCCCAGTCGAGCAGAACGCCGATGCCGGGGCCCTCCGGAGCGAACACGTTGCCGTCGCGGTCTATCGCGTCGAGGTCGTCGTTGTAGTCCAGGTATACCTGCGGCCGCGTCGTGCGCACCATCGGGTGCACGAGCCCCAACTCGTACCAGTTCGTGTTGCGGAGCGACGTCATGATGTGCCGGTGCACCGGGCCGGGCCCGTGCAGCTCGACGTCGAGGCCAAAGCCCTCCGAAGCTGCCGCGATCTTCATGGTGCCTGTGATCCCACCGTCCTCGTGCGCGCCCGCCCTCACGTAGTCGGTCGCCTCGGCGACGATGAAGTTGACGTGTTGCTCGAGCAGGCGGATGTGTTCCGTCTGGAGGATCGGCGTCTTGATCATCTGCCGCAGCCGCTTGTAGGCGAACTCCGAGACCCCGCCGTCCTTGTACGGGTCCTCGTACCAGAAGAACTTCGCCTCGTCGCACGCGAGTCCGATGCGAAGCGCCTGCGCGAAGTTCTCGTACTCGCACGCGGGGTCGATCATGAGCGCGGTGCGGTCGCCGACCCGCTTGCGGACGAGCAGCACGTTCTGCTCCTCGCGCTCAATCCGCTGGCTGGCGATCCCCCAGCCGTGGATCTTGAACGCCTGATAACCCATGTCCCGGCACTGCACCGCGAAGTCGGCGAACTGCTCGGGCGTGGTCAACCCCCCGTTCTCGTCGCCGTGGAGCGTGCTGGCATAGGCGGGGAGGGGTTTCCGCCAGCCCCCGAGCAGCCGGTAGAGGGGCTGGTCGTACAGCTTGCCGGCGATGTCCCACAGGCAGATGTCGATCGGGCCGACGCCCGTCATGTCCGTGTGGCGTAGCCCGCGCTTGATGTCCTGGTAGATCTTCTCGCGTTCGAGCACGTTCTTGCCGAGCAGGTAATCGGCAACCATGCCGACCTGCGCAGCCGGGGCGCCGCGCACGCCAAGGTAATCGCCGGTGATCCCCTGGTCGGTATGGATCTGCAATACGCCGGCACGGGCCTCGTGCCTGGTGCCCTTCTCGTAGACCATGTTGAACGTGTTGTAGTCACGGCCGACGTTGTCGAGCGTGTAGCTAAAGCCTGTGATCTCGATCTTCGTAATCTTCGGACCGGCCTTCATTCGACTCCCTCCGGTTTCGGTTTGCAGCGCCGGGAGTATATGAAAGAATGCGGGCCGCATGAGAGCAATCGTCCTTTACGGCAACCGGGACATCCGGTTCGTGAACGACTGGCCGGAGCCCTCGCCGGGCGCCGGTGAGGTCAAGCTCAAGGTCACCTACGCCAGTATCTGTGCCACCGACATCGAGGAGTGGCAGTTCGGCCCGAAGTTCGCGGCGGCGACGCCCAACCCGATTACGGGCAAAAAGCTGCCGCTGGTCCTGGGCCACGAGATCGGCGGGCGAGTCGTGCAGGTCGGGCAGGGCGTCACCGGTTTCAGGCCAGGCGACCGGGTCGCAGTCGAGGACGTGCTCACCTGCGGCACGTGCTACTGGTGCCGGCACGGCGAGTACTCGTCGTGCCCGAACATGGCCGTCACCGGTCTCTCCGCTGACGGCGGACTGGCGGAGTTCGTCGTGTGGCGGGCGGATCACTGCCTGAAGCTGCCGGCGAACGTCAGCGACGAAGAGGCCCCGCTGGTCGAGCCGGCGACGGTCGCCGTGCACGCCGCCCGGAGGTCGGGCGCGGGGCTGGGCGACCGCGTCGCGGTGATCGGCTGCGGGACCGTCGGCCTGCTGACGCTGCAGGCGCTGAAGGCGGCGGGCGCGACCGTGTACGCGGTCGACATCAGGAAGCAGAGCCTGGAACTGGCGCGATCGCTGGGCGCCGACGAGGTGATCGACGCCGCGGCAGGCGACGCCGGGCAGTCGCTGCGCAGGCTCACGGACGGCATCGGCCCGGACATCGTGGTCGAAACGGCCGGTGTGGCACGCACCCCGATCGACGCGATCCAGTGGGTGCGCCGGCGTGGCACGGTCGTGCTCGTCGGCATCTACGCCGCAAAGCCGGAGTTCAACTTCCTCGACATCGTCGATGGCGAGAAGTGGGTCATCGGGTCGGTGGCGGCCGATCCCCAGGACTTCCGCACCGCGATCTCGCTGATCTCGGCGGGCAAGCTCCGAGTCAAGCCGCTCATCACGGTAAAGCTGCCGTTGGAGCGGGCGATCGATGACGGCTTCCAGCGCATGCTGAAGCCGCAGAAAGACGTGTACCGGATTCTCGTGGGGTCGGGTGGCTGATGCACTACCAGAACGAGCGAAATAGCGGCTGCCGGGTCTCGGACTCGTGGACGTATCGCGGGCTCAAGACGGTCATCCTCGAAAACGATTCGATCAGGGTGACGGTGCTCGCCGACAAGGGCGCCGACATCTACAGCTTCGTGCACAAGCCGAGCGACGTCGACTTCATGTGGCGGACGCCATGGGGGGTGCGCGACCCCCGACGGTTCCTGCCGACCAGTGGCTCTGCCACGAGCCTGTGGCTGGATGTCTACGAGGGCGGCTGGCAGACGGTCGTCCCGCACGGCGGGTTCCCGTCGAACGTGGCCGGCGCGGAGCTTGGCCTGCACGGCGAGGTCAACACGATGCCGTGGGACGTGCAGGTCGTCGAGGACTCCGCGAGGCGCGTCGCGGCCAGGTTCCGAGTGAAGGGCGTCCGCACGCCGTTCAGCGTCGAGAAGACCCTGACCGTCGAGGCGGGAAGCGCGGCGCTGGTCGTCGAGGAGTCGGTGACCAACGAGGGCGAGGAGCCGGCCGACTGCGTCTGGCTGGAGCACATTGCGATCGGCACCCCGCTGCTGGCCGCCGGGGCGCGCCTCGACCTGCCGGCGTGCACGATCCTCAACCACCCGACCGATATGGGAAAGGACGCAAAGCTGAAGCCGGGCTGGCGGGGCCCGTGGCCCAAGGCCGCCTCCAGGAAGGGCGCCGCGATCGACTTCAGCCGCTTTCCCGGCAAGGACGACCGGTCGCTCGACATGGCCTACTTCGTCGACATGAACGAAGGCTGGTATGCGGTCACCAACGACAGCCTCGGCATCGGATTCGGCGTGTCGTTTCCAGCAAGCGTGTTCCAGTACCTGTGGTTCTGGCGGAACCTCGGCGGCGGCTCGGGCTATCCCTGGTACGGCAGGTGCTACAACGTCGGCCTCGAACCGTGCACGAGTTTCCCGAACACCGGGCTCGCCCCGGCGATCGAGAACAAGACGGCCCGGAGATTCCGGGCGGGCCAGAGGGTGTCGGCGACCATTCACGCGGTCGCATATACGGGACGCGGAAAGGTCGGCCGGGTCAGTCCTTCCGGCGCAGTCGAGCGGAGATAGGACACATGCGCATCATCGACACCCACTGTCACGCCGGCCACAACTGGTTCGAGCCGGTCGAGACGCTGCTGTTCGAGATGAACTCGAACGGCGTGTCGGAGGCCGTCCTGATCCAGCACGGCGGCACGTACGACAACGACTACCTGTTCGAGTGTGCGGAGCGCTTCCCGGGCAGGTTCAAGGTCGTTGTCCTCGTCGACCCCGAGGACCCCGACCAGCCAGGTACGCTCACGAAGCTGGCGAAGCGCGGGGCGGCAGGGGTGCGCCTGTACCCGCAGTCACGTGTGAAGGGACGAGACCCGCTCGCTACTTGGAAGAAGGCTGGCGAGCTCGGGCTGGCGGTCAGCTGCCTGGGCGGGACTGATCTGTTCGCGACGGACGAGTTCCACTCGCTCGTGAAGGAGTGCTCCAGGACTCAGATAGTGGTCGAGCACCTCGCTGGTGCAAAGCCCACGACTATGCCCGGTGACCGGCAGTTCAGGAAGGCGCTGGAGCTGGCGCGGCTGCCGAACACCACGATCAAGGTTCCCGGTCTGGGCGAGTTCACGGCCAGGCCGCCCCGGCTGGCGCCACGCCTGAAGTTTGGCGAGATCCAGCCGCTGTTCGAGATGGCCTATGAGGCCTTCGGGCCGAAGCGGATGATGTGGGGCTCCGACTTCCCGCCGAGCGCAGGGCGAGAAGGCTACCGGAACACACTGGAGGGAGTGCGCACGCACCCCGCGTTCTCCAAGGGCGACGACCTGGAGTGGGTGCTGGGCAGAACGGCGGCGAGGGTCTGGGGATTTGACGAGCGAACGCCAGCAGGGAAGCGAACGACAGGACGGGCCGGCGAGGGGCGAGAGGGCCGACGACGACCGAGCGGGCGGGGAGTCGGTTCCAGGTAGCCGTCCGGCCCGCAAGCCGTCCAGGTACCTGGCGGGCAGGATGATCGGCGCTGCCAGGCTCGATGGTGCCGTGTTCGAGGCGGTCCGTGACGATCGCTTCGCCACATTCCAGTCGCTCCAGGTCGTCTTGCTGGCGGCGCTATCGGCCGCTATGAGCGGCACGTTGACGTCGGCCGAAGACTCCCGGGTCGCGCTCGCCGCGGCCATCGTCGCCTGGCTGGCCTGGGTCTTCTTCGCCCACGTCACGGCGACCCGTGCCTTCGGCCTGGGCGGCGAGCGGCCAGACTGGAACCGCCTGCTGCGTACGGCAGGCATGGCAGTGTCGCCAGCGATCCTGCTGCTCTTCGCGCGGGTGCCCTGGGCGGGCGTGATCATCTTCGCGTTCGCCACGGGCTGGAGCGCAGTGACGATGACCGCGGCGGTCCGCTACACCTACGACGGGGCGACCTGGGGCAGGGCGATTCAGGCCTCGGTGATCGGCTGGCTGGCGGCGATCATCGTCTACGGGGCGATCGTACTCATCGACACTCAGGTCCGCGGCTAGGGGAGGCATCGAGATGGCAGGCAGGCGTTCGAGTTCATCATCGAGGCCGTCGAGGCCTGCGGCGGTCGCACGACGGCCGCTGGACGGCAGAGTGGCTGCAATCACCGGCGGTGCGGCCGGCAACGGGCGCGCCACTGCATTTCGGCTCGGGCAGGATGGGGCGCGGATGTTCATCTCGGATATCGATGGGGAAGCGCTCGAAGACGTGCTGACCGAGCTGCGCTCGAAGGGGGTCGAAGCGGCAGGTGCGGTCTACGACGCGTCGGTCGCCGGCGACGCTCGGCGCTTCTTTGGCGAAGTCGTCACGAGGTTCGGACGGGTGGATGTGTTCGTGAACAACGCGGGCGGGATTCGAGCGCAGCCGTTCCCGGAGGTCAGCGAGGCCACCTGGGACTGGACGATGGACCTGAACCTGAAGGGCGCCTACTTCTACATGCAGGAGGCGGCGAAGCTGATGATGCGTCAGAAGTCAGGGACGATCATCAACATCGCGTCGGTCGCCGGAATCGCGGGTGGCATGACCCTCTCGCCTCCCTACGCCGCGGCCAAGTCGGCGCTGATCAACCTGACGAAGGTGGCGGCGGCGAAGCTGGCGGGCTACGGAGTGACCGTGAACGCGGTCGCTCCCGGGATCGTCAACACCGCGTTCAACTGGCGGCTCGATGAGGAGATCGGCGTGAAGCAGCTCGGGATGAAGCCCGGGGAACACCTGAAGAGCCGCTCTGCGCCGGTGCCGCTTGGACGGATCGGGGAGCCCGACGATGTCGCAAACGTCGTGGCGTTCCTGGCCGACCCGCGCTCGAGCTACGTAACGGGCGAAACAGTGATCGTGGCTGGCGGGCTCGTGACGCAGTAGGCCTGCACGCACAGGCCACCCGCAACAGCTACTCGCACCAGTAGGAGACGCCGACCAGGCCGGGGCCGGTATGGGCGGCCATGAACGCTGCGAACGGCATGACGTAAAGCTCGACCGGCGCAAGCTCCGCCTCGATCCTGGCCCGCAACCCCTCGGCGTCGTCGGCGGCCTCGGTGTGCATCACGACGACGTGCGATCTTCGTCCGGCGGCCGCCGACCGCACCTCTGCGAATATTCGGTCCGCCGCCCGGCGCCGTGACCGCGGGCGCGCCACCTGTCCGATCCGGCCCCGGTACAGCTCCATCACGGGCTTGACGTCCAGCAACGATGAGGCCCAGACAGCTACGCGCGGGACCCGGCCGCTCCGCCACACGTACTCGAGCGTGTCGAGGTAGGCCAGCAGACGTACCCGCTCTGCGACCGTTCGGGCCTCCTGCTCGACCTCGTCGAGGCTGCCTCCGCCTCCCGCCCGCCTCGCCGCCGCCATCGCCACCAGCGCCTCGGAGCCTGCCGCCGCATCGCTGTCCAGCACCCTCACCTCGACGCCGGCCATCTCGGTGGCGGCGGTCCCGCGGGCGGTGCAGGCGGTGTCGTAGGCCGCGCTCAGCTTCGCTGACAGCGTCACGCACAGCACCGACTCGGCGTCGCGGGCGGCGTCGCGCATCCTCTCCAGCCACACGCCCGGCGTCGGTGCGGCCGTCTGCGGTCGAACGTGGCTGGAACGGAGCGCCGCGAACTGGTCGGTGGTGAGACCGCGGCCGTCCTCGTAGGTGCGTCCGCCGATCGTGATCTCCATGGCGGCAATGTGAAGGCCCGCGGCCCGCGCGAGATCCGCGGGGAGGGCCGTTGCGGAATCGGTAACGACGGCGACCGGACGCCTCGACGCGGGCGGGCGGCCTGCCCGAATCTGCCGCTCGTTCATCGCGGCCGGATTATAAGGGGAACCGATACAATGACATTTCTACCGTCCGGCAACGGATTCCGTAACCGCCTGGAACGGATTCAATGGCCAAGACCAAAGTTGTCCGCCGGCTTCCCATCGCTCGCGACCTGGCCACGCCGGACATCGCGCGCATGGAAGCGGCACGTGCCCGCTGCCGAAAGCATTTTGCTCTCCACGGCTACGACGAGATCGAGACGCCGCTCCTCGAGCAGACCGAGCTTTTCCTAAGGAAGTCGGGTGGCGAGCTGGCAAGCCGCCTGTACGCGTTCACCGACCCCGGGGGCTATCAGGTCAGCCTTCGTCCCGAGTTCACGGCGCCGGTCATCCGGCATGTGATCGAAGAGGTGGCGACCCGCGGCGTCCCGCTGCGCTACCACTATTCGGGACCGGTGTTCCGCTACCCGTCCTCCGGCACGCCGTCGGCGGGCGATCTGGCGGTCTTCACGCAGGCCGGGGCAGAGCTGGTTGGCGGCTCGGCGCCTGATGGCGATGGCGAGGTCATCGCGATGGCGTGGTCGGGACTCGGCGAACTTGGTGTGCCGTCGCCGACGGTTGCGATCGGCCACGTCGGCCTGCTGTGGGAGCTGCTGCGCCCGTACGGTCTCTCCGACCGGGCCCAGCTGTTCCTCGTTCAAAGCGTGGGGCGCCTTCGCAGCGGTGAGCGGGCGAAGGGAGAGGTGCGGGCCCAGGCCTCGGAGATCGGGCTCATCAGGAACGGCCGAAACGGCGACCGCGTGGCAGCCGGGGGCGCGACGACCGAGGTGCTGCCCGAAGCACCGGTCGAGATCGTCGAATCGCTACTTTCCCGGACGCTCGGCGGGCCGCTCGGCCAGGTTGCCGGCGCACGTACGCCCGACGAGATTATGGCCAGGCTGGCACGCAAGCTGCAGACCATTGACGACGAGCGGGCCTTTGACGCGGCGCTCGCCTATGTCTCGAATCTGGCGGTCGTCCGAGGCCCGCTCGGAGAGGCCCTCAAGCGCGGCCGGGGGATCGCGAAGGCTGCCCGCCAGCACGCGGGGCCATTCGAAGCCCTCCAGGATGTCGTCGAATCCGCGGTCTCAAGAGGGGTCCCCGGGAACGCCATCACGGTCGACCTGGGACTCGCCCGAGACATTGCCTACTACACCGGGTCCGTCTTCGACCTCGGATCGTCCGAGAGCGCGGCCTCATACGGCGGCGGCGGGCGGTACGACGGCCTGATGAACTCGCTCGGGGCCGGCGCCGACATCGCCGCAAGCGGATTCGCCTACAACCTCGACGCCGTCGTTGCCGCGTCGGACACGATCGAGGCACCGCCGAAGCAGGCTCGCGTGGCGGTCGCGCCCGCCCTGCGGGACGCCGCCGCCCGCGCCGCCCTCGAAGCCGCGGCCGCGTATGCGGGCAAGCTGCGCGCCGAGGGCAAGGCGGCGATCCTGATCCCGGCGGGCGAAGCGGCGGCGCTGAAGCGCGCGGCGAAGGCGGCAGGGGCGGGCGTGATCGTGGTCGTCGGCGGCGACGGCCGGGCCAGAGCCAGCAGGCCCTGATGGGCACGCTGCGCGTCGCCATACCGTCGGAGGGGGCACTCGAGGCGCCCACCCTCGAGCTGCTGGCCAGCTGCGGCCTGGCGGTCGACCGCGCCAACCCCCGGCGCTACACGGCGGAGATCCCCGCATCGCCAGGCGTCGAGGTCCTGTTTCAGCGTTCGTCGGATATAACGCAGGAAGTCGACGGCGAGAGCGCCGATATCGGCATCACCGGGCTCGACCGCTACCTGGAGTACCGCCGGGAGGGGGGCGACTCCATCCTCATCTACGAGGACCTCGCGTTCGGCCAGGCCAGTCTCGTGCTTGCGGTTCCGGAGGGCTGGCTCGACGTGACGACGCTGGCCGACCTGGCCGACCTTGCGCTCGAGTTCCGCGAGAACGGACGCGAGCTGCGGGTCGCCACCAAGTACCCGCGTCTCGTGCGTCGTTTCCTGCACCGCCACGGCATCAACTACTTCACGCTCGTGCACGCGGGCGGCGGGCTCGAGGCCGCGCCCGTGATGGGCTATGCCGATCTGATCGCCGATATCACTGCGAGCGGGACGACCCTGCGGGAGAACCGGCTGCGGCCGCTGCGGGACGGGCTCGTGATCGCGTCGCAGGCGGCCATGATCGGCAACGGCGGCCTGCTCGGGGGCGAGCCCGGGAAGCTGGCCCTCGTCCGCGGTCTGCTCGAGAGGATCGAGGCGACCCTCAGGGCGAGGGGTTTTCAGCGTGTCACGGCGAACATCCAGGGCGAGTCGTCGGACGCCGTGGCGCAACGCGTGATGTCCAAGCGGCACCTTGCCGGGATGCAGGGGCCGACCATCTCCGACGTCTACAGCGACGACGGGCGCAGGTGGTTCCAGGTACAGGTGGTCGTGAAGCGGACCGACCTGATCGACGTGGTCGGCCACTTCCGCGAGCTGGGCGGGAGCGGGCTTACGGTCAACGACGCCGCGTACGTGTTCCGGGCGCGCTGCGACGCGTACGAGGCGCTCGTGTCCAACCTGCGCGAGCGGGGGTGGCTGACAACCGGCGGGCCGGCCGCCCCTTGAGGCGTCTGCACGGCCCGGAGGAGGCCCGCCGGTTCTTCGCACGCCGGGCCGGGCGGTCAACCGCGGCCGATTTCCCCGCTGGCGTGCGGGAGAGGACGCGTGCCGCCTTCGGCCGTGAGATGAGCGCCGCCGAGGTGGCGGCGACGGTCGTCGACGAAGTGAGGTCCGGCGGCGACGCCGCGGTGCGGCGCATATCGACGGCGCTCGACGGGGTGCCACTGAGGCAGCTCGACGTGCCTGCCGAGCAGATTCGTCGGGCTGCGGGCGAGGTGGGCGCCGAGACCCTGGGGGCACTTAAGGCCGCGGCCGCGCGCGTGCGACGTTTCCAGGAGACGGCGATGCCCAGGGGCTGGGCCGACCCCAGCGAGGGCTATGGCGAGGTGGTCACCGCCGTGTCGAGTGCGGGCGCGTACGTGCCCGGCGGGACTGCGCCCCTGGCGTCGACCGTGCTGATGACGGCGGTGCCGGCACGAGTAGCGGGGGTCGAGCAGGTCATCCTGTGTACGCCCGCGCCCGGCGACCTCTGGCCGCACCCCGCGGTGCTTGCGGCGGCCCACATTGCAGGGGTCTATCGTGTGTTCAAGAT
>Ga0233425_10009931_pt1 | contig 11827 bp, 9 predicted proteins | sample Watercolumn_Towu_2_FD_181712 | JGI IMG/M metagenome (GOLD analysis project Ga0233425, IMG submission 181712) | Freshwater microbial communities from Lake Towuti, South Sulawesi, Indonesia - Watercolumn_Towuti2014_140_MG | ecosystem: Environmental > Aquatic > Freshwater > Lake | place: Indonesia...
CTCGGTGGCAGCTCGGCGAGCGGCGGCTTCGGCGGCAGCACAGGCGGCTTCGGAGGGAGCTCCGCCAGCGGCGGCTTCGGCGGCAGCACAGGCGGCTTCGGAGGAAGCTCCGCCGGCGGCGGGGTCGGCGGTGGCACTGGCGGCTTCGGTGGCAGCTCGGCGAGCGGTGGCGTGGGCGGGAGCACCGGTGGCTTCGGCGGCAGCACAGGCGGTTTCGGCGGCTCGGCGGCGAGCGGCGGCAGCGGCGGCACTACGAGCGGCGGCGGCGGCAGCGGCGGTTCGAGTGGAAGCGTGGGGACCTGCTGCACCGTGCACAGCACGCCCGGCTGCAGCAACGCCACGATCCAGAGCTGCGTGTGCGCCAAGGACGGCTACTGCTGCACCAACGACTGGGACGGTGCGTGCGTCGACGGCGTGAAGCAGTACGGCTGCGGCACGTGCCCCGGTGGGAGCGGCGGCAGCGGAGGCACCGGCGGCACCGGCGGCTCGGGCGGCAGCGGCGGCGGCACCGGCCAGGTCTGCGGCTCGGTCACCTGCGGCTCGGCCGCGACCTGCTGCACCTGCTCCGGCCAGAAGATCTGCATCTCGCTGCCCAGCGGCTACACCTGCTCGTCCTGGTCCTCGACCTGCACTTGAGCTAGACAGTCGCTCTTCCCGAGCCCCCGTAGCTCAGGGGATAGAGCAACGGTTTCCTAAACCGTGGGTCGTACGTTCGAATCGTATCGGGGGCGCCAATCGGCCCGGGCGCGAAGCTCGAGAGCTTCAGCCGCTTCAGGAAGTCGCGGGTACGATTCGAACTTTGTCGAAGCGGCGCTTCGCCAGGTGGTCGCGCGCGATGCAGAAGTAGCGCTGCTGATCGTCGCCCCACGTCATCTTCGCCTTGTCGTCGGAGCCCAGCGCGAGCAGCACCACCTCGTCGCGATCGACCGGGTCGGTGTCGTTGAACGGGAAGCCCGCCACCCGGTGCAGCACGTCGCGCTTACCGACCTTCAGCGACCGGCTCATCACCTTGTGCCAAGCGTCGGGCTCGTCGCCGCCGAGGTTCTCCATCGAGATCGCCCCGTGCACCGTGACCTCGCAGGCGCGGAACGGCGCCTCTTCGAAGCCGTCCACGAACGCCTTTGCGGGAGGCGTCACCGTCTCGAGCTTGGACGCCTCCGGGAAGAACAGGACGCGCCCCTCGTCCTCGGCCCAGCCCTGGAAGAACGACAAGAGCCCCTTCTTCGGCAGCAGTCCTTCGACGTCGTAGGGCGCGACGTCCTCCAGTCGGATCTGCGCCACGAACCCCATCGGGCCCTTCTTGCCTTTGGGCCATGCGGTGCCCTTCGGCAGATCGGGCGCGCCACCGATGCGGGTCGCGCCGCGCTTCAGCGGCTTCTTTGCGACGGACGTCTCGAGGTCGATGCACGGCCGCATGTGCTCGCGGACGAAGTCGGCTTCGACCTTCACGCGCTTGGCGACGGCAAGCAACTCGTCGAGGACCTTGGCCTGCGCGCGGTGCAGCTTCTTCGGTGGGCTCGCCGCCTTTGACGATGCTGGCGTCGCCTTCCGCGTCGTGGCCGACTTCGCGGCGATGGACTCCGCGAGCACCAGGTGCGGGCCGTCCTCGACGCGGGGGAAGAGCTTCAGCTTCGCGTTCGGATAGACCGTGGCGACGGCCTTCAACTCCTTGTCCGGCAGGGGCTTCCCGTAGAGGTGGATCTCCTTCACGTTCGGATACGCCCCCAGCTGCTTGCTCGGAGGCGTCGGGCGCAAGAAGGCCTCGGTGTTCACCCCGAGCACGCTGAGCTTCTGGGTGGCGAAGATGAAGTCGCGCATGGGGTTGCCACCGAACTGCACCTCCATCCCTGCCGACTGGAACTCTCCGAAGGCATGGTCTACCTCAGTGAAACGGTTTCCATGCGCGTTGACGAGGCGAAGGCTCCTCAGAAACGCCGCTCGGTCGAGAGAGCACAGACGGTTCCGGGCAACGTGAAGCTCACGGAGCTTCTTGAGCTTCGCGATCTCGTCAGGGAGCGACTCAAGCGCGTTGTCGTCGAGGCGCAGGATCTCGAGGTTCGTGAGCTTGCCGATTTCGGGTGGAAGCGAGGTGAGCTTGTCCTTCCCGCTTCCGCGCAGGTCGAGCACGCGCAGCGAAGCGGGGTTGGCGAGCGCCGCGGCCAAGCGCGGATCGAGCACGGCAGAGGTCTTGGGCTTCATGTCCGGGGAACCGGAGCCCGGAGCCCAAGCGATGTCAACCTCGGGGCACTGGCCCGAGCGCGCCGCGAGCTGGCTGAGCCGTCTCGAATGCGTTCGAGGCGACGTCAACCGCGTGCTAGAGCACGACGCATGTCAACCCAGAAGAAGGCAGCGGCGCGGCGCGCCGGTGCAAAGGGGACGCAGAAGCCATCGGCCACGAAGCGCGCACCTCCGGCGCCGCGCACGCCCTCCGCCAAAGTCGCTGCCCCGGGTTGGTTTCCCACCAAGGCGTCGAGTCCTGCCGACTACGCGCTGCTCTCGATGAATACCATCCTGACCTTGACCAGCACCGCCTACAGAGACGAGCGCTCGCGGCGCGTCTACAGCGCCGGCGGCGCGGATTTCGCCACGCTCGAGCTCGAAGGCGACGAGCTGGTGGTCGAGTTCCAGGCGCCGTCGAACCTCGACCACGCCATCGAAGGGCCGCGAACGTTGCGCGACTTCCTCTCGCACTACGAGCCTGTGCGCGGCAGACCGGGCTGGCTGCGTTTCAGGCGCCCGGCAACGCGCGACCCGCGTCCGGATCTCGACGCTCGCGTCGGTCCGATGCTCGGCCAGGCGGCACGCCAGCGCCGCCCCTGAGTGGCGCGGCAAGACCGAGCTCACATCGAATCGAGCGTACCGTACAGCTCCGACAAGCTGGTCGTGCGCAGCACCACCTTCATGCTCGAGAGCTCGACGATGAACGCGGTCTCGCGGGGGGCGAGATCTTCGACGATGCGCATGCCGACCCCCGCCGGGTCGATGGCGGTAGTGAACGGGATCTCGCGGTCGCCGACCCAGGCGTCGAGGTGGACGGTCTCGGCCTGCACGCTGTGGGAGCTGCCCTCGCCGAGGAGCTCGACGAACAGGAAGCGGTCGGCGTAGCTCGGGTACTTCAGGGCCAGATCACGGGCCGCTGCCTTGCACGCGCTTCACGTGAAGCCCGAGACGTGGAGCACGGCGTGCTTCTTCTGGGTCGAGGCTCGGATGGCCGCGAAGCTGACCGGCGCGAGGGGCGCCTCGTAAGCGAGGCCCGTCGTCGCATCGCGCAGGTAGCCCAAGAGCTCGAGGTCGGCGAGGACGTCGCCCTGCTGAGTGCCGTAGGGCCCGGCGGGGTAGACGCCCCCGCCGTTGTCTGGAGCGTCGGGCGCAGCGTCGGCCGTGCCGGCGCCGCCACCGACACCGAACGCACCACCGCTCGCCCCGACCGTCCCGGCCCCGCCGCCCTCACCGGCGCCGGGCTGAGCGGACGAGCCCCCGCCGCACGCGACCGCCAGGGACAGCACCAAGGCGGCGCTGAACCGGAGCTGGACCCACATCGAGCGCAGTATACGCTGGAGTCGACGCTCCGGTTTCACTTCTCCCTGCCCAGCCACTCCGCCGCCAGGGCGAGGGTTTTCGCGTTCTCGGGGACGCTCTCCAGGAAGCTCTGGCGCAGCGCGGCGTCTTGGATCGGTCGGGCGCTGTCGAGCAGGGCGGTCCGAGCGCGGCGGATGGCGTCGTGGGCCGCGCCGGCCTTGCCGCTGGCCGCGAGGCATTCGGCGAGCACGAGCCGGATCAGCTGCGCGCCGTCCTCGACCTGGCCGGCGAGCTCGAGACTCTCGGCGGCTTGCTCCGCCACGCGCAGCGCTTCGTCCAGCTTGCCTCGCGCGAGCAGCACGCGCGCCAAGCAGGCGAGACCGAAGCCGTGCGTCGAGCGCGTCTCGCCCATCAGCCCGGCGCCCATCCGCGCCTCGACCTCGGCGACGTCGAGCTCGGCGCGGGCGAGGTGGATCATCGACAAGTAGCAGTGCGAGGCACCTTGCAGCCGCCAGTCCTTGACCTTCGCGTAGCCCTGCACCGCGCGCTGCTCGAAGTCCAGGGCCTCGTCGCGGCGGTCGAGCCTGGCCAGCGCGAGCCCGCCGTTGTGCAGGCACTGGAGCTTCACGTTCTCTAGGCCCATGCGCTCGGCTTCGGCGAGGGCGCCCTGGAAGCCATCGAGAGCCCCCGTGTAGTCCCCGAGCAGGAGTCGCTCGTAGGCGGCGTCCGCGCGCTGCTTGCACGCCAGGCGCAGATCCCCGGCGCGCTCCGCCGCGCGGCAGCCGGCTTCGTCGTGGGCGAGGCTGCTGGAGAGATCGCCCGCGAAGAGCGCGACCCACGCCTTCGCCAGCTGCTCGGCGTGCTCGAGCACCGGGTCTTCCGCGTGCGCTTGGCGCGCGCTCTCGAGCCTCGCGACCAGGTCGCGGACCAGCTCGTGGCGCTCGGCGCGGAGGAGCTGTGGGATCGCCCGGCCCACGGTGGCGGCGACCCGCGTGTCTGCGAGGGCGGCAGGATGAGCCGCGAGGCGCTCGCTGGCCGCGACCAGCGCGTCGAGCTTGCCGATGCGCGAGGCGTGGAGCCCGCCCTCGAGGGACGCGCCGAGCGCCTGGACGCTGCCCTCCGGGAACTCCGCCGCTGCCTCGGCGGCGAGCTCCGCCGCAGCGGCGTGGCCCCCCTGCCAGTCGATGGCGTCGCACTCCAGCATCAGCAGCTCACCGAGCAGCTCGCCCTTCGCACCGAGCTCCCGCGCGCGCTTGGCGCAGGCCGAGACCCGCGCGAAGTCGTTGCCCGCGAGGGCCTGCTCCGCGGCGCGACGGTAGCCGGCCAACGCCTTCTCGGCTTCGCCGCCGAGGTCCCAGTGCTCCGCGAGCAGGAGCGGATTGCTCTCGCCGACCTCCGTGAGCCACTCCGCCGCCAGCCGATGCCCGAGCGCGCGGTCCCCGGGGGTGAGCATGCGGTACGCCGCCTCACGTAGCAGCGAGTGCCGAAACGCATACTGCTCGCGACCCGGGAGCTTCGTTCCCGGCTGGCGAGTGACGAGCTCGCGCGTACAGAGCTCGCGGATCCAGTCCCCACCGTCCAGCGTGTGCCTGCCGCCGAGCAGGCGCCGCACGCCCTCGGGCCAGAAGGTCTCCCCGAACACACTGCACGCGCGGAGCACGCGCCGCGCCTCGGGCTCCAGGGCCTCGAGCCGCGTGCCCACCATGGCGAGGATGGTCTCCGGTGTGCCGCCGTCGCCGCCGGCTGCGAGCGAGCGGATCAGCTCCTCCAGGTAGAGCGCGTTTCCATCGGCCTGGGCAACGAGCTGCGCGATACGCGCTTCTTCGACGCCGGGACCGAGCGCGTCGCGTGCGAGCTCGGTGCACGCGCGCTTGCTCAGCTTGCGCAGCGGCAGCTCGACCAGATCGCGGACCTCGCGCAGGCGCGGGAAGGCCTCGTAGACCTCGGGGCGTGCCAGCATCACCGTGAAGATCGGCAGCTCGGGCGAGCCGTGCGCGAGCGAGAGCGCCAAGCTCAGGCTCGCCAGATCGCCCCAATGCAGATCGTCGAGCACGAGGAGGACGGGCTGCACGCTGGCCTCGGCGCGAAACAGGTCGACCCAGGCGCGCGCGATCTGATCGCCCATCAGCTGCGGGTCGCGGCGCGCCGCCGCGAGCTGGACGTCGGCGTCGCCCTCGGCGGGGATGCCCGCCATCTCGCCCAAGAAGCCGGCGACGCGTTCGACGTCGCCGGGCGGCACACGCAGGCTCACGCGCCCGGACAGCCTCTCGCGCTGGGCCGCGAGCGGCTCGGCGTCCAAGGCGCGCGCGCTGCGGCGGAGCGCGCGCGAGGCCAAGGCGTAGGGCGCCCCGGCGCTCATCGGGTCCCCGCGACCCACCCACACCTCGACGCCCCGCGCCCGCGCCACGCGCGCGAGCTCGCTGACCACGCGCGACTTGCCGAGGCCTGCGTTGCCGGTGACCAGCGCGAGGCGCGCGGCGGGATCACCGATGGACTCCTCGAGCACATCGCACAGCGTGCGGATCTCGTTGTCGCGCCCGAGGCACGGCGTTTGTTTACCGAGCAGCGTGCGTCCGACCTCGAGCGCGTCGTGCTCCGCGACGAGCAGCCTGAGCTCGCCGCGCGACTCGATCTCGAAGGCCGCGTCCAGGAGCCCCGCCGAGGCGGCGTCGAGGGCGATGGGAGAGCCGTCCGGCGTGAGCGTGGTGATGGCGCGCAAGATGGACGCCGCTCGATCGATCACCTCGCCGGAGGCGGTGCGCTCCGCCATCATGCCCAGGCCCAGGGAGACCGCGAAGCGCATGGCGGGCAGCGCAGCGCGGAGGGCGAGCGCGCAGCGCGCGGCGCGCGTGGCCTGCTCCGGCGCGCTCCCGCCCACGGTGAAGGTGACGATGACGGAGCTGGCCGCCACGGCCTCCAGACGTCCGCCGAAGCCCGCGGCGATGGTGCGCGCGCGACCCAGGGCCTCGTCCATCTCTCCAGGAGTCAGGGTGGGCGCGGTGGCGAGGTCCAAGTCGCGGCCTCGCCACGAGTCGGCCATGATCACACCGAGCAAGCGCTGCTCGGTCGCGGTGAGCGACGGGCGCCGAGCGCTGCGCGTGGTGCGGTCCGCGACGCCGAGCTCGCCGAGCTCCGCGATCTCGACGGCCGCGGCGTTGCCGCTCACCGGGCGGAGCTCGCGCTCCCGGGAGAGCATGCGCGCCACCAGCTCGTCCACCATCGGCGGGATCTCGGGGCAGAGCTCGGTCACGTGGGGCGCCCGCGCGATCACGATCTTGCCCAGGATGGCCATCGGGTGCTCGCCGGTGAAGGGTGGCGAGCCGGTCAAGCACTCGAACAGCACGCAGCCGAGCGACCAGACGTCGGCGCGCGCATCCAGGTCCCGCTCGCCTTTCGCCTGCTCCGGCGACATGTAGGCCGGCGTGCCGAGCGTCGTCCCCGTGCGCGTCGCGTTCGCGGCGAGCACGCGCGCCACGCCGAAGTCGAGGAGCTTCGGGCGCAGCGGATCGCCGTCCACGAGGAACACGTTGCCCGGCTTCACGTCGCGGTGGATGACGCCCACGGAGTGGGCGGCTCCCAGCGCCTCTGCCACGCGCCGCGCGAGCACCAGCGACTCCCGCATGGTCAGGCCGCGACCCGAGAGCCGCGCCTCGAGATCCTCGCCCTCCAGCCACTCGAGCGCGAGCCAGAGCTGGCCGTCCGGGAGCTGGCCGTGGGCGACGTGGCGCACGATGCCCGGGTGGGTGAGCTGGGCCAGGAGCTCCGCCTCGCGGGCGAAGCGCCACTCGTGCTTGGGCCTCGAGGAGAGGAGCTTGAGCGCCACGTGAGCGCCCGTCAGCCGATCGCGCGCCCGGTACACCGACCCCATGCCGCCCGAGCCGGCGAGCTCCTCGGTCTCGAACCGGTCGGCGATGAGCTCCGGAGCAGCCATCAGCTCGCGTGCTTCGCGGGGATGAAGCTCATGGCGCGCTCGGCCAGTGCGGTGATGGTCAGCGAGGGGTTCACGCCGGGGTTCGCGCTGACGGCGCTGCCGTCGACGACGAAGAGGCCGTCGTAGCCAAACACGCGGTGTCGGTGGTCGATGACGCCGTCCTTGGCGTCCTTGCCCATGCAGGCCCCGCCGAGGATGTGGGCGGTCGACGGGATGCCCATCAGCGTCTCGGTGGCCAGCGTGGTCACGACGCCGCCGACCTTCTTCGCAAAGCGGAGGGCGAGATCGGTCGCCTCCGGCATGAAGGCGCTGGGCGCCTCCGCGCCCGGCGAGAGCTCGCTGACCAGGCCGCGCTGGAAGCCCGTGAACGCGCTCTTGCCCAGGCGCAGGCGCAGGCTGCCCTCGAGCGTGCGCATGTAGAGCAGGATCTGCGTGGACTCCGACATGTGCTTGGTCGTGTAGACGGAGAGCCACTTGCGCGGCTCCTTCGTGTACTCCTTGACCACGCCGAGCAAGCGGCCGAGCGCGCTCTTCTTCGGCGAGTGCGGCAGGGTCAGGGTGCGGAAGAACGACGAGCCGGCGCCGTAGCGGCAAGGCTCGATGTGGCTGTGCTCGTCGGTGTGCAGGATGGAAGTGATGGCGACCCCGTCGGTGAAGTCTTCGGGCGAGTCCGGCGCCACGACTCCGAACAGCGCCTCGCTGTTGGTGCGCACGAACTCACCCAGGCGCGAAGACAGCGCAGGCAGACCGTCGGGATCCTCGCGCATCGACAGCAGGAGCGGGATGGTGCCGAGGACGCCGCCGGCGAAGACTACGTTCGTCGCCTCGACGCGCTCCTCCCGGGCCTCGTCCAGGCTGCCCTGGGTCTCGAGCGCGTAGCCCCCGCCCGAGAGCGAGCGCACCGCTGTCACCTCCGTCTCCGGTCGCACCGTCGCGCCGAGGCGCTCCGCGAGGTACAGGTAGTTGCGATCCAGGGTATTCTTCGCGCCCACGCGACAGCCGGTCATGCAAGCACCACAGCTCGTGCAGCCCGTGCGCGCGGGGCCCTTGCCCTCGAAGTAGGGGTCGGGGACCTCCTTCCCGGGGTCTCCGAAGAAGACCGCCACTTCGGTGGGCTGGAAGGCGTCCTCGCGCCCGAGGTCCCGGGCGATCTCGCGGAGCACGAGGTCACCTGGCGTGACGCGCGGATTCGGCGTCGCGCCGAGCATGCGCCGCGCCGTCGCGTAGTGAGGGAGGAGCTCGTTCTTCCAGTCGGCGAGGTCCTTCCACGACGGGTTCTGGAAGAAGGGATCCTTGGGCGTGGGCAGGGTGTTGGCGTACACCAGCGAGCCGCCGCCGACGCCGACTCCGTGCAGGATGGTGATGTGGCGCAGGAACGTCATCTGGAAGATGCCGGTGAGCCCGAGCTTGGGATTCCACATCCAGCGCCGGAGGTCCCAGTTGTCCTTCGCGAAGTCCTGCTTCTGGTAGCGGCGGCCCTTCTCGAGCACCAGCACGCGGTAGCCCTTCTCCGCGAGGCGCAGGGCCGACACGCTGCCGCCGAAGCCGGAGCCGATGATGACGAAGTCCCAGCGCTCGGCCATGGCTCAGCCTAACGCGTTCGCCGGCGATGGGGTACGGCGGGCGCGCAGTAGCTCGCGAAGCGCGCGACCACGAAGTCCCGGAACGCGCTCACCTTCGCGGGGACGTGGCGCGACGAGGGGTAAACCAGGTGCAGAGCGCCAAGGATTCCCGTCCGGGCGCCGAGCACTTGGACGAGCCGGCCCTCGGCGACGTCTCGCGCCGCGACCGGCCCCGGCAGGATGCCGAGCCCCGCGCCCGCCACCAATGCGGCGCGGACGACGCTGTAGTCGTCGCAGGCGATGCGTCCGTGCACGTCCAACGTCGTCGCGCGAGAGCCCGCGACCCGGAGCTCCCAGCGCATCCGGCCTCGCGTCGGTCGGAACAGCACGAGCTCGTGCGCGGCGACCTCGGACGGCGAGCGTGGAGTGCCGTGACGCGCGAGATAATCCGGCGAAGCGCACAGCCAGCCCTCCATGTCGCCGAGGCGGCGCACGATCAGCGACGAGTCGCGCAGTACCCCCGCCCGCAGCGCCACGTCGAAGCCCTCGGCGACCAGATCGACTACGCGTTGGGTCGCGACGATGTCGAGCTGGACCTCCGGGAACGCGCGGGTGAAGTCGCCGAGCAGGTCGGCGACGAAGGTCTGCGCGATGTCGGTCGGCGCGGTCACGCGCAGCCGGCCGCGCGGAACCGCCTCGCGCTGCTCCACGTCGCGGACCGCGTCGCGCAGCGCGAGCAGCGCGGGGGCGACGCGCCGGTGCAGCTCGTCGCCCTCCTCCGTCACTCGCAGCTGGCGGGTGGTGCGGTGCAGCAGGCGGACGCCCATGGCCGCCTCGAGCCGGCCGACGGCGCGGCTCAGCGTGGAGGTCGGGACTCCGAGCTCGCGCGCGGCCTTGGCGAAGGCGCCGAGCTCGACCACGCGCACGAAGCCGAACAGGTCGTCGAGAGCAGGGGCGGCGGCGGCGCGGGCGATCGCGGGCATGGCAATGATCTTCACCAATCGTTGCAGAAACGCAACGGTGAGTTCCACCGGCGGCGCCTACCGCGGAGCGCGTCCGCGAGCCAGATTGGCCTCGTTCCGAACCAAGGAGAACCACGATGCACCGCTTCCACCTCGCCTTTGGCCTCGTCACCGGCCTGACCCTGCTCTCCACCCTCGGCTGCGAAGACCCCGCCAAGGACAAGCCCAAGGCCGAGGTGACCGCGCCGGCGACCGCGGCCGCTCCCGCCCAAGGCGGCGAGACGCTGCGCTTCAGCGCCACGGACTCGAAGATCGAGTTCGTGGGCGCCAAGGTCACCGGCAAGCACGACGGCTCGTTCGGTCTGTTCACCGGCACGGTCAACTTGGTCGGGAGCGACCCGACCAAGAGCAGCGTGAGCGTCGAGATCGACGCCTCGTCGCTCAGCGCCGACAACCCGAAGCTGACCGGCCACCTGAAGAGCGCCGACTTCTTCGACGTCGAGAAGTTCCCCAAGGCGCGCTTCGAGTCCACCAGCATCAAGGCCGGCGGCGACAAGGGCGCCACGCACACCGTCACGGGCAACTTGGAGCTGCACGGCGTGAAGAAGAGCATCACCTTCCCCGCCGCGCTCAAGGTCGAGCCGGGCAAGACCACGGTGGACGCCGAGTTCGCCATCAACCGCAAGGACTTCGGGCTGAACTACCCAGGCAAGGTCGACGATCTCATCAAGGACGACGTGGTCATCAAGCTCACCATCCGCGCGGGCACCAAGCCGAGCTGAGCCTCAGCGGTACTCGGCGGCGAGCTTCATCTGGAGCGTGCCCACGCCGGCGACCTTCTGGCTGGGCTTCTCGCCCGGCGCGCTGACCGTGACCTGCCCCTCGAGCTCGAGCTCGAGGGGCCAGCCGGTGTCCACCAGGAGCAGCACGTTGCCCTTGGACTTGATGCTGGTGGTGGCGCCGCCGCCGGTGTCCGTGATGGTCATCGTGAACTGGAAACGGCCGACCTTCTTGCCCGCGCGCTCTTCCTCGCCGACGAAGCTGAACTCGACGTCCCCGTAGCTCTTGTTGCTACCGAACATGTCACCGAGCGCCTCCTTGGGCGGGCTGAACTTCTCGCCCGGCGCCAGCGGGTGATTGGGGACGAAGCTCGCGAACTGCGGCGGCTTGCCGAACTCCCTGTTGTCCTCGAGCACCGCCTTCTGCTCGACCTCGCTGACCGGCTCGCCTCCGGGACCCGTGACCACCACCGCGCCTTTCGCGAGCGCGATGACGTAGGTCTTGCCGGTCAGCGGGCTCGGCGCGCGCTGTTCGCGGTCGCCCTGCTTCGAGACCTTCACCAGCTCGTCGTACTTCACCTTCTTCTTCGTCACGGCTTTGCCGTCGTTGGCGAGCACGGTGGTGTGGCGCACCATGCGCTTGCCGTCGCCGCTCTGCTCCGAGGCGACCAGCTTCGCGCCTTCCGTCACCTCGACCTTCAGCGCGAGCACGAAGCTCTCGCGATCGGTGCGCTGGCTGCCTGGCTTCGGCAGGACGAAGCTGAAGCTCGTCTTGCCGTCCGCGCTCGGGGCGGGCGCGCTGCTCGGGGCCGGCGCTGCTTCGGTCGGGGCGGCGGACGCCATCGGGCTCGCGCCCGCGGGGCCCGGCGGGGGCGCGGCAGCGCCGCCGCAAGCGGCCAGCGAGCAGAGCGAGACGACGGTGACGAGGCGCGGTGACATGGCGCGACCGTAGGTGCGCGCTCGAGGGCGGGCAAGCGCGGCCGTCACCCCGACCCCGACCCCGCGCACGCCGCGTCCTTCGCGGCGGCGCTCTTCCCGACCCCGACCCCGACCCCGCGCACGCCGCCAGCGGGG
>Ga0233425_10009932_pt1 | contig 11826 bp, 10 predicted proteins | sample Watercolumn_Towu_2_FD_181712 | JGI IMG/M metagenome (GOLD analysis project Ga0233425, IMG submission 181712) | Freshwater microbial communities from Lake Towuti, South Sulawesi, Indonesia - Watercolumn_Towuti2014_140_MG | ecosystem: Environmental > Aquatic > Freshwater > Lake | place...
GCCAAGGCCGAGGCGACCACCTCGGTGATATCCTTGACCTTGATCTTGCCTTTCTTTTCTTTCCGCAAACGGGCCGCACCCTGAGTCAGGTTGCTCTTGCAGGAGGGACAGGCCGAAACAATCACCTCCGCTCCCACATCCAGGGCCTGAAGGACCCGGTTATAGGCAATGTCCTGGCTCAATTGGTTATCAAAACCCTTCACCCCGCCGCCGCTGCCGCAGCACTTGGCCAGGAGACGGTTCATTTTAAATTCATTCAACTGCACCCCGGGAATCTGCTTCAGGATATTCCGCGGTTCTTCAAAGACCTGCATATGCCGTCCCAGGTCACAAGGATCATGATAGGCAATGGTCATCGAACCATTTCCTTTGAGGGGTAATTTCCCTTGATTCAAAAGGTCATTCAGATAGGTGACCACATGATGAACCTTGATCTCCGACTTCCCGCCATAGGCGGGATAGAGTTTACTTAAGGTCCGGAAACAGCCCGGGCAACTGGTGACGATTTCTTTGACCCCCAAGTCAACAAATTTCTTGGTGTTGGAGGCCACACAGGTTTTGAAGTCCTCTTCCGCCCCGATCAGATAGCTCAGATATCCGCAGCAATCCTCTTCCTGCCCCAAGGCCGTATAGGCAATACCGGCCTTATCCAGGATACTCATCAGGTTGGGGATCATATTGATGTCTTGATAAGAGCCGACACATCCGCCGAAGAGGAGGACCTCCGGACCTTTCTGTCCGGCTTTAAATCCGGAGGGATAGACATCGGTCCGTTTTTCCCGCGGTTCACCAAAGGGATTGCCGTATTGGGTGATACTCTTTCCGCTGGTCTGAAAGACCTGGGGCAGAAATCCGGCTTCCACCAGTCGCTTTCGGGCGGCCTGGACCACATCGGAGACCTCCACCCGCGAAGGACAGGTGTATTTGCAGTTCAGACAGGTGGTACACTGATAAAACCGTTCAGCCATTTCGGCTGAAGGAGGCAGATCACCGCTCATTAAATTGAAGGCCATCAGGACCCGGCCCCGGGCATTCATGGTCTCCAGATTGGTCTGACTGTAGGTCGGGCATCCCGAACGGCAGAAGCCGCACAAAATACAGGCCATAATCTCATGGTCGATCTTATCGCCGAAACTTTTGATTCCTTCCGGTTTTTCAATCAAGGCGGCGTAAGCGAATTTATCGAAGATATCCCTTATGCTGTCCTTAAACCCGAATTTTCCGGGGTTAAGGATATTATCCGGATCCAAGGTATTCTTGATGGATTCCATCACATCCAGGGCCGAACCCAGTTCCTCTTTGATAAAGGGCGATTTGGCCATACCCAGGCCGTGCTCGGCCGTCAAGGTCCCTTTATATTTCAAGGTCAGGTTCAGAAAATCCTGACCGATCTGGCGCATGGTTTGCCACTCATTGGCCTTACGCACATCCATAATCAATACGGCATGCAGGTTTCCGTCGCCGATGTGACCGAAGGTGGCGATGGGGGAATCATGTTTGCGGCCAATCTCCTGAATCTCATGAATGATGGAAGTAATATGGGTAATCGGCACCCCGAAATCTTCGACAATAGGGATCTGCCGATAACCGGGTTTCACCCGAGACAAAGAGGGAACTAATCCCTGCCGGGCTGACCACATGACCAAACGTTTGGCCGGGTCATCTGACCATTCGTTTCCCAGTCCCCCGAATTCCTGGCAAATAGCATCAATCTTAACCATCTGATCCTGGACGGCTTGTTTGTGCCCGTCGATCTCCACAAAAAGGAGACACTTGACCTCCGGAGCGATTTCCAGGTTCATGGCCTTTTTAACTACACCGATGGACACCTCATCCAAGATCTCACAGGAGGACAAGGGGATCCCAGAGGTCAGCAGTTTCTCTACCGTCTTCCCGGCTTGATCTACGGTCGGGAAGAGCAGTTTGGCAAAGGCGGCATAGGGAGGTTTGGGAAGAATCTTTAAGGTAGCTTGAGTTATGATGCCTAGGGTCCCTTCCGAAGTGGTGAAAAGACGGGTCAGATCATACCCGGCGGAACTCTTGGGGGCCAGGGTCCCGGTATGGATGATTTGGCCGTCGGCCAGAACCACTTCCAGCCCTTTGACATAATCCCGGGTGGTCCCGTATTTAACGGCCCGCACCCCGCTGGCGTTACAGGCAATCATGCCCCCGATGGTGGCTACCGGCGCACTTCCCGGATCAGGCGGGAAAAAATGTGTCGGTTCCAATTGGGCGTTCAGGGCATTACAGACGATCCCAGGCTCAACGATCACATACCCGTCGTTTTTATTGATCTCAACAACCCGATTCATCCGGGTAAGATCGATCAGGATCCCGCCTTTGGCCGGCAGGACCGCCCCGGTGACGCTGGTCCCCGCACCCCGGGGAATAACCGGTATTTTATGAGCGGCCGCCAGTTTGACAATCCGGCTCACCTGATCGGTGGTGGTGGCAAAAACGATCACATCGGGCATACCTTGATGGACCGACATGTCACGTGAAAAGCCGAGACAATCGATCTTCCCGGTATGCACATTCTCTTGACCAACTATATTTTTCAGTTTTTCGATATACTCCATGGCCCTACTCCCTTCTTAAAAGAAAGGTACAAGGGGCAAGGCGTTAGGTCCAATGTAAAAATAAAACCCCCTGCCTTGAACCGTGAACCTTATACCTTACACCTGCATTTATTTATTCATCAAATCCTTAATCCGGACGATCTCCGCTTCGATAAACGGTTTCAAATCAGCGGCTGACATTAGGTTTTGTTTCTCGGCATCCCAATTTTCCGGGGCGATTTTGCAGATCCAGCCGTCTTCATAAGTGGAAGAGTTAATCAATTCCGGTTCGTCTTCCAGGGCTTCATTCACCGCGGATACTTCTCCGGAAACCACGGCGTAGATCCGTCCGACCCATTTCCCGGATTCAATCGAGCCGAAAGGTTTTCCTTGCTGCACCTTCTGCCCTTCTTCCGGTATTTCCACATATCCGATATCACCGGCCAGTTTTTGAGCAAAATCGGTTGTGCCCATGACCACGGTATCTCCTTCGAGGCGGGCCCAAAAGTGATTCTTATCATACCATAAATCATCGGGAAAATTGTAGCCTTCTAATTCCATAATCAGTCCTCCTTTTCAAACTGTTTTAAGAAATCCTTGTCTTTGACTCGATTCAACTTAAACCCTAATTGCTCCGGACCGGCCCCCAAGGCCAGCCCTAATAGCTGAGGATAATACAGAACCGGAACCTTCAGCTTTTGTTCCAGTTTCTTTTCGACCTTTTTTTGCTGGCCTTCATACATGACGTTACAAAAAGGGCAGATCATGATCAGGCCGTTGGCCCCCAACTGATTCACTTCACCCAGTTTTTGTCCGGCCAAGGTATTGGCCAGATCTTCTTTGGCCCCCAGAACGCTCCCGCCGCAGCAATTGAGCATAGTTTTATATTTTAGGGCCTTGGCCCCGGTGACCTCAATCAGCTCGCCCAACGATTTCGGATCCTCCACCGGGTCAATCCCCCCGGCCGCTTCAGCCGGTTTGATAAAATGGCAGCCATAATGGGGGGCAAAGGTAAAACCGCTCAAGGGACGGGACACTTTTTCCTTAATCCGGTCAATTCCCAAATCTTCATATAGGATGCGGATAAAATGCTTGACCTCTCCTGTTCCGCCATACTCCAGTCCGATTTCTTTCAATCGTTCATTAATCTTCGAGCGCAGTTCGGCATTGTGCTGCAGGAGGTGATTGGCCTCACTCAAAGAGCCCCCGCAGGCACTGCATAAGGTGCACACCGGCAGACCGGCCTTTTCGGCCAGGGCCAGATTGCGGGCGGCGATGACCAGGGAATCAAAAAAATGCACCGACTTCAAAGGGAAGCCGCAGCATTGAAAATCCTCCAAATCGACCAGCTCCAGTCCCAAGGTCTTGGCCACCCATCGGGCGGACAGCTCATAATTGAGATTTCGAACCGGTACGGTACAGCCTAAGAAGAATGCGTATTTCATAAATTCTTTTTTCCCGAATCTGGGAATTTTTCCCCAAGCTTTTATCCCGGAGTCAGGGGGTCTTGTTTTTGAAGTTGTCCACCCTTTACTCCGGAGCTTCTTTCCCCGGGCCAATATTGGAATCCGCTTGCAGAGCAGGCCAACACCCAAGTTGGAAATGTGTTTGAGTGAATGCCCTGCTCCAGATCAACTTAGCGATTGGGGCCGGATTATCCCGTTGGGTAACCTTTGGACAAATTCAAAAACAAGACCCCCTGACTCCTAAATTCCAAATACTTTTTTTTATACTCACTTTTTCAAGAGTTTCTGATAGTCTTCCGGATTCCCTTTGATCTTAGGCAAACCTATCTCCAGGCGCTTTTCATTTTCAAAATCCCCCACCTCATACATCCGTCCCTGCTGAACCAGCAGATTCTGAGCGGCGGCCATCCCTGCAGGGGCCAGCCCTTTGCGGACCGCCAGGTTGCGCAAAGCAAAAATGACCTCGGTAAAATTTACTCTCTGGGGACAGCTTTCCTGACAGGTGTAACAGGTTGAACAGTGCCAAAGAAATTCTTCTTTAAGCAGTTCATCTTCCAGTCCCAACAGGATCATCCGGATGATCTTTCTGGGATTATATTCCGGTTCTATTTTTTCGATCGGACAGCGGGCGGAACAGATCCCGCAGGCAAAGCACTTCTTGATGTGCTCCCCCCCCAATTCTTCGGCTACCCGATGTTTAAAATCGGGATCTAATTTTTTCAGGTCAATGCGCTTCATACTCATAAAACAATCATCTTCTTGTAGGGACGGGTTTCAAACCCGCCCTTACTAAATAATTATCAAAATCGTCCACACCGGTTCGCTCCTGGTTTTCGCGATCAAGATGCCAAGAAAACGGATTATGAATAATGTATTCCCTGATTTTATTATGTGACTCTTCATCCCTGATCACATGTTCATAATAACCACGCTGCCAAATTGGTCTATTTGGTGTTTTTAAAAATAGATTTATATTACGGGAAGAAAATGTTTTTAAGGCCCGGACTATTTCCGGTAATCCATGGCTTTTGGTCGTTGTAGGGGCGGGTTTCAAACCCGCCCCTACGGGTCCGCAAAGAACAACAATTCCATGAACATGATTCGGCATAATGACGAATGCATCTAATTCGATATTAGAATAATGATTAGGCAAATCATACCATACTGATTCAACTATGACCCCGGTTGCATTTAATTTTATTTCTTCGTTAACTATTCGTCCCAAAATATGGTTCCGCTGATATGAACAAAGGGTTACAAAATAAACTCCACGGCTATTATAATCGTAATTCTTAAGACGAAGCGATCGACGAAAGGTTTTCTTTTCAATTTGAAGATTCATTTAATCGTCCCATAAAATCATCTATCACTTCTTTCAATTTCCAAACCATATTGCTGGACAGATATTCAAAACGGATCCGTCCGGGATCGAACCCGGTTTCTTCGGCATAATCCCGGATCTCTTCAAAACGCCCGTGGGCATAGGTGTTCCCATGGATGGATTTACAGTTTTCCTCCGGACAGGCCAGAATCAGTACCCCATCGGCCTCCATGGCCAGGGCCTTCAGTACAAAATCAGGATCCAGCTTCCCGGCACAAGGTAAGGAAATAAAATCGAATTGACCCTGAACCTTGAACCTTGAACTTTGAACCTCTTCCCAAGCCACTCCCGCCGATCGCTGACAACCGAAGACCACTATTTTCGGTTGGATACCTTCAGCCTCCTGCCACTTTTGTTTTAAGGCGGCCAGTTTGGCCTCCACCTCCTGATCGGCATATCCGGCGATCTGAATGGCATCCATCGGACATTCACTGGCACAGATCCCGCAGCGCTGGCAGGCCAGGGGATGAATAAAAATCCGATGGGTCCAGCCGATGGCCTGGTGAGGACAGAAACGCAAACAGGTCAGGCAGATGGTGCACAAGCCCTTATCCACCGTCACTTCCCTCTGCTGATTCTCTAAAGTTTCTCCCTCAAAAAAGTGATGAACCATCAAAGCGGCCGCCTTGGCCTCCTCCAGACCTGTGCGGGGAAGCAGAGGACCTTTCCCCGGCCCTGCTAAAAAGATGCCGCCTCGGTTGGAGGCCTGCGGGAGAAGATGGATATTAGCCGGTTGAAGGTATCCATTCCCATCCGTATTGATCCGAGCGGAGACCGTCAGACCCTGGAGGTCTTCCGGAAGAGAATGAACCGAATCTGGAATCAGAAGGTCAGGAGTCAATTCAAAGGGCTGTCTTAAAACCGTATCGGTGAAATGGAGGGTTACCTTCTCACCCGAGTCGATCATTTCCGGCCCTACGTCGTCGAATTTGAAGAAGAGGACCCCTTGATCCCGGCAGGCTTGATAAAGCCTTTCCAATCCTTCCTCGGCCACTTTGACATTACGGCAGAAGACACAAACCTGGGATTGATATTTCGTCCTGATCTCTTGGGCCAGCGATAAGGTCCGGGCCATATCGAGCACATTTCCTTCGGCCCTAAGACCGATGAGAAAGGCCACATAGGTTTGCGAGGTGAGCCCCTTGAGTCTGGCCTCCTTCTCGGTTTCTCCTTGGATTCCCTTCCCTGATGAGCACACCACGGCGTTTAATTCTTCCAGGGTCATGATCTGACTGGACGGTGTCAGCGCATAGTCTTCAAATCGTCCGGCTGACATCAACTCCGGTGCCAGGACAATGGCGCCTACAGTCTCGGTCCATTCTTTTCGGTCCTTTATCAGACGGACTTGGAATTCACCGGCAAAGCCCTCGATGGCCTGCAAAGCCGTTTGATTAAAGAGGACGTATCGGGGATTATTGGCCAGGGTTCCCCATTGATCCGAATTGACGGGGCCGGGGCTACTCTCTATGGCGGGACAGGAAATGTCCTTAGAAAAAGCCGCCGCCGGATTAATTCCAATAATCTCATACCCCAGGTCAAGGAGCTGCCCGGCTGTTTCCTGCGCCGTTGGTCCATTTCCGAAGATCAGGACCTTGGGAATTTTTTGGACCTCCGCTAAAGAAATCATACCGAGGACCTCTTCGATAAAAATGCCGCCACTTCTTCAACCGCTTGATAGGCCTGAGCGATGCTCCGGCTGATACTTTTGGGTCCGGAAACGGCCCCTGCCGAAAAAATCCCTACCGGTCGTGAAGCCTCCGGATTCGCCGGTAAAAATCCATCGGCATTCAGAGGATGACCGAGCATCTGAGAGAGAACCGGATTATCCAATCCGGGCATCATCCCCACGGAAAGGACGGCCAGATCGGCAGCCAGTTTTTGACTGGTCAATCCATCATCGGATTGGAAGGTGAATATGACCTGATCCTGGTCGCCGGCACTGATTTCCCCGGGGATGGAGCGAATGAAACGGATCTGTTTTCTGGTTTGAGTCAGAAAGGCGCTGAAATCCTTGCCGAAGGATTGGATATCCATGTAAAAAACAGTGATCTCCATTTGAGGACTCTTATGCTTGATCAGGTTGGCCATCCGCAGGGCATAGCCGCAACAGACTTGAGAACAGAAAGGATGGTTTAAATGAAGATCTCGGCTGCCGACACATTGGATGAAGGCCATCGACTGAGGAGCTGTCTGATCAGAGGGTTTGATAACCTTCCCGGTTTCCCGGAGTTGTTTTTCCAAATCCAATCCGGTCAGGACATTAGGGAGGATTCCATAGCGATACTGGGGTTTATCTTCAGCCCTGAAGGGAGTAAAACCGGTTGCCAGGAGCAGGGCGGCCGCCCGTCCCTCGCCACCCCCTTCAGGGCGGCTATAGGTATAGAGAAATTCCTTGGCATCCATTTTTATCTCTTTTAACTCAGCCTGCAAATGGACATCAACATTGTGTGCCCCGGCCAACATCTTTAAGGCGTCATTTACCAAGCAGGCCCCACACTGCTGACAGACCGGGGAGGCTTTACAACAAAAATTGCGGACCATCCCGCCCAAGGTTTCCGATTTTTCGATCAGCTCAACCGAAACCCCCAAACGATTCAAGGCCAGGGCGGCCGTCAGGCCGGCAATACCGCCGCCGAGGATTAAAACTTTTGAATTAGACAAGTTCATTTTATTAATGCTTATACCAGTGATTATATCTTAACACCTTGAATCGTCATTCCGCAATCGGCAATCCGCAATTAAAAATTAAAGGAGGTCTCCAATCCGTTCTTCTTTCCCTTGGAGCATCAGATGGACCCCGCGAAAACGGCCGTCTTTTCTAATTTCAGCAATCAGTTTGGCCGAATAATCCCAGATCTTCGTTTCGGCCTCCCCGGGACTTACGTCTTTAAATTTTTCTTTAAAAGATCCCGGGATCTGCAGACCGGGAAAACGGCCGGAGGTCTCCTCTTTTAGCTGTTCTTCCTTAACCAAACAGACCGTAGCTAAGAGAGGGGTTTTGATTTCCGGAACCAGTTTAAAAAATTCATCAACCCCGGCCAAATCAAAAATCGGATGACTCATAAAGAACCGAGCCCCGGTCTGTTCTTTCTTCTTAAACTTGAGAACCTGTGGGGCCAGAGGACTACCGCTCAGGGTGACGGCCCCTCCATAAACAAAGGAAGGACTGGGCCCTAAAAGTTCTCCACCGGATATATCCTTATTTTGGTTGAGTTGAGATAGGGCCCAAAGCAGTTGGACCGAATCCAGATCATAGACCGGTGTGCTTCCCGGGTGATCTCCCCAGGTAATATAATCGCCGCTGACAGCCAGGATATTATGAATGCCCAGACCGGCGGCGGCCAACAGATCGGCCTGCATAGCCAGACGGTTACGGTCCCGGCAGGTGATGGTCATGATCGGCTCACACCCCTGATCCAGGAGATAGCGGCAAAACCCTAAAGGGGCCATATGTAAAAGAGCCTTGGGATTATCCGAGACCACCACGGCCAGGACCTTATCCTTAAGCGCCTTGATTTTATTTTCTTCCAAAGACGGATCCATTCCCTTCGGTGGATCCAATTCACAAGTAATCAGAAAAACATCAGAGTCTAAAGCCTGGGCGAACTTATTTGGAGCCGGCATGGTACCTCCTCAGATAAGCCCGGTGGGTCACCGTTCCAGGCCTGGTCTGGCTGCGATAATCAACCGGAGAAAGCATGGATTCGATCTGACCCAGCCGCCCTTCCCGGGCCAAGCGTTCATAGATCATAACCCAGGCACAGGTGCGTTCCTGATCCACCTCACATTTTCCCTCAGCCATTCCGCCGCAGGGGCCGTTATTCAAACCCTTGGTGCATTTAGTGCGGGGGCAGATTCCTCCGGTCACGGCCAGCAGGCATTCCCCACAGGCCCGGCAGCGTTCGGTCCAAAGGCCGGCCGCCTCAGCCACGCCGATAAAGGTGGTATTCACACCCGGATAAACCGGTTTTTCCGGATAGGCTTCGGCCAAGAATTGAATCCCTGCTCCGCAGGCCAGGGAAAGAAGGGCATCACAGTCTTTGACCCGATCACGAAGCATGTCCAGAAATTCCCGGTCACATTGTCTCTCCAGGGTCTCTTCGGCAATGGTTGCCGGATTCTTTTCCAGACCGTAACTCATCCGCAGTTGACTGGTCAAAAGCCCCACTTCTTTTTTCCCGCCTGCCAGGCAAACGGCCACACAAGTCCCGCAGCCCACGACTAAGATATTTTGATAGCCGGCGAGGCTTTTTTTGATCTCTTCAAAAGGTTTTCGACTGGCAACAATCATAAAAAATCCTTCAAACGTTCTTTAAGGGATTCGGCCCTAAACTCCTGGCCCTTTCCGTCATCAGGGTCACGGCCTTGGCCCAGGCCGGGGCGTCGGAGGCCCCGATATGGAACATCTCCAAGCGTTCAGGCTCCAAACCGATTTCCTGCAACAGCTCCTTGGTGTATTCCACTCTCTCTTTGGCTCTTAGATTTCCTTCCAGGAAATGACAATCGCCGATTTCTCAGCCGCCCACCAGGACGGCATCGGCCCCCCTTTCAAAGACCTTGAGGATGTGCTGGATATCGATCTTCCCGGTGCAGAGATATTTGACGATCCGCACATTCCAGGGGTATTGGAGCCTCATGGATCCAGCCATGTCCGCCGCCGTATAGGTGCAATAGGTGCAGACCATGGCAATAATTTTCGGTTCAAATGATAACATAAAAATCCGTTCAATGTTCACCGTTCAACGTATGCCATAATGTAAATTTGTAGAAACCTTAAACGTTGAACTATTAATTAACAGGCCTCCAGAAGTGCCAGATACTGATCATCCTTCGAATGCCCCACCTGAATAGCCCCTTGGGGGCAGGCACTGGCACAGTTCCCGCATCCCTGACAGGCCGCCGGATTCATTTCAGCAAAATGGTTTTGGTTGAGCGCCGGGACCCCGAAAGGGCAGACCCGGGCGCAGGTCATACAGGCCACACACAACTCCTCATTCACCCGAGCCGTCTTGCCTCCCACCCAGAGCTGTTTTTGAGACAGGATCGTCGCCGCCCGGGCGGCCGCCCCTTTGGCCTGAACGATACTTTCTTCCAGGGACTTGGGGCCATGCCCCAATCCGCAGAGGAACATCCCGGCATTAGCGAAATCCAGGGGACGTAATTTAATATGGGCCTCCAGGAAAAATCCGTCGGCATCCAAAGGCAGTTTCAAGGTACTGGCCAAAATCTTGGTCGTTGGGGCCGGCCGGATGGCCGCAGAAAGGACCAGAATATCCGGCTTAAATCGGATCCGGGCCTTGAGGTTCTGATCCATAACCGTCACTTCCAAAGACCCCTGATCGTCTTTCACCTCCGGCGGGGACTCCGGCTCGAAACGAATAAAGCGAACCCCTGCTTCCCGGGCCTGTTTATAAAAAAGCTCCTTCTGCCCGTAGGTGCGCATATCACGATAAAGGATGACCACCTCGGTCTCCGGGCTGAGGGCCTTGATTTTTAAGGCGTTGGCCACAGCCGTGGAACAGCAGACCCGGCTGCAATAGGGATGGTCCTCTTCCCTTGAGCCGACGCACTGGATCATGACCACCTGTTTGGCTACCCGGATTTTTTCAGGCTGCTCAAAGAGAAATCCCTGAAATCCCAGCTGGGTCTTGACCTGGGGATGACGGCCGAACAGATACTCCTGGGGTTCATATTCGGCCCCTCCGGTGGCAGCGATGACCACACCATGAGAAAGGGCAATTTTTTCGCCTTTCCGATCGATCGTACTGCTGAATTGACCCACCGAGCCCTTCAGCTCCAGGATCTGACTGTCAATGAAGACCCGGATTCGTGGATGGTCGACCACCTTTTTAATCAGGTCTTCGAGATAGCCCTTAACCGCCGGTTCTTCCAGGGTCTGATAAAGACGCCAGGCCTGGCCACCCAGACGATCGGATTGTTCAATCAGAAAGGTCTCAAACCCCTGGTCCGCCAGATTCAGGGCCGCGGTCATGCCGGCGACCCCGCCTCCTATGACCAGCCCTTTCTGGGAAATATCAAAAGGAAGATCATACAGGGATTCCAGGCGAAGGGCCCGGGAAACGGCCATGCGGACTAAATCTTTCGATTTTTCCGTTGCCAAGGCCGGTTCATTCTGATGGACCCAGGAGCATTGGTCACGGATATTGGCCATTTCAAAAAGATACCGATTCAGCCCAACCTTGCGCAAGGTATCTTGAAATAACACCTCGTGCGTCCGGGGCGAACAGGAGGCCACAATGACCCGGTTTAGCCGATGCTCATCGATGACTTTTTGCATCTGTTCCTGACTGTCCGTGGAACAGGTAAACAAAAAATGATCGGCATAGACCACACCGGGCAGGGTCTTGCTGTATTCGGTCACCTGGTCCACATCAACGATCCCGGCGATATTGATCCCGCA
>Ga0233425_10009933_pt1 | contig 11826 bp, 10 predicted proteins | sample Watercolumn_Towu_2_FD_181712 | JGI IMG/M metagenome (GOLD analysis project Ga0233425, IMG submission 181712) | Freshwater microbial communities from Lake Towuti, South Sulawesi, Indonesia - Watercolumn_Towuti2014_140_MG | ecosystem: Environmental > Aquatic > Freshwater > Lake | place...
CAGGTACACCGCGATCTCCTCCACAGAGAGCCAGCGATCCTGCATGTCAAGCGCCTCCAGACTATACGAACAAGCCGATTGAGGACGTTTACCAGAGAGACTGCCCACAGTCAAAAGAGAATCCGGGTTGACTAGGGCCAACTCGGGTCTGTTTGGGTTCCACAGCATTCAGTTGACGTGGATCCTAAGTCCGACAGCAGACACCTGTGGCAAGAGGGGGGCGGGAAGGAGGCAGAAGAAATGGCTGGCAGAAGTTCGCATGAGTGGTATTCTTCTTCAGTTGTATATACGAACTATGGAGGCGGTCTTGAAGCACACATCCGAGAAGAAGGCTATCCGGTGCGCGATCTACACACGCGTCTCGACAGATGACCAGGCGCAGGGGGAATACAGCTCGCTGGACGCGCAAAAGGACATCTGCGAGCACTACATCGCCATCCATAGGGAGGAAGGCTGGATACCGGCCCTGCACATCGAGGATTCCGGGCAGTCAGGGAGTACATTGGACCGGCCAGGCGTCAACACTTTGCTCTCCGAGGTGAGGTCCGGCAAGGTGGACACGATCGTGGTCTACAAGATCGACCGGCTCTCGCGTTCGCTCCGCCAATTCTACGGCCTGTGGGAAGAGCTTCGACGACATGGCGTGAACTTCGCCAGCGCAACGCAGCAGATCGATACGGGTACGCCTCACGGCATGCTCCTCCTCAACATGCTCTTGAGTTTCGCCGAGTTCGAGCGCGAACAGACCCGTGAACGCACCAGGCACAAACTCATCCTGCGTGCTCAACAGGGCAAGTGGAACGGCGGTTGGGTGCCCACAGGTTACGACTACGACAAGAAGGCCCAGAGACTCATCCTGAAGCCCGACGAACAAGAACTCGTGGCCCACGCATTCCGCGAAACCGTCCAACTGAAGAACCCGACGGCGGTGGCCAAGCACCTGAATGGGATGGGCTGGCGAACCCGTAAGCGAACCCTCGTCCGAAGAGACGGCTCCACCCGGGAGGTAGGCGAGAAGCGCTTTATCGGCTACCGCGTACAGGCGATGATCGCAAACCCCATCTACAAGGGGATCGTCATCAAGGATGGCATCGAGTATCCGTCCGAACATCCTGCCATCGTTTCCCCTCCACTGTGGCAAGCGGCCAACGACGCCTTGCGCCCGGAAGAAAGAGAAGGCCCTGTTCTCCTCCACAGGGACCGGCACGTTCATCTCCTAAAGGGCCTCTTGAAGTGCGGGCACTGCGGACTCAGTCTCACGCCGAAGCCCGCCGGCAAGAAGGACGTGAACGGCCATCAGTATCTCTACTACACCTGCACGAACGTCTCCAAGGATGGGGCTGGAGCTGAGTGCCCGGTTCGGAACATCCCGGCACGGCCGTTCGAGAACCTGATCGTCGGTTACCTCGGCGCTATCGGCAAGCATCCGGACATCATCAGGGCTACCGTCCATGCGGCCGACGAGACCAAGCGCAAGAGCGTCAAACCGCTCAAGGCCAGGTTGGGCGAGCTTGACCGGCGATTCGATGAGCTGTCCCGGCAGGTTCAGAACTTCCTCGACACGGCCAGAAAGCAGGGTGCCAAGAGGATCGCCGACGAGCTCGTTCGAGAGGCAGAACGATGTGCCGAGGAGAAGCGACAGGTGGAGTTGGAACGGGAGAGGGTCAGGATCGACGTCCAATACAAGGAGAACGTGGTGACGGATGCGAAGCTGATCGCCGACAGCCTGCTCCGCTTCGGGAACGTGTTCCGGGTGCTACCCCCGGCGGATCAGAAGGAGTTGATTCGGCTTCTCGTGAAGGAGGTCACCGTTAACCGCTTCGACCCGGAGAAGGACCACATCCCTTGCGAGCCGGGGGTATTCAAGGCGAGAATACGAACCAAGTGGTACCTGGTTAACATGACGCTCAACGCAACCGACCTTCTTGCAGCCGGTTCCGCGAAGGAGGGGGATAAGTTCGCATCCGATGGGGATTGGCTCCGGCGACAGGGCTCGAACCTGTAACCTAGTGGTTAACAGCCACCCGCTCTACCATTGAGCTACGCCGGAACCGGGCTGACAGGCGTGGAAGGATACCGGAGGAGGCCCGAAAGTCAACGCCGCGCTACTCGATCGTCTTGGCCGTCAGGTGCGTCAGCGCCTTCCAGAGATCCTTCGGCGTCGCCGCCCGCAGGAGATCGTCCCGCGCCTTCTCCTCGGAGAAAACCTTGCTGAGGCCGGCGAGGAGCTTGAGGTAGAACGCGCTGGCCGCGGTGGGGATGGCGACGAAGAAGACGATGCGCGTCAGACGCCGCGCGTCGGGCGTGAAGCGGAGGCCCTTGGGGCTGGTCGCCAGGGCGAGCGTGAGGCCGCCGCCCTCGACGCCGCGCGCGTGGGGGAAGGCGAGTCCGTTGTCGACAGCCGTGCTGATGACCGCCTCGCGGGCGAGGGTCACTTCGGCCAGGCGCGCGCCGTTGTCGACGAATCCCTCGCGTTCCATCTGCGCGCAGACCGCCGCGATGAGGGTGTCGCGGTCCGCGGCGGCCGCGTGCGGGAGCATGAGCTCCTGCGCCGAAAAGCGGGCGACGCCGGATTTCAGGGGCTCCATGTGGCGCTTGCGGGCGCCGAGGCGCCGCGGGGCGGTGGCGTCGGGCGGATAGAGGAACCGCGCGCAATTCGGGCAGCGGTGCAGTTCCTCGCAGGCGCGCACGGCGTAGACGAGGCTCACGGGCAAACTCATCCCGCAGCCGCTGCAGCCGCTGCCGGCGACGGGAACGATGGCCACCATGCCGCGCTTGTGGAGGCGGGTGAAGGACTCGGCGACGTCGGCCGGCAGTTCCCGGAGCATGGTCTCGATGGAATCGTCGAGCTGTTCCAGGCGCGCGCCGGATGAGGTCATTTCCTGCTGGGCCCGGGCCTCGGATAACATCTGCAATTGGATCAGCTCGTTGATCTGTTTCTTGATCATAGTCATGGCCTTGCGCCGCAGGCGGTCGGATGCCCAGTAGGGAATCATGCACGGGCCGCGCCGTCAAGCGCCGGGGGGGGCGCTTCGGGCCCATCGCGGCGCATCGGCGATTCGTTATACCGCGCAGGCGCCACGGGCCATACGGCCGCGAGATGGCCCCGGCTCGGTCGGCATGCCGCGCCGGAGCCCTTCGGGGCGGAGGCGGGAGACCTCGCCCCACCGATGGCTGCCGGGCGACTGGTAGGGCGAGCTCTCCGAGCGAGCCGGCGTGCACAGCCCATGTCGCGCACGAACCGACCTCGACGGCAACAACTCGCCGGTGCGCCCGGCCGATTGCGCTAACGGCATCGACACAGGAAAGAGGGCGCGGCGGAGGTGTTCGCCACGGGGCGGGCGGGGGGCGCGCGCATCCCTCTTCGCGCGCTTCAGCGCGTCGCGCGGTCCAGCCGATCCATCACGTCGATGAACCGCGGGAAGGCGACCTCCGGCGCGGCGAGTTCGGGATGCCAGCGCTTCTCCCACTCAAGGGTCCAGTATCCGCCGTAGCCGGCGCGCTTCAGGGCCGCGACCATCTCCTGCAGCGGGAGGACGCCTTCGCCGAACAGGCAGAGCCGGTCGTGGCCCGGCTTCGCCGGATCGTCGGTGCAATCCTTCCAGTGCGTGTTGATCAGGTGCGCGCCCAGGGTCGCCACCGTCACGTCCGGCGCTTCGCCGTGGCGTCGCACGGGGTGGTTGACGTCCCACAGCACGCCGGCGCCGGGCGCGTCGGCCCGGTCGAGCACGGCGCGGACGTCCGCGCTGCGGGTCCAACTGTCGTGCGTTTCGAATGCGATCCGCGCGCCCGAATCCGCCGCGATGGCGGCCCACGCGCGGAGCACCGCGGCGGTGCGGTCGAGGACTTCCTCCCGCGAGCCCGGACCGGGAGCGCCGCCGAACACGCGGATCTGGCCGACGCCGAACGCGCGGCACAGACGGGCGTAGGCGCGCACTTCCTCGTCGGCCCGCCGGCGTTCCTCGCCCTCCGGGGCGCAGAGTCGCGCCGAGCTGCCGAAGCACGAAACCGCGAGTCCCGAGTCCGCGATCTTGCGGACGGTTTCCGGGGTGTCGCCGGAGAACTCCGGCAGGCGCCAGATCTCCATCTGTCCGCGGTAGCCGCGGAAGTCGACGGCGTCGTAGCCGTAGTCCCGCGCGCGCGCCAGGATCGTGTCCAGGTCCCACTCCGGGCAGCCCAGTGTCGTGAACGCTCGTTTCATGTTCTCCGCCATCCGCCGCCGCCGCGCCGGAGCTCATCTCCGGCCGCCGGGCGGCCATGGGCGTCACTATCCGGCGCGCGGACGACGGCCACAAGGGAAAACCGCCTGATCGGGAGAAACGCGCGACCGGGGCGAGCCCGAATCCCTGGCGAAGGGATGGGCGCATCGGCGATTCGTTATACCGCGCAGGCGCCACGGGCCATACGGCCGCGAGATGGCCCCGGCTCGGTCGGCATGCCGCGCCGGAGCCCTTCGGGGCGGAGGCGGGAGACCTCGCCCCACCGATGGCTACCGGGCGACCGGTAGGGCGAGCTCTCCGAGCGAGCCGGCGTGCGCTCGCAGATGCGCCCCGAAGGGATCGCGGGCCGGAAAACGTCATTGCGTGGCAGACGGGGCCGGGGCACCATGCGGCGGCGCATCGCGCGGCGCGCCCGGGAGACGGGTTCTGGCTCACAATCGAATAGAGAAGATCGAGGCGTACGTCCTCGGCATCATCGAAGGCCGGCGGACGGGCGCGGGTTCCGCGGTCGCCCGCGGGGCGCTCTACGGGCTTTCCCACGTCTACCGCGGCCTTGTGCAGTTCCGCCTCGCGCTGTTCCGCCTGGGCATTTTCCGTCCGCACGCGCTGGGTTGCCAGGTCCTCAGCGTCGGCAACCTGACCGTGGGCGGCACGGGCAAGACGCCGATCGTGGAGGCGCTCGCGCGCGAGCTGCAGCGGCGGGGGCGTCGGGTGGCGATCCTCAGCCGCGGCTACAAGAAGGCGCAGCCCTCGCTGGGGACGCGCCTGCGCGACGCCCTGCCCCTGGGCCGGCGCCGCCCGCCGCCGCCCGTGGTGTCCGACGGCCGGCGCCTGCTGCTGGACTCGGCGATGGGCGGCGACGAGCCGTTCATGCTCGCGTCGAACCTGCCCGAGGTCGCGGTGATCGTGGGGAAGGACCGCGTCCGCTCCGGCCGCTACGCCATCAAGGACCTCGGCTGCGATACGCTGATCCTCGACGACGGCTTCCAGTACCTCTCGCTCAAGCACCGGCTCGACATCGTCCTGGTGGACCGCACGAACCCGTTCGGCAACCGCCACCTCCTCCCGCGCGGCATCCTGCGCGAGCCGCTGCGCAACATCCGGCGCGCCGGCTTCATCTTCATCACCAAGTCCAACGGCGACGGCGCCGCGGACCTGCGCCGCCAGCTCCGCCAGCTCAATCCCCACGCGGAGATCTCGGAGTGCCGCCACTGCCCGCGCTACCTGCAGGACGTCTTCACGCGGCAGCGGCTGGAGCTCTCGACGCTGCGGGGCCTCGACGCGGCGGCCATCAGCGGCATTGCCGCGCCGCGCAGTTTCGAGGACGAACTCGTCCGCCTCGGCGCGCGGGTCCTCTACCACAAGCGCTACACCGACCACCACCGGTACACGCAGCAGGAGATCATCGACGTCATCAACCGCGGCCTGTCGCGCGGCGCGAAGGCCGTGATCACGACCGAGAAGGACGCCGTCCGCTTCCCGATGATGGAGCGGCTGGACCTGCCGGTGTATTTCCTTCGGGTGGAGATCGAGATGCTGAGCGGGGCGGAGGCGTTTCATGACTGGATCTCGCGCATCTGCTTCCGCTGACGCGGCGCCGGGCGCGGCGGCGGTCCGCCGCGTGCTGGTGTGCTCCGTCAACTGGATCGGCGACGCGATCATGGCCATGCCGGCGGTGCAGCGCTGGCGCGAGCGGCACCCGGGCGACCGGCTCGTCGTGCTGGCGCGGCCGCCGGTGGATGCGCTGTGGCGTCTGCACGCGGCGCCCGACGAGGTCTGGCCGATGCCGCGCCGGGCGCGGGCGGTCGCCGCCGCCGCCGGGCGCGCCCGCCGCGCGCGCTTCGACGAGGCCGTCATCCTGCCCAACTCGCCGCGGTCGGCGCTGGTGCCCTGGCTCGCCGGCATTCCACGGCGCGTCGGGCTCCGCCGCGGCGCGCGCGACCTCCTGCTCACGAGCGCCGTGCGTCCCCCCGCGGGGCCGGGCCGCGAGCACCAGGCGTGGGAGTACGTGGCGCTGCTGTGCCCCGAGGCGGCGGACCGGCCGCTGCCGGCGCCGCGCCTGGCGTTGCCGCCGGACGCCCGGCGGGCGGCGGAGGCGTTGCTCGAGGGGCTGCCCCGGCCCCGCGTGGCCCTGATGCCCGGCGCCGCGCGCGGACCGTCCAAGCGCTGGCCGGACGATCACTTCGCCCGCGTCGCGCGGGACTTGTCCGCCGCGCCCGGTTGCGGCATCGTGGCGCTGGGCGCGGCGTCGGAGCGGGACGCGTGCGCGCGGTCGCTCCCGCCGGCGGGGCGGAACCTGGCCGGACGGACGGACCTGGCCGCGTGGGCGGCGGTGCTGGCGGCGTGCGACCTGGCCGTGTCCAACGACAGCGGCGGCGCGCACCTCGCGGCGGCGGTCGGCACGCCGGTGGTGGTCGTGTTCGGCGCGACCGACCCGGCGCGCACCGCGCCGCTGGGGCCGGGCGTCGACGCGGTGGCGGCGGACGTCCCGCGGCGCGGGCGCGACATCGCGCGGTCGGACGCGCGGGCGGCGGCCGCGCTCCGGGCGCTCGAGCCCGGCCGTGTCGTCGAGCGGGCGCGGGCGCGGCTGGCGCGGGGACGCCCGGCCGCCGGAGAACGGGATGCGTGAGGCCATTTCAGCGTGCGTGACGGCCGGCAACGAGGAGCGGAACATCGGCCGCTGCCTGCGGAGCCTGACGTGGTGCGACGAGATCGTCGTCGTCGACAGCTTCAGCACGGACCGGACCGTCGAGATCTGCCGGACGTTCACGCCCCGCGTCTACCAGCACGAGTGGCTGGGCTACATCGGCCAGAAGAACCTCGTGCGGCAGCTCGCCTCCAACCCCTGGGTGCTCATCCTCGACGCGGACGAGGAGATGACGCCCGAGCTGCGCGACGAGATCCTGCTCGCGCTCGACACCGACGGGGGCGAGTACGTCGGCTATCAGTTCCCGCGGAAGGTGTTCTATCTCGGGCGGTGGATCGGATACGGCGAGTGGTACCCGGACATCAAGCTCCGGCTCTTCCGGCGCGACCGCGGCCGGGCCGAAGGCCGCGAGCCGCACGACCACGTCGTCGTCAACGGCCCCGTCCGCACCCTCTCCAACCACATCAATCACTACACCTACGAGGACATCCGGGACCACCTCGACACGATGAACCGGTTCTCCGGGATCACCGCCGCCGAGAAATACCGCGAGGGACTCCGGTCCCACTGGTGGGATTTCGCGTTCCGCCCGGTCTGGCGGTTCGTGAAGGCGTTCTTCCTGAAGCGCGGCTTCCTGGACGGGCGGCGCGGACTCCTGATCGCGACCATCAACACCTTCGGCGTCCTCGTCAAGTACGCGAAGCTGTGGGAACTGGAACACCAGCGCAGGCCGGACGCGGGCCGCCGGGACGCGGCGGCCGGCGCCCCCGGCCCGACGCCCGCGCCGTGAGACGAATGCCCCCCCCGCTTCCACCGACGGTCCGACCGCTTCGCGCCGCGCTCCTGCTGGCCGCCTACTGGATGGCGTGCCTGATCCTCGGGGCCGCGACCGCCGTGCTCGTCGTGCGCGCGGCCGCGCACCTGCCGGAGGCGTGGACGGACTGGATGCTGCGGCGCGGGCCCGAGAAGGTCATGTCGCGCACGACGCTGATCTGGGCCTTCGCGCTCCTGTTCCCCGTCCTGCGGCGGATCGGGTGGGGCGGCTGGTCGGACGCCGGATTCGCGGACCCGGCGGGGCGCGCGGGCTGGCGTCCGCGCGCGCGCCAGGCGGCCGGCGGGATGCTGCTCGCCCTGCTCTCCATGGGCCCCGCCGCCCTGTGGGCCCTCGCGCGCGGGAGCCGCGTGCTCTCGCCGTCGTCCGAGGCGGATCCCTGGCCGCTGGTCGTGGCGTCCGCCGCCGCCACCACCGCGGCCGTGGCGTTCCTGGAGGAGACGCTCGTCCGCGGCATCTTCTACCGCACCCTCGCCCGGATCTGGCGCGCGCTGCCCGCGGCGCTGGTGACCAGCCTCTTCTTCGCGGCCGCGCACTTCATGCGGGCCTCCCCCGAGCCGTTCGACGAAGGATCGCTCCCCGTCGCGACCGCGCGCCTCGTGGCGTCGGTCTTCGCCAACGTGCCGCTGGCCGACGCCGTCGTCGCGCGGTCGGTCAACCTCACGCTGCTCGGCCTCGTGCTCTGCGCGTTCGTCGCGCGCACGGGCGCGATCTGGGTGTCGATCGGCGCCCACGCGGGATGGGTGTGGATCATCGGCCTCAACGCGGCCTGGACCGTCCACGGCACGGCCCGGCCCGTCTCGCTGTGGTGGGGCCGCCGGGCCGACCTGACCGACTCCCTGGCGACCGGCGCGTGCCTGGCGGTCCTCCTCGCCGCCGCCGCGTGGTGGCCGCGGCCCGCCGTCGGCCTCGCGCGGCGGCGCCGCGCCGTCGCCGTCCTCGCCGCCGTCGCCCTCGCGGGCCTCGCGGCGGGCGCCGCGCTGACGGTGCGGAACCGGCTGGTCTGCAAGCGGTGGGGCGAGGTGGTCGCCGACCGCATCTACCGCAGCGCGCAGCCGCCGAGCGCCGCCGTCGGCCGCCTGCTCGTGGACCGCCGGATCGACCGCATCGTCGACCTGACCGACCGCGAGACGCGCAACGCCGACCGGGTCGCCGAGATCGACGCCGCCCGCCGGCTGCGGGTCCGCCGGGTCGAGGCGCCGCTCTCCGGCGACGGGCGCGGCGATCCGGCCGCCTACGTCCGCGCCCTCTCGGAGATGGAGGGCGCCGTCCGCAAGAACCGCCGCCTGCTCGTCCACTGCTCGTCGGGGACCCAGCGCGTCGGCGGCGTCGTCGCGGCCTACCGGCTGCTCTTCGAAGGCTGGCCGGCCGAGCGCGCGCTGGCGGAGATGCGCGCGTACGGATGGGATGCCCGCACCGACGGCGTGCTCGTGGAGTTCCTCGACGCGCACCTGCCGCAGATCGCCGCGTCCCTCGCGGAACGGGGCCTGCTCGCGCCGCCCGCCGCCATCCCGCGCCTCTCGCCGGAGGCCGCGGCCGGCGCCGGCCGCGGAGGGGACGCCCCGTGAGCCTCCGCGCGGCGTTCGTCAAGCACCGCTACGTCGCCTCCGGCGGCGGCGAGCGCTACCTCGAATGGCTCCTGCGCGGCTGCGCCGGCCGCGGACACGAGGTCCACGTCATCACCACCGGCTGGCCCGAAGGCGAACGCTCGCCCTGGCGGGTGCATGCCGTGCCCGCGGCATCCGGCCCCGCCGCGCGCCGCCTGCGGGCCTTCTCGCGCGCGGCCGCGCGGCAGGCGCGCGAGGGCGGGTTCGACGTGACCGTCAGCCTCGAACGCACCGAATGCCAGGACGTGTGGCGCGCCGGCGAGGGCGTCCACCGCGTGTGGCTCGATCGGCGGCGCTCGTTCGAGCCGGCGTGGAAGGTGTGGCTCTCGCGCCGGACGGCCCGGCAGCGCGCGCTCCTCGACCTCGAAGCCGCCGCCGTGGCGCGGACGCCGTTCGTGATCGCGAATTCCGACCTCGTGCGCCGCGACATCGAGTCGGTCTACGGCGGCCGGCACGGGCGCATCGCCGTCATCCACAACGGCGTGCCCGCCGACCGCTTCACGCTCGATGCCCGCGACGCGCACCGGCGCGACGAGCGCGCGCGCCGCGGCCTCGGCCCCGATCAACCCCTCCTCCTCTTCGTCGGCAGCGGCTTCCGCCGGAAGGGGCTCGCCGAACTCCTCGCGGCCCTCGCCTCCCTGCCCGACGCGCGGCTGATCGTGCTCGGCCGCGACCCGCCGGGTCCCTGGCGCGCCGCCGCGCGCCGCGCGGGCGCGGCCGGCCGCGCGGCGTTCGACGGCACCGCCGCGGACCTCGTGCCCCTCTACCACGCGGCCGACGCGGTCGTCCTGCCCACGTGGTTCGACTCGTTCTCGAACGTGGGCCTCGAAGCGATGCGGTGCGGCACGCCCTTCGTCACCACCCGCTTCGCCGGCGCCCACGAGCTCGTCCGCCCCGGCGCGAACGGAGAGGTCGTCGCCTCGCCCGCCGCGATCGGCGAACTGGCGGCGGCGATCCGGCGGGCCGTCGAGGCTGGCCGCGCGCCCGGCGCCGCCGCGCGCATCGCCGCCTCGGTGGCGGACTTCACGATGGACCGCAACGTGCGGATGACGCTGGAGGTCATCGAGGAAGCCGCGCGCCAGCGGGCGGCCGCCGCGCGGGACCGGTAGCCGCGCGCGGCGGTTGTCCAAGGGTTGGACATTCGGCCGCGGGGGCGGATGTTCAGCGCGCCGCCGCTGCGGTATGATGTCGCCCATGGCGGCGGACCGCAGAACCTGGATCGTGCAGGCCGGCCGGGGAAGCGAGCTGATCGACTTCCTCTCGGGCGCGGGAGATCTCTCGCGCCGGGCGGCGAAACGCATCCTCGACGAGCGCCGGGTGTTCGTGAACGGGCATCGGACGTGGATGACCCGCCACGCGCTGCGGCCCGGCGACCGCGTCGAGGTGTACGGCGCCTGGGGCGGCGGCGGCGCCCGACGGCCGGCCGCCGCCGCGGAGCGGGATCCGGACTGGGCGCGCCGGGTGCTCTGGGAGGACGCCGACTACCTCGTCCTCGACAAGCCCGCCGGCGTGACGTCCAACGGCCCGGCGAGCGCCGAGGAGCGCCTCCGCGCGGCGCGCGCGGAGCCCGCCCTGGCCGCCGCGCACCGCATCGATCGCGACACCACGGGCTGCCTCGTCTTCGCGCGCTCGCCGCGCGCGTTCGATGCGCTCGTCGAGCGCTTCCGGCGGCGGGAAGTGAAGAAGGAGTACGAGGCGATCGCGATCGGACGATATCCGGCCGGCCTTCGCGAGATCGCCGAACCGGTGGAGGGGCGGCCGGCGCGGACGCTCGTCCGCGTGGTCCGCGCCGGGGAGGCCGCGAGCCGGCTGCGGCTGGAGATCGAGTCCGGCCGCACGCACCAGATCCGCCGGCACCTGCTGTCGGTCCGGCATCCGCTGGCCGGCGACAAGGAGTACGGCACGGGGCCGGCGCTGCCGCCCGCGCTGCGCGCGGTGCCCCGGCAGATGCTGCACGCCGCGCGCGTGGCGTTCGACCATCCGCTGGGCGGCGCGCGCGTGGACGTCGAGGCGCCGCTGCCGGCGGATTTCGCGCGGGCGCTGAAAGATCTCGGCCTGGGATGACCGCGACGGCGGCGCGCGGGCGGGGAGGCGGCGGGCGCGCGGGCGTCAGGCCCGGTGACGGAACGTGATCCGGCCCTTCGTGAGGTCGTAGGGGGATATCTCGACCGTGACGCGGTCGCCGGTCGTGATGCGGATGAAGTGCTTCCGCATCTTGCCGGAAATGTGAGCGAGGACTTCGTGCCCGTTGGGCAGCTTCACCTTGTACATCGTCGCCGGCAGGACTTTCGTCACCGTCCCGTCGGCCTGTATGCAGTCTTCTTTTTGCTCCGTCACGTCCGGTCCCCGTTTCTGTGGCGGGAAATCCTACCAGACCGCGCCAGCCCTTACAACGCCAAAGGAGGTGCGCGTGCCCCGCGTGGGCGCATCGGCGAGTGGTGGCCGTCGAGGTCGGTTCGTGCGCGACATGGGCTGTGCACGCCGGCTCGCTCGGAGAGCTCGCCCTACCGGTGCCATGGG
>Ga0233425_10009934_pt1 | contig 11825 bp, 6 predicted proteins | sample Watercolumn_Towu_2_FD_181712 | JGI IMG/M metagenome (GOLD analysis project Ga0233425, IMG submission 181712) | Freshwater microbial communities from Lake Towuti, South Sulawesi, Indonesia - Watercolumn_Towuti2014_140_MG | ecosystem: Environmental > Aquatic > Freshwater > Lake | place: Indonesia...
GCCCCGGCAACGCGCCTTCTCGGTCTCATAAGCGTCCGCGCGATACTCGAGCTGCCATGCGCTCTTCGGCGACTTGTTCGCGTCACGCTGGATGGACCAAACCTGTCCAAGGGGCTTCCATTCCTTCAGGTTGTCCGAAGCCCAGACCTCGATGCCATCGTTGTTGGCGAAATCCGCCGGGCTCTTAACCAGGGAACGGGTCCCCGTCAAATACCACCTCCCGTCGGGCGCCCGCGCGATGAACGTGTCGCGCATCGGCACGTCGAGCAACGGCGCCACGGTCTCCCGGACGGCGTCCGGCTTGTAGGTCACCCAATACTGCGCCCGCGCCGCGAACGCCGCGCCCAGCCAGACGGCGGCGAGCAGGATTCCACGCGCCATGGAATAGCACGGAATGGACGGATTCGATTTCATTGCTGCACTCCCTTCATTTCAAATCGACCGGGACAATCACGGGCGCGCCATCGAGCGAGCACGAGGCGTACAGCCCGGTCTCGTCCTCGAAGAACTTCGCCTGGCCGCCGCCTTCGATCAGGACCGACGGTTTCGAATACGGTCCGAACAGCTTGTCCGCGCCGCACACCCATGTGTCGGTCCGGCGCTTGCCGCCGCGCTCAGACTCCGCGGCGAATGCAAAGTAGTAGCGCCCACCCTTCAGCAGCACGCAGGCGCCGTTCTCGCCGGAAATCCCGGCGGGCATGTCGGCGTTCGGCCACCCCTCAATGGCCGCCTGCAAACTCCTGGGCTCCTCCGCCCACCGGTCGAGGCTCTCGTTCAACTTCACGATCCATCCCGGCCCCCAGACCATGTAAACGGCGCCGTCGGCGTCCGTGAACAGCGAGGGATCACCCGCCATCATGAACGAATGCGGCGACACCGGCCCGCTGCCATACAGGCTTCTCGCAGGCGGCTTCGAGTCCCACGGGTACCCCTCGATGAAGCGGAACGGCCCGGCCGGCGCATCCGCCGCCAGAAGGCCGCCGTGCCAGCGGTTCTTCGAGAACGCGATGACCCATTTGCCCTTCACCGCGTGCAGTTCCGCACCCGCCAGCGCATGGCCAAGGCGTTCGCCGGGACGGTTGTGGACGGGCTGCCATTGCGTCACCCAGCGGAGTTGAGCCCTCCCGTGAACGTCCTCGTAACCCCAGACCAACCCGACCTCCTCCCACGTGGCCAGGTCCTTCGACTTCCACAGGAACACGCCCGCGTTCCGGTCGAAACCCGCCGTTCCGTCGGTCCGCGGCGAACCAACCGTCCCGGTCAGGAAGTAATTCCCGCTGGCGGGGTCGTGCGTGATGGCGGGATCGCGCAACGGGCGCCCCACCTTGATCTCCCGGACCTCGCCCGCGGCGACAGCGCTGACCGCCGCCAGCAGCAGTATGCCCGCCCCGGCGCCTCGTGAGATTCTCATCCATTGGATCATGTTATCTCCTCTCTCCGCGTTTTTACCAGCCTGCGATCTCCCGCACCGTGTCATCCACCAGTTTCTTGCCCGCCGGGGTGATCGGGAAATGCGGCCCGTTGTCGTAGTCGTCGTCGCGGACGACGACATAGGCGCGGCCCCGACCGCGCTTCCGCGCGGGGTCCATGGCATCGGGCGGGTAGGTTTTGGGTTCGTTGAAGAACGACGCGTCCAGCCCCTTCGGATCCGCCTTGTGGACCACCGCGAAACGCAGCGCCGCCAGGGCGTAGCGCGGCAGGCCCGTGCGCAGGAGGACGTCGTCCTTGTAGAACTCGCCGACGCCGCCGACGCCGGGCAGCGCGCCGGCTTTGAGCTTCGCGTCGAGGGCCGCCAGCAGCGCCCCGGCGGGGATCGGCCGGAACCGCCGCGCGATATCGGCGTCAGCGGCCCGGAGCTTCGCAACGAACGCCTCCGCGCCCGCGGCTGTGCCCGCGGCCGCTTCCGGGGCGTTCCACGCGGCCGCGTAGTCGAAACCGGCGCGAAGGGACGCCATCCGGTCTTCCGGCACGATCTGCCAGGGCTCGAGTTTGAGTTCCTTCTTCAGCGCCGCGGCCCCGGACAGGGCCGGCCAAGGGAAGTAGCCCAACACGAACCCGTCGGGTCGCTTCTCGAGGAAATGCTTCGCGAGGTAGACGAAGGCGCCGACCTCGGCATCGGTGGGGTTGCCCGACGGCAGGCACAGCCCCTGGTGCCGGTGTGTCTCGTGGTTGGGCTCCTCCATCTCCGCGTGGTAGGGAGGGAAGCCGTAGGGATGCTTCTTCTCGCGGAAGACGCCGGCCAGCCACTCGCAGCCGCCCTGCTGAATCCAGTCGGCCGTCTCGCATGCGTGCGCCCACGCGCTGTGCTTGCCGGCCGTCCGGTCCAGCGCCGGCTGCCAGGCGGGCATGGCGCTCCAACAGGGCTTGTAGCCGTACTCGAGTATCCGCTGCGGCTCCGGCGCCGGGATGGCGGCATCGTACGCTTCCAGAGCTTCTCTCGATCCGGAGTCGGAGATCCGCGTGTAAGGGTGGGCGTTGGCCACATCCCAGATGGTGTCGTGAATGACCGCTGCCCGTTCCGGCGTGATCTCGAGCACCAAGCCGGAGTCGTTATGCTCGTCCTTGCCGTTGCCCCAGTCCTTCCCGTAAGCGTCGAGGTTGTTGTAGAGCGAGTAGTCCAGGCCGTGCGGTTTCTCGCCGAACAGCATCGTGTAGAACGCGGCGGAACAGGTGTACGCCGCCATTCCGGCGCGGTTGTGGAGGCCGTCGGTGTAGTACTCGCCGATGTTCAGGACGCCGGGCACGGCGCCGGCGCGCATCTTGCGGTCGAGGGCGTGGTAGATGTCGCCCACCGGGATCATGCGCAGCCGTCCGTCCTTCCACAACTCGGGGTACGCCTCGATGAGCTTGTCCATCAGCAGCCACTCGTAGCTGTGCGTCGCCGCGCCGCAGTCCCAGTTCGGCTCCGACTCGTTGTAGCGGCGGAACCAGCTCCGCGCGTAGTCGAACGAGCGGCGGATCGGCTCCATCTGCGCGTGGTTCAGCTCCTTGCCGGTCTTGCCGAGGGCGGCGTCCACGCCGAGGCTCATGCCGGGCCAGTCCTGGTAGACGAAGACCCGCATGCGCGGGTTCTTCTTGAGCGCCAGGTCGATCAGGTATCGCGCCGCCGCCAGATCCCCGAAGTCACGTTCGTGATCGTACGTCTTGCCCCACATTTCGTTCTGCACGAGCTTCAGCTTCGTGCCGAAGGGCTGCAGGACGATGGCGTTCCAGTCGCCCGTGAGGAACTTCTGCGCGGCATACGGCGCCTTCTTCGCGAGCTCGGCGTCGAGGGTGAACGCGCCGACGGGACCCAGCTTGGCGTCCAGCTCGAACTGGTCGCGATACTGCCAGAGCTGCCCGCCCGCCACCGCCATCAGGTCCCAGATCCATTCCTTCCCCGCCGACTTGCCCAGCGCCGTGTGCAGTTCCGGCGCGGTCGAACCGGTCAGGCTGTTGCCGAAGTAGTAGACGCGCACCCCGTCCGCCTGGGGTGCGGGCGGGACGGCCGCCCCGCCAGCGGGCGCCGCCGACAGACTTCCAGCGGCAAGCATCGACGTCAACACGATCACCGTATTCTTCATGGTTGCGCTCCTTTGTCCTTGCGAGCAGGACTATTCTCTGACATTTTGTCCTTCATGGACGGACACTTTGAAGACATCCTCGGGGCGAAGCTGGCCGATGCCCTGACCGCCGATGTGCCAGCGTTGACACGGCGGGAGGTCCGCCTGCCCCGCGTCGCGGGCAAGGCACTGTCGGTGATCGGCATGCGCCGGAGCGGCAAGTCCTGCTTCCTGTGGCAATGCCTGGCCGACCTGCTCGCGGCCGGCACACCCCGCGAAGCGCTGGTGCTGCTCAATCTCGAAGATGACCGCCTGGCGGGGATGGACGCCTCGGCGCTCACCTGGCTCCTCGAGGAGTACTACCGGCTGCACCCGGCTTTGCGCGACCGGCGGGAAGTCGTCTTCTTTCTCGACGAGGTGCAGCAGGTAGCCGGTTGGGAAGCTTTCGTGCGCCGCGCGATGGATTCGGAGAAGATGCGCTTCTTCCTGTCGGGTTCGTCCGCCGCGATGTTGAGCCGGGAGGTGGCCACGAGCATGCGGGGGCGGGCCATGGAAGTCCCCGTCTATCCTTTCAGTTTCCGGGAGTTCCTGGCGCACCATGGGTCGCTGCCCGACCGCGAGTGGGAACGCCTGCCCAAGGCGACTCGTTCGGAATTGGAGGCGCGGCTGCGCGAGTATCTGTCGGTCGGCGGGTTCCCCGAGGCACAAAGGATTGAGGAGCGAGACCGCCGCGCTTTGCTCCAAGGCTACGTGGACGTGGTGATCCTGCGCGACGTCATCGAACGGCATCAAGTGTCCAACCCCGTCGCGTTGCGGTGGCTGCAGCGGCACCTGATGGCCAACGCGGCCGGGGTGTTCAGCATCCAGAAGTTCCATGACAGCCTGAAGTCTCAGGGGATTCCCGTCGCGAAAGACAGTCTGCACGCCTTCCTGGGGCACCTGGAGGACGCCTTCCTGATCCACACCACATCCCTTCTGTCGGCGTCGGAGCGGCAGCGGATGGTGAACCCGCGCAAGGCCTACCCGATCGATCCGGGCCTCATCCCGATCTACGAACGGACCGGCCGGGCCAATCTGGGCCGCGCGCTGGAAACGGCTGTTTTGATCGAATTGCTCCGGCGGGGATGCGATGTGCATCACGTCCGCGTTCCCGACGCGGGCGAGATCGACTTCCATGCGACCGACGCCCAGGGAGGGTCCATGCTGGTGCAAGTCTGCGCCAGCGCGGCGCGCGAAGTGGTTCGGGATCGGGAATTGCGGCCGCTGGACGCGGCGCGCAGTTCCTTCCGCGGCACGCGCCGCGTGCTGGTGCTCCTTGACGTCGCCGCGCCGCTCCCCCCGCCGCCCGCGGGTGTGGAGATCGTGCCGGCTGTGCAGTGGTTTCTCGACACGCCGCACTGACCCGGCCTTCCAGGCACCGCCGCTGCTTCCACGCGCTGTCATTTCCGATACACCGCCTCGTCGAGATGGCCGAGATCGTGGGTCGGCCAGACGCTCGGTTTGTCGGACTTCGCGTCCACGGCCACCTCGTAGACCACGAGGTTGCTGTTGTACTTGTCAGTGCTCCGGTAGGGCGACTCGAAGAAGTATTCCGCGTCGGCGCTCTGGGTCACGGTGAACCAGCGGCCGCTTCGGTCACGAAACAGCGAGGAGTTGCCGAGAAACGGAACGACCCCCATGTAGCGATAGGGGCCGCGGATGTCGTCAGCATACCAGAACAGGCCGTCGTAGCTGCTCATGCCCGTCAGTCCCCGCGCCACGTACCGCCCATCGATTTTGCTAACCAGCAGATTGCAGTCCTCGGTGATGCTGCGCCCGTCGGCGGTGCGCGGATTGACGCCGCGCGCCGAGGGATCGTCGCCAAAGCTGCGCAGGGGAGTGCCATCCCGATGGGTCCATGTGGTATCGACTTTTCGGAGGTCGTCCGTGAAACGAAAGATCGGCCCATCGGTGAGTCCGTAGGCCGTGCCATCGTCGTCCCAGAAAACGCCCTGCAAGTTGTTGAGCGGCGAAACCATATGCATGGCATAGGGTCCTTGAGGCTTGCCGCTGGTGCTGCGCAAGAGCACCGGAACCGATTGTTTCCAGCAGACATCCTTGCCCCAGCCCGTGCCTCCAAACCAGATGGTGATCCAGTGGGTCCCCTTTCCGTAGGACATGGAAGGCTCCCACGCGCCCCGACCGTCGTTCCAATGTTTGTACTTCTCGCCGATCGCGGGCCAGCCCGGATCGTCCCGCATCTGTTCCATCGTGTACAGGTAACCGACAAGGTCCCACGGACCCGCAATCTCTTTCGCGCGCCAATAAGGCAACCCTTCCCATTTGAAGTTGGGTTGGTTGCCAAATCGGCTGGGCGACGCGGAATAATAGAGATAGCCGTCCGCCGCCGCAAAGACATCCGGATCCCGTTGTCCGAGGAACTCAAATCCCTTGGGAGGCATCAGGGTTGCCCAAGGTCCGCGATGGGTGAAATAATCTCCGTGCACCTTCCGCGGGTAGCGCATCGGGTCGGCTGCCATGTCGTGGTAAGGACCCGGCCGCCACGATTCCATCGGGACAATCCCTGGGCGGTCGCGCCAGACCGCCGTCGGGTCGGCGCCCCAGAACGTCGCCAATAGCTCGCCCGTCTGCCCCGGCGTGGTCGAAGGGCCAGGGAAGACGGTCGTCTGCCCGCCGTTCGGGATCATGCGCGATGCGCCGCCCTTCCAAATACCGTCGAGTTGGTCGGCCACCACCACAACGGCGTCGCGGTTCGCGCGATTCCAGGTGTGGGTGACGGCGGAAGACGCCAGCGCGTAGCGGATGCGCTTCACCTCGGCGTCATGATAGGTGAACAGAAAAGGCCCGGTCACACCGCGCATCCCGAGAGCGTTGTGCGCCGCGGATGATCCCTTGGGAAGAAAGATGTCGGACAGGATGTCGCGGGCGCTTCCGGCAAGTGTGGCATTGCCATCCCGGCGCAAATCCGCGATCTGCAGCCCCTTTCCCCAAAGCCAATAGCGCTTCGCGCTTCCCGCGTCGGCAAACAGCGAGGGGCTCTCGCCCATGCCGGTGATGCGTCCCAGATCTTCGTAAGGACCTTCGGGTTTGCCGGTCTTGCTCTTGAGCAGTCCCGTCCCGCGCCCGTTCATCGAGTAGGCAAGATAGTAGTCGCCCTCGAGGAAGTGAATCTCGGGAGCCGTCACGCCGCGACAGAAATCCTCGCGCAGCAGGTTGTCGCCCGGGATGCGGTATTGCTTGGCCCAAGCGGAGCCGTCCTTCCCGATATCCCACACCTTGCCGATGGGCTTCCATGTATCGAGATCGTCCGATCGCCAGAGGTAGATGCCGTCGTTGTTTTGGAAATCCGCCCCTTCATCCTTTCGCGATGCCACCCCGCCCGTGAGATACCACGCGCCGTCACCGCCCTTGCAAACGGATACATCTTGCATCGGCACATCGAAGAGAGGGACCGGGTTGCGCCGGCCGACCCGCTCGACCGCCGCGGCCTCGCGGTCGGCAAAGACCGGCAACATCGAGTACTTGACCTCCTCGCCCGCGCGCTCGGCGCGTTTGCCCGAGGGCTTGGCGTCCGCATACTCGAACATGGCGGGCTTGCCGGCCTTGGGGGCTTTGGCCACGGGTGGCACCTCCGGCAATGCCTGGGCGGCGAGCGCGCCCGCCTCGAACTTCACGGGCGCCAGCACGGGCGCGTCGCCGACGCTGCACGAAGCCATCAGCCCCCGTTCCCCGGCGTCGAACAACACCACGGGCCCGCTGCCCGCCAGCAGCAAACGCGGCTCGGAATACGGCCCCTCGAACTTGTCGGCCAGCGCGTAGAAGCTGTCGTCGCGCTTGAAGCCCGCCTCGTCCGTGCAGGCCGCCCAGGTCAGAATGTACTTCCCCCCGACCAGCGTCACCGCTGCGGCGCGCGGGTCGAACTGCCCGGCGCACCACTCGGCGTTCGGGTAACCGGCCACGCGGCCGAGCAGGAACACGGACCTACCGCGCTCGACATTGCTCAGGTCGGACAACATCCGTTCGGCGTTGCCATGGCCGCGGATGCGCCACGTCGCGCCGTCCAAATCGCGGAAGAGCATTCCGTGCCCCGGCCCGCGTAGGGGGCCCATTTCTTGATGAACACCTTCCGTGTCCTTCCACGCGTCCACAAACGGCCCCTGCGGCTTCGACGCCTTGAACCAGCGCACGTCGCAGCCCCCGTTAGACGCGATCAGGTACCAGTCTTCACCGATCTTCTGCAGCCGCGGCGCCGTCCAGCCGCGCACGGGCTCCGAGCCGAGCGGGCGGTCGGGCATCGAGTAGAAGGAATTCATCCCGTTGTGCCATTGCCGCCGCTCCATGAGATCCACGACCAACCCTTCGTCCTTCCATTCGACGAGGTCCTTCGACGACCAGAGCTTCACGCCGTCGTTGCTCATGAAGTCCGGCGCACCATCGGATGTCCGGGTGATCTCCGGCTTGGTGTATTCCTCCTTCCTTATCTCCGGATTCCACCAAAACTCGCGGTTCATTGCCCGCGTGCCGGTCAGGTAGTACGTGCCATCCGGCGCCCGGGTCACCGCCGCGTCGCGCAGCGGCTCGCCGATGTTGGGTTTGACGACCTCCGCCGCGGGGGCGGAGAGGGTGGCGGCCAGCGCGAGGGCGGTGGCCAATGCGGTTGTTGCTTTCATTCTCATGTGTTCATCTCCTGTGGCTGCTTGTTAGTGTGCCTTCTTGATAACAAAGCTGTTTGTTTATGGGTTGAGGTTGCCGCAGGCATACTGGATTCCGGCCAGCAGGTGCTTCAGGTAGCGCGGATCGGCGATGGTCTCGTGGGCATGGCCGAGGCTGGTGTAGAAGACGCGTCCTTTGCCGTAGGGTTTGATCCAGCTCACGGCGTAGTCGTTGTCGTCACGGAACGAATAGAGTTCCTTCTGCTGCTCGCGCGCTTTCTGATCGATGGCCACGGCCTCGGGTGACTTGTCCCAGTCGATGCTGAGCAACACCGTCTGCTGGTCGCGGGAGTAGGGTCCCTTGACCGTGAATATCTCGTCGGTGAATGGGAATGGGGCATCGCCAAAGACGGCGGTCAACGGGCTGCCGGGCGCCTCGTTCTTGATATAGACTTCCTTGCCGCCGAAGGGGTGGTTGAAAAAGGTTCCGCCGATCATCTTTTTGAAATCGGGGTGGCGGTTCAAGGCCACCAGCGAGGCGTGATTGGCGGCGAATCCGCCGCCCGCCTTGACGAAATCGAGAATGGCCTGGCATCCGGCCATGTCGGGGCAGCCGATGTTGTTCACGCTGTTGACATTGTTGAAGAATACCGCGTCGAACTTCTTGAGAGTCTCCGGCGTGAAAAACGCGGGGTCGTCGGTGATGGTCGCCTCAAAAGCTCCGGTCTTCTTGCCCATTTCTGGCAGAGCCTTGCGCAGAAGGATTTCAGACGTGTGCCGAAAATTGCGGGTGTTCTGAAAGACAAGCACCTGTCGCGGAGCGGCTGGCTTGACGATGGGTTCAGACGGCAGATTCGGACGGACTTTCTCGAGGTATTCCTGGTCGGCCTTGTTTGCCTCGTAGGCCTCGGCCTTCGCGATGGTGGGAGCTGCCCACGCTGGCAACTCGGGATCCGGCTCCGCCGCGTGGGCGGAGAGGGTTGTGGCCAGCGCGAGGATGGCGGCCGCAAGGGATGTTCTCGATGTCATGGTTCTGTTGCTGCTTTTCATTGATGGATGGGTTGTCAGTTGCGAAGAAATGCTTGGTTGAGATGGCCGATGTCGTGCGTCGGCAAGATGCTCTTTATGGGGAAAGGCATCGCTCATTTGAGAGTCTCCTGCACGGTCTTGACCTCGGCGATGGTGCCGCCGCCGATGATGCGCTTGAGTTCGTCAGACGGATTGTCTTCGACGTCGATGCAGACATCGTGGTCGCCCCGCTTCTCGACGCGCAGGGGGACGAGTCCGAACTTCTCGGCCCACGGCACCGGCGGTTCGCTGCTGCCGAAGAGCGACGACCACCAGCGGCCCTGGTGATCCTTGAACAAGTTGCTCATCGCCACGTGCGGGATGTTGCGCGGCTTGGCATCCTTCACGACCGGCCCCCAGACGCTCTCCATCGGCACGTAGTTCACGTCATAGGTGAAAAGGCCGGTCTGGCCGCCGCTCTGTGGTCCCGAGCTGCGGAAACAGAGGATCGGCACGCCCTCGATCGAGTCCACCGAGCAACCATCGCCGCGCTGCATGATGTCGTAGATGCCCTGATCGACCTTCTTCCAGTCCCATTTCCAGCCGGGCTTGTTCAGGTCGGCCACGGCGACGTAGTCGCGCCAGTTCTGCCAGTCCGACGCATAGAGCGTGCCGTCGTGGTAGAACATGTAGTCGTCGAAGACCGGGCCAGGATCTTTGCCGAGCTGTCCGCCGACCCTGCCCAGCGATACATAGGGCCCTTCGATTTTGCCGGTCGTGCTCTTGAGCGCCGTCACGCCGCGCCCCGGCGGGTTGTCGTTGTCGAAGATGCAGAACGTGATGTAGAAGGTGTCCTTCCACCAGGTGACGAAGGTATGCCAGAAGACGTGCTGCCAGGCGGGCTGGAGTCCTTCCGGATCGAAGGGGTAGGCTTTGGGCGGCATCGGTTTCTTCTCCGGCAACCAATCGATCTGCTCGTAGGTCCAGACCGGGCCGATCATCTCCCACGTGATGAGATCTTTCAACTTCCAGACCATCAGCTTGCCGGGGTGGTTGTAGCTCGATCCTGAGAAGTAGTAATGCCCGTCGGGTGCGGGTGCTACTTTGATATCGCGGTGGCGTTCGCCGGGCAGGAGCGGCTTCATCCACGGCCACGGGCCGCGCTCGGTAAAGACATTGAGCGGCTTGCGCGGCTTGCTCTCGACATCGTAGAAGAGGAACTCGCAGCGTTCGGGTCCCGTCCATTCCAGGGGCAGGAAGCCCGGGCGGTCGCGGTAGATCGCCCGCACGTCGTTGCCGGAGAAGGTCGCATAGAACGTCGGGCCGTCCTTGCCCTTCTCGACCTCCGCCTTCGGCTTGGCGTATTGCGACACCGAGTTGAGGAAGTGGTGCTGCTGCGGATAGTAATACTTCGGAACGGCGCTGCTGGCCGGGCCGGGAAAGACGGTGAGCCCGCCGCCGTGTGGCACCATGAGCATCCGCTGGCCGTAGGGGCCATAGACGCTCTCCGCGCTGGCGACGAAGGTGTCGTCACACGAGGCGTTGAGACGGTTCGTGCGCTCGGCGGCGGTCAGGTAATAGCGTCCGCGGGTTTTGAACAGGAAGACGCCGCGGTCGCCCACCTGCAAGGGGTGGTCGAGGCGCTTGCCCATGTTCTCGATCTGCGTCTGCGGGGTGGGCTGCAAAAGCCGCGGCTTCTCGGCGAGGGCGGTGAGGTCGTCGTTCATCTTGGCGATCCAGCCGCCGCCGAAGAGCCAATAGACCGCGTTGTCACCGCCGAATTCATCTTTTTCGTCCCAGAACATCGAGGCGTCGCCGTGGCGCAGGGTGATCTGGCCGTGCGCGGCGTAGGGTCCTTCGGGCTTGCCGGTCGTGCTCTTGATCAGGCCCGTGCCCTGGTTGTTCATCGAGAAGCAGATATACCAGTCCTTGCCGACGCGGTGCAGCTCGGGCGCCTTGATCCCCCAGCAGACCGGGCTGTCGGCGCTCGACGTGTCCTTGTGCGCCTGCCGGGTCATCCAGTTGTGTTTGGCATAGTCGCCCGCCGGGTTTTCAAGGTCGAAGACCACGCCAACCTCGTCCCATTGCTTGAGGTCGCGCGATTTCCAGAGCTTGACTTGGCGGCAGTTGTCGAAGTCGTGGGAAGGTGTCAGGTTTCGGGTTTGACTTCGTCCGTCTCCGCTGCGCTCCGGCTCAGGTTTCAGGCCGGAGGTCTCAGTAACGCCCTTCCCTGACACCTGAACACTGAAACCTGAAACCTCCTTCCCCACCGTTCCAATGAGGTAATAGGTCCCATCCGGCGCGCGGGTGATGGCCGTGTCCTGCATCGGCACGTCGATGGCGGGCCTGACGACCACGCTCGGCCAGTCGCGGTCGTTGGTCATGGCGTGGGCGGTTGTGAGGGTGGCCGCCGCCATGGCGGCGGCGAAGATGGTTGCTGTCTTGATTCTCATGAGTTTGCTCCTTGTTGGTTCTTGGTTTCTTGTTGGAATGGTCTGTGCGATTTGATTCTTCATCATGGCTTCCGCGTCATAACGGTGAAATGCTTGCGCTTTAGAGCAATGGCATTGGTCGAACGACCCACCCGACACCCGGCACTCGACACCCGGCGTCTCCCTCCCCA
>Ga0233425_10009935_pt1 | contig 11824 bp, 7 predicted proteins | sample Watercolumn_Towu_2_FD_181712 | JGI IMG/M metagenome (GOLD analysis project Ga0233425, IMG submission 181712) | Freshwater microbial communities from Lake Towuti, South Sulawesi, Indonesia - Watercolumn_Towuti2014_140_MG | ecosystem: Environmental > Aquatic > Freshwater > Lake | place: Indonesia...
ATGAGAAATTTATTTTTTTCGGCGAACTGCTGAGCTCCCGTTTTGGTCAGCGTATAAAGCGAATCATAACAGTATTTATCGATCAAATCCGGATGCCCAGCTAATTTCTTCCTCAGGTATCCGCCGAACGGCTCAACCACGGTGAAGTAAATTCTTCCATTCACTGCATTGATGGTTCCTCCCTGTGTGGAGGCATTGTCTATAAAATCAAAAGCTCCGTCACCGTTCGGATAGGGATTTGACTGTGCATCCAGGTTATCGAGATTGAAAACATGGATCAACGGCACACCATTGAATGGACCTTCGGAAAAATAACCGGTCGGGACGCCGGTATTATCGCCTGAGTACAAAATATTCAGGGTAAAATCCTCCCTGTTTACCTGGTATGCATTAAGCGAATAAACATTTTTCATCATCAGGTCCCAGAGCGGGCTCCTGATGTTGACGTAGGTGCCCTTGATGAGTTTTACCATGAGTGCCTTCGATCCGGTAATGCCTTCATCTGAAAACTCACCCACCTGATAAACAGCCGAGTCGCCTCCGATCACCTGGTACTGGAAAGCCACAGCCATTGCCTGATCAGTGTTTAATGTGCTGTTCAGTGTGATAAAACCGAGCCGGCTGTTAAAAGAATATTCATTCGGACTCAGTTTGCGGGCAAGCTCGATTTTTTCAAAATCTTCACCAGGATTAAGGTTCAGATTCAATAAATAGTAATTGGCAATATTGACATCGCGGACTTTTGCGGTGTCGGACACAAGATCGAAAAGATCATTCGAATTGTTATAAGGCAATATAGACGAACCGGCAGGATGGATCAAATCCGGATTGGATATTTTGTCATGCTCGCCGATATCGGTAAATGCAATGAGGTTCCGGTTTTCCGTAACTGCTGCTCCGATATTGGTAACCCACACCTCCAGCTTGGTAATGTTGATTCTCGAGTTGATCAGCGGCAGTTCTGAGAGGGCAGTATCAAAATTATCCCTGAAGAACTGGGAAAGGAAGAAATGCTTGTTTTCTTCGTATTCATCTAAGTTAATCAGGAATTCATTGGTCTGAGCTCCACCCTGGACGGTCATGCTCGAAGTCTGGCTTTCCTGTTCGGAGTATATTGCCGTTACAGTCGTGCGACCGAATTTAAGTTTCGATTTAATCCCGAAAAGGCTCTGGCTGCCTGTGATCAGTGTGCTGTTCAGCGGCAGGTTAACATCACCGGCTTCGAGCAATTGCAATATTTCATCCTCATCTCCCTGGTAGGCAAGTTTCAGCTTATTCTCAAAGTCAAAGGTTGCTTTTGTATTATAATTTGTACTGAACTCGATCTTATCGCCGATCTTGGCTCTAACATTCATCTGGATAACTTCTTCAAAGTCGAAGTTCACCTGGCTCCTCTGCCTGACGTCGATTGTAGGATCATCGCGTTTATTCCCCTTCACCTGGAAAGTAAGTTCCACATTACCCGAAGGGATAATGTCAATAGTATGTCCGCCGAACACACGGTCGAAAATTTTCCCTCCGATATAAAGCGATGGAATGATGCCGCTCTGATCCGCACTGCCTGCAGCCTTGGACCTTTCATGCCAATATTCTTTCACCGAATTTTTCAGGTCGTAATCCCTGTACTCTTCAAGCGACATATAGGTAGGTGGTCGGTAATCGATCCCACCCAGCTTGTGTTCAAGGATATAAAGTCCGGTCTCAGGATCGTACTTAACCTCTGATTTAAGGCTCGAAGGCGGCTGAAGGAACATGGGATTGGTGTTCTCCTTGCCGGTGTAAGGGAATTGTTCTGCTTCAGGATTGTAAGGAAGGGGGATATGCTTTGAAGAATCACCGGAAATCGTTGAGTCGGGTGGAATCAGGAATTTATTGTTTGGATGGATGCTTTGATGCAGGAAACGAAAAGTCATTTCCTTTCCCCGGATGGTTGAAAATACAGATAAAAGTATGACGAACAGTATACAATATCTTATGATCCGCTCCAAATAAATAGTCTTTTTCTTAAATCAGAAAACTTTGAAAATCTTTACCGGGTCACGAGGTAGAGTTCTTCAAAGTATCATTAAAACTACCAAATCTGTTTTATAATATTTTAAGTGCTTCCTTTAATAAAACTTCAACCGGTAAATCCTTCTCGCCATTTTCTGTTATCCTGTCTAATGCTTTCTCGGCTGCCAGTTTGTTGAATCCTAAAACGATTAACCCTGATAACGCTTCGAGTTTGTTTGTATTGTACTTGCTGCTTATTATTTCGCCGGGTTGTTTTGCTTTCTCAAGTTTGTCGCGTAAATCAAGGATGATACGCTGGGCTGTCTTGGCTCCGATACCTTTTACCGATTGAAGGATTGAAGTGTTATTTTCGAGAATAGCTTTGTAAATTTTATCCGGTGTAAGAGCCGACAGCATGAGCATTGCAGTGCTGTTTCCGATGCCGCTTACCGATATTAATTGCCTGAAAAGCTGGCGTTCCTCCTGAGCAGCAAATCCGAATAATACAAAACCGACTGGCGTGGTTGCCTCATTTTTTATTGAAAAGTGCGTAAACAACCGCACCTGATCCTGATCCTTTATCCTGGAATAAGTGTTGAGGGAAACATGGATCAGGTAGCCGATCCCGTTGCACTCCAATATGACAAATGCCGGGTTTTTATCAGTTAACCTACCCTCTATAAATTCATACATACGATTTGCTTTTCAGCTTCAGCATTTAAGGTAATCGGCTAATACGACTTGCTGAAAACCATAATGATGCCCGGAAACTCAGCGTCCACACGAAGTGAATGCATCAGTATTTGGCGGCTAAAGTAGGAATAATAGGGTATTTGAAATCAGTGGTCTGAAATTATTTGTAAACATTTTATATTATAAAAAAACCGCTAAAAAATCTATGAAGGAACTAAAACATGTATTAGATTTGCCGCTCTGTTAATTTATTCACAGTAAAATTAAAAAAACGATGGATACTCTTTTCACAAAGGATGCTTTTAATTATCATTCACAGGGTCGTCCGGGCAAGCTTGAAGTAGTGCCGACCAAACCCTATTCGACTCAACGCGATCTTTCGCTGGCTTATACGCCCGGCGTTGCCGCTCCTTGTCTTGCTATCAGGGACAATATCGATGATGTTTATAAATACACGGTCAAGGGAAATCTTGTAGCCGTGATTTCAAACGGAACCGCAGTCCTTGGATTGGGTGACATCGGTCCCGAAGCAGGTAAACCTGTGATGGAGGGGAAAGGATTGTTGTTTAAGGTATTTGCCGATATCGATGTATTCGATATTGAGGTCAATGAAAAAAACATTGATAAATTCGTTGAAACCGTAGTTGCCATTGCCCCGACATTTGGCGGGATCAACCTGGAAGACATCAAAGCCCCTGAGTGTTTTGAGATCGAGGACAGGATAAAGGCTGCTTGCGACATTCCTATCATGCACGATGACCAGCACGGAACTGCAATCATTACTTCTGCAGGTTTATTAAATGCACTCGAAATTAACGGTAAAAAAATCGGCGATATCCGAATCGTGGTTAATGGTGCGGGAGCTTCTGCAGTTTCATGTACACGCCTGTATATTAAACTTGGAGTTAAACCGGAAAATGTAATTATGATCGACAGCAAGGGCGTGTTAAATAAAGACAGGAAAGATTTGAACGAAATCAAAAAACAATTTGTAACAAGTCGTCCGGTGCATACACTCGAAGAAGCCGTTGTGGATGCCGATATGTTTTTAGGATTATCGGTTGCCGGTGCTTTGAAAAAGGAATGGCTGAAAAAGATGGCTCCGAATCCTATCGTGTTTGCTCTTGCCAACCCGGTTCCGGAAATTTTACCTGATGAAGCTTTTTCGGTTCGCAATGACATCATTATGGCAACCGGCAGGTCGGACTATGCCAACCAAATCAATAATGTGCTTGGTTTTCCATTTATATTCAGGGGTGCACTCGATGTGAGAGCAAAGACAATCAATGATGAAATGAAACTTGCGGCTTCTTATGCTTTGGCTGAACTGGCAAAATTGCCCGTTCCGGAGGAGGTAAATATTGCATTTCATACACAGAACCTCAAGTTTGGGAAGGATTACATCATTCCCAAGCCAACCGATCCTCGTCTGATCAGCTTTGTGGCGCCGGCAGTTGCCAGAGCCGCTATGGATTCAGGTGTTGCACGGATTCCGATTGAAAACTGGGACAAATACCAGGAAGAGCTTACGAAGCGGCTGGGTTTGAGTAATCCGGTGGTCAGGGTGATGAAATCGCTGGCAAAGAGAGACCCCAAAAAAGTAGTGTTTGCTGAAGCTGAAAATTACAAAATGCTCAAGGCAGCCGAAATTGTGCTGAACGAAGGACTTGCCAATCCCATACTTCTTGGAAACAGGGAAACCATCGAGGATATCATCAAAACCAATGATCTTGAGCTGTCAGGGATTGAGATACTTGATCCAAAGTCGAAAGAACAAAAACCGCTCAGGCAAAAATTTGCCGAGATGTACTGGTCAAAACGTCAGCGCAAAGGCGTAACCATGACTTCAGCGGAGGATGCAATGCTTCACAGGAATTATTTCAGCCCCATGCTTGTCGAAACTGGATATGCCGACGCAATGATATCGGGGTTGACCAGAAATTACCCTGACACCTTACGCCCTGCACTGGAAATAATCGGCAAAAAACCAGGAGCAAAGCTGGTTTCGGGCATGTACATTATTTTAACGAAGGAGGGTCCTTATTTCCTTGCCGACTGCACCGTGAACAAAAATCCCACTGTTGAAGACATGGTGGAGATTACTCTGCAAACTGCTTATGCTGTCGAACAATTTAAAATAAAACCGCGTATCGCTTTTGTTTCCTATTCGAATTTCGGATCGAATGATGGTGCTATTCCGCAAAAGCAAAGAGAAGCTGTTGCAATGCTTCATCGAGGCTACCCTGAGCTTGTAGTCGACGGGGAAATGCAGGTTAATGTGGCACTAAGCGAGGAGATCCTGGAAGAGACATTTCCATTTTCGAAACTTAGGGGAGCAAAAGCCAACACCCTTATTTTTCCTTACCTCACCGCTGGAAATATTGCTTACAAACTTCTTCAGTCGATGGGTAAGTTTGAGGTAATCGGTCCGGTTATCAACGGACTGAATAAATCAGTGCATGTGCTTCAGATAGGAGCAAGCGTAACCGAAATTGTGAATATCGTTACGATTGCAGTAATGGATGCTCAATCAGTCGAAGCCCGTAAACAGCAAAAAGAGTGCTATTAATTTGACTGTAAATTTGAACCGGATAAAAGAAAAGCTGCTTCTTAATTTCTTTTAGTCTGTCAGTGTGGTTCTGAAATTCGAAGGTTTTTCAATCATCGATTTCAGAACCCTGCACGGATCGCTGAACCTGTTGTTCACTATCATTGAAGCGATGATATAAGGCTTGTATCCTGCTTCTAGATAGGTTTGAATCCTGTATTTTTCAAACACTTCCTTTTGTACCTCACCCGATTTACACGATACACCGGTTATGTCCGCCGGCAGGCAATGCATATAAAGTGCTTTTCCATTCCTGGTCAGTTTCATGAGTTGTTCGGTGCATTCCCAATCCGTGAATTTTGCATTGTAGTTCAATCCTTCCTTTTCGAGCTGCTTTAATTCATCACTTGCATTTTCCCGGAGCAATTCAGTTCGTCTTAGCATAATTTGCATCGGCGCCCAGCTCTTTGAATAAACTATGTCGGCATCCCTGTATGCTTCCTCCATCGATTGGGTGATGATGAAAGAACCTCCGGCGCTTTTTGCCTGTCTGTCAGCAATCGCTTGAATCTCCGGTAAAAGCTCGAATCCTTCAGGATAAGCGAGGCTGACATTCATACCGAACCGGGTCAGCAGACCGATGATTCCCTGAGGCACCGAAAGCGGTTTCCCGTAGGAAGGCGAGTAAGCCCAGGTCATTGCGATTTTTTTCTCTTTAAGGTTTTCAAGCGAACCGAAATGATTTTTTATATGAAGCAAGTCTGACAAACTCTGAGTGGGATGATCAAGGTCGCATTGAAGGTTGATGATACCGGGTCGTTGTGGAAGCACCTTTTGATTAAAACCATCGTCAAGGGCACTGCCGACATCCTTCATATAATTATTCCCGATACCGAGGTACATGTCGTCGCGTATCCCGATAATCTCGGTGAGGAATGAAATCATGTTTGCAGTTTCCCTCAGAGTTTCGCCATGGCTTACCTGCGATTTGGATTCGTCGAAGTCCTGAAGGTATAAGCCCAGCAAATTGACCGCCGAAGCAAAAGAGAAGCGTGTTCGGGTTGACTGATCCCTGAAAATGGAAACCGCCAGCCCCGAATCAAAGCACCGCGTTGAAATATTTGTATCGCGGAAATACTTCAGGGCTTCTGCCACGAGCAATGTTTTCCGGATATCGTCATCGCTTTTTTCCCAGGAAAGGAGAAAGTCCCTTTGATAAAGATTCCCTTTGGTCGAGGAAATTTCACTAATTATTTTTTCAAAATCAGCGTCCATACATTATTGTGTTACTTATTTTCATTGAAAGCCAGGGCGTAGGCAGCATAGAAAGCCGAGGCAACCGACAGATCCCCGACAGGAATCCTTTCATTGGGTGCATGAGCCATTTCTTCTGAACCAGGACCAAATCCGATAGCCGGGATCTTATAAATACCATTGATAGTCACTCCATTAGTCGAAAATGTCCACTTGTCGATCCCTGGTTTTTGCTGATACAATCCCTCAAATGCCTTTACGGCGGTTGCGACTGCCGGATGGTTCATTTCGAGCTTCCAGGTTGGGTAATATTTCTTCATTCCGTAATTCAAACCTGTAAAAGCAGTTTCGGAATACTCAGGAACCTCGATGGTCGCATCCATTCCTTTAATGATGGCTTCAAGCTCTGATATTGCCGATGCCTCTGTTTCGTCCCAGGTTAGCCTGCGATCGACATGAAGTTGCGAAAAGTCAGCAACGGCACATAGTGATGGACTTCCTGATCTGAATTCCGAAATCGTAATGGAGCCCTTGCCAAGGAAATCATCAGCACCTAATCTTTCGTTGAGCTCCTCGATTTCGAGAGCAGCACGTGAAGCTGTGTAAATTGCATTTTTACCTCGCTCAGGTGCAGAACCATGAGATGACAAGCCTTTAAATTTAATCCGGATTTCGATCCGACCTCTCTGTCCGCGATATATTTTCAGATTGGTTGGTTCCGTAAGGATAACCGCATGAGGTATTATCCTGTCTTCTTCAATTATGTATTTCCAGCACAATCCATCGCAATCCTCTTCGATAACGCTGCCTACAAAATACACAGTCAAATCGTCCGGTATTCCAATCTCTTTTAAAATCCGGATTGCAGTTACCATTGAAGCAACGCCTCCTTTCTGGTCAACGCTTCCTCTGCCCCATACAAAACCATTTTCAACTTTTCCGGAGAATGGATCAGAATCCCAGTTGTCTAAATTGCCTGTATCGACCGTATCGATGTGACCATCGATGGCTAAAATTCTCCTGCCGATCCCGAGCTTTCCAATCACATTACCAAGTCCGTCGATAATTACCTCATCCGCACCGCTTGACTCCATTTGCATTTTGAGTTCCCTGGTCAGGTCTTTTTCCTGGCAGCTCAGCGATTTAATCTGAACCAACCGGGACAGGTTGTTTATAGTTGATTCATTGTATTTTTCTGATAGGTCCTTGATTTTTCGAAATAAATCATTCATTTCTTTTTACAGTCAGTTATACATTAAATAATATTAGCCTGATTACCTGATGAAGACTCTCCGTCAGGTATCCAGTACTTATTCGGTATATCGATAAATTCATATAGTGCTGATCGGGGAAGCGAAAATATAAAAATTGGAAATCTAATAAACTTTTCAATTTGAAAAATTCCTGGCAAATCAAATCGAGAAGATGGTTAACGATTGTTTATTTATGTGTTACGGGGGATTGAATAATACTATTCAGGACTTGCACATTTGAAGCAACACTTTTCGTTTTAAGAATACCATGATCACAAGAAATCGTGATTTGATTTTGGCAAAAAGATTTAGGAACGGAGGGATAAAAAAAAAATTTTTTTCTCAAAGAATACCGTTGATATTATTTTAATATATTTAGCAAAAAAATAGGCACCAAAGCTCTTTGAGATAAACTGTTGGTTTTGAATGGATTCAAAAGATACTTATAGAACTTTGAAGCAAATTTCGAAGGGAGTTTACAGGGAGAAGGGAAGTAAGTTTATCGCGATTGCCTTGCCGGTTTATAGTGAATTTGAAGTTAATGAACAACTTAAATCCATCAGAAGGGAATATCATGACGCGAGCCATTGGTGTTACGCATTCAGGTTTGGAAATAATAAGTTGATTTTCAGGTTTAATGATGACGGTGAACCTTCGGGTACAGCAGGAAAACCGATTTTCGGTCAGATACTGTCAAATGATTTAAACAATGTACTGATCATTGTTGTAAGGTATTTTGGCGGAACCAGGCTTGGAGTTAGCGGCTTGATCAATGCATACAGGACAGCGGCAAAAGAGGCGCTCTCCACGGCTGAAATAATAGAAAAAACAATTGATGACATCTGCAGGATTGATTTCGATTACCAGTACATGAACGATGTCCAGAAGATTTTAAAAGAGATTAAAGTAACACAGCAATCCCAAAATTACGACAAGAGGTGTTCAATAGTATTTCGCATTCGGAAAAACAAAACGGATGAAATTATTTCGAGGCTGAAAAAAATCAATAATGCTACTGTGGAATTATTAGAAACATTATAATCAGGGATTTCCGTAAGCTGCGATAATTTTAATACAGAATAAATTTTTAAAAGTCAAGGGGAAAAGCACTTTTTTTTGAATTTTTTTTAATTCATTTTTGCCCGCAATTTCCATTTATGTGGCGGAATTCCTAAGAAAATAAAAGCATTGATTCTAATATCACTATGCAAAAAAATATTAAATTGCTTAAATACAATTGTTAACGGATGAAAAAAAATTGTAAAGCAGTTTGGGAGAGTTGCCTGAGTGTGATAAAGGATAATATCAGTAACCAGAGCTTTAAAACCTGGTTTGAGCCAATCAGAGCTGTTAAACTGAATGACAATGTACTAACCATACAGGTGCCAAGTCAGTTTTTTTATGAGTGGCTGGAAGAACACTACATTACCCTCCTTAAAAAAACCATAAAGAAGGAACTGGGTACTGACGGCAGGCTTGAATACAGTGTGATCATGGAGAATTCATTTAACAACAACCCGCCTTATACAGTGAATTTTCCCGCTTCTAATAAGAAAGCTACTTCGAATCCTCTGGTCAATATGCCGATCGACCTGAATAGAGGCTCTTCCAAGGATATTCCTAATCCATTTATTATTCCCGGACTGAAAAAAATCAAGATTAATTCTCAGCTAAATGAGAATTATTCGTTCGAAAATTTTGTCGAAGGTGATTGCAACCGGCTTGCCCGGTCAGCGGGATTTGCCGTTGCCAGTAATCCTGGAAAAACGGCGTTCAATCCACTTCTGATTTACAGCAACGTCGGGCTTGGTAAAACTCATCTCGCACATGCCATCGGGCTGGAGGTAAAAACAAATTTCCCTGAGAAGACGGTGCTCTATGTTACCTCTGAACAGTTTACGAATCAGTATATCGATGCGGTTAAGAATGGCAGCCAGAATGATTTTGTTCATTTTTACCAAATGATCGATGTACTGATGATAGATGATATCCAGTTCCTGATTAAGAAAGAAAAAACCCAGGAAGTTTATTTTCATATTTTCAACCACCTTCACCAAAATAACCGGCAGCTGATCATAACGTCAGACAAACCTCCCGTTGAAATGGACGGAATGAATACGCGGCTTTTGTCGAGGTTTAAATGGGGGCTTTCTGCCGACCTCCAGGTACCCGATCTCGAAACCCGTATTGCAATCATACAAAAGAAATTATATAAGGATGGTGTTGAAATGCCGACTGATGTAATCGAATACCTCGCTTACAGCATTACGACAAATATCCGTGAACTTGAAGGCGCACTGATCTCCATTCTTGCGCAGTCCTCGTTGAATAAAAAAGCCATTACCCTTGAGCTTGCCAAGAAAATGATTGACAAGTTCATTAAAAACACATCAAGAGAAATATCAATCGATTTTATCCAGAAAATTGTTTGCGATTATTTTGGATTACCATTGGAATCCATCGGATCAAAAACAAGGAAAAGAGAAATTGTCCAGGCGAGGCAACTAGCAATGTATTTTTCAAAAAAACTGACCAAAGCTTCGCTGGCGACCATCGGCTTGCACTGCGGAAATAAAGACCACGCAACGGTTCTGCATGCCTGCCGGACAGTTAACAATCTGATGGATACCGACAAGCAATTCAGGAATTATGTAGAAGAACTTGACAAAAAGATTTCACTCTGAAAAAGAGAAAATCTTTCATACAATGCTTGCCTGAATTCGGAATTATAAATATTTAAAACCTATTGATTATGCCCGTAAGGAACATCCTTTTTTTGTGTTATTACAACATGTGCCTCTCTCCATTGGCAGAAGGCTTGATGAATAAGATTTTAAAGGAAAAGAATCTACAGGCAAATATCGATTCAGCTGGTTTCGAAGCTTATCACATCAATGAATCGCCCGATAAAAGGGCAGTGAAAAAGGGACTTGAAATGGGTTTCGACATTTCGGGAAAGAAAGTGAGATTATTCAGCAGGGCAGACCTCAAAAATTTCGACCGGATTTATGTAATGGATACTCACGCTTACAGGATGGCAATGGATTTTACCAAAACCGACAGCGAGAAAGATAAAATTGATTTCCTGATGAATGTCATACATCCCGGGAAGAATGAATCTATGCCTGATCCGTTCTACAGCAAGCTGGATGCGGGAGATGTTGCTTTTAAGATACTCAATGAAGCCTGCAGAAAAATTGCAGAAACTATCGAATGACTACTGAGTATTGAATTTCAAACGATCAACGAACCAATGAGTTTTCCCGATCCCGTTCAAATCAAAGAAGCGGCTGTAAGAATCAAAGGTCTCGTTCACCGGACACCCGTTTTATCGAGCCAAAATCTGAATAAAATAGCCGGAGCGGAAATTTACTTTAAGTGTGAAAACCTGCAAAAAGCCGGAGCATTTAAGTCAAGGGGCGCAATCAATGCTGTTTTTTCATTAAGTCACGAAGAAATTCAGCGAGGTGTCTGCGCGCATTCTTCGGGCAATCATGCAGCGGCCCTTTCCCGTGCTGCCGGACTTCGGGGTGCCAGGGCATATATTGTTATGCCCGAAAATTCATCGACGGTTAAAATCGAGGCAGTAAAGCATTATAACGGAATCATTACTTTTTGCAAACCTACATTGGCCGACAGGGAAGCAACCCTTGCTCAAATTAAAAATGAAACCGGAGCCATTGAAGTTCATCCTTACAACGATTACAGGATCATTGCCGGACAGGCAACGGCAGCCCTGGAATTGATCGAAGAAGAACATCCTTTTGAAATAATCATGGCTCCAGTCGGTGGCGGAGGATTGCTGAGCGGGACAGCCCTCAGCACAAGATATTTCTCACCGGGTACTAAAGTGATTGCTGCCGAGCCCACCGGTGCTGATGATGCCTTCCGATCGTTTTATGGAAACCAGTTATTTCCTTCTGTCAACCCGAGGACCATTGCTGACGGATTGCTGACTTCACTCGGAAGCCTTACATATCCGATAATTCTGGAACATGTCCAGCAGATTGTTACGGTGAGTGAGGAGTCAATAATCAGGGCAATGCGCTTAGTGTGGGAAAGAATGAAAATAATTATTGAACCA
>Ga0233425_10009936_pt1 | contig 11824 bp, 4 predicted proteins | sample Watercolumn_Towu_2_FD_181712 | JGI IMG/M metagenome (GOLD analysis project Ga0233425, IMG submission 181712) | Freshwater microbial communities from Lake Towuti, South Sulawesi, Indonesia - Watercolumn_Towuti2014_140_MG | ecosystem: Environmental > Aquatic > Freshwater > Lake | place: Indonesia...
TCCGTTCCCGAACAAGCCGGTGATCCTGGAGCGCGCTGCGGCCGGCTCCGACGACGAACTTGTGTCGGAACTCCAAACGCCCAGCGGAGCCCAGTATCCCGACCCGTTCGATCCGCTGCAGAGCGATTCGCGATGGCGCAATTCGGACCGGGGTGACGAACCGTTCGCCCTCGTGCCGCTGATCTTCTCGGCCGGGCGTGACGGGGGCTATGGGTTGTGGGATGACCAATCCCCCACGTTTTCTCATGCGAAGTTCGGCAACGATCCGTATCTGGTTATTGCTGAGGTTTCCACGAGCAATCCGGTGCAGATCGGGATGCCGTTCGAAGAGACCAGCCGGGATAACATCACGAATCATCTGCTGGGGACTCAATGATGGCCGACCGGCGAATACGACCAATGACGCGAACAATCGTTGGGTCTGATGTCATTGCCAGCGGGTATGGACTTAGTGGACTCTTGGCTCGCAAACGACGGATTCCTTGTCCACTTATGATCACCCACGAAGTGAACGTCCAGCTTTCGAGTCGATTGGGGACGAATACGTGCCCCCTCGCCCCGGTACTCCGGGGAGAGGGAAAGGGTGAGGGGCGAATCGCGAATAGTTCCTCCACCCTCACCCTATCCCTCTCCCGCCAGCGGGAGAGGGGACTTGATGCTCGACGCCAGCGGGAGAGGGGACTACGGCGAGAGGCAGATTCAGTTGTACCCTCGCCCCCGCCCGCGCAGCGGAATGGCGGGGGAGAGGGCAGGGTGAGGGGTGGTAAGTACTTATTTGCCGCTCGCTCTTGCGCCCGCCGAGGCCTGACACTGGTGGAACTGCTGGTGGTCGTGGCCATCGCGGTCCTGCTGTTGGGTGTCGCGGTTCCTATGATGAAGATGCCGCTGCAGGAGAACCGCATCCGCGAAGCATCGCGGCAGATCAACGTCTTCGCAGCTCAAGCCCAGGCCCGCGCGCGGGAGATTCGCCGCCCCGTGGCGATCTGGATTGAACGCGCTGCGGCGGCAACGAACGTGGCGAACAACCTGTACCTGGCCGAAACACCGCCGCCGTACGCCGGAGACCTGTTCGGCGCCAAGGCGGTCGTCTACTACGACTGGCAGACGGACCTGCGTTGGGAAATCGACTTCTTTGACGGGTTGAGCGGCAGTATTACGGCCGCCACGGCCACTGCACTGATCAAAGCGGGCGAGCAGTTCCGCATCCGCTTCGGCTATCGCGGACCTATCTATAGTGCTATGCGGGATGCGACGAGTGGCCAGTTCTTCCTGCAGTTAAGCAACCCGACAACCTGGGAGCCGCCGCGAGGGTTCTGGGGACCGCGTGACGGCCATTGGGGTGACTCAGGTGATGATAATGCCAATGGAACAATAAACGATGTTGCAGAAGCGGGCTGGGACTACGCGCAGTTTCCCAACCGCTACAATCCAACGGACACGGACTATGGCCTGCGTCGTGACGAGCGCATCGGTCTGCCCTACCAGATCTATCTCAATCCCCGGCGATCCTCCGACGCGCCGCTTCAATTGCCAACGGGCATCGTGGTGGATCTGTCGTATTCGGGACTCGGCATCGACTTTCCCCCCAAGCTGGCCAGCACCGCAACTCAGCGCATTCGCGGTTTGGAGTTTGGCGGACTTTGGACGAGCGATGCCAATGGCGGCTATTTCACGGCCGCCGCGAATCCCGTACTGATCACGATTGGTCCGGATGGAAGCGTGCAATGGGTGGAGTACGAAGGCATTCGTGCGGAACCCACTAGTTCTGTGCACTTGCTGATTGGCCGAGTGGATCGCGCGGTGAACCAGGACAACACGCCGGTGACTCCCAACCCGATTCCCTGGTCTCTGGCCGATCCCAACAAGCCGTTTGCGTATGACCAGAACCTGGCCGATCCGTCGGCAATATGGGTATCGATCGGCTGCCGCAGTGGCTCCGTTACGTCGTCCGAGAACGGTTGGGCCCTGGGCGGCAATCCCGTCAATTTTCTGGATTCAGTGACTCTATCACGTGAGTTTGCTCAATCCGCGCGACCGATGGTAGGACGCTAAGGCTATGTTGAGACACATGCACGTACGATCAAACCCGTCGAAACGTCGTCCTCCGGATGGCGTGAGCCTGATCGAGGTCACGTTTGCCATCGGTGTCGTGGCGGTCGGTCTGCTGGGCGTCATGGCCCTGGTGCCGCTGGGATTGCACGAAGTCGGGCGCGGCAATGCGGTGGATCGTTCGTCGCGTCTGGCGATGAACGCCATGGAGGAGTTGCGTGCTCGAGGGTTTGCGAATCCCGGCTCCTGGGTGGATCCCCTGGCCTGGATCACCCCCACCCCCAACCCCACCTGGAATCACCTGGGGGCAATCGGAGCGGTGGATGCCGGGGGCAACGGTATCTTCTTCCGCAATAACCCCAAGCGGTCCTTTGCGATTGATCCCCAGTTTGTGGCGACGAACGCAGCTACAGTGGCCACCAACTATGGGCAGGGGCTGTTTCCCTATCCGAATCCTACCCTGCCTCCGCTGCTCGCTGCGCCTCTGATTGCCTCGCAGCCGCGCATGGTGCGGCTCACGGCATTCCCGCCCGGGGCCAACGCGGCCGCGCATAAGATTTGGGCCGACGAGGTCTGCCTGTTGAACGATGAGCTGGTGTTCGATATCCCCGGAGAAAAGACGCTGCCACCCGTGCAGAAGTTCGCGCCGCTGACCAGCCCGCCGGCGATGGCGCCGACGGAGGCCAAACGCGAGAGCGAAGGAACGTTCTCGTGGATGGCGACGTTATCTCCCAAGTTGAATACGGACCCCATCGCAGGCCGCGACAGCTATATCCTGTCCATTGTCGTGTTTCAGCGTCGTGATCCAACCTATGCCATGTTCGACGATCAGGACGCCGATGGCACGGAGGATCCAGGCGAGGGGCCAACGCGTAACGAAGTTGTCGTGGAAGTCTCGAGCTTTCCCGGCTACGGCTATCGCGGGGGGGAAGTGGTGTTGCACGCCACGAGCCCGGAATCGCTTGCCGTGCGGCGCGGGAGTTGGCTGATGCTGATGGGTTGGTGGGACCCCAACATGAACAGCGTGCCGGGCACGCCGGCAACGTTCGCAGATGATATCCCGCTGTTTCGGTGGTACCGCGTTGTGGATGTTGACGCCGAGCCTCAGGAAGACACCAGCTCGCCGGGGAACTACTACCTCGACGTGACGCTGCACGGAGCCGATTGGCCATACGATCAAACGAGCAACGCGTGTCAGATGGTACTGGATCCCTCAACGAATACTCGCCGAACTTATGCCGCCATTATCCGCAACGTCATGACCGTACATGAAAAGACGATGCGGTTGGAGTCGCCATCGTTGCACACGTTTTGGTAACGAAATCGCACAGTCCGAAAGTCCCGGAGGGACGGCCGTTGTTAGCCAGGGGCGTGAGCCCCTGGAAGACAGGTTCAGGAAAACATGAGCCCCGCAGGGGCGACACAATGAACTCGTGGGCATCTCGATCGCCCCTTCGGGGCTTGGAGAGATCAAGAGGGAATACCAACCTGGGGCTCACGCCCCAGGCTAAGCACGATCGCCACTCCGTGGCGAGGAATGATCGGAAACCTAGGGCGTCAAGTTCGAGGCTGTGGACTATCGACTTGCGACTGCCTTCGTGCCGGAGGGACGGCCGTTGTTAGCCAGGGGCGTAAGCCCCTGGAAGACAGGTTCAGGAAAACATGAGCCCCGCAGGGGCGACACAATGAACTCGTGGGCATCTCGATCGCCCCTTCGGGGCTTGGAGAATCGTATGAGTTCGCGAGTCGGTGAATCGCTATTACGCATAAGCAATAGAACAGTACTTGTCCCCGGTACACCGGGGAGAGGGGCAGGGTGAGGGGCGAACCACGAACAGTGCATCCACCCTTACCCTAGCCCTCTCCCGCCAGCGGGAGAGGGGACAAGTGCAGAAGTTGTGAGGGACCTACTTCCTCAAGCACAATCGCCACTCCGTGGCGAGGATCGACCGGAAACGCAAGGCGTGAGGCAATAGACTCCAGACTGTCCCGGGGCCGGAACAGAGAGGGGCGATAACAGAGAGGCAACAATACCGCGGCTGTCCGATGCGCGGGGAGGTGTCAGATGAAAGGGAATCGGCGAACGACGAAACGGCGAGCGCCACGGCGCGGCTTCGTGCTGCTGGTGATTCTCGCCATGTTGGCGATGCTCATGGTGTTCATGGTGACGTTCATCATCGTCGCCACGCAGTATCGCAACGCTTCTATTTCGTCGGCGCAGACGAACCTGGCCAAGGAGGATCCACGCCGCATCCTGGACCACGTGGCATACGATCTATTTCGTGATACGAACGACGAACGGTCCGCGTTGCGCGGGCATAGCTTGTTGCGCGACATGTATGGTGACGACGGATTCACGGCGACGATTCAAGGCGTGACGGGTTCCCTGGTCGCCACCGGCGGGCAATTTGTCGAGTTCCAGATTGTGAATATCGCCGGTTTATCGCCGACGTCGGGATACTACAACGGTTGCCTGCTGACTCCCATTTCCGGGGCTGCCAAGGGTTGCGCGATGCGCGTTGTGGGCTACTCCTATAGTGCGGGGCCACCGGTCAGCGTTTCCTTCCGCACCTATCTTCCGACCGGCGATGGTGCGTCAGTTCCTGGACTGGCCGTTGGCGACCGTGTCTGGGTCAACGGCCGGCCCTTCTCGGGGCAAGGATTCGGCTTTAACCCGACGACGGGCAAGAGCGACATGATGGACTATGGTGCAGACGGACAACCGGGCATTGCGACGGTGGATGACGATGGTCAGAACGGCGTCGATGATGCCGGCGAGTGGCTCTGGCCCGGCAGCGATGACGGTTGGGCCTGCTTGATGCCGAATCGGGTAGGAGAAGCACTTCCCGTTGGCTATGCGCAGGGTGGCGGCGACGAGAGCTATGATGCAGCCGATTACCAGAACATGGCGCTGGCGGCCGTTGCGTATGATCGCACCGCAAACGTGTCTTCGCCGTCGTTTATCGAACCCTCCTTCCATCGTGCCGCGCTCGTCGACTTCTGGTTCCGCCATGTGAGCAAGACGTGGCTGGCGGACGCGGTCGCTCCGGAGTTCCATGTCCGTGTATTCCTGCAGCCTTTCGGACCCGACAACCGTCCCAATACGGGTGACGAGGTTCCCTTCACGGATCCGAAATACGAGTACTTGCGCCGGCAGATCGCGCTGCTCAAGGAACGGATCATGATCCGGCCCTCCGCGGACCGCAACCCCGATTTCAGCGGCGGCAACGAGGCGTATTACGCCGCGGCGCTCACGCAACTGGGACTGGCGTACCAGGCGCAATACCTGGCCGGAACGAATCCCAACCCGGCGCTGTTCATGCCGTACTGCATCGGCCCCTGGGATGTGGACAACGACAACGACGGCACGCGAGACAGTGTCTGGATCGATCCGGGAATGCCCGTCGTCACCGATCGGGACGGGCGGCTGGCCAAACCACTGGTCGCCATCCTGTGCATGGATCTGGACAATCGGCTGAACGTGAACGCGCACGGAACGTTGGCGCACTTCAGTGCGTTTAGGACGGCCATGGGCTGGAACTTTCTGGGCCCCAACCAGCTCGCTCTGCAGAACCCGGCAACGTGGAATACCGTGCTGGCCAACATGCCGCAGGGGCTCGGTTACGGTCCGCCGGAAATCGACCTGCGGGCCATCTTGGGCACCCAGGCCGCACGTATCTTGGCAGGAGACCCGGGACCGCCGGTCATTGCCGGCCGCTATGGTTCCGACCAGCGTCCGGGTGTGGGTCTACCCAACTCCCTCGACAAAGTGGCCCAGATCAAGTTCTTTGACTATCCCACCAACTACTTCAACGCATCGTATCAGGCTGCGTTTCAAAGTCCCCCGGACTTGCTGGTCGAGCAGCAGGTGGGGTTGGACTATCGCGGACAGCCGAACTACGTGACCGCCGATCCCGCGCGCACCAGCCTGATTGCAGACAGCCCGTACGAAATCGATCTCTCGCGCACCGGCAACGATACCGTGGGCAAGGACATGCCGTTCGCCACGGCCGAATTGGAGCGCCTGTTGCGCGATCACGACCGTGATGCGCAGTTACTGCCCAGCCGCATCCTCGACTTGGCCGGAACGGCAATTCTGGGACAGCCTGAACGCGAATTGAACCGTCAGGCCTTGACCACGGACAGCTATGATGTGCCCGTGCCCAACGTCGTACGGCCGCGCGATTGGGTGGGAGTTCCCCCGCGGACTGCCGCGGACTTGATTCGGGCGCGAGTGGAACCAGCCATGACGGCACTCGGTTGGAATCTGACGATCCCAGCGGTCAGGTCGACCTTTGAATCCCGTATGTCCAACGAATTGGCTGGAGCGGTGAACAGCCTTGGAATCGCTCCGAATACCGTCCGCGTAAGCCTCTCCAAGGGGCTGCTGGCAACGGATCTGCTGATGGGTGTGCGGATGGACGTCAACCGGCCGTTCGGCAATGGCCTGGATGACAACGCCAACCTCATCGTGGACGAGCATTGGCAGAACCCGGGAGGGCGGGTCACGACTCAGGCCGTGGGACCGACAACTGTGCTGGATCCTCTCCCCTGGGCATTCAATGAATCGGGTGACTGGGGGAATAACTCCACGAATCCTGGATTCCGCTACGAGAGTATCTGGCTTAACACGATTCCGACGAACCTGGACAACGACGGCCAGGTGACGAGCGATCCCAACGATGTGGACCGGGATCGCGACGAGTTCCTGGCGCGACAGATCTACGCCCGGCACCTCTATATATTGATGATGGCGCTGAAACCGACGAGTTTCCACTTCAACTACGACGGCAACAACGGGACACCACAACAGGAAAACGAAGAAGACGCTCGGATCCTAGCTCAATGGGCGATCAACGTGGTGGATTTCCGCGATGCGGATTCGATCATGACGCCCTTTGAGTATGATGTGACTCCTTTCCAACCGCACCCTGGCATAGATGGTGCCTGGGGACGTGCTAGTTTTGACGACGATGGCCTCAACGGCGCGGATGATATTGGGGAAGCGCTCTATCCAGGGACGGATGACTGTTTGTGGTGCGTGGACGGTATTATCGGTACGGCGGCTGCACCGAGTGACGACGATACGAACCCACTCTATCAGAACCGGCGGCGGCTGGTGTGGGGAAGCGAGCGGCCAGAGTTGCTGCTGACCGAAGCGTTCGCGTTTCACGATCGTCGTACCGAGGATCTAGCGACTCCCGGCGGACGGACGACCGATGCCCCGCCGAACAATGACCCGCATTTTGACCAGCGTCTACGGCCGCGAGGTGGTTTCTTTGTGGAACTCTACAATCCGTGGGCGTCGAGTGTCGAGCGCCGTCCTGCGGAGTTTGACGCGATCTACAACAATGGTGCGCCTGCCTGGCAATGGCCGAACAACGACGCCAACAACGCGAACAAGATCGGCGTGGTGTTGAACAAGAAGAGCGGTTTGAATGCGGCCATGGATACGCCGATTTGGCGATTGATTGTGACGCCATATTCGGCTACTGATGACCCCGACGACAGCTATCCCAATGGTGTGCCGGCCAACACCGTTCGTGCGGTGTATTTTACTGCCGGCGGTCCGCCGATACCGGCGCCGGGGCGAACGTACACTGCCGGATATGCCGCGGCAAATACCCCGAGTCTGGCGTTGGCGCTCAAGCCGGGCCGCTATGCCGTGGTGGGCACACTCCGTGACGTACTGGCCGGATTAATTGATCCAGCCGACGGAAGCACAACATACACTGCGGGAGTGTGCAACCTGGGGCGTCGCGCGGATGCCGTCGAAGGTACCGACTTGATGAAAGCCAGCACGCGCCGCATTGTATTGCGCGACGGATGGGATACGTCAAACAACCGGTACGATCCGGACCTGGGTCGCGTGTATGTCGAACAGAACGGAGACGTGCTGTTGCCCAAGCCGTGGTATCCCACCAATCCCCCGGCCAATTATGTGGCCGACATTCAACCGCCCATCGGTTTGCCGGTGACGAATCTCGAGATCACGGAGGACGCGTACACTGCCACGAATTGGGTGCCGCCCGCCGGGCCGGAAGAGGAGGGACAGTACACTCCGCCCATCGATGAGCCGTTTGACGAGAACGATCCCCTGCTCAGTATCGATGGCGTGAAACCCAATTTCCGCACGGTTCATTTGCAGCGCCTGGCCAACCCGCTGCTGCCGTATGACCCGGCGACAAACCCGTATTTGACGGTGGATTCACTGCCCGTGGACCTGGAAGTGTTCAATGGCGTGACGAGCGACCCTGATCCCAAGAACCCGGGTGGGGCGGTGGCACCGATCGAGTCGCGTGAAAGGGGCACGGGTGCGACGCGCACGTTGTGGGTCCAGGACAGCAACAACACCAGCGACAACGTCGATGACGCCGACTTTTCGGTGGATACCGCTACCGTCATCCACTATTACAAGCCCGTGCTTCTCCACACGTTGGGGTTCCTCAACGAACCGTTTGACCCGTTGGCGGACCACGACAGTGATGGTAACACTCCCATGCGAAGGACGCGTTTTGTCTGGGACTACACGCTGGCCGATCCCACGCTCAATATGTTGCGCGTGCCGTTCCGGCATGGGGTGCCGCCGGACCCAACCACGGCGTTGCAGGAGTTCGTCGGGGCGCCGAACACGCGCTACGGTAACCCGTTCCCCTGGCTGACCTGGTTGAATCGTCCCTACGTGAGCGCGCCCGAAATGGTGCTCGTGCCGCGCGCTCGTTCATCCAAACTGTTAGCGTCGTATAACCTGACGCCCAGCGCCACGACATCGGCTTATGACCCTGGCTATAACCCCGACGATCCAGCGGAGAAGACGATTTTCTCGCACTTGATGCCGATCTTTGGCACCAGCATCATCAATCCAGCCGCACCGGCGGATTACGGGGCGGACCTCTACAAGATCTTCGATTTGCTCCACGTTCCATCACGCTTCGTTGGCGCCGAAACGTGGCTGGAAGGCTCTTTGTTCAAGCAAGTGGGATTGGCGCCGGGGCCCGGCACGGAGTTCTTCCATCCGCCCTTCAACCGGCTGTCGAATTACCGCGACCCCGGCAAGATCAACATCAATACGATTTACGATGACCGGGTCTGGAAGGCGATTCAGGGGAACCTGGACCTGACGACGGAAGCCGCGAGTTTCTTTGACTTGATCGATACTCGGCGAGGTTTCGGAACTGCCGGGTCTCCGATGATCAGTTTCAATGGCGCGCCGACGTTCTTTGCGAACCCGCTGCGAAGTGCCGACGCGGGTGGGATGGTTCCGTTCACGCAGGAATCGCTGACGCAACTGACGAATGTCATTCTGCTGGAGCAGGCCAACACGGGGCGACCACAGCCACTTCTGGATTCGGCATACATCAACGGCATGTTCATGGAACGTGCCAACAACGAATGTACACTCCTGCGCAGCAGTCAGATCGCGCCGAACGGGGGCGTGCCTCCCTTCCCGGCCGTGGGTACACCACCACGTTTCCTGGCCAAAGCGGCCGGGCAGTTCTTGATGCCACACGAGGACATTTCACGTAACCCGTATTTCTCGGTGGGGCCGTTACACCGGTTGGCGAATCTGGTAACCACGCGATCCAACGTCTATGCGGTCTGGATCACGGTCGGCTACTTTGAGGTCAACCCGCTGAATATGCAGTTGGAGGATGAGATTGGTTGGGATACCGGCTCTATTCGGCGACACCGGGCGTTTTACATTTTCGATCGTTCGATTCCCGTGGCCTTCGAACCGGGAAAGAACCACAACATAGACCGGGCGATATTGTTGAGGCGGTTAGTGGAATAAGAAGGCGAGCGAGTTAGCTGCTTTACGCCGCAGGCGTTAGATTCCAGAGCCCAGGGTCAGCGGAGCCGCATAGCGGCGACGCGCCACCCTGGGAAAGAGAGCGTAACGGGTCGGCGCCGCGCTGGGTAAATGATTCCGTGGGTCCGCGCCACCGTGGGTGAACCGGGTGATGACAGTCAAGAGCAATCGCGTACGACGAGGTTTACCGATGCGAATACAACCGCGTGGCATGACGCTGGTGGAGTTACTGGTGGCGACAGTACTCACACTGCTATTGGTCGCAGCGATCGCGGAGGGTTTCAGCGCCGTCACTAGCACCATATCGGCGAATCGGGCCACGATCGAACTGTCGAACCGCATGCGCGAAACGACCGCGCGCGTGCAAGAGGATCTGTCCGCGCAGACGGTACCCATGCTGCCCTGGACGCTGCGGTCCGCCGGCATGGGGTATTTTGAGTATGTCGAGGGTCCGGCCAGCGACCTGGACGCGGATAACAGCGACGTGGCGGACGTGGCACAAACGGGAGCGGATACATCGATTGGCGACGTGGATGACGTCATCATGTTCACGGCGCGCAGCGAGGAGGAATTATTCAGCGGGCAGGTGTTGGGGACGGTCGTGGCCAAGCCGGGCGGAGGTTATCGCCTCGACTACGACCCAACCAACCCCGTACTGACGACGATTTACTCGGAGTTCGCCGAGATCGTCTGGTGGACCACATACGATTATCAGGACACCAATGCCGACGGCGTGTGGAATTCGGGTGAGCCCATTCAGGTTCGGCTGTTCCGGCGAGTACTGCTGATTCGGCCAGACATTGAAATTCCCAATATCGTTCCGCCGTCGCCCCCCAACTACTTCCTGCAGCCCTCCAATCCCGAAATGCCGGACGTGTTCTTCTTCTCGGCAAACGATCTGTCGGTGCGCACCGTGGGCGGCGTGCGTTACGCGAATTCCCTGCAGGACTTGACTCGCCGCGAAACGCGTTTCGCGCACAACAACGCGGCTTTTCCTAACCCGCTGTTGCGGGCAGCGCTCCTGCCGAAGCGATCGGTCTGGCAGCGCGGGCCCGATGGCGCTTGGGGTTCCACGAATGATGACGACGGCGATGGAACGCCGAACGATCTAGATGAGGCGGGTTGGTCGGGTTCGGACGATATCCTCGTCTACGGAGCACTCGGCACCGATGTGATGCTCAACGACGTCCTGGCCTTTGATGTGAAGGTTTTTGACCCATTTGCGCCCGTGATCTGCGAGTGGGACGTGCCGAATAATCGGCCGGACGGAGATGCGTTGACGCCGGGAGAACCCGGTTTTGCCACGATCTTTCCCGCCTTTGGCACAACCACGCAGCGCATCGGCTACGGAGCGTTTGTGGATTTGGGCTATCTGACAACGCCCTATGCGCAGAAGAAGGATTCGACAAACAACAGCCTCTGGGATCGTATGACCTTTCTGATGAACAATAACACCATATCCCGTTCGTTCTTCTACGGGTTTCCCGCAACCAAGTCACAACTGTCGGCGGCTGCCGCCGGCAAGACGTATTGCACGTGGTCGTTGCACTACGAGAGCGATGGGGTCAACCAGAACGGAGGTACTCTCGTTGACGAAGGCACCGATGGCCTCGATAACGACTCAGCCAACGGTGTGGATGATCCCGACGAGCGCGAGACGTCCCCCCCCTACCCGGAGCCCTTGCGCGGACTGCAGGTGCGGGTGCGCGTGATCGATCCTGACAGCCGCCAGGTGCGGCAGATGACCGTCGTGTCGAACTTCACGCCGGAGTGACGTGCCCGGATCGTGCAACCCTTACAGGGTTGCCCGCGGAGGGAATGGGTGGACGGCGGACCCAGGGTTGCTGCGCAACCCTGGGCTATGTGTCGCAACGCCGTTGGCGTTGAGGGAGCGTGTCGCGAGTCCATGTACGTGCGAGCAACGAGTGACCTTTGCGTGTGCCCAATCGACACGATGGCGGAGGT
>Ga0233425_10009937_pt1 | contig 11823 bp, 13 predicted proteins | sample Watercolumn_Towu_2_FD_181712 | JGI IMG/M metagenome (GOLD analysis project Ga0233425, IMG submission 181712) | Freshwater microbial communities from Lake Towuti, South Sulawesi, Indonesia - Watercolumn_Towuti2014_140_MG | ecosystem: Environmental > Aquatic > Freshwater > Lake | place...
GAAGTCCAGGTTGCCCTGCTGACTGCCCGTATCAACGACCTGACCAGCCACTTCAAGACTCACGCCAAGGACCACCATTCCCGCCGTGGCTTGCTCAAGATGGTCAGCCGCCGCCGCCGCCTGCTGGATTACCTCAAGGACAAGAATGCGGACAGCTACACCCAGCTGATCCAGCGCCTCGGCCTGCGCAAGTAAGCCAAACATCATGCAGCCGGCGCCCCCTCGGGCGCCGTTCCGCTTTATCGGTACAACCTTTTGGAAGGCAACAGCGTGAATCCGGTCAAGAAGACATTTCAGTACGGTCGCCATGAAGTCACCCTGGAAACCGGCGAGATTGCCCGCCAGGCCACCGGCGCGGTGGTCGTCAGCATGGACGACACCGTGGTGCTGGTCACCGTGGTGGCGAAGAACGAAGTCAAGCCTGGCCAGGATTTCTTCCCGCTGACCGTCGACTATATGGAGAAGACCTACGCCGCGGGCCGCATCCCCGGTGGCTTCTTCAAGCGCGAGGGCAAGCCCACCGAGAAGGAAACCCTGACCTCCCGCCTCATCGACCGGCCCATCCGTCCCCTGTTCCCGGACGGCTTCTTCAATGAAGTGCAGATCATCGCCACGGTGGTGTCCGCGAATCCGGAAGTGGATTCCGACATCCCCGCCATGATCGGCGCTTCTGCCGCCCTGGCCCTGTCCGGTCTGCCCTTCAACGGTCCCCTGGGGGCCGCCCGGGTTGGCTACGTGGACGGCCAATACGTACTCAATCCCACCCAGGCTGAGTTGAAGGAATCCAAGCTGGATCTGGTGGTGGCTGGTACCGAAACCGCCGTGCTGATGGTGGAATCCGAGGCCAAGGAACTGCCCGAGGAGGTGATGCTGGGCGCCGTGGTGTTCGGCCACGAGCAGATGCAGGCCGCCATCGATGCCATCAACGACCTGGCCGATGAGGCCGGCAAGGATGCCTGGGACTGGACCGCGCCCGAGACCCCAACCGCCCTTATCGAACAGATGAAAGCGATATGCGGCGACGGTCTCAACCAGGCCTACTCCATCAAACAGAAACAGGCCCGCGTCGCCGCCGTGGACGAGATCCGCAACCGGGTCTTTGCCGACATGATCAGCGAGGACATGGACACCACCGCCGCCAACGTGGTGAAGGACCTGTTCCACAGCCTGGAGGCCAAGGTGGTACGCGGCCGCATCCTGGCCGGCGAGCCCCGCATCGACGGGCGCGACACCCGCACCGTGCGGCCCATCACCATCCGTACCGGCGTGCTGCCCCGCACTCACGGCTCCGCCCTGTTCACCCGCGGCGAGACCCAGGCCTTGGTGGTCGCCACCCTGGGCACCAGCCGCGACGAGCAGACCATCGAGGCCCTGACTGGCGGCTACAGCGACTACTTCATGCTCCACTACAACATGCCCCCCTTCGCCACCGGCGAGACCGGCCGCGTGGGCAGCCCGAAGCGTCGCGAAATCGGCCACGGCCGCCTCGCCAAGCGGGCCCTGCTGGCCTGTCTGCCGGGCAAGGAGGAATTCGGCTACGCGATTCGCGTGGTATCCGAGATCACCGAATCCAACGGCTCCTCTTCGATGGCCTCCGTCTGCGGCGGCAGCCTGGCCCTGATGGATGCAGGCGTGCCCATGACCCGGCACGTGGCCGGCATCGCCATGGGCCTGATCAAGGACGGCAACCGCTTCGCCGTGCTCACTGACATCCTGGGCGACGAGGACCACCTGGGCGACATGGACTTCAAGGTGGCCGGCACCCGCGAGGGCGTCAGCGCCCTGCAGATGGACATCAAAATTACCGGCATCACCAAGGAGATCATGCAGGTCGCCCTGAGTCAGGCCAAGGAGGCGCGCATGCACATCCTCGGCATTATGGAGCAGGCCGAAGCCGCACCCCATGAGATGAGCCAATACGCGCCGCGCATCATCACCATGAAGATCAATCCGGAGAAGATTCGCGACGTGATCGGCAAGGGCGGTGCCACCATCCGCGCATTGACCGAGGAAACCGGCACCCAGATCGACATCGCCGAGGACGGCACCATCAAAATCGCCTGCACCAGCACCGAATCGGGTGCGCTGGCCAAGAAACGCATCGAGGACATCACCGCCGAGGTGGAGGTAGGCAAGGCCTACGACGGCACCGTGCTGAAGATTCTCGACTTCGGCGCCATCGTCAATATCCTGCCCGGCAAGGATGGCCTGCTGCACATCTCACAGATCGCCCACCAGCGCGTCAATGCCGTGTCCGACCATCTGAAGGAAGGCCAGGCCGTGCAGGTGAAGGTGCTGGAGACTGACGAGAAGGGCCGCATGCGCCTGTCCATGAAGGCGCTAATCGAGCCGCCAGCAGCCCCGGCACCGGCCGCGGAAGCCCCGGCTACCGAGTAAGGCCGTGCGACATAATGAAAAAAGCGGCCTGAAGGCCGCTTTTTTCTTGGCAGAAAGGTGCAGTCAGCCGGCGCCGATCATGTCCAGGAAGCCCTGCCACCAGCGCTTTCGGTTCTGGGGCACGAAGCTGGGAGGCTCCAGATCGGAGGGCGGCATAAGGGACATGACCCATCCGGGCAGGATGCGGTGCTTGCTGGAACCGCAGGACGTCCCCAAATGATTGGGGTCGTAGATCTTGATGAGCCGGGGCTTGTCCAGGTCGTTGGCGTAGACGATGCCGCAGTAGTCTTCGTGGTGCTCCTTGCGCAATAGCGCGTCGATCTCGCGCACGAAGGCGGTTACGTGCTCCGAGTCGGCAGGCGATTCCGGGCGGGACTCGCCGACGGCATAGAGGAACCAACCGGCGGCCGGGTCCAGGCGCTCCCAGAAGGCCGTGAGCTGTTTCCAGGACAGCAGGCTATAGAGGGTGCCGTCGAAGAGTTGATCGAATTCGGAATTCTGCCGGTCGATGACGTCCATGGCGGACTCGATGGATAACTGGGAGGCGCATTGTAACCGCGCCTAAACATTTGAATACACGCTTCAAACAGGAAACAACATGCTCAAGGCACTGATCTTCGATGTGGATGGAACTTTGGCGGATACCGAGCGGGACGGCCACCGCCCCGCATTCAACGCTGCCTTCCGCGAATACGGTCTGGACTGGGATTGGGATGTGCCGCTGTACGGCCAATTGCTGGCGGTCACCGGTGGCAAGGAACGCATGAAGTACTACGTGGAGCGCTTCCGGCCGGACTACGTGAAGCCCGCCAATTTCGATGAACTGGTGGCTGAACTGCACAAGGCCAAGACCCGTCACTACACACGCATGCTGGCGGAGGGGGGCATCCCTCTGCGCCCCGGTATCAGGCGCCTGCTGGAGGAGGCGCGCAATGCCGGACTGACCCTGGCCGTGGCCACCACCACCACGCCTGACAATGTCACCGCCCTGCTGCGCCACAGCCTGGCCGAGGATGGCCCGGACTGGTTCGCAGTCATCGCCGCCGGCGACATCGTGCCCGCCAAGAAACCGGCGCCGGACATCTATGTCTGGGCATTGGAACAACTCGGGCTGACTGCGGACGAGTGCCTGGCCTTTGAGGATTCCCGAAACGGAATTCGTGCTTCACAGGGCGCTGGCCTGCGCACTGTAGTCACGGTTAACGATTACACGCGCAACGACGATTTCGAAGGCGCCTTGGCGGTGTTGTCCGACCTGGGCGAGCCGGACGCCCCCTATGTGCGTGTGGACACGGCTGGCGCAGGCGAGCGAGGTCTGGTGGATCTCGCCTGCATCCGGACATGGCTGGGATGAGGCGCCACGTTATACGACATTGACGCCTCGGTCCTCGCGGCCTTTGACCCGCTGGAGGCGTATCACCTCCGGCAATCCGCGCAGGGCGCGCATCAGACGCGCGAGATGCAGGCGATTCTGCACGCTGACGGTGAAGTAGAGGCTGGTGTAGGCGCCCGCCTCGTCGTGCATGTGCACGTTGTCGATGTCCGAGCCCTCGTTGGCGATGGCCGCCGCGACCTTGGCGAGCACACCGCGCTGGTTGACGACAATGACCTTGATGCCCACCTCGAACAGCTTGTCCAGTTCGGCGGACCAGGCCACGTCCACCCATTTCTCCGGGTCATCCCGGTAGTGACGTACCTGGGCGCAGTCGTGAGTGTGGATGATGAGACCCTGTTCCTTCTTGATCTGGCCGATGATCGGATCGCCGGGGATCGGCCGGCAACACTTGCCCAAGCGCACCGCCACGCCCTCGGCGCCACGGATGAGCATGGGGCCGGCGGTGGCCTTGCGCGGCAGCGCTTCGCTGTCCTTGGCCAGCAGTTGCTTGGCGACCACGAAAGCCAGTTTTTTGCCCAGGCCGATCTCAGCCAGGGTGTCGTCGCGGGATTTACCGCCTTCCTTCTGGAAGCGCTCCCATTGCGCCTCACCCACCGCCTCGCCGCCCAGGGCGCGGGCGGCCTGTTCAAGCAGTTGCTCGCCCAGCAGCACGGATTCGTGCCGGTGGGTCTTCTTCAGGGCACTACGGATGTGGGCGCGAGCCTTGCCGGTGATGGCGAAGTGGGCCCAAGCGGGATTGGGCCGGGCCGATTCCGAGGTGAGAATCTCCACCCGGTCGCCATTCCTCAGCGGCGTAGACAGGGGCATGAACTCGCTGTTGATCTTGGTGCCGACGCAGTGGTCGCCCACGTCGGAGTGCACGTTGTAGGCGAAATCCACTGCCGTGGCTCCGCGGGGCAGGGCGACGATGCGGCCCTTGGGGGTGAAGACGTAGACCTCGTCCGGGAACAGGTCCACCTTGATGTGTTCCAGGAATTCCACAGAATCTCGGCTGTCCGCCTGGATGTCCAGCAGGCTTTGCATCCAGTGGTGGGTCTTCTTCTGGACTTCCGACAGGGAGGTCTCGCCGGTCTTGTACAGCCAGTGGGAGGCCACGCCCGCCTCGGCGATGCGATGCATTTCCTGGGTGCGGATCTGTACTTCCAGGGGGGCGCCGAAGGGGCCGAACAAGGTGGTGTGCAGGGACTGGTAACCGTTGGGCTTGGGGATGGCGATGTAGTCCTTGAACTTGCCGGGAATGGGCTTATACAAGGCATGCAGGGCGCCCAGAGCCAGGTAGCAATCGCGCGGGTCCTCCACCACGATGCGGAAGCCATAGATGTCAAACACCTCAGAAAAGGCCAGATGCTTTTCCTGCATCTTGCGGTAGATGCTGAACAGGTGCTTTTCCCGGCCCTTGACCAGGGCGTGGATCCGGCATTCCAGCAGCTTCGCCTCTATGGCGGCCTTGATTTTGTCCACCACCTCCTTGCGGTTGCCCCGCGCCGACTTCACTGCCTTCTCGATGACCTTGAAGCGATTGGGGTGCAGATACTGGAAGGCCAGGTCCTCCAGTTCCTGGTAGACCTTGTTGAGCCCCAGCCGGTTGGCGATGGGCGCATAGATCTCCTGGGTTTCCTGGGCGATACGGTGGATCTTCTCCGGCTGCATGGCGCCCAGGGTGCGCATGTTGTGCAGCCGGTCCGCCAGCTTGATGAGAATGACGCGCACGTCGCGCGCCATGGCCAGCAGCATCTTGCGGAAGTTCTCGGCCTGGGCTTCGGCCTTGTTCTCGAAGCGGATCCGGTCCAGCTTGGTGACCCCGTCCACCAAAGCGGCCACCGGCTTGCCGAATTCCCGGGCGACATCCTCGGAACTGACGCCGGTGTCCTCCACCACATCGTGCAGCAGGGCGGCGATCAGGGTCTGCGCGTCCAGATGCCAGCCAGCCAGGATCTCGGCTACGGCCAGGGGGTGGGTGATGTAGGGCGCGCCTCCCTTGCGGAACTGGCCCTCGTGGGCGCTCGCGGAAAATCGGTAAGCGCGCTCGAAGGCCTCGTGATCGGCGGGCTTGAGGTAAGCGACCGCCTCGGGCAGCAGTGGAGCGGGAACAGGAGGGTCCACGGTGCTGCCCAGCGCGACAGTCGTCAGACCGGGGCCTTCTTCAGGACTTCCAGGCCGGTCAGTCCTTCGGCAATCTCGCGCAGGGCCAGCACGGCGGGTTTGTCCTTATCGGCTTCTACCCGGGGTGTGGCGCCGGTGGAGATCTGGCGCGCCCGGTAGGCGGCGGCCAGGGTCATCTCGAAGCGGTTGGGGATGTGCTTGATGCAGTCGTCGACGGTGACGCGGGCCATGGGACTCTCTCGCTGAAACAGTGGCAAACGGCCCGATTCTAAACGATGCCGGCTCTATAATCGCCCCTCTTCGCAACCCCCCGGAACAAGCCATGCCATCCTTCGATATCGTGTCCGAAGTGGACAAGCAGGAAATCCGTAATGCCGTGGATCAGGCTAACAAGGAAGTGGCCAACCGCTTCGACTTCAAGGGCTCCGACGCCCGTGTGGAACAGTCCGATTATGTCCTCACCGTGTTCGCTGACGACGACTTCAAGCTGGATCAGGTGCAGGAAGTGCTCAACGGCAAGCTGGTGAAGCGCGGCGTGGACATCCGCTGCCTGGACGTGGCGGATAAGAGCGAGAAAGTGTCCGGCAACAAGGTCAAGCGCGAGGTGAAGGTGAAGAACGGCATCGAGTCCGAGCAGGCCAAGAAGATCGTCAAGCTCATCAAGGACGGCAAACTCAAGGTCACCGCCAGCATCCAGGGCGAAGCGGTGCGGGTGTCCGGTGCCAAGCGCGATACCCTGCAGGATTGCATCGCCCAGGTGAAGAAATCGATCACCGATTTCCCGGTGCAGTTCCAGAACTTCCGGGATTGAGGTTCCGCCCGATAAAACAAACACTTGGATTGGCCGGCGGGCTCCTGTAAAATGCACGGCTTTTCCGGATTCGCCGTGCCAATTTGGCCGGCACAGGTACAGAGGACAAACTCGACATGGTGACCATTCGTCTCGCCCGCGGCGGCTCCAAGAAGCGCCCCTTCTTCAACATCGTGGTGGCCGATTCCCGCAATCGCCGCGACGGCCGCTTCATCGAGCGCATCGGCTTCTACAACCCCGTGGCTTCCGGCGCCGCCGAGGGCCTGCGCATCGACCAGGCCCGTCTGGCCTACTGGCAGGGCGTGGGTGCCCAGACTTCCGACACCGTCGCCCGGATCGTGCGTGGTGCGGCAGCCCCCGCGGCCTGAGGATTACGTGGTGATGGGGCGCGTGGTCGCCCCATACGCGGTGAAGGGATGGATCAAGCTCCAGACCTACACCGAATACCTGGACAGCCTGCTGGACTATGCGGTCTGGCGCCTGGGCAGGGACGGAAACTGGCGGGACTACCGCTTGCTCGACGGCAAGGTGCACGGTCAGACCCTGCTGGCCAGCCTGGAAGGGGTGAGCGACCGGACTGACGCCGAAGCCCTCATGGGTCTCGACGTGGCGGTGCTGCGGCAGGAAATGCCCGAGGCCGAAGAGGACGAGTGCTACTGGGACGACCTGGTCGGACTGGACGTGGTGAACCTGGCGGGCGAGGCTCTGGGCCGGGTGGCAGGATTGCTGGAGACCGGCGCCAACGACGTGCTCCAGGTCCGCGACGGCGACCGGGAACGCTTGATCCCCTTCGTCGAGGCGGTGGTGAAGGAGGTGGACCTGGAAGCGGGTCGGCTGGTGGTGGACTGGGGCCTGGACTACTGAGGCGCGGCATGGTCCCCGGCTACCACGTGGTGACGCTGTTTCCGGAGATGTTCTCCGCCCTGACCGGCTTCGGTGTCAGCGGCCGGGCGGCGGCAAGGCAGTTGTGCAGGGTGAGGTTCTGGGACCCCCGGGATTTCACCCAGGACAACTACCGAACGGTGGATGACCGGCCCTTCGGTGGTGGCCCAGGCATGGTGATGCTGGCGGAGCCGCTGGACCTGGCGCTGATCGCGGCGAAGGCCGCCGCGCGCCGGGAGGGGGCGGAGAAGCCCCGGCTGATCCACCTGTCGCCCCAGGGGCGGCGGCTCGATCAGGCCCTGGTGGAAGAGTTGGCGGCGGAACCTGCGCTGGTGCTGCTGGCGGGACGCTACGAAGGCATCGACGAGCGCCTGTTCGCCCGTCACGACCTGGAGGAGATCTCCGTCGGCGACTACGTGCTGTCGGGCGGTGAGTTGCCGGCCATGGTGCTGCTGGATGCGGTGATCCGCCAGATTCCGGGCGCCCTCGGGCACGCCGATTCGGCCAGGGAGGATTCCTTCGCCGACGGCCTGCTGGACTGCCCGCACTACACGCGGCCGGAGTCCTGGCTGGGGTTGCCGGTGCCGGAGGTGCTGCGCGGCGGCAACCACGCCGAGGTGGCGCGCTGGCGGCTGAAGCAGGCCCTGGCCAGAACCCGGGCACGGCGGCCGGAGTTGCTGGAACATCGGGCCATGAGCCCGTTGGAAAGAGAATTGCTCGGCGAGCTGGAAACGGCACGCGGAGAATGCGGTCCGGAGCGATCCGGGCCGGGTTAGAAACGGCGGCATGTCTCCCCGGAGACCTCTGCCACCTACATTCGTGAACAAGGAAACGAAGATGAATCTGATCGAACAGTTGGAAAAAGAAGAGATCGCCCGCCTGTCGGCTGGCAAGACCCTGCCCGAGTTCGCCCCCGGCGACACCGTTGTGGTGCAGGTGAAAGTGAAGGAAGGCAACCGCGAGCGTCTCCAGGCTTACGAAGGCGTGGTCATCGCCAAGCGCAACCGCGGCCTCAACTCCGCCTTCACCGTGCGCAAGATTTCCGCCGGCGAAGGCGTGGAGCGGACCTTCCAGACCTACTCCCCGCTGCTGGCCTCCGTCGAAGTCAAGCGCCGCGGCGACGTGCGCCGTGCCAAGCTTTACTACCTGCGCCAGCGCTCCGGCAAGTCCGCCCGCATCAAGGAAAAGCTGGACCACAAGCGCGCCACCAAGGCCTGAGCCTTCGCGCCATGAAAAAAGCCGCCCGAGGGCGGCTTTTTCATGGCCGATAGGAACAGGACTGGGTTCCCGCAGACGGTGGGAGCAGGGGCCGATGCTTGCGTTGGGTGTAGTAATTGGCTGAGTTTCGGCAGAAGCTGCCAGTCAGCATGAATTCGATGGATGACGGCTACCGCCTCTTTGCTGCCGTCGCCGCTCTCGCCGAGATCGGCAGCATAGGGTCACAAAGGTGCCCGACGTCCGAATTCAGCGGCGGGCTGCTTTTTGCCCGTCCGCTGGAATGAATTGTTCGGTGGCAGGCTGAGAAGTGAGGTGGCTTGGGATCGATCAACTCTCAGAAATAATCTTCGTAAGCTCGTCATTGATCCCGTCCAATTCTGAAATGATCGCGTCCGACAGCTCGGCAGTGGGCTCTGATTCTCCGTGCACGATCCTATTTCGTAGTGCCCGAAAATGATCTATTCGCCTGGCTAATTTAGGCTTCAACACCTTCATATTGGCCAGTCCTTGAAAAGCCACCATAGGCGGTGGTATGCGTTGGCCGGTGACGGTCAAGTCATTGCGATACTGCCTTGCGATGGATGCAATGTTTTTCTCTATAGCAACCCATCCTCCAAGGAACCGACCAACACGGTCACGACTATCGTCGGGTTGGAACTCTATGTTTACATCTAAAAGGTTGGCGAATAGCAGTCGAGCAAGTTCCGCATATACAGCCACCTTCTCGCGCTCAACGGTCAGTCCATTACCTTGGTGATAGAGCTGATTGCGCAGGCGGTGATACCACTCCACCTCTGCCAGATCGATGCCCAACAACTTGTCTTGGCAGTGTGATTCCAGGCCATCCAGAAGTTTTCCGAAATTCTCGGAGATCTCTGCGAATTCTTTTCGTGTGATTGCAACGCCGGTCGCGCGCCTTGGGAGGCCAAGATAGGTCTTGATGGCCAATTCGACTGCATTGTCAATTGCAATCATGGCCAGTCGCCGGTTTCTGTCGCTGTCTGATCGTAATAGTGACAGACCATGCTCCAGCAGTTCTGTCGGACCCGTTGCCCAAGGACGCATGCTAGTAACCAACCACCTGGGCTCTCAACGCTGAACGTCAGAACTGAGGCACGGCGGCTTGTCCGCCGTTTCCTCCAGCGATTTGTTCGGCCTTCGTTCTTCGCTTCAATTCCTTTCGCAGAGAGTAGTTGTTGAAAAGCCCGGCGCCGTTGATTCTCCCAATTTCCTCAGCGATTGGCTCAATCGGAACAACGGAATCACCAAAGCTCGCGTAGTAGAGATGAGGAACACCGCGCTCGCAAATAAACTCCAAGAGGCTGATGCCGTGCTTCGAGAACTCTCCGTCGTAGAAGCCGGCTGACCGCAGGTCAGCCTCACTCGGGATATTCATCCGGTAGTAAGAGGGATTTGGGTTGGGATGATTATGCAATATGGCAATGCAGTCGGGCTTGAGCGACTTGATCGTTGCTCTCAGTGAGTGGTCTCGCAAGAACGACCATACCATCGTTCCATCCGGTCCTTTGTTCCACCATAGATGCCGAACGTGGAAAGCATTGATAAACGCAATTACGATCCACTCGTGCTTCTTGTATTTCAGCAGACCCGCAATTAGGGCGGGTGCATCACAGTAGCCCAAATCGCACCGAACAAGCTCTCCTTGGCTCTTCATGGCTTTCTTCTCAGCCGGATCCGCGGCTCGCTGGATTGTAGAAAAGTCAAACTTGGAAAGAGCGCGATTTCTTTGTCGCTTACGCGATAGTGCAAGCAGTTCCTGCGTAGTCAGTGGATGGCGATGTCGGTAAACGTCTATTGCCCAGAACAGACCGACGAGAGCCGCAACTGCACCAAATAACCAGAACGCTTCCATGTCTTACGCCGAACGTTGAAGCTCAGGGGCGCGCCGCTTGTGGCACGTCCCGCTGGAGCGCCTCGTTAGGCTTGCTGCCCTCCGCAACGTGTAGACGGATGATTTCTACAACCTCCTCACCGCCCCTATCGCTAGCAATGTCGCTGGCGGTTTTATTGTCTTTATTTACATGGGCAATGTTTGCACCGAGTTTTAATAACGCTTGTACCGCCTCAGATTCATTTCCGCTAGCCGCAAACATCAATGCAGTCCATCCGCGCTCATCAGTTGCATTAATGTCAGCACCTGCGGCAACCAACTCGTTAAGTTTGGTGACTTTGCCAAGCATTGCGGCCATCATCAAAGGAGTCGTACCATCTGGGGCCGTTTCGTTTACAACAGTTTTGTACCGGTAGGTGTTGCGGACGCGCTTCGATTTTGACAGGTATGCCGTCCAAATGCTGGCCGCTATCACTGACGCAATTAATGCACCAATAAATTGCGGATTACTAGCCTCTGTTTTTCCAAATACCGCCAATGGAACAACTATGGCTAACACGATTGATGCGATAGGCCCTGTAAGCCACAAGGTGACTTTCGCACGATTTACGACCGACCAATCACGACTGCTCACCAAGCCCCAGCCACCATATATGCTTATGGCTGCGACAGCAGCAAAGGTCCACCAAGTGGTTCTTTTGAGGGCGATCCACTCTGTCAATGACCCGAGATTCGGGTATTGTCTCTCTGCCATCATAAAGTCAGCATTTATTCTGCCCGCACCTAGCAGTGGGCCAAGAGCAAGCATTCCTATGACGAGCAACAGTAGCCAACCACCGACCCCGGATGGGCCTGACTTTATTTTTAGCTTGATCTGTTTTGACGTTTCGGTGCTTTGCTCTTGAGTGCTTCTTTCTTGCTGTTGGGGGTGAGCACTTATGGGCAAAGCAGTGCCGCAACTTGCACAGAAGTTGGCTCCGGGTACTGCTTGAGTGCCACATTGAGTGCAGAACATTGGCGTCTCCTTATGATGAAAAGCCTAACGACGCTGTAGAAAAACCCGTTTCTGCTCCCCCTTCGCGTTCTTGGCGGTCATTTTTTCAAAGCCGCCCCGGCCCGGGGTTGAAACGGTTGGATTCAATCGGTTCAAGTGTTCTGCCCTCC
>Ga0233425_10009938_pt1 | contig 11822 bp, 11 predicted proteins | sample Watercolumn_Towu_2_FD_181712 | JGI IMG/M metagenome (GOLD analysis project Ga0233425, IMG submission 181712) | Freshwater microbial communities from Lake Towuti, South Sulawesi, Indonesia - Watercolumn_Towuti2014_140_MG | ecosystem: Environmental > Aquatic > Freshwater > Lake | place...
TCACCGGCCGATGAGGGGAAGGGTGAGGGTGAGGCGGTCGCGCAGGGCCCGTCCGTACGGGCTGCGCACAAAAACATACGCGCCGGCGGCCGCGGCGCCGGCTGCCAGAAGATAGACCCACCAGTGCGCGCGTAGCGACTGGCTCAGCCCCATGAGCAGGCGGGTGGAAAGCGGCAGAATCCGTTCCTTGCCGACGAAGAGCGGCATGAACTTCGGCAGCACGCTGGTCAGCACCAGCACGACCACCAGCAGGGACATGATGCCGAGGACGACCGGGTAGGCGAGGGTAGCCCGCACGTGGGCCAGGAGCGCCTCGCGCTTCTCGCGCATCTCCACGTTGCGTTCCAGCGCGTCCCGCAGGTAACCGCCGGCCTCGCCCGCGCGGACCATGCTGACGAACACGCCGTCGAACACCTGCGGATGGCGGGCGAGGGCGGCCGAAAACGGCTGGCCGGCCTCGGTGTCCGCGACGATGGCCCGCAGCACCGGCCGCAGCACCGGGTTGGCGGTCTGCGCCTCCAGCGCCCGCACGGCGTCGGTGAGCGAGATGCCCACCTCGAGCAGCAGCGACAGCTGCGACGTGAAGTAGATCAGGTCCTTGCCCGTGGCGCGCGGCCGGAATCCAAGCCGGAGGCCGGCCGCGCCGGCCTCCGGCGACGCGGGGGCGGCGGGCGCACCCCCGGGGGAGCGCGCCGCGGCGGCGCGTTGGATCTGAATGGCCACGCGGAACCTTCCGGGAGCCGTCGGCGCCGTCCGCTCGGGGTCAGCCCGACGCGGCGACGACGCTCTTGATTTCCTCGATCGTCGAAAGCCCTTCGCGAACCTTGCGGTAGCCCTCGCTCTGCAGGGTGAAGCGCGACTGCTTGCACAGGTACGCGCGCAGGGCGTCGACCGACGGCCGCGACAGGATCAGGGCCTGGAGACCCGCGTCGCACTCCAGCAGTTCGTAAATGCCGACGCGGCCGCGGTAGCCCGAGTCGTAGCACTTCGTGCAGCCGCGGCCGCGCGCCAGGCGCGTCGCCTGCGCCTGCGCGGGGTCGATGCCCAGTTCGGTCAGGATTTCCCTGGGCGGGTAGAAGGACGTGCGGCAGTCCGGGCAGACCGTGCGCACGAGGCGCTGCGTGAGCGAGGCCAGCAGGGACGACGCCACGAGGTAGGGCTCGATGCCCATCTCCAGCAGGCGCGTGATGGTCGTGGGGCTGTCGTTGGTGTGCAGGGTCGAGAGGACCAGGTGGCCGGTCAGCGCCGCCTGCACGGCGGTCTCGGCCGTCTCGCGGTCGCGGATCTCGCCGACCATCATGATGTCCGGGTCCTGCCGCAGGGCGTGCTTGATGAAGCGGGCGAAGGTGAGGCCCACGCCCTCGCGCACCTGGTTCTGGTTGATGTGGGGGAACTGGTACTCGACCGGGTCCTCGATGGTGACGATGTTCTTCTCCTGCGCGTTCAGCGTGGAGAGCGCCGCGTAGAGCGTCGTGGTCTTGCCGCTGCCCGTGGGGCCGCAGGTGAGGATCAGGCCGTGCGGCTGCTTGAGCAGCGCCTTGAAGCGCGCCAGCACCGACGGCTCGAACCCCAGGTTGTTGAGGTCGAGCAGGGCCTTGGACTTGTCGAGGATGCGCATCACGATCTTCTCGCCCAGCACGCCGGGCATGGAGGAGAAGCGCAGGTCCACGGTCTTGCCGTCGAGCGCGACCTGCATGCGGCCGTCCTGGGGCAGGCGGCGCTCGGCGATGTCCAGCTTGGCCATCACCTTCAGCCGCGACACCAGGGCCTGGTGCATCTCGATCTTCGGCGACATCAGTTCGTACAGCAGGCCGTCAATGCGCACGCGCACCACGCACTTGTCGGCGTGGGGCTCGATGTGGATGTCGCTGGCGCCGTCGCGGATGGCGCGGATCAGGATGCTGTTCGCCAGGTTGATCACCGGGCTGCCGTCGGCCTTCTGGGCGAGGTCGCTGATGTCCTCGTCGAACGCCGTCTGCACGAGGTCGATGCTGGCCTCCTCGACGCTGGCCATGACCTCGTCGATGTTGACGTTCTCCTGGTAGCACTCGTTGATCGCCTCGCTGATGTCGTCGCCGCGGCAGAGCACCGGCAGGACATCGAGGCCGGTGAGGCGCGAGACCTCGTCGAACACGAACACGGCGTTGGGGTCGGTCGTGGCCAGCGCCAGCTTCCTGTGGATGCGGAACATGGGGATGACCTGGTAGCGCAGCGCCTTCTCCTTGGGCAGGACGCGCACGATGCGCGGGTCCACCAGCCCCTTGCGCAGCCACACGTGGGGGATGCCGAGCTGCTCGCCCAGCGCCTTGGTCAGGTCGTCGGAACTGAGCACCTCGCTCTCGACGAGGATCTGGCCCAGCGGCAGGTGCCGCTCCTTCTGCACGCGCAGGTACTCGGTGAGCTGCTCCGGTGTCAGCAGGCCCTTGCGGACCAGCAGTTCCCCGAGCTTGCGGCGTTTGGCGACCGGTTTCATGGCTCTTCAGGCGCCCCGCAGGGCTTGGCTGAGATCTCCGTACACGATCAGGACGTGCACCAGACGCGAGGCCGTGAGAATGTCCATGCACACCTCGTTCAGGTGGGTCAGCCGGAGCGAGACACGCGCGGCGGAAAGCTTCTCGTGCATCTCCACCAGCATCTCCAGCGCCTCGCTGTCCATGTAGCTGACGCTGCGGCAGTCCAGCACCACGGCGTGGCCGTGCTCGGAGGCGGCCGTTTCGAGGGCCGCGCGCATTTCCTTGCAGTTCTCGAAGGTCAGCGAGGCGGAGGGCGAGAGGATCGTCGCCCCGGCCAGCGCCGTGTGGCCGACGCTGAAGCCGCCGGCCGGCCGTGTCGGTTCGCTCACAGGGTCGCTCCCGGCGCCGGGGCCGCCGCCGCCGCGCACGGCGGCGCGGACAGGCCCAGGTAGGTGTCGACGGTTTCCAGCAGGCCCGCCAGGCTGTAGGGCTTGGCGACCAGCACCACGTCCTGCATGCGGCCGACCCACTCGTGCTCGTCGGCCGTGATGCGCCCCGAGGTGACCACGGTCAGGAACGGCCGGCTCGGCTTGAGCGCGTCGGTGATTTCGCACAGCTTCCGGCCGTCCAGCTTCGGCATCGTCAGGTCGGACACCACCGCGTCCGGCCGGTGGGCGTAGATCAGCCGGAGCGCCACCTCGCCGTCGTTGGCGGTGAGGACGCGGTAGCCGGCCAGGCGGAACTTCATCTCGAGGGCGCGGCGCACCGGCGGCTGGTCTTCCACGATCAGGATGGTCCTATCGCTTCTCAAGGGTGTAGGTTTCCGTGGGGATGCGCACCGTGAAGCAGGAACCCTTGCCCGGCTCGCTCTCCACCTCGATGGTGCCGCCGTGCAGCTTGACGATCTGCTGGGCGGTCGCCAGCCCCATGCCGCTGCCGCTCTCGTTGCGCACGGCGGACGAGCTGCCGCGGTAGAACTTGTCGAAAATGTGCGGCAGATCGTCGGCCGAAATGCCGCAGCCGGTGTCGGCGATTTCGAAGAAGACGTTGCGCTCGCGCTCCAGCAGCGTGAGGCGGACGGCGCCGCCGCGGGGCGTGTACTTGACCGCGTTGCCCAGCAGGTTGACCAGCACCACCTGCAGCAGCGCCTTGTCGCCCAGCAGCACCGGGAACTTGTCGGGCAGCGTCTTCGTGATCGCGATGTGCTTGTCGCGCGCCGTGGCCTCGACGGCGTTCAGGCACTGGTCGAGCAGCCAGTCGGTCTTGACCAGCGCGCGCTCGATCGTCAGGGTGCCGGCCTCCATCTTGGCGACGCTCAGGAGGTTCTTGATCAGCGCGGTCAGCCGGTCGGCCTCGTCGTTGATCGTGTTGTAGAACTCCTTCTGCATCTCCACGTCCTTGATGTCGCCGCTGATCAGCATCTCCGCGTGCGTCTTCATGGAGGTCAGCGGGGTGAACAGCTCGTGGGCCACCTGGCCGATGAAGTCGTTCTGCGCCCGTTCGGCGATCTTGGCGCGCGTGATGTCCTCGGCCACGACCATCGTGCCGATGCGGTCGCCCGTGGCGTCCAGGACCGGCCGGCGCATGAGGCGGAAGAAACGTCCCGGCGCATTCTTGCCGAACTCGGCCTCCACGCCGGCGGCGGTGTCGCCCTGCGACCCTTCGGTCGCCTCCTCGACCAGGTCCACGAGCGCCCCGTGCGCGACCGCCTCGGCGCAGCGCTTGCCCAGCAGCGCCTCGCGCCGGACGCCCAGCAGTTCCAGCATGTGGCGGTTCGCGTGCCGCACCCGCCCCTGCGCGTCCAGGATCAGGATGCCGAAATCCAGGCCGTCCAGCACGCGGTACACCTGCTGCCGCTCGAACAGCGAGATGCCGAGCTGGGAGGAGAGGTCGGCGTTGTGCTCCGTGGCCTTGTGCAGTTCCTCGCGGGCCGCCGTGAGATTGTCGTCCAGGTGCTGCAGGGCGCGCAGGACGCTCTCGCCCGCCGGCGCGCCCGCCGTGCCGTGCGCCGGGCCCGCGGCCGGCGCGTTGCTCAGGCGGCGCACGGCCAGGAGCACGAGGTAGTAGCCGACGATGATCGCCGCCAGCATCAGGAACGCCACCGCCGCCACCGAACTCAGGCGCGTCGGCGAAAGGAACGGCGGCTTCACGCTGCGCAGCCCCAGCCGCACCGTGCCCGCCTGCCCGCCGCTCTGGATCAGCGGCTTGGCGAACTCGAGGATCTCTCCCGGGCCGTTCGGGGCCGCAAACCGCTGCCGCAGCGGGCCCGCCGCGGCCACGGCGCCCATGGTCACCTCTGCCGGCACCAGCGAGGCGAGGTCGCCCACGGCCACCAGCGGCTTGCCTTCGACGTCGTTGACGATCAGGTAGGCCACCCCTTCGCCCGCCGAGTGCTCGACCAGGCTCTTCGACAGCAGGCTGCGGATGGCTCCGTCGTCCTTCTGGATGGGGTACAGCGCCAGCAACTGCACCAGGCGCTCGCCCGTGCGGGTCGTCTGTTCGGCGTAGGAGCGCCTTTCGTGCAGCCAGTCCAGCCGCGCCATCACCGTCGCGCCGACGGCGACAACCAGGACCAGCATCAGGATGGTCACGGAGTTCTTCATCGTCAGCACACACCCCGTCGCATCCGCCAGCGGCTGCGCAACTCCCCGCGCAACCCGCCCGCTGCGGAGCCGCCGCGACATTCACACACCCGGCAGGCCGTGAAAACACCTGCGCCAAAAAGTATACATGCCCCTGCGGCCGCGAACAACGGGAAAAGAGACAACCGGGAGAAGAACTTTAGGAAATCTCTAGTAAAGCAGCGGCGCCACCTTCAGCGCCAGCGTCCGCACGCGGTTGTTCTCGCTGTCGCAGATGTGGATACGCAGGCCGGTGGCGTCGGCGACGGTCGTCACGCCATACGGCATGCGCAGCCGCGTGGTCGCCGCCGGCAGGTCGTTGCCGTTGTACCCGGACGTCCCCGTGCCCGCCACCGTGTGCATGATGCCGTCGCGCGCCGAGACGGCCCGGATGCGGGCGTTGTCGACGTCGGCGATGTACAGGTTGCCCGCGCCGTCGAGCGCAAGGCCGAACGGATGGTTGAGGCGCGTCGCCGTGGCCGCGACTCCGTCGCCGGTGTAGCCGCCGCGCGTGCCGATGCCCGCCAACGTCGTGATGATGCCGGCCGTGTCGATCATGCGCACGCAGTGGTTGTCGGTGTCGGCGACCAGGATGCGGCCCGCCGCGTCCACCAGCACGCAGCGGGGACGGTTGAGCCGCGCCGCCGTGGCCGGGCCGCCGTCGCCGCTGAAACCGGCGTTACCGCCCGCGATCGTCTGGATGGTCCCCGCCGCGTTCACCCGGCGGATGCGGTTGTTGTCCGTGTCGGCAACGTAGAAGTTGCCGTTGGTGTCCGCCGTCGCCCAGCGCGGGCCGTTCAGCCGCGCCGCCGTGGCCGGGCCGCCGTCGCCGGCAAAACCGTTCGTGCCCACCGTGCCGGCGAGGGTCGTCAGAATGCCGTTGGTCCCCACGCGGCGGATGGCGTGGTTGTCCCGCTCGGCGACGTACAGGTTGCTGGCGCGGTCCACGAACACGCCGCGCACCTCGCTGAAGAGGGCCTCCCGGGCCAGGCCGCCGTCGCCGGTCGTCCCCGGCGTCAGTGGCGTGCCCGCCACCGTCCAGATCGTGCCGGTTGCATCCACCATGCGGATGCAGCTGTTGCCCCAGTCGGAGATATACAGGTTCCCCCGCGAGTCGGCCGCCGCGGCGAAGGGCGTGTTCAGCAGCGCACCGGCCGCCGGTCCGCCGTCGCCGGCAAAGCCGCCGCCGGCGCCGGCCAGCGGCCGCACGTAGTGGCGGTACACCGTGCGCATCGCCTCGCCCGCGCCCGGCGCCTGCGCCGTCACCAGCACCAGGTCGTCCAGGCTGGCCGCCGCGCCGCGGCTGGCCGCCAGCGCGTAGTTCGTTCCCGCGAAAGGGAAGAGCGCCGTGTTGGTCGTCCAGAAGGGATTGCGCAGCAGCGCCCACACCGCGGTTTCGGACACCGCCCGTTCGCCGAAGTGGCACCGCACCGCCCACGCCTGGTTGGCCGACATCCCCGCCTGCAGCGCGGTGCGGCGGTTCAGCACCGCCGCCGTCACCGCCAGCAGCGCCAGCAGCGCCACCACGGCCACCAGCGCGAAGCCGGCCTTGCTTCCCGACCTGTTTGCTGCCGCCGCCACGATCTCCTCACGGTTCGATGAAGCGCGACGTCACCCGCGTGCGGAGGCTGACCTGCGCGCTGCCGTTGCTCAGCGAAAGTGCGATCTCCAGCAGGTTGGTGGCCAGCCGCCGGCACTGGAACGCCGCCACGTTCTCGCACAGGCGGCTCTGCCGGAAGTCGGAAAAGGCGGCTGTGCCGTAGTCCGGAACGCGTTCCACCAGCGCCCAGCAAGCGGGCCTGTTCGTCTTGTCCAGGAAGAACACCGCCATGTCAACCGGGTCGGACGTTGCGTCGTCGTGGACCGCGCCGTCCGCGTCCTTGTCCGCGTCCGGGCGGCCGTCGCCGCCGGCGGCGAAGGCGCGGGTGGCGTTGGCGAAGGTGTCGAGGGCGCGCTCGTTGACCGCCAGCCCCTCGGTGGCGTTCGTGCCGGACGGAACCTGAACCGCGTCCGTCTCCTGCACGAACCACGCCATGCGTTCCATCGCTCGCCGGCCCTGCGCCAGCAACTGCTGCCGCGTCTCGGTGTCGCCCGCGCCGGTCAGTGCCGCATCCACGATGCGCGCCAGCCCCGCCGCCAGGATGCCGAGCACGACCAGCGCCACGAGCATCTCCAGCAGCGTCAGGCCGGCGCGCGCACCCGCCGCCCGCCGCTCCGATCTGTGCGTACGATCCGCCATGCCCGCTTCCCGCACCCTCAGCGCTGGGCCAGCCGCGTTCGCAGTTCCACCGTGTCCAGCGTCACCGCGATCTCCAGCAGCCCGCCGCTGCCGTCGCTGGCGTCCTGAATCGAGACCGCCGGCGTCAAAGTCTCGCCGCCGACGCTGACGTCCTCCCGGGCCGCCTCGGCGGCCGACCCGAACAGCAGCGCCAGGCTCACGTTGTTCGTCTGCCGCGCGGCCAGGGCGGCGTAGCCGAGACCCACGACGCGGTTCAGCGTGGCCCGGGCCCGGTTGGACAGCACCGTCTGGCGCTCGTCCTGCGGCGCGGTGCCGCGCGCCGGCCCGAACGCGGTCACCATCGGCACGACCGCGAGCGCCACCAGCAGGATTACCAGCAGGAGCTCGAAGAGCGAGAAGCCCGCCGCCCGCTGCCCGCCTGTCCGCGTGCGATGCATGTCAGTTCACCGCGATGAAGCCGGTTTGCGCGTTGACCGTGACCGTGCGCTGGCGGTTGCCCCGCGTCAGCACGAACACGCTGTCCTGCGCCGTGGAGTGGCCGTCGGGATAGAAGCGGATCTCGCCCCCCTGCGGCGCGGCCGTGAGCGCGACCCCCTGGAAGGAGGACGCCGCGCCAAGATCCACCACGTACGGCCGGCGGTCGAACGGGCTGACCAGCACGCCCAGGCTGTCCACCGGCGGGTCGGCGTCGTGGAAGGTCGCCGTGTTCGTCCGGTAGCGCGCGTCGAAAACCGCGAACTGGTTGCGTCCCGTGTCGAAGGTCACGCCGAACGGCCGCCGGTACGCGACCGCCAGATGGCCGGCGTACTGCAGCCCGACGACCAGTTCGGCGGCGGCGCCGTCCAGCTTCCGGTCGTTGACGATCGAGGCGAACTGCGGCGCCGCCAGCAGGCACACGATCGCCAGCACGACCAGCACGATCAGCAGCTCGACCAGCGTGAAGCCGGCGGCGGGCCCGGTGCGCGAGCGGACGCAAGCCTGGCGCGAGGATGACACACCCGTAGCGTACAGCAGCACCACGGTAGGCGCAAGTTGGAGCTACTGGGCCCAAATCTACGGCTAAGCCAACCGCCGACTCACGGGCGTGCCTGCGGCTGCGGCGCGCGAGGACGCGCGCCCTCCCCGTGGAAGACCAAGCACTGCTTGGCAACGTCCTCGGGAGGGCCCGCGTCCTCGCGGGCCGTGTGGTAGGCTGCGACGCAGTCCGGCCCGTGTCGGGAAGGAGGGCTTAGCCGTAGATTTGGGACTGGGCTACTGCACGGTCTCCGCGGCGAAGGCCGGTGGGGTCGTCGGGGCACTTGTAATTGGCGGGGTCGAGGCCGCGAAGCACCTGTTGGGGTTCTAGTTGGGTGGATTCGCGGGCAGATTGGCTACCAAAAAGTTGTGTTGAAAGTTGTGTAAGGCCGGTCCGGAATCGCGCAGGGTTGCAGAGTGGTACTACCTTCGCGTCGGCCGGGCTGAATCTGCAGATTGCCCATATATTTCGCGCGATTGCAGTGTTGCGCAGAGCCGCGCAAGATGGAGCGGGTGATGGGAGTCGAACCCACGTGGCCAGCTTGGAAGGCTGGAACTCTACCGTTGAGCTACACCCGCGAGAGGAAGGAGCCTTTATAGCAGACACCCGCCGCGGTCTCAATGCGATATGCGCTCGCGCCTGGGCGGGCGGGCGGCAGGCCGGCCAAGCACGAGCGATCGCCGGACGGCATCCAGGTCGGCCCGCGTCTTCACCGCCTCGTCAATGCGCTCCTGGCGCGGCGGTCTTCTTCGCGGCGTCGGCCAGCAGGCCGAAGGCGCGCTCCGGGCCGGCGTCGAGCAGCGCGTCGGCCCCGTCGCGGCCCAGCGGCGGCAGCGCGCCCACGCCGGCGTAGAAGCGGTTGCGGCCGGGCAGGCGCGGGAACTCGGCGCGGGCGCGCGCGCCGAGGTAGGGGGCGGCGGCGTAACGGGCGAGCAGGGCATGGCCGATCATGACGCGCGCGCCGAGCGTGAAGGTTTCGGCGTGGATGGCGAGGTCGGGCACGGAAAGGTCGTCCGCGAACGGCAGGCCGGGACGGTTCATCTCCGTGCCGATGTTGACCGGCAGGTCGAGGCGCGCGGCCTCGCGCACGACTTCGTCCAGTTTTGCCGTCTTGACCTTGCGCGCCTTGGCGTCCGGGAGGTTCCAATTGCGGTCGGGGATGATGTTAATCGCCGCGCAACCGAGGTCGCGGAAGGCTTCGAGCAGGCGCCGGCAGCGGGACTCGCCCTCGCTGGTGCCGTCGAGCCAGGTCATCATCGGGATCGCGTCGCAGGCGCGCACCCACGCGACGAACTCGGCGACCGGCGGGAAGGTGGTGGTGTCCGGCGGCACGTAACCGATGCCGCCGCGCTTGACGAGCGCGGCGCGGACCGCCTCCTCGAAGGCCGGCTCGTCCGCCTCCAGCGCGGTGCAGGCCGCGGCCGGCCGCTTGAGCACCGACGACCAGAAGGCGGCGCGCGGCTTGTCGTCGGGCAGCGACCGGCGGCCGGCGGCGATGTAGGCGCGCACGATGTGGCGCTCGGTGGCCGTGCCCAGCGGCGTGAGGGGCAGCACATCGCGGGCGTACTGGATGGCGATGCCCGGCAGACGCTCGTTGAGGCGGCCGACGAGCGCCTCGTTGCGGCGGCGGGCGGCGGCGCGGAATCCGGCGAGGCGGCGGCCGGGCTCGCTGTCCGCGGCCGGCTTGGCGGCAAAGCCGGCGCCCATGATGTAGGTGACGCCCGGCTCGCCGGGCGAGTTGATGTCCGCCCTGGCGAATTCCGCCGCATAGGCGCGCGTCTCGAGGTGCACGGCCGCGCGCAGGCCGACCGCCAGGCCGGCGTCGAGGAACTCCTCCAGGCCGTCGAGCACGTCGAAGTCGCACAGCGCCGCGGCGTACAGGCCCTGCTGGCGGGACTCCCAGGCAATGCGCGCGGGCGACCAGCCCTCCGCGTGGTAGGAGAAGAAGGAGTGGCAGTGGAGGTTGAAGTTGGGCGTGAGGCGGCGCGGCAGCTCGCGGCCGGCCACGGCGACCAGCGCCTCGAGGGCGTCGCGCCGCACGCGGGGGTCGAAGTCGTTGAGGCGTTTCCGAAGCTGGGCAGGGTCGCGGATCGGCATGGCATTCTCCCCTAGCGCGCGGCGTTGCGCGTTTCCAGGCGGCGGCGCACGGCGGCCAGGTCCGCTCCCGCGGGCGCGGCGCCGGACTGGACCGCCGCCGCGGCGACGGCGTACGAGATCTCGACGAACAGCCGCCGGTCGAACGGCTTGGGGATGATGTACCCTGGGCCGAAGGCCAGCGCCTCGCCTGGGTAGAGCGCCTGCACGTCGGCCGGCACCGGCCGGCGCGCCAGTTCGGCCAGCGCCTGGGAAGCGGCCACCTTCATGGCCGTGTCGATCGTGCGCGCACGCACGTCCAGGGCGCCGCGGAAGAGGAACGGAAAGCCCAGCACGTTGTTGATCTGGTTGGCATAGTCGGAACGGCCCGTGGCCATGACGTACGGCCTGCCGGCGAGCGCCGCGGCGACGACCTCGGGGCGCACCTCGGGATCCGGGTTGGCCATGGCGAAGATCGCGGGGAAGGGGGCCATGCGGCGCACGTCGTCCGCCGTGACGCAGTCGGCCGCGGAGACGCCGATGAAGACGTGCGCGCCGGCCAGCGCCTCGGAGAGCGTACGCGCCTTCGTGGCTGCGGCGTGGCGGCGCTTGTGGTCGTTGAGATCCGTACGGTCTGCGCGCACGGTGCCCTTCGTGTCGCAGAGCGTGAGGTCGCGCACGCCGGCGGCCCGGCACATGTCGGCGATGCGGATGCCGGCCGCGCCGGCGCCGTTGATCGCCACCTTGAGGTCGCCCAGGCGGCGGTCGGCCAGACGCGCATAGTTCATCAGGCCGGCGAGCGTGATCACCGCCGTGCCCCACTGATCGTCGTGGAACACCGGAATGTCGAGCATCGCGTCCAGGCGGTCCTCGATCTCGAAGCAGGCCGGCGCGGCGATGTCCTCGAGGTTGATGCCGCCGAACATCGGCGCCAGGCTGGCCACGCGGTCGATCACCCGCTCCGGGTCGGTGGGGCCGGTGTCCTTGCCGTCGCGGCGGCAGCCGGCCAGCGGCACCGGCCAGCCGTCCACGTCGCCGAAGGACTTGAACAGCACCGCCTTGCCCTCCATCACGGGGATGCTGGCCAGCGCGCCCAGATCGCCCAGGCCGAGGATGGCGGTGCCGTCGGTGGCCACGGCGACGAGATTCGCGCGCGCCGTCAGGTCGAACGACCGCTCCGGGTGCGCGGCGATCTCCTGCACGGCCTGCGCCACGCCGGGCGTGTAGGCCAGGCACAGGTCCCGCTGGGTCCTGACCGGCTTGGGCAGGGCGAGACCCACCTTGCCGCCGAGATGGAAGTTCAGAACGTCGTCGCGCGTGATCGAGAACGTGGTCATGGGGGTTCCTTGCCGGACGCGCCGCATTATGCCCCACCCGCCGCCGCGCATGCAATCCTTGCGGGGAGTCCGCTGCCGGCGTAC
>Ga0233425_10009939_pt1 | contig 11822 bp, 4 predicted proteins | sample Watercolumn_Towu_2_FD_181712 | JGI IMG/M metagenome (GOLD analysis project Ga0233425, IMG submission 181712) | Freshwater microbial communities from Lake Towuti, South Sulawesi, Indonesia - Watercolumn_Towuti2014_140_MG | ecosystem: Environmental > Aquatic > Freshwater > Lake | place: Indonesia...
TGCAACGCGCACGCGCTCTGCCGCGCCTGGTGACCGAGTTGGAAGACGACCTTGCTCTTCTTGAGCGCGGCGCGCATGAGCTTTGCTTCCTTGAGCGTGCGCGAGAAACCTTTCTCGCAGTAGATGTCTTTGCCGGCCTTCACCGCATCGAGCACCATCTGGCAATGCCAGTGGTCCGGCGTGCCGATGATGACGGCGTCCACGTTCTTGTCGGCGAGCAACTCGTGGTAATCCACGTAAGCCTTCACGTCGGGGTTCTTGCTGCGCTCGATGCCCTTCTGCCGGTGCGGCCCATACACGTCGCATACCGCCGTGACCTTGACGCCGTCGCAGTTGACTGCGCCGTTGATGAGGTCGCCGCCGCGCGTGCCAAGGCCGATGCAGCCGACGCCGATGGTGCCGTTCGGCGACTTGGCGCTGAGGATGGCCGGCGCGAAGGCCGAAGTTGCGGCGAACGTCGTCGCCGCGCCGGTGGTGCCGAGAAATTCCCGTCGGGTGAAGTGGGGCAGGTCATTCATGGCGGTCTCCGTGTTTGTTGCGCTGGCTGTCTGGACGCGCAGGGAACACTACTTTGCGGCGAACTGCAAGCTTTCCGAAGTCAGCCTGAAGACCGGCCCGCTGTGGTTTACGGTCGGGGGGCGGGTTTTGCCGGCGGGCCGGAGAGAGGGAAGCGGACGATAATGGTGGCGCCTTGGCCGGACTCGCTCTCGACGCGCAGTTCCGCGCCGTGCGCGTGGAGGATGCTGTGGCTGATGCCCATGCCGAGGCCGGTGCCTTTGCCCGGCTCCTTGGTGGTGAAGAACGGGACGAAGATCTTCTTCTTCACGTCGTCGCTCATGCCGCAGCCGTCGTCGGCGATCTTCAGGACGACGGCCTGGCCCTCGACGGCGGTGGTGAGGGTGATGTGGCCTCCCTCGCGGCCGGTCCTGGCGCGGGCTTCAAGGATGGCGTCCTTGGCGTTGAGCAGGAAGTTCATGAGCGCCTGCTGGACTTCCTTGGGGTTGCCTTTCAGGGGTGGCAGTTGGCCCAGATGGATGGCGACCTTGATCCGGGCGTCGCTGAGGACGTCGTTGCTGATGGCCAGCGCGTCGCGGACCGTGTCGTTGAGGTCGAACGGAAAGAACGAGCCGACATCGGCAGGCCGGGCGAAGGCACTGAGCTTGTTGGAGATCTCCGCGCAGCGGGCGACGCTCTGAATGATGAGGTCGAGGCCCTCTTCAAGGCTGACGTCGCGTTTCGAGCGGTGCGCCAGCAGCATCCGCTCGGCGCGGAGCTTGACGGGGTTGAGGGCGTTCTTGATCTCGTGGGCGACGCCAGCGGCGACGACGCCAAGGAGGGACTGGCGTTGGGAGGCGAAAAGCTGCTTGTCCTTGCTCTCCAGTTCGGCGAAGGCGTCGTCCTTTTCCCTGAGCGTCTGCTGGATGACCGCGACCATGCGGGCGTAGGCGGCGGACAACTCGCGCGATTCCCGTGAGTAGTGCCGCGCGGCGGCCAGCGCCTCGGCGCGCTGCCGGTGGATGGGATCGGTCGGCGTGCCGTGGACGAAGTCGAGCGCGGCCTCCGCGATGTGTTCCAGTGGCCGGGCGATGTGGCTGCGCAGTCGCACGGCCATGAAGACGCTGCCCAGGATCATGACGAGGGTGAGCGCGATGGTGGCGACCGTCATGAAGAAGCGGACGAACTGGATCGTCTCGCGGAACGCGCCGAGCAGCGGCGCCTGGCCGCGCAGCCCGAACGCCACCATGCCGCGCAGCGCGCCATGATGGAACACCGGCGTGAACACCTCGTAGGCCTGCGGCACGGAAGAGTCCGCGGGTTTCTCGCCGTTGGGCAGCTCGCGCTGGCGCACGTGGGCCGTCATGCGCAACAGCGACGGGTCGCCCTTGAGGCCGTTCGTGAATTGGAACGCGGGGCTGGTCTGAAGCTCGCTCAGGAACGGCAGGCCGTTCTGGTTGTAGACGGTGATGTTCAGGAGATTGACGGTGCCTTTCCGGACCTCCGCCAAGTAGAGCACCAGGTCGCGCATCTCGTAGGAATACCGCACCAGTGGCGCGTTGTCGGCCAGCACGCGGCCGGACGGCCAGCCCTCGGTGACTTTCGCGCCGGGGACAATCTGCCGGCCGAGGCAGCTCTCCGCGACGCGGTCGGCTTCTTCGATGAACGGCGGCATCTTATTGAACGCCACCGTCAGCACGCCGATCGGGAAGATTCGCCCGAAGCTCTCGCGGTAGAGCAGGAGCCGCCGCTCGAAAAACGTGTGCCGCGCGCCGGCCACCGGCTGGACCATCTCGTAGGCCATCTGGTCCAGCAGCCGCGGCGGATAGACCGTGCGGTCCCACGCCAGCTTCTGCGGCCCGGGCAGATCCTGGAACGTCAGCCCGTCGCGATAGACCGTGGCGATCTCGCCGTTGACGGTGTTGAAGATCCGCGCGTAAGCCAGCTCCGGGCGCTTGCGCAGTTCGGCCCACAACATCACCTGCTGCTCGGCGGCGCGGTCGAAGAGTGCCAGCATCCGCGCGGTCAGCACCGCGGCGTCCAGTCCGCCGACGGAGCGGATGGCCGCGCGCTCGCGGCGCGTCCAATCCTGGTTCACCTTCATCATCAGCGGGTGGAAGAACTCGATGGCCATCGCGATCAACAACGCCGCCGCCACGCCGAAGATTACGCTCAGTCCGATGAAATGGCGCGACAGCCGCCGGCTCAGCGAAGCCTCCGGCCGCGCAGGCGTGGATTGGGAGGAAGGCGCCTTCATGGCAGTGCCTTGGAATCGGCCGGCGCGGGGATGCGCAGGGTCATGAAACGTTGCTCCGCCTCCAGCAACACCTGCAAGCCCGCCAATGAATCCTTCGCCGACACGCCGCCGGTTTCCACCACTGCCGCCGCTTCGGGCAGGCCCGCTGGTTCTACGCCGGGCGCGAGCGGCATCGGGGCGAGCGCCTTATGCAGGAAGCCGTCGAGCAGCGCGCTGCGGTTGATCGAGAGCAGATTCGGTCGCACCACCAGGCGCGCGGGATTGTCCAGGAGCGCCTCGATCTCGCGCAGCGTCGCCAGCGTCTGACGCGCGAACTGCCAGCTCCGGTCGTCAATATGCCGCGTGCCGACCCGCACCTCCGCGAGGTAATCCTCGTAGCTGCACCATTCGCGTCGCGAGCCGAACACTGCGGCGACATCCTGCTCCGTCAGCGATCTCAGCAGGCCGCGCCGCGCGGGAATCTCAAACTGGTCGAAGAACATCGTGCGCTGGCCTGCCTCGGAGAGCAGGTAGCGCGCCAGTTCTCGCACCACCTCGCGCGCCGCCGCCGCTTCCGGGTCGCCGAAAGCAAGCCGCCGGCTGCAAATGACGCACTTGCCTCCCAGCAGCGAGACGCCGGGCGCGGCCGCATCGGCGGCAGCCGAGAGCGGCATCACGCCGATGTCTTCCAGCGGCGCGGGCGGTCCCCACGGCGTGATGAGGTTGCGCTGCGCCCAGGTGGAGAACAGCCACGCCGAGGCTTGCGCGGACGCCGGTTCGCCGGCGAAACGGAGCATCTGGCGTTTCAGATCCACGAGGAAGTCCATCCGCGTCGCCGCCGATGGCCACGTCTCGATCCGCGTCAGCCGGCCCAGTGCGTCGAGCACCCGTCGCGCCGACGGTGTCTCGGTGGCAAACGTCCCGCTTATCTGCCGCGGCCAACCCGGCTCCAGGCTCCAGACCAGCGGCAGAAAGAACCGGAAGAACTCCTGCCCGTCCGTTACGATGGAAGGCGGCAGCGGGATTCTTGATCTCGGGTTGCGGATTTCGGATTGGAACAGCGCCGCCCAAGCCTGCCGCGCCTCGGTGGGGTTGTTGAAGTAGCTCTTGCGGTAGAAGAGGAAGTCCGCCGCGCGCGTGATCGGCACGCCGTAGATGCGCGGCGACTTCGGGTCGTCGCCGGGACCGACCGCGCGGATCGGCTCCACACCCGCTTCGCGCAGCATCGGCCCGACGGCGGCTTCATCGAACGACGCGAGCCAGCCATTGCGCGCGAACTCCTCCACCCACGCCGTGTTCGCCACCGCTACGTCCATCGGCTGCAACATCTCCGACGCCCGCGCGCCGAACGACAGCTCCGTCATCGGGTAGACCGACGACAGCGTCACAGCAAGCTCTTGGTAGAGCGCCGGGGCCAGCGGATCGAAATCGGGCAGTCGGACCAGTTCGTAGGCAGGCGGCCGGCCGGCTGGGTTGGCGGCTTTCTGGAAACGCGCGGCGAGGTCCTGGAACCAGAAGCCGTAGCCGCGGTAGAGCGCCCGCTTTGGCTCCGGCGCAGTCTCCGGCGCCGGGGAGCAGCCGCCGGACACGAGCGCGGCCGCGGCGACGACACCACCGAGCCGCACGCAGGTTTTGATCCAATCGCTCACGGCTTGGTTATAGCCCACCATCGCCGGCCAGTAAACGCCCGGGATTCGTTTCCCGCGGGAATCGTGGCACTTCCCGCGGGGGCATGAATACCCCCGCGCAGCCGGCGTCAAATGCCGGCAGAAAGAAGGAAACAAAATGAAAACAGTCCTGGCTCACGTTTTCCGCAACAACCCATCGCCAACCCTGAGAATGGAGCGAAATGCTATGAAACGAACAATCCTTTTTGCTTCGGTGCTGATGGTGCTCGCCAGCGCTGCCCCCCAAGCGTCTGCCCAATGGACTCCGCCCGCGCCCGCCGTGGCGCTGCGGTCCGCGCCGGAGCTTGACCAACTGCTTGCGCCCATCGCGCTTTACCCCGACCCGCTGGTCGCGCAAATCCTACCCGCCGCCACGCAGCCCGGCGAAATCGTGCTCGCGGCCCGCTACGTCTTCGGCGGCGGTGACATGAACCTGCTCGATCTTCAGCCGTGGAGCCTCAGCGTGAAGGCTGTGGCTCGCTATCCCGATGTGCTACGGATGATGGACCAACGGCTCGATTGGACGGCGCAGTTGGGGCAGACGTTCATCTTCCAGCAAGCGGATGTGATGAACGCGATCCAGCGCCTGCGTTTTCAGGCCCAGACGCTCGGCAACCTGCAAACCACGCCGCAGCACTGCGTCGTCGTCAACAGCGGCGTCATCGAAATCCTGCCCGCCAGAGCGGGGGTGATTTACGTGCCGGTCTATCAGCCCGACTTCATCTTCGCGCGGAGCGGCTTCTTCCTCTCGTTCGGCAACGGCTTCTCCATCGGCTTCTGGCTGAACCACGACTGTGACTGGCACCACCACAACATCTTCGCCTGGCATCGCGACCACTATCGGCCACACGACTGGTGGTCTCGCCCACCGCGCGACCGCGTGGTGCCCGTGGCCGTCAACAACCGCATCACCATCGTGAACCGCGACGTCACCGTCTGGCGTCCGCACTCTCGCGCGCCCATCACAACTATGAACCGCGTCGAGCGCAAGGGAGAGACCCGCGACGTTCGTCCCACGGCCGCCGCCACGATCCAACCCGCGACCCGGCCGCCGGAGCCGCGCCGCGAAGCCGAGCGCGTCGTTCAGCGCCCCACTCCCGCTCCTGAGAGACATTCACGCGGCAACGAAGCAGTCCGCGACGCGCGCCCCAACAGCGGCCCCGGCCAGCCGCGCCGTGAAACCACAATCCAACCGGCGTCGCCTCCGCGGTCAGGGGTTCCCGCGCCCTCGCCTCGTGAATCGCGTCCAACCAGCGGTCCCAGCCAGCCGAAGCGCGAGGTGACAGTCCAACCGGCAGTGCCCGCGCGGACGGTGGCCCCTGCACCCGCACCTTCCTCCCGCGAACTGCGGCCAGGCAGCGGCCCAAGCCAGCAACGGCGCGAAGTAACAGTTCAGCCGCCGCAGCGTTTACCCTCGGCGTTCCCCGCCCCTTCGCGCGAACTGCGCTCCAGCAGCGGTTCCAGCCAGCCGCGTCGCGAGATGACAGCCCAGCCAACAGTGCGCCCGCCCGCCGTCGCGCCTGCGCCAGCCGCGCGCAGACCGGCATCGTCCGACCAAGCCGTTCCCACCGCATCGCCTCGTGAATCCGATTCCTCCGACAACCGCGGCCGCCGTCCGCGTTCCAAGGACTGATCCCGCCGCGCTTCAGTCTTTCTTGAATCCAACCGCGGTGATCTCGCCGCTAGCACCGAGCGCCACAAGCCCTTGCTGGCCGTCGCCGTCCAGATCAACCGCGCTCAACTGCACCACCGGCGCGTCGAGTCTTGTCTCGCCCTGCGACGCGCCTTCCGCGCTGAACACCGCCACGCGACCGTCCTCGCCGCCCACGGCGATGTTCGAGCCGGCCAGCGCCATCGTGCGCAGCACGTCGCTGTGGTCGCGACGCCAGAGTTTCCTGCCGGCGGCGTCCAGCGCGTAGAGGTTGAAACTCATCGAGGTGGCGAACACTTTGCCGTCGGCGACCGCAATGCTGGTTACCTCGTCGCCGGTGTTGAACTGCCAGAGCAACTTGCCGTCCGCGCCGAGCGCGTGGAGATTGCCGTCCGCGCCGCCGAAGACCACGGCTCGCTTGCCGGCGAGGTCGCCCGCCGCCACGCAATTCGCGTGCGGGCCGCGGGTCGAATAACCCCAGCGCCGTTTGCCGTCCGGCGCGATGGCGTGCCACCAATAATACTCCGTGCCAGCGAGCACCTCTTCCTTGCCGTCGCCGTCGAGATCCGCCGCCGTGCCGCAGGTGGAGCCGTGAACGCTCTCGTAGTGCCAGAGTTCCTTGCCGCCGCGGTCCAGCGCGTAGAAATGCCACGACTCCGTGCCGGCGATGATCGCCTTCTTGCCGCTTCCGTCGAGATCAGCAGCGAAGACGACCGCTACTGTCGGCTTGCGCTTGTAGTAGGGAAACGCGTGCGACCAAAGCTGCTTGCCGGTCGCATCGAGCAAACACACGCTGCCATCGGCCAGCCCGGCGGCAACTACGCGCCTGCCGTCGCCGCTGAGGTCGCCGGCCCAGATCGCTTTGACCGCGCTCGGCGCTTTGAACTCCCACCGCTGCTTCCCGTCGGCCCCGATGCAGTAGATGCGACCGTCCGACGCGCCTGCAGCCGTCTCGCTCTTCTTGTCGCCGTCGAGGTCGGCGGTGGCGATACACGTGAACGGCGCGCCGCTGAACTTCCAGCGCACGGGAAACTGTGGTGCACGCGCGCCGGCAGCAGTCGCCTTCGCTTTCGCGGGCGCAGCCTTCGGCAACGGAATCGTCATTGAGCTGCTCACGGTGAACTCCTGCCGTCCGGGCGAAACTTCGCGCTCGTCTTGGCTCATTAGCGCCACCGACACGCGCGCCGACGACTGCACGACGACGTGGCCGCGCTCACCGTCGAACTCAACCGCGACAGGCGCGCTTGCGCGGAAGAGCGTGCGTCCGCTGGCCACAAGCGTCGTCGCCTTCGCGAGCGAGAAGCCGTGCGGCCTCAGCGCAAACAACGCCGCGTCAGTTTCGATGCCGGGCGCGACGATGGTGCGTTTGCCGTCCGTCACGCCAACCAGCGTTGTTTCGCCACCGGCGGTCACGAGCACGCTCGTGTCGGAAGCTCGCGCCGACGTGAACGCCGTCGCGCCGAAGACGTTGAGGAAGTGGTGACTTTCTCCCACCTTCATCTTCCGGCCGGTGATTTGTTGAAGTATGCGAATGACGGGCTGCGCGTTGGTGTAACCACTCCAGTTCTTGCCGAGCAATTCGTCGTCGGTGAGCTTGAGCCGCGCGCCGTCGAGGTTCTCGATGACGCACCGCTCGCCGTTCTGTTCGATGGTGAAGCGGCTGCCTTCAATCTTCGGCTCGCCGAGCGTGTGCCAGACGGTGCGGAACGAATACTCGTCTGCGGCGCGCGCCTTGAGCGAGTCAATCGCCACGAAACAACGGCCCTTGAGCCAGATGAGGTTCCGCGACCAGTTGGCCGTGCCGTAATCGCGCACTGTGCTCCGTGCGAAGCCTGCGTTTGGCAGGTCGGCGTGCGCTTCGAGTGCGCAGAACGGCGGTAACGTAGAGGACTGGCCGTCACGGAAGATCAGCACCGACGTGTGGAACTTTGGCAGCGCCTTGATGTAGTCGCCGTCGGCGAACCACTCGCGGCCGCGCTCGCTGTAGCGGACGAGCGAGTTGCCGTCGTAGTGGCGGTGGCCGCCGCAGCCGATGCCATCGAGCAGCAGATACGACTGTTGCGGATCGAAGCCGCCGCGGAAGGAGACCTTCTCGTAGGTCTGCTCCAACGGCGCGAGCCAGAGCTTCTCCACGCCGTTTGTCGCTGGCGGCCCCCAGTAGTCGTAGAACATCCGCTCCATCGGGAAGACGCGCGTGCCGTCGAAACCCGTGGGCGCGCTCGGCGACAGACTGGCGGTTTCGTTTCCGCCGATGCGGATGCGCGCATACGGCTGCGTCGCGCGCTCCTGCTCAACGGCCCAGCGAAACGCCGGCTCGCGGAAATACCACGCGCCGACGGTCCAGAGCGGCACCTCGGACGCCCAACCGCGCCAGCCGCCCACGTCGCCGAACGCCGACTGATAGCCGAGGTTGTCCATCGTCGCGACGGCGAGGTCCATCGTGCGGCGCGCGTTGCCGGTGGCGAAGTAAGTGTGGTCGGGCCGCGCGAGCGCGTAGCGCGTCAGGTGGCCGACGGTCAGCCATTGGTAGCCGTTGGAATCCTCCTGCGCTTTGAAGCTGAGCGCCTGCGGCCGGAAACACGCGTCCGCCTCCGCGAGCCAGTGCGCCGCCTCGGCGACGCGGTAGTATTTGCCAAAATAATCGGCGGCGAAGAGCAAGCCGAGCGCCGGAAACGTGTTGTGGTTGTGGCGGACGTGCTGCCGGCTTGCGCCCTGGAAGCCGCCGAACTTCTCCAGATAGCAGGCGTATTCGGCAATGATGCGCGTGACCTCCAGCCGCTCCGCCTCGGTGAACGCCGGACTCTCCTCGACGAGATTCCACGCGGCGATTACTTGCATCGAGTTGAAATCCGCGTCCATGCCCCACGGCCCGCCGTAGGTCGTCGGCTCCGAGCGGTAAATCTCGATCATCAGCCGCGCGAGCCGCTTGAACAACTCGGCGTAACCTTCGTTGCCGGAGTGGAAGTAGTTGAAGCCAGCTTCGTAAAGATTGACCGTCACGCCCGTGTGCTGGCCGCGCGCAAACGCCTCGCGTGCTTTCTCCACCGCCTGCGCGATGGCTTTCTCGTCAGGGTTCCGGCGCAACGACGTCATCTGCTTGAGCAGTGCGGGCGAAGGCTTCAGTTGCATCAGCCGCGGCAGCGACAGGTCTTTCGATGCTGGACGTTTCGAAAGTTCCGCCAGCAACGCCTCCACGGCGGCGCGCACGCCGTCGTCGTCGCTGCCGCCGACCACGACGATGTTGTGACCGTTGCCCCACGGGTCGTGGATGGTGTGCAACGCGTGGCCGTCTTTGCCCGGATAGTAGGCGTCCACCGCCGTGTAGAACCGCGCGTAGAGCAACGGCAGCAGGAGGTTCGTCTCGAAATTGCCGAGTGCGATCAGCGATTCGCCGCGCCGCGCGATGCCGTCGCTGTTCCATCGGCCCTGCGCGTCCGCGAGGCTCGCGTCGTCGAGCACTGGCACGTCCGCGCCAGTGAGTTCGCGGATGTGCGACTGCAACTTGCCGGCGAGGTCGCGATATTTCGACGACGTTACAATCGCCGCCACGGCGCGACCGTCGGCCACCAGCGGCGTTTCGAGAAAGAGCGGTTTCGCCTTCGTCAGGTCGCGGACGCTCGGCGGCGGTGGCGCGGTGCGGAGGTTGGTCACGATAAGGTCGTAGGCAGCATTGGGTTGCCGCGTGCCAGCAATCAGTTCGATCTTCGTCACAGTGGAGGCTTCGACTTTGATCTCCCGCGATTCCCAGCCGAAGCCGTCGCTTCCGACGCCAATCTGGAGCCGAAGCGTGACAGGGGTGGACGTTGGCAGATGTGGATGGCCGTTCCACGAGCCGACTCGTTTGCCGGCCGCGTCGTAGAGCCGGACGTAAACCGAAGTGGTCGCGTCCGGCGTGGTGCTTCGCACGTCGAGCAGGATTTGCTGCTTGCGCACGTCGCAGAGCGGCACGGGCAACATCACGCCGGTGTAATGACTCTCGGCGACATTATTGGCGCGCGCGGAGAGGCGGACTGCGCCGGCAGCCACCTCAATCTCCTTGTCGCGGCTGTTGCTGCCCCACGTCAGCTTGCCGTCGGCGGTGTTGTCGAGTCGGGACCACATTTTTTCTTCGGTCGCGCCGGCGGTCAGCCACGATGGCGTTTCAATGCCAGCGGGCGGCGGAGTTTTGGCTTCGACCGAGAACTCGTGGAACCTGCAAGCGCCTTCGCCCGCCCACAAGCCGATGCGACCCGCCATCGGAATCGTCGCGTCCTCGGCGTCCACGCGTAACACGTCGTCCACCCAGACGCGCAGCCGCCAGCCCTCGGCAGAGGTCCGCACGCGATAGACGCGCCCCGGCTCCGGCGCGAAGACGGCCTCGGCGACCTTGCTGGCGCGGCCGTTGACGCGACGCCAGATGTTGATGCCTTTCTTGTGGAGCGTGATGAAATAGGTGTCGCCGACTTCGTTCGCGTCAACTTGCGCGCGTAGCAGCAACGATGGTGCGCCGTCGCCGGTGAAAGCCATGCGCGCTTCCACCGTCACGTCGGCAGCGTTGACAGCGCGGTGGAGCAGGTTGAGCAAGCCATCATCTTTGTCGCCAGCGCGGATGTGGTCGCTCTCCTGCGTCCAGCGTCCCGGCTGCGCAGACTTTGGCTCGCGGACGATCTGCCAGTCGTTCGTTTGCCAGCGCGCGAAGTTGACGCGGAGCGTATCGTCAGCGAGCAGCAGTGCCGGCGAGAGAAGGAACCACGCAGTCAGAGCGCGGCGAGCGCCGCAAAGAAGGACTTTCATCGGAGGAACTTTCGTTCAGCGCGCGGGCGTTGGCTTTGACTTCAGGCCGACGCTGTTGACGGCGATGACGCTGTAGCGATGCTTCTCGCTGGGCTTTGCGGTCGTGTCGGTGAACTTGAACTCGGGCAGCGGCGCGACGGGCGTGTCGCCGTAAGACATGCTTTGGAAAAGCGGCCGACCGAAACGGTTCGTCGGCTTCTCTGGATGTTGCGCGAGGTCTTTGCCGTCGCGCTGGATGATGAACGCCTGCAAGCCGCTCTCGAAGTCCGCCTCGGCATCCCACGTCAACTCCACCGCGCCGTCCTTCGCCGCCGCCTTCACGTTCATCGGCGCGGGCGGCGGCGTGGTGTCCGCCGTCTCGCCGATGCGCGTGTATTCGAGCCACGCCTTGGCGACGCGCGCGTCCGGGAGCCAGACGGATTCTTTCACATTGCCGGAGAATTGTGCCGCGGGCTTCACCTCATCGCCCATCAGCGGCGCGAGCCAGGCTTGCTTCATGTCCACCGGCTTCAGCGGCTGGCCGGCGCGCGACGGCAGGCGCTGCGCGAGGCACGCATCGAAGAACGGAATCGCCAGATAGCGCGAGTCGCCCGTCTCGTGGCTCGTGCGCGGGTCGGGCGCGAAACCGATGGGCGCGCCTTGCTCGCGGTAGGCTTTGAACATGTCGAGCGTGCCGGTCCACGCGCCGTTGAAGCGTTTGTCGCCGTTCTCTTTCACGCCGGGGTTGCACATTGCCGGCACGGCCATCGCGGCGGCGGTGACCTCCGGCCGGGCGATCTCGCCTTTCACCCACATGCCGAACGCCGTGCCGGAACGAAACCAGATCGCCACGATCCGCTCCGGATACATCGTCTGCATCAGGCTCGCCCAGAAGCCGCCGCCGGAGTGGCCCCAGAGGCACCACGGCGCGCCGGCCAGTTCCGGATGCTTCGTCTGCGCGGCGAAATCCACGAGGCACTTCAGGAATGTCTTGTCCGAGCCATTGCGCGGGTCGCACCAG
>Ga0233425_10009940_pt1 | contig 11821 bp, 10 predicted proteins | sample Watercolumn_Towu_2_FD_181712 | JGI IMG/M metagenome (GOLD analysis project Ga0233425, IMG submission 181712) | Freshwater microbial communities from Lake Towuti, South Sulawesi, Indonesia - Watercolumn_Towuti2014_140_MG | ecosystem: Environmental > Aquatic > Freshwater > Lake | place...
GATCAGACAATATTCCAGGGACAAATGGTTATCCTACTGGAAAGAAAAATTGGGTATCAAAGGTTTTTTCGATGTTCAGGTCGTATCAGTCCAAATTAAAGTATGCCTCAACTTTTGAACGTTACCCATTAATTTTTAAAAAAATCAAGTTTTTCTCCCTTTGATTGTTTAACCCAGAAGGAAAGTCCTTTTATCGCCTCATCAATGATATCATAGCAATCGAAAAATACTTCCATTGTTTTTCCATAAGGATCCGAAATGTTCGGAGTCGGGTCTGCTTTCCACAGTCCCAATAGAGTAACTTGACAGCCTATTTGAATGGCAACCTGTTGGGCGACTTTAAGATGAGAAGGATCTAAGGCCACTAAACAATCTGAACTCAACAAGGAAACATTAAAAATACTGCGTGACAAATGACCAGAAAGATCTTTCCCACGCACCCGTGCTGCTAGGATAGCTGTGGATTCGGCGGGAGCGCTAATACGGACATCTGTTCCACAACTAATAGCTTTTAATCCTAAAGATACGGAGGATATTTCCGCATAAGGACTACGGCAGACATTTCCTCTGCAGACAAAAACCAGGCGTTTGATTCGTCCTGCTTCAATATTTTTTAACGGTTTATATCTTCCTGTAATAAAATTAATTTTTCCATATAATGACAATAAATAATTATTCCGACATCTTACAAAAAAAGACTTCATACGAGAATTGTATTTTTTGCGAATATTTATTAATTCCCCTGCCATCTGTTCCTAACGATAATTGCCGGTTAAATGATTGACCCCAAGTTCTAATTTTTTCTGCTGAAGAACCGAGGAAACACAAATAGAAAGCGCTAACAGAATCCAGACATATGGATAATAAAGCACCGACATAAAAAAACTAGGCGCTAAATAGGCAAGTAGACTGCCGATCAAACCTTTTGCTGTAGCTTCTAAAAAAGGATCTTTCTGCTCCCGCGAGATTCGTATGGAGCGAAGATTGATAAAAAAGATTTGTAAAAGAATTAAAACAAATGCTGATGTGCCAAACAGCCCAAGTTCTGTGGCCACTTCTAAATAGGTATTGTGAAGAACAATTATTCTACCCCATGGATCAAAATCCTTTAATTCTGGGTGTTTAGATGATACCCAAATGGGCCAATTTTTAAACCCTATCCCTAAATAAAAATTTTCTTTGATTGCGTTTAAGCTGGCATTCCAGTAAGCTATACGGGCTATTGAGGTCGTATCTTTACCAATCGTTTCAAACCGTGCTTTAAACTCCTTGGGGAGGGCTAAATAAATTATCGAAGCGGCACTAATTAAAATTATCAAGGCCTTTATACGTTTCTGAGAGAATAGAAGCCACCACAAACCTACCGTAATGAGACCTATGATAGCTCCTCGGTTTGAGCAGCCGATGATTGAGCCTACAACCATAATTATCAAAAGATAGAAGAAAAATCGTGTTCCATGTGACCAGTCTTCACGAAAAGCTCTAAGATAAACTAAGACAAGAGGGAGAAACATACCCATTTCCATAGCAAATTCACCGGAGTTTTGGAACCATCCTGGAGAGCCTGTAACACCCCATCCTGAGAAACCAAAACCTCCCAACGCCCATGTTCTGAATCCATGCTGAGCCATTTTTAAATTACAAAAGAAGTAAACACACAGGAAAAGAAATAGACGTTGTTTTGACTTTACGATAGAAAGAATTATTAATATTACAAAAAACCAACTAAAAAAATCAGACCATCTATCTACCGCTGCAGAGGGGTAAAAGGCATAAGCCATAGATAACAGCACACAAATAGAGAATGTTAATAATGGAATAAGCTTAGATATAGAAGGTATTCTTGAGTTAGGATCGATAAAAATAAAAAGGATTGTTAAAACCATAATGATTTTCCCCCAGGGCACAATATCGAGTTCAGGGTAAATCATATGAGGTCTAAGATATTCAAAAATCAGATAGATACAAATGAATTTAAAGGCTGTTTTTTCTTGGCGAAAATCTTTCCAAATCTCCTTGAGCAATAATATAGCCCCAGGTTTAGGCTTAGCCAAATCGGAAGGGGTTTCAGTAGATAAATTATAAGAGGGAGTGTTGTCCATGTGTTTCAAAACTTCTTTAAGGCGGAAAATGGTTAAAGTGGATTAAGAACTTCTATTAAAAATATAATCCTTTTCTTATTGACAGCTGAATAGAAGGAGATAAATAGGACTATTTTTTCTCTTGTGGATACAAGAGAGCCAAATAGCGCTCGGAGGTATTATTTATCGACCAAGATTCATTCACAACAGTTGCGGCATTATTAGCAATGGTTATTCGAATTTTTGGATCAGATAATAAATATGACAAGGCTTCAGTCAGTGCATTAGCATCACCAGGGGGTACGAGGATCCCACTCTCGGTATTCTTGATGATCTCCGAGATCCCCCCCACATTGGTCGCCACTATAGAGCGACCATTAGCCGCAGCTTCTAATAGGGCAAGAGGGTGCCCTTCTGAAAGGGAAGGCATTGTAAAAACATCTAACGCACTCAATAGACTAGGGATATCTTCAACATAACCAATTATTTTGACATAGTCTCGTAGCCCGTTTTTATTAATTTGTGCTTGTAAATCTTTCTCCAGGGGGCCTTGCCCCGCCATAACTAATCTTATATTAGGATATTTCAAAATCAACCCAGGTAAGGCATCAATCAGAAATTTATGCCCTTTAATCGGATAATAGCTTCCTATGGTTCCAAGAAGTATTTGATCATCATTTATTTTTAACTGAGATCGTATAATATCCCGTTTTTCTTTATTAAAACGAAAAAAATCTATATTTATACCATTCGGGATAACTGAAACTCTTTCCGGGCTAATTTTACATATACTGATTAAGTAATTTTTTATATCTTTCGAAACTGCAACCATATTTGTTAGGCGACTAATAAATCTGTATGCCAGCCGTCTATTCCATTTTTTATTATAATAGACTTTTCCATGAACAGTCGCTACGGAAGGAATTTTTAACCATTTTCCCAGGATAGCCCCATGGATATTCATAGTGAACTCATGACTATGAATAGAAGTTATCTCAAAATGCTTTATTATCTGTCGAAGTTCTTTAAGCCAGGAAAAATCGAGTTTTCTTTGAAGTGGTCTAATTTCCAAGGGAAGACTTCGTTTACGAACTTCTTCGGCGAGCCACCCTTCTTTCCGAAGACAGACTAATTGCGAGTATCCTTTCCTTTTATATTCATCACAAAGACGTAAAAGCATTTGTTCGGCGCCACCCGGCCCTCCAGTTTCAATCAAATGGAGAATCATTTATCCTTTTTTTATTATTACAAAAAATTTAAAAGACTTTTTTATTTATATATAAAAAATTTTTCATCTTTAAGAATGAAATATATCTCGGAAATATAATCGTCCTTCCAACCAAAAAGGCTTTGGATCATCAAAAGCAAAAACATCAAACGAGGTATCTTTTTCCCATACTTTCAAAAAGTCAATTAAGGCCCGCCACTTTGATGAGGGTACTGGTGAACTAATAGGTTCCTGTTGTTTTTCTTTAAGGCGAATTATTAGATGATCAAGAGAACCAAAAAACCACTTCAGTTTATGGCCTATCAAATAATTTGTAAAAGGGAAAGGATTTCTAACACCCTGTAGGTATCCCAATAATAGATTCGGAAAGTCTATACCGCAGTTAATGGCTAATTGCAAGGTTCCCCAAAAGCGTCCATTAACTTCCATCAACTTGGCCTTGCCGTCCCTTTCATCTCGTTTGAATTCAACCATGGCCACACCATTCCATGAGACTGCTGAAAGGATTTTATCAGCGGCTTTAACCATCGCTTCATCTAATGGAATACTTTCGGAAAGAACGCTGACCCCGCCCGAGGGAGGTTTTTCCCGTAAACGTCTATGGGAAAATATGGCCATATGATGATTTTCATCATAAAGGGTAAAAAGCCCAGTGCCTGGTCCGATAATTTTTTCTTGTATCATTGATGGATATTGCAGAATGCTTCTTGTTTTATACAAATGGATTAATTCATCCTTAGATCCTGCATAATCTACGCCCCCGGTTAAAAATGATCCTTTCTCATGAATTTTCGAAAAGGCGGGTTTTACAACTACTGGGAATTTGTTGATATTATCAATAATGGACAAAAGTTCTTTATTACTAGTAAGGTAGAGGGTACGAGGAATGGGTAGGTTAAGATTTTCAGCCATTCGAAATAGATTAACCTTATTAGATAAGGCATTCATTTTCTCTTCTGAGGGGCAGGCGAGGGTTGTAAATTTTGGAAAACTTTTTCGGGCACGATTAAGAAGAATAATAGTCTGGTCAGTCATAGGAAAAATAAAATCAATTTTTTCCATAGCGGAGATATCTATGATAGTCCCTACAAAATTTTCCCCTTCTTCAATTGGATCCGGAACGTGAAGCCCCAACTGGCAATACTTGGAAACAGAAGACAAACAAGGGTTTTTCCGGCTAGTGACTACGACCTTAAATCCTTTTCTTCCTAGAGACCGCGTGACTGCTAAAGAAGAGCGATTCTCCCCGTCTGTAACAAGAACATTCACTTTTTAGTCAAAACCTTTTTAATATAATTCTAGACAAGAAGAGAGGAACAGTGCTACTTATATCTTCATGTATACCAATCCGAGGGATCTCAAATAAATCGGTATTATTATTGACCCATCCTTTTCTTGATGTAAATGCAGCAGAAAAATCATTTCGTTTAATAATATCTTTTAAGTGAGCATTATAATTACCATTGGGATAAGCAAAGAGATCTGACCGGGATCCCAGATAATTCTCTATGTCACTTTTTGAAAGAATGATTTCATTTTCAGCCTCATGCAGGGAGACCTGATCAAGAATTACATGATTTGCAGTGTGCGCTCCAAAACAGACAAAACCGCTCGATTGCATTTCTTTAGCTTCTTCCCAATTTAGTAATATTCGATTTATCTTTGGCATAGGAGATATTGAACGAAATCTGGCAAAAAGTTCTTCTCTCTCTTTCAATGAAAATTTTTTGATTGTCTGAATAGCATTGTCCAGCTGGTAATCTGTATTAATACCATTTTGCAGGGAGAATCGATTAAGTGAAGGAATTAGTTTTATTAAGGATTTAATTTCAGGTTGTTGTAGATAAAATGTGAGCTCTTCTGGCCAAAATAAACGATTTGAACCAATAAAATTGGTTGCTAAAAAAATTGTAATCGGTATTTGATATTCTTTAATTATCGGAAAAACATTAGTATAGTTATCATGCCAGCCATCGTCAAAAGTCACAGCACAGCATCTGCCGAGACTAAAACCTTTTCTTTTTATCTCTACAAACTCCCGAAGAGAAACAATCTGAAAGTTTCTTTTAAGAATGTCTAATTGCTTTAGGAAACTTCTTTTTAAAACAAACATCCCTGGTTGAACAAATATTTCTTTTAATTGAGGCGAATTTAGAACACGGTGATAGGATAATATAAAAGTTTTTTTTTGTTTTTTTAAAAGAAAAAGATAGCTAAATATTCCGATTGAATTCAATAAGAATGCAACAATTTGTTTAATAGCGATCTTGTTCATCTAAATCTACTTATTTTGAAGTAAATTCTCTACAGTAAAGATTAATCGTTTAATGTGGGTATCTAGTGAAAAATTTTCAATAATCCTTTGTCGTCCGGAAGATCCCATTACATCCCGCAATTTAGGTTTATCCAGAAGTAATTCTATATTATTAGCAAGTCCCACATGGTCCCCAGGTTCAATAAAAAATCCTGTTTTCCCTTCTTGAATTGTTTCTTTTAGCCCCTGAATTTTTGATACAATCAAAGGCAGTCCAGATGATGCCATCTCTACATTGGACATCGTGAAGGAATCCCAGCCTGTAGTGGCTATAACTCCAACATAGCAGGAAGGCAATATATTTTCCATGTCATGCCGATATCCTCCAAAGGTAATATATTTTTCTGATTCTTTACCTAAAAAGTCGGAGTAATATTTTTTTTCTTCATCATTTTTATTGCCAAGAAGAAGAAAATGAACATCGTTTCTTTTTCTAGCTTGAATAAGTTCATTAGCGGCTTTGATAATGACTCGAACTCCTTTTCTTTCTTCCATATGGCCAGAATAAACAATAACCTTACGATAATCTGGAATATTAAAAACTTGACGGGCATAATGATAATTGCTTGAATTTGGTTTAAATTTTTCGGTATCAACTGCATTAGGTATTATTGTTATGTTGTCCGGATTTATTCCTCGGCCATAAATTGCAGTATCGGCCATTGCTTGTGATTGGAAGATATAATGATCTGGTCCGTATCGTCGTATTTTCACTTCTATTTTTTTTAATAATAATTTAAGACCTGAATTAATACTGCTCATAGAAGCGCCCCAATAAGAAATGAATAATCGAACACCTCCTTTTCGCATTGCCCTGTATGCAGGACAAGAAACAGGCTGATCAAAACCAAAGGCAGTATCAATTTTATTTATTCTGACATAGTTATAAATAAAGGTACGAGATGTTTGGGAAGGATTCGTAGAATCAAATTCTATAAGGTTTGTAAAATTTTCATCAACATAATTAGGTCTTCCTCCAGCCAAGCTTGTAAAACCAAGATGAATTTTGTTATGATCATTGGTAATAGAATAGGCCATTTTATAAAAATCTGGTTCATGCCGTCCTATTGCATATCCGGTATTAGACGGGCAATGATAAAAAATTAATATCCCCGAAGGTTGCATCATAAAAATTTATTATTATAAAGCCCATTGATATTTAAAACTAATCGTATGTAGGGTTTGACTGAACCCAGAACTTCAAGAGACGCCTTAAGTTCATTCTTCCAATGGGTTGCAATTAATCGTTCCGGTTCTCTGCCGGCATCATCAAGGAGTATTACTGATCCTGATTGAAATTTCTTTAACATTATGGGCACAAGACCATATCTTCCTCCTTTAGTTTCGCCAGGAGGACCGTCGCATATAATTAGAGCAAAGGTGGGCATTGATTCCAATGGTGGATCATACCAGCAAAATGATCCATAATCTTTGAGGGGACATTCATGCAAAAATACGGATTTTAGTTTATATTTATTTATATTATTACGCACTTTCTCAGCCCATTCTCTATTGTGCTCTAGTGCCCAATGTTCAATACCTCGTTTAGTGGCGATAACCCCAATTAAAATTGTTGATAATCCTGAACCACATTCTAATATTGGGCCGTTCGATTTAATGGCATGATTTAAACAAGCAGCGAGGTATTCACCCAAAGCGCTCCAATCTTCGTTTCCCCAGCCATAAATCAAATCCCCCAGTATATTGTTGCCAGATCGAGAATATGCGCTCGGATTATTCATAAATTGTTTAATAGCACGACCAAAAACATAGTTACGGTGAGTATTTCGGAGAACTGTCTTAAATCGATCAGGCAATATCGACTTAATAATATCGAACACTCTTTTTAATGAAATATTTTTTCTGTTAAAGTGCATTCAAATAATAGTTTTGTTAAGAACGTTTTACCAACGTTAATTCTAAGAACAATTTTTTAAAAAAAAATCTTAACTCTACATTTTTCCAAATGGGCAACAGTATTATCATAGAAATAATTAATAAAAAAAAAGTTTTAATAATAAGATCTTCAATTAAATTATTAAAAATTAATAGATTGTTTACGATCAAACATGAGCATACAGCGATGATAAAAATTCCTATTAAATTTTTTTTAGAAATTTTCATATCAAAAAGCTTGCCCGATGCCCTGTATACAATAATTAACTGTATTGATTGTGCTAACATTAAAGCTAAGGCAGCACCTTTATGACCCATTAAAGGAATTAGAAGTAAATAAAAGATAGTAACAAAAATTGCTATTAAATAATTATTTCGAGTTATCCACTCTGTTTTTTCTTTTATTAAAAAACTAAAATTAAAATAGGATATCAAGCAATTAAAAACAGCAGCAAAAACAAGAAAAGGAACCGATTCTCCGGCTTTATAAAAAACAGGGTTTGCAATAAGTTGAAGGATCGGCTTTGAATAAAAGGACAATACCAAACCACCAATTAATAACATAGAACTAATAACTTGAAAAACATTTTTAAAAATAGAATTATCATTGCCGCGACGATAATAATTGAAACGTTCCACTTGCCAATATGTTTCGAACGGGTCCCAAATTAAGAGAGTAATAACGGCGCTAAATTTTGAAGCTAATTCATATAACCCAATATCTTCCATTGAAGCGAATAGGCGAAGATAATATCTATTGGCCGATTCGATATATAAACTTCCTATCCCGGCAAGCCATAAGGGCCATGAAAATTTAAGCATTTTAAAAGCAAAATCCCCGCTAAACCTTAATCCAACATGATAAAAAGTGTAACTTAAAAGAATAATAGAAAAAATAAGGGAAGATACCAAACTACTTATAGCAATTCCTATTACTCCAAAACTATGAATAACTACAAACCAAATATTCAGACTTAGTTGTAAAAGTAACTTTATCAGGTTTAATATTATATATAAAAATGGTTTTTTTTTAATACGTATATATATTAAAGCATAATATTCCATGGCTTGAGTGAAAAGTAATACCGCGAAACATCCTACAATGGCTGAATTAGCATGCGTACCGAAGATGAGTTGTGATGCAGAATCCCGAAAAAAAATCATAATAAATGATAAAATTGCGGTTACCACTCCAGTCAGAATCATTGCAGTTGAGATCACACCAGCCTGTTTATTTACGTCCTCCATTTCATAATAATATTTTGGAATAGCTTGGCCAATCCTAGCTCCAATGGTTATTTCAATAAGACTAATAGCAAAGATCATTAGACTTATTATCCCATAATCTGCTGGGGAAAGATATCTTGTATAAATAGGAAGCATTATAAAGCCAATAAGTTGTCTCAAAATCCTTCCTAGGCCATAAATGCTAACGTGACCGAGAAATTGACGGGGATTCGAAATAGATAAAGGCTTAGGCATTTTTTATAAACTTACTGTATCAAAAAGCTATTTCCTATTAGCTATAAATCAAATTTTTTAACTTTAGTCATGTTTATCGCTCTGAAGGAGTCCAAAATAATACTCGTTTGCCAAAGATAAACTTGTACCAGGATATTAGAATTGCCAAGTTCACCATGAGAAAAAAATTTGGTATTTTTATGAAAGGTTTTTTTAAGAGATGTGGTTTAAGTGTTCCCAAACACGCAAGGCCATAAAAAAACGCCTGTAGTATACAAATTGTCCCATAAAAAAAAGAGTATTTTGCTAGAAAAACATTACTTAAAAATAGAGTTATCAAAGTAAATGGAACAAACCATCTATCAAATTTATGTGAAAATATCTGCCAAGAAAAAAAATGATATTTGAACGGGTTTAATAATTCGATGTTTTTTTTAAAAACGGAAATTCCCCGCAAAATAGTTCTTATTTTTCTTTCAAATTCTTTTTTCTCATCTAAGATATTTTTATAATACCCAATAGAATTCGAATCTAAAATACCTCTTAGACCCATTTTGACTGAATTCATCAAGGTATTAAAATCACTTTGCATATCAACAGCCCAATCCCAACAGACCTCTCGCCGGGCCGCAAAAAAGGAACCACTTAGTCCGACCACAGTATTAACTTTCGTTTCAAGAGATCTTAGGAACATTTCATATCGGACATAAGCCCCTTCGCCGCCGATTTTACCATCCGGATCGATAAACCGATCCGTGCTGCTGACACAACCGACCGTTGGATCATTAAAATTTTTAACGATGTTTTTAACCCCATTTGAATCGAGGATTGTAGCCACATCCGAAAAAACCAATATTTCACCGGAGGAAGCTTCAACGGCCAATTTCTGCGTTCCCTCTTTCCCTCTTCTCTCCGGTGCTCGAATCAATCGAACACCTTTTGATTCATAGGATTTGACAATCTCATCGGTCTGGTCGGTGGAACAATCCGAGGCAATTATTATTTCAAAGTTTTCTTTCGGATAATCCTGTAATAATGTATTTTCAATCTTTGCCTGAATACCTTTTTCTTCATTGTAGGCAGTAATGATAAAGGATACCTTTGGAGTAATATCGCCTTTGTTTACTGGACGGTTTCTAAACAAGGATATAACGATCAACGCCAAGGGATAACCGAAGTAAGCATAGAAAATGAAGAAGAAGGAAAACCAGAATATTAATTTGGCGATTATCATTTAGGAAATTTCTTTGGCACGGATGACGCGGATTTCACGGATGTTGCTTAAGTTCAAAACTTTTTCTGATCATTATCAAAATAGTTATTAACTGAAGTCATCAATATTTTGGCTGAATTAAGGGCTTGATAAGCCTCTTCGGCTGATGGTTCTGTCTTGCCTCAGACGGAAATGGACTTTAAAGCCAGTTGAGTTAATGGGTTATAGGTAGTCATTTTTATTGGTTCCTGTAGTCTAGGAGTGGGCATCCTTAACCGGGAACAGATAAAACGGAATGCGGCTGCGAGAATGGGCTTCTAACAGGCTCGTCGGAGCAGCCGCGTACCTTATCTAAAACCAAACCAAGGAATTTCCCTGAAGGACCGGTTTTTTCATACGCTTGTTGTCTTTGGAGTCGGCGTTGTTCCCGGGCCGCTTCCAGCTTCCGGTCTCGCTCTTTGAAAATCATTGTATCTCTGCCGTTAAGTTTGTCAACGGGGGCAATATAGCCGATAGCGCTGTGTAGGCGGACATGGTTATAATGCTTAATGTACTCTGTCACAAGACGTTGGGCATCGTCAAGAGAAAGCGGGGTCTTCGGCCGAATACATTCCCCTTTAAGTGTTTTATGAAACCGTTCCAGCTTGCCGTTTGACTGTGGGTAATAGGGTGATGTCCGGACATGGGTCATTCCGGACAACCGAATGAATTCCTTAAAGTCCTTGGCAATGAACTGTGGGCCATTGTCGGAGATGATCCGGGGGCGGGCTTCCGGGAATTGTTCCTTGGCCTTTTGGATAATGATCTCCACGTCGGTTTCGGTCATCTGCTCCCGGATCTCCCAATGGACAATCATCCGGCTGCAACCATCCAGCAGGCTGCAGAGGTAGAAAAAGGTGCCACAAATATTAAGATAAGCTATATCAACATGCCAATGTTCATGAGGCCGAAGGGGCTGAACAAATCCAGTCCCCTTCTTGCTGGGTTTCTTATTCCATCTTTCTAAAAGCCCGGCCTTTGAAAGAACCCTCCAAACGCTGGAAGGACTGACGGCCACAACGTTTTGATCCAACATCATAAACGTCAGCCTTCGGTAGCCCTCCAGGGGGTTATTCAGACAAAAGCAAATGATGGCCTCCCGTTCCCATTCCTCCAACCAAAAGTCCCGAGGAATGGAGGCATTATGCTCATTGATTTTGCCGTACCGTTTGATCCAGGTGTAAAACTTGCTCTTACCCACAGCCAGCCAGGCGATAAAGGATGACAGTGGAATTTCGGCCTTATCGCCCCAGCCCTGGACAAAATCGACCACGGCGTCTCTCGTATCATGGGGAACCCAGACGCCGGTTAAAGCTCCCCAAGTTCTTTTTTTAATTTGACGTGTTCTTCCATCAGTTCCGAAAGCACTTCATTCTTTCTTTGAAGCTTCTCTTCCAGTTTCTGAATTCGCTGGGCTTCCTTACGTTGAGAAGGCTTCTCGGTATTGAAGGCCGCAACGGCTTTTTCAAAAAACTGCTGTTGCCATTTATAAAAAACCGTTGGCTGGAGATTATACTCCTCGCAGAGACTTGAGACCGCTACCCCTTCTAACAGATGTCGTTTCAAGATGATGACCTTCTCTTCTGGGG
>Ga0233425_10009941_pt1 | contig 11820 bp, 9 predicted proteins | sample Watercolumn_Towu_2_FD_181712 | JGI IMG/M metagenome (GOLD analysis project Ga0233425, IMG submission 181712) | Freshwater microbial communities from Lake Towuti, South Sulawesi, Indonesia - Watercolumn_Towuti2014_140_MG | ecosystem: Environmental > Aquatic > Freshwater > Lake | place: Indonesia...
GGGGCGGTTGTGCTGGAAAGCGGCAGCCAGGGCCGCTCCAAGCGGCTCACCATTGCCGGGCTCAGCCTGGCCGAGGCGGCCGGGGTTCTGGCGCCACTGCTATGATCCGCACCATCGGCATCCTTTCCGACACCCATCTGAACTCGGCCGGCAAGCTTTTTCAGGAGCAGGTTACCGCCTGCTTCGGCAGCGTCGATCTGGTCCTCCATGCCGGCGACCTCACCAGCCCGTCGATCCTCAAGGCCTTCGGCGACCGGGAGGTGCTGGCCGTACACGGCAACATGTGCGACCGCCGGTCACAAACCACCCTGCCGGCCCAGCGGGTCCTGGAGATCGAGGGCTTCACCATCGTCCTGCTGCACGGCCACGCCTTCGGCTACAGCAACCTGGAGGAACGGGTCTTCACCGCCTTCGGAGAGGCCGACTGCATCGTCTACGGCCATACCCACCGGGCCGTCTGCCACCGGCTGGGCGGGGTACTCTTCATCAACCCCGGCAGCTTCACCGCCCCCGGCCGACATGGCGCCCCACCCACCTACGCCCTCCTCCGGGTGGGGGAGGAACTGACCGGGGAGATCCGCGAGGTGGCACCCTGGCCGTGAAAAATCTCAGACCAGTCGGACCGGTCTGACTTGTCTGACGGGTCCGACTGGTCCGAAAAACCGCGCCGCCAACACAGGAGGCAGTCATGAGCAGTACCCCCGAAAAAATCACCCCCATGCTCCGGCAATACCTGGAGATCAAGGAGCAGCACCGGGACGCCATCCTCTTCTACCGGCTGGGCGATTTCTACGAGATGTTCTTCGAGGACGCCCAAATCGCCTCGAAGGTCCTGGGGATCACGCTGACCTGCCGCAACTCCAAGGACGACGAGGACAAGCGCATCCCGTTGTGTGGGGTGCCCTACCATGCCGCGGCCGGGTACCTGGCCAAGCTGGTCAATGCCGGCCACCGGGTAGCGGTCTGCGAACAGGTCGAAGACCCTAAAGAGGCCAAGGGGGTGGTGAAGCGGGAGGTGGTGCGGGTGGTCACCCCCGGGCTGGTCACCGAGGCGCAGCTCCTGGATGACAAGTCCAACCGCTACCTGGCCTGTGTCGCCTACGGCCAGGGTTGCTGGGGGCTGAGCTTTCTCGATCTCTCCACCGGTGAGTTCCTGGTGGCCGAGCGGGAGGAAATGAGCGAACTGTTCGACGAACTGCACCGTCTGCAACCCTCGGAGCTGCTGATCGAGGCCAACCGGTTGGCCGAGCTGGGCGAGGCGGTGTTCTGGCCGGCCGGACTCTGCCTGACCAAGCGGCCGGCCAACAGTTTCCAGCCTGAAACCTGCCGGGAGCTGCTGCTGGAACACTTCCGGGTCGCCAATCTGGCCGGTTTCGGCTGCGCCGGCCTCACCACCGGCCTCACCGCCGCCGGGGCCCTGCTTGGCTACCTGCGTGAGACCCAGAAGAGCGAACTGGGCCACATCGAGCGGATCGCTCCCCTGGTCCTGCGGAACGTGCTGTTGATCGACGACTCCTCCCGCCGCAACCTGGAACTGACCCAGACCATCGTCGGTGGCAAGCGCGAGGGCTCGCTGCTCCACTGCCTCGACCGGACCCGCACCCCCATGGGTGCCCGGCTGCTCAAGCGCAACCTGCTCTTCCCCCTGCAGGACCTGGCCGAGATTCACCACCGGCTGGACACCATCGAGCAACTGCTGCTGGAACAGGCGGCGGCCGAGGGGATCCGTACCCATCTGGACCAGGTCTACGATCTGGAACGTTTGAACAGCCGGATCGTCCTGGGCCACGGCAACGGCCGCGACCTCATCGCCCTGGGCCAGTCACTGGCCCAGCTGCCGCAACTCAAGGCCCTGGCGACCGCGGCCGGTGTCCTGGCCGGTCGCTGCGGTGAACTGGACGAACTCAGCGAGATCAGGGAACTCCTGGTGGGCGCGATCCGCGAGGACGCCCCCGTCACCATCCGCGACGGCGGCCTGATCCGGGCCGGCTATCACGCGGAACTGGACGAACTGGTGACCATCCTGACCGAGGGCAAGTCCCTCATCGCCGGACTGGAGAGCCGGGAGCGGGAACGCACCGGCATCGGGAACCTCAAGATCGGTTTCAACAAGGTCTTCGGCTACTACCTGGAGGTCAGCAAGGGGCAGGTGGCCAACGTGCCGGACTACTTCATCCGCAAGCAGACCCTGGTCAACGGCGAGCGCTACATCACCCCGGAGCTCAAGGAGTTCGAAGAGAAGGTTGCCACCGCCCAGGAAAAAAGGCTGGAGCTGGAGTACCGGCTGTTCGTCGAGATCCGCAACCGGGTGGCCGCCGAGAGCCCGCGAATCATCAAAGCCGCCGCCTTCGTGGCCGAGCTGGATTTCTTCTGCAGCCTGGCCGAGGTGGCCCGCCGCCATCGCTACGTCCGCCCGGCGGTGGACGAGGGGAGCGAGATCACCATCAGCGAGGGGCGCCACCCGGTGATCGAGCAGACCCTGCCGGCCGGCCGCTTCGTGCCCAACGACCTCCACCTCGACCAGGAAGAGAACGAGGTGCTGATCATCACCGGCCCCAACATGGCCGGCAAATCGACGGTGCTGCGCCAGACCGCCCTGATCGTGCTGCTGGCCCAGATGGGCAGCTTCGTGCCGGCGGCCAGCGCGAAAGTCGGCCTGGTGGACCGGATCTTCACCCGGGTCGGTGCCATGGACGATCTGCGCCGCGCCCAATCGACCTTCATGGTCGAGATGAACGAGACCGCCAACATCCTCAACAACGCGACCCCCAGGAGCCTGGTGATCCTGGACGAGATCGGCCGCGGCACCTCCACCTTCGACGGCCTCTCCATCGCCTGGGCAGTCAGCGAGGAGTTGGCCACCCGCGAGGGCCGGGGGGTCAAGACCATCTTCGCCACCCACTACCACGAGCTGACCGACCTGGCGCTGACCATCGCCCGGATCAGGAACTACCACATCGCCGTCCGTGAGTGGAACGATTCCATCATCTTCCTGCACAAGCTGCTGCCCGGCGGCACCAGCCGCAGCTACGGCATCCAGGTGGCGGCCCTGGCCGGGGTGCCGCCCCGGGTGGTGGCCCGGGCCAAGGAGATCCTGCACAACATCGAACAGGGCGAGTTCACCAGCAACGGCCGACCGAGGCTGTCCGGCCAGGAAGGGCAGCCCGAAAAGCCCGGCCAGATGAGCCTCTTCGGGCCGCCGCCCGATCCGCTCCGCCAGAGAATGACCGAGATCAGCCCGGATCTCCTGAGCCCCCTGGAGGCCCTCAACCTGCTGTACGAATTAAAAAAGTTGAGCGAAAAGGCGTAATCCGCGCTAACTTGGCGGAATCATGGAAGGTTACATCGATACACTCCAGAGACTGCCAGCCCGGGGCGCCTTTCTCCGGCTTCTGCTGCCTTTCCTGCTGCTGCTTTGCCTGGGAATTACGGCGGCCGAGGGTGCCAAACGCCCGGCCGCCCCGAGTGTGCCCATCGCCGAGCAGTACCGCCAGGCCAAGGACTATTACCTGAAGCTGCCCGGAGCCGAGTCCCCGGCCGCCGATCGCAAAAACCGTCTCACCGCCGCCCGCAAGTTCCGCAAGATTTTCCAGGCCGACCAGACCCACGAGCTGGCCCCCGCCAGCCTCTTCATGATCGCCAGGATCTACCGGGAACTTTACGCCCTCCACCACGATCCCCTCGATCTGGGCGAGGCCATCGCCTACAGCGAGGACGTGGTCTCACTCTACCCGCAAAGCCGTCTGGCCGACGACGCCCTCTTCAATATCGCCAAACTCTACCTGGAGGCGCGCAAGGATTTTGAAAGGGCGGCCAAGACACTGGAACGGCTGCAACGCAACTACCCGGAGGGCGACATGGCCGCGCCCGCCGCTGGCCTGGCGGCCCGGATCATCCCTCCAAACCCGGCCGAAAACGCCACCCCCGCCTCCCCCATCCTGAACAAACCGCAACCATCCTCTCCCGTCCCGGCGTCCACCGTGCCGGCCAACCTCCTGCCCCTGCGCTACTGGTCCACCTCCAACTACACCCGGGTGGTCATCGAGACCACGACCCCGGTCAGCTACCGGGAAAATCTCCTGGCCGCGAGCGGTGAGCAACCCCGCCGGATTTACGTCGATCTGGACAACTGCCGCGTGACCCCGGAACTGCGAAAGATCCTGCATATCGACGACGGCCTGCTCCAGCAGGTCCGCTGCGGCCAATTCAACGCCGATCAGGTCCGGGTGGTGCTGGATACCCAGTCCCTGGCCGACTACAAGATCTTCAGCCTCCAGGACCCCTTCCGGATCGTCATCGACGTCCGGGGGCAGCGCTCCGCGCAGCCGGTGCCGCCCCAGCCCCAGCCGGAAAAGCCCCGCACCGACAACGCTCCGTCCCTGGCCCAGCAGCTCGGTCTGGGTATTCGCCGGGTCATCATCGATCCGGGCCACGGCGGCAAGGACTGCGGGGCCGTCGGCGTGGATGGCCTGCAGGAAAAGGATATTACCCTGGCGGTGGGGCTGGAGGTGGCGGCCCGGCTCAAGGCCCGCCTGGAGTGCGAGGTGATCATGACCCGCGACAGCGACGTCTTCATCCCCCTGGAGGAGCGCACCGCCATCGCCAACAGCCGGGAGGGCGACCTCTTCATCTCCATCCACGTCAACGCCGCCCCTTCCGCCAAGGCCCGGGGCATCGAAACCTACATCCTCGACCTGGCCAGGAACAAGACCGCCATGCAGGTAGCGGCCCGCGAGAACGCCACCTCCGACCACCAGCTGAGCGACCTGCAGTCGATCCTCCAGGACCTGATCCAGAACAGCAAGAAGAGCGAGTCGATCAAGCTGGCCGAGTATGTCCAGGACAGCATGGTCAGCGGCCTGAAGTCCAGTTTCCCGGCGGTCAAGGACCTGGGGGTCAAGCAGGCGCCCTTCGTGGTCCTGCTGGGCGCCCAGATGCCGGCCATCCTCACCGAAATCGCCTTTATCAGCAACCCGGAAGAGGCTGGCTGGCTAAAGAGCGACAAGTACCAGGCCAAGGTGGCCGACCAGATCGTCAGCGGGGTCAGCGGGTACATCAACGATTTGAACCTGGCCGCGCTACGGTAAGCAATATGCCGGTCAGATACCGGTCAGACGTGTCGGACCACTCAGACACGTCTGAAAGAAACGCCGCCTCCGGAAGGATTCCGGAGGCGGCGTAAAACGAACAACCGCTGTTGCGAGCAGGCTCTATTCAGCCTTGAACACCGCCCGGCCTTCCTTCAGGTCCCGTCCCTCCAGGTAACGAATCATCGACTCGGCCGCCTCCTTGGCCTGGTAAATGGCCTTGGCGGCGGTTTCCGGGCCGAGGACCGCATCGCCGCCGGCAAAGAGCCAGGGCTCGGAGCTCTGCATGGTCAGCTCATCGACCTCGATGGTCTTCCAGCGGGAGAGCTTCAATTCCACCCCGGCGATTGCGGTGAGATCGACGCTCTGGCTGATGGCCGGAACAATGGCATCGGCATCGATCAGGAAGTTGGAACCAGGAATTTCCTCAGGCCGGCAACGGCCGGAGGCGTCACAGGCCCCCAGCTGCATGCGGATGCACTCGATCTTTCTCAAGCGGCCGTTTTCGCCATGGATTTTGACTGGGGCGGCCAGGGTCTCGATCTTGACCCCCTCCTCTTCCAGATGATGGATCTCTGCCTTGGAGGCCGGCATCTCGGCCTTGCCGCGCCGGTAGAGGATAAAGACCTTATCCGATCCCGTGCGCAGGGCGGTCCGGGCGCAGTCGATGGCGACATTGCCGCCGCCCACCACCACCACGTTGCGACCCAGGTTGAGATCCTCACCTAAATTGACCCGCCGCAGGTAATCGACCCCGTGCAGGACCCCGGCCAGTTCCTCACCCTCAACACCCAGCTTGCGGCTGGCGTGGGCGCCCACCGCAACGAAGACCGCGGCATATCCCTCATCACGCAACTGGACCAAGGTCTTGTCCTTACCGATCTCACAGTCGGTGACGATCTTGACCCCGCAGTTCTTCAGGGCCTCGAACTCGGCGGCAATGATGGCCCGGGGCAGCCGATAGGCAGGAATCCCCACCCCCAGCATGCCGCCCAGCACCGGCAGCTTCTCGAAGATGGTACAGGGATAGCCGGCGTGGGCCAGGATATAGGCCACGGTCATCCCGGCCGGGCCGGAACCGACAATGGCCACCCTCTGCTCCTTGGGCAGGGCGCAGCTTTTGACCAGCTGCTTGCCGTTGGCCACCATCCAGTCAACGATGTAGCGTTCCAGCATGCCGATGGCCACAGGCTCGCCCTTCTTGCCCCGCACGCAGGCGCCTTCGCACTGAAACTCGTGCGGGCAGACCCGGGAGCAGATGGCCGGCAGGGAGTTGGTCTCGCGGTCGGCCCAGTAGGCCTCCTCGATCCTGCCCTCGCGCAGCAGGGAGATGAAGCGGGGGATATCATTATGGATGGGGCAACCCTCGCGACACTTAGGCTTCTTGCACTGCAGACAACGGTCGGCCTCACGCAGGGCGGCGGCCTCGTCGTAACCGGCCACCACTTCGTCGAAGTTGTGGATACGGCTGGCCGGCGCAAGCTCCCGGGTGGTTTGCCGGGGAATGGTCATTCTTTCCTTGAGATCCATGGGGGTGCCTCCGAAAACTTGGGGAAATATTGAGAAGAACAAACGGTTAGCTTAACCTGAAGAGCCGCCAGCAAAAAACTGTCCGACCGCTCTAGAGCTATATCACTGCCACAGCATCCTATAAAAAAAAGCCGCACGGGACTTCCGTGCGGCTTAACCACTTCGTAAAACCGGCCTGCAATCAGGCGGCTTTCTGACCGGAGGCCTTGAGTCTGGCCAGGGCCCGCTGCAACGCCGCCTCGGCCCGGACCTGATTGATCTTCTCCTGCTGGCCGGTAGCGGCGGCCAGTCGTTTCTCAGCCCGCTCCTTGGCCCGCAAAGCCCGATCGACATCAATTTCCTTGCCGGACTCAGCGGTTTCGACCAGGAAAGTGATCTTGTTGTCGGAAACCTTGCAGAAACCGCCACTGACCATGACCTGATCGGTCTCGTTCCCCTTCTTGTAGATCATCACCCCGATCTTGATGGTGCTCAGGAAAGGGGCATGATTGGCCAGTACGCCAAACTCGCCGCCGTAACCGGGGGCGGTAACGATATCGACATCCTCGCTCAGCACAGCGCCGCGCGGGGTTACGACTTCCAATCTGATGGTTTCAGCCATGCTGCAGCCTCATTTATGCATTAGGCCGGGGGCGAGTTTCCCCCCCGGCAGATACGATTTATATTATCAGGCCGCCTTGGCCTTGGCCGCCTTGGCCAAGGCCTCGTCGATGGTGCCAACCATGTAGAAGGCGGTCTCGGGCAGATCGTCGTGCTTGCCCTCCAAAATCTCCTTGAAGCCCCGGATGGTCTCGGCCACCTTGACGTAGGCGCCCTTCATGCCGGTGAAGACCTCGGCCACAGTGAAGGGCTGGGAGAGGAAGCGCTGGATCTTCCGGGCCCGGGAAACGGTGACCTGGTCCTCGTCGGAAAGCTCGTCCATACCGAGAATGGCGATGATGTCCTGAAGGTCCTTGTACTTCTGCAGGGTGGTCTGGACACCCCGGGCCACCCGGTAATGCTCCTCGCCCAGGACGTTGGGATCGAGGATGCGGGAGGTCGAATCGAGCGGATCGACCGCCGGGTAGATGCCGAGCTCGGCGATCTGCCGGGAAAGAACGACGGTGCCGTCCAGATGGGCAAAGGTGGTGGCCGGGGCCGGGTCGGTCAAGTCGTCGGCCGGCACGTAGACGCACTGGACGGCGGTGATGGAGCCCTTGGTGGTGGAGGTGATCCGCTCCTGGAGGGCGCCCAGGTCAGTGGCCAAAGTCGGCTGGTAACCGACCGCCGAGGGGATACGGCCGAGCAGCGCCGAAACCTCTGAACCGGCCTGGGTAAAACGGAAGATGTTGTCGACGAAAAAGAGCACGTCCTGGCCCTCCTCGTCACGGAAGTACTCGGCGGCAGACAATCCGGTCAGGGCGACGCGGGCGCGGGCGCCCGGCGGCTCGGTCATCTGTCCATACACCAGGGCCGCCTTGGGCAGAACGCCGGACTCCTTCATCTCGTGATAGAGATCGTTCCCTTCACGGGTCCGCTCGCCGACGCCGCAGAAGACCGAGATGCCGCCGTGGTGCATGGCGATGTTGTTGACCATCTCCATCATGATAACGGTCTTGCCGCAACCGGCGCCGCCGAAGAGGCCCATCTTGCCGCCCCGGGGGAAGGGGACCAGCAGGTCGATAACCTTGATACCGGTTTCCAGAACGTTGATCTGGGTATCCTGCTCGGTGAAGGCCGGGGCCGGGCGATGGATGGCCCGCATCTTCTCGGAGGTGATCGGGCCCAGACCGTCCACCGGGCGACCGACCACGTTCATGATCCGCCCCAGGGCCGGCTTACCGCAGGGAATCTCGATGGGCTTGCCGGTGTTACGGGCTACCTGCCCACGGCAGAGACCGTCGGTCTGGTCCATGGCAATGCAGCGAACCGCGTTGTCGCCCAGATGCTGGGCAACCTCGATGACCAGGTTGTCGGCCTGGTCGCTGATGCCCGGGTTGGAAACCATCAGGGCACTCATGATGTCCGGCAGCTGCCCGGCCTCGAACTCCACGTCGACCACCGGTCCGATGACCTGGATGATCTTCCCCACATTTCCCGCCGTAGTCTGTTCACTCATATCCTTCAAGCCTCCTAAGCATTGATGTCTTTTGCCGAAAACAGATAACCGCGCCAGACGCGGCCCTGCCTCGATCTTTTATCCCTTGAGGGCCTCGGCGCCGCCGACGATGTCCATCAGCTCCGCGGTGATTCCGGCCTGACGGGCCTTGTTGTAGACCAGGGTCAGGTTTTTGATGATGTCCTTGCAGGCGTTGGTGGCATTGTCCATGGCGGTCATCCGGGCGGCGTGCTCACTGGCGCCCACCTCCAGCATGCCCCGATAGACCATGACATTCAGGTAGAGAGGCAGCAGCACATCCATGATCTCAGCCGGGCTGGGCTCGTAGATGTAGTCGACCACTCCGCCAGCCTCAGCAGCCTCACCACCGGCCACCGGCTGAATGGGCAGCAACTGTCCCACGCTGGGGCGCTGCACGGCCACGCTGACAAATTGCCCATAGACCAGCTGTACCTGGTCCGATCCCCCGGCCAGGAAGCTGGCGGCCACATCCTGGGCAATCTCCCGGGCGTTGAACATCTGGAAGGTGCTCATGATATCGACGAAGGACTTGCGGACCTTGCCGGACTTGCGGAAATAGTTCCGGCTCTTCTTGCCGACGCAGACCAGAGAGACCTTTTTGCCTTCCGCCTCCAGCTTCTTCATCAGCTTCTCGGCGGTTTTCATGATGTTGGCGTTGAAGCTGCCGCAGAGTCCGCGATCGGAGGTGATCACCACCAGTTCAACGGATTTGACCTCGCGCACCTCCATCAACGGAAACTGGGAGGTTTCCATGCTGCCGGAAAGGCTGGTCATGGCCCGGTTGAACTGGTCTGCATAAGGACGGAAGTTCTCCATCTTCTGCTGGGCGCCCCGCAACTTGGCGGCGGCCACCATGTTCATGGCCTTGGTGATCTGCGAAGTCTTCTTGACCCCCGCGATCTTGGTTTTTACATCCTTGAGACTAGACATCCGCGCTCGTCCTCCGGCTTATTTGAGGCCCCGGGCCCCCTTGAAAGATTCGACAAAGGCGCCGATTGTCTCCTTCATCTTGGCCTCCAGATCACCGTCGATGATCTGTTTTTCCCGGAGGGTATCGAAGATGGCCGGCTGGTTCTGCTCGACGTGGGCATAGAGTTCCTTCTCGAAATCAGCCAGGACATTGAGCGGCAGGGTGTCGAGGAAGCCGCGGGTGCCGGCGAAGAGAATGGTGACCTGTTTCTCCATGGGCAGCGGCTGGTACTGGGGCTGCTTGAGGATCTCGACCAGCCGGGCGCCGCGGGTCAACTGGGCCTGGGTGGCGGCGTCGAGATCGGAACCGAACCCGGCGAAGGCGGCCAGCTCGCGGTACTGGGCAAGATCGAGGCGCAGGGTACCGGCCACCTGCTTCATGGCCTTGACCTGGGCGGCACCGCCGACGCGGGACACCGAGAGGCCGACGTTGATGGCCGGACGGACGCCGGCGAAGAAGAGGTTCGGCTCCAGGTAAACCTGGCCGTCGGTGATCGAGATCACGTTGGTCGGGATGTAGGCGGAAACGTCGCCGGCCTGGGTCTCGATGATCGGCAGGGCGGTGAGCGAACCGGCGCCCAAGGCGTCGCTGACCTTGGCGGCGCGCTCCAGGAGGCGCGAATGGTTGAAGAAGATGTCGCCGGGATAGGCCTCGCGTCCCGGCGGCCGGCGGAGCAGCAGGGAAAGTTCGCGGTAGGCGACGGCCTGCTTGGAAAGATCGTCGTAGATGATCAGGGCGTGCTGGCCGTTGTCGCGGAAGTACTCGCCCATGGCGCAGCCGGCGAAGGCGGCCAGATACTGCATGGGGGCAGGGTCGGAGGCGCAGGCGGCGACCACGGTGGTGTAGGCCATGGCGCCGTGCTTGCGCAGGGCCTCGACCACCAGGGCAACGGTGGACTTCTTCTGGCCGATGGCCACGTAGATGCAATGGACGCCGGTGGTCTTCTGGGCGATGATCGCATCGACGCAGAGGGCGGTCTTGCCAATCTGGCGGTCACCGATGACCAGTTCGCGCTGGCCCTTGCCGACCGGGGTCATGGCGTCGACCGCCTTGCTGCCGGTGTAGCAGGGTTCATGCACACCCTTACGGGCAATAACGCCGGGGGCGAGAACCTCGATCTTGCGGGTCTGCTTGGCGGTGATCGGCCCCTGGCCATCGATGGGCTTGCCGACGCCGTCAACCACCCGGCCTTCCATCTCGGGGCCGACCGGAACCTCGGCGATGCGGCCGGTCCGTTTGACGATGTCGCCTTCCTTGATGTGCTCGACGCTGCCGAGGACCGCGCAACCGACGTTGTCCTCTTCCAGGTTGAGGGCCAGGCCAAGAATGCCGCCCGGGAACTCCAGGAGTTCCATGGCCATGCACTTCTCGACGCCGTGAACACGGGCGATGCCGTCACCTACGGAGATTACGGTACCGGTTTCGCTCAGATCAATCTTACTTTCGTAATCCTTGATCTGCCCCTTGATAATCTGACTGATCTCTTCGGCTTTGATCTGCATTGGCTCATTCACTCCCTTTTATGGATTCTTTTAAACCCGTCAATTGCGTCTTGATGCTGCCATCCAGAACCAGGTCGCCGACCTGGGCAACAATTCCGCCGATGATCGACGGATCAATCTCGGTGCGAAGCAGGATCTGCTTGCCGGTGATCTTCTCCAGGGTCGCCTTGATCCTGGAATTCAGGGCGCCGCTCAGCGGGGTGGCGGAGGTCACCGTACCGCGGCACATGTTGCGCTCTTCATCGACCATAGCCTGAAAGACCTCGGCAATGTCGGGCAGGACCCCGGCGCGACGCTTCTGGACCAGCAGCTTCATGAAGTTGGCGACCATCGGTGTAACCCGCATATTGGCGAGCAGATGGTCCATGACCTTCTCCCGCACGTCCTGGGGATAGACCGGGTTGGTCAGACCGTCCACCACCTCGGGCACCTGGGCGTAAAGGGCGGACATCTCGGAGAGCGCGGCATTGAAATCATCCAGCGCATTCTCCTCCTTGCCGACCTGGAACAGGGCCTTGGCGTACCTCTTGGCTAGCACGGTATTTTTCACTGTATAGCCCCCACCTTGTCGAGATATGTTTCAACCATCCGGGTCTGGTCACCATCCTGCAG
>Ga0233425_10009942_pt1 | contig 11818 bp, 8 predicted proteins | sample Watercolumn_Towu_2_FD_181712 | JGI IMG/M metagenome (GOLD analysis project Ga0233425, IMG submission 181712) | Freshwater microbial communities from Lake Towuti, South Sulawesi, Indonesia - Watercolumn_Towuti2014_140_MG | ecosystem: Environmental > Aquatic > Freshwater > Lake | place: Indonesia...
AGGATGGTCTTCTTCACCAGCGTATCGACCACGCGGCGCTGGAAGGTGGCGCAGACGTCGCGCAGGGTCTGGTCGTCGCCGGGGCGGCCGTGCTCCTCGACCCAGCGCGCGACGTTGGTCTTCAGGCCGCTGAAGCTGAACTCGAGCGTGGCCTTGCTGGGCATGGGGCGCGCGAGCGGGATGGCGTCGGGGTTTCCCTCCTTGGCCAGGCGATCGATGACGGGGCCGCCTGGGTAGCCGAGGCCGAGCGCCTTCGCGACCTTGTCGAAGGCCTCGCCCGCCGCGTCGTCGCGCGTGGCGCCGAGCTCCTTCACGCTCGACAGCTCCATGCCGTCGACGCGGTAGAGCGCGGTGTGACCCCCCGAGGCGAGCAGGGCGACGAACGGCAGCTCCGGCGGCTCGGCGGGCGCGAGATCGGGGTAGCTCAGGAACACCGCGAGCAGGTGACCGACGAGGTGATCGACGCCGACCACGGGCTTCTCGGTGGCCCAGGCGAGACCGCGTGCGAGCTGCACGCCGACCAAGAGCGCGCCGGAGAGGCCGGGGCGGCAGGTCACGGCGATGCCGTCCACGTCGGCGAGGGTGACGCCGGCCTTCTCGAGCGCGGCGCGCAGCACGGGGCCGCCGTTCTTCAGGTGGTCGCGCGAGGCGAGCTCGGGCACGATGCCGCCGTACTCGGCGTGCACGACCTGGCTCTGCACGACGTCGGAGAGCACGCGGCCGGTGTGGTCGACCAGCGCAGCGCCAGTTTCGTCACAAGAAGTCTCGAGGCCGAGGACGAGCATCGCCTCAGAACCCGCAGTCGCCCTTCTGTCGCTTCATCTGGAACAGGCCGAAGCCCGCGGGTGGTGGATCTTGGCCGGGGACGGCGGGCGTGGCGTAGGGCTTGATCAGGCGCACTTCGACGTCGTCGTTCCGGAGCAGCGACACCACGGCGAGCATCGGTCCGTCGCAGGGGGAGGTGACCCAGGCCATGAAGTTGTGATCGCGGCCGGTGCCGAAGTCGAAGGTCGAGAGCTGGTCGTGGAGCAGCTCCTGGGAGACGCGCATCGGCGCCGAGTAGAGCACGGGCATGCCCTTGCACGCTTCGCTGCTCGCGTCGCTGGTCGTCAGCGTGCCCGGTACGGTCGAGAGATTGGCGGTGTCGAGCGTCATGCGCAAGCGCAGATCGATGTCGAAGCCCTTGCGCACGAACCCCTCGGTCACGATGCTGCCGCAGTAGGCCTCGCCCTCCTTCGTGTCGAAGCGGTCGAGGGTGTTGCAGCCGAGCGCGCCGAAGAGCGCCAGCGCGAGCGGGGCGGTCGATTTCACTTCGGGCTTCCTCCGGTGCGCGCCGCCTCGCGCACGCGCGGCTCGGGGTCCTTGCTCGTGACCTTGGTGGCCGTCGTGCGCGCCGCCTCGGGGTCCACCTTGAACAGCGCGACGATGGCCGCCTCCCGCACCAGCGCCGTCGGGTCCGAGAGCGCTGCGCGGCTCAGCGCCGCCACGGCCTGCTTGTCCTTCGTGCCCGCGGCCAGCACTGCGAGCGCCTCCGCCGCGCGCACGCGGGCGGGCCACTCCTTGGCGCGGCCGACCAGCGCGGTCACCGCGGGGATGGCGCCCGCGGGGCGCGTGCGCTCCACGGCCGCGAGGGCGGCGCGCTGCACGGTCGCGTCGGCGTCGTCGAGGCGATCGAGCACGGCGGCCTGGGCGCTCGGCGCGCTCTGCGTGGCCAGGAGCTGGATGGCGCGTGCGCGTACGTCCGCGGACGGGTGCCCCGCGAGCGCGACGAACGCGGGCAGCGTCGCGGCGGCGATGCTCTCGGCGGCCTTCTCCGCTTCGCCACGCAACGCCCCGCTCACCTGCTCCAGGTCGCGCGTGAGCGGCCCGAACGCGGGCTTGCCCCCGCGCGCGAGCAGCGCGTCGCCGACGGCGCGCGCTCGCTCCGGAGAGCTCTGTGCGGCGGAGAGGCTGGCCTGCCCGAGCGCGGGTGCGAGCTTCACCAGCGCCTTCGCGTGCTCGTCGGGGCCATAACCGCGCGGGGTCATGCGCTCCAGCACGGCGCGCACGTCGACGCGGCCCTCGGGGACGACCAGTGCGTCGCGGGGCGCGCGGTACTCGCCGCTGGCGCTGACCAGCGCCGCCGCCGTCGCCGCGCTGGTCAGCGCCGTGTCGCCGCTGACCAGCGCCTCCGCGATGGCTCGGGGCGCCGTGCTCGCGCCCAGGCGCGCCAGCGCGAGCACCGCCGCTGCCCGCGCGCCGCTGTCGCTCGACTCGGCCAGCTGCGCCAGCGTCTCGGCCTGCGTCTTGTCGCCGATCTCGCCGAGCGCGAACGCCGCCGCCGCGCGGGGTAGGGGGCCGGCGTCGACGGAGCGCGCGATCTCCGCGAGCTCCGGCCCCGCCTTCTTGTCGCGCGTGAGCCCGATGCCCAGCGCGCCCAGGGCGCGCAGGCTGGGCGCGTCGCTCTTCAGCATCTTGCCGAGCAGAGCGCGGGCCTCCTTCGACTGCATGCGCGCCACGGACCAGGCCGCAGCCACCACCACGGGGTCCGACTCGTCGGCGCGCACCTGTCCGCCCGGCGCCAGCACGTCGGCGAGCTTGGGCAGGAGCGCGGGGTCTCGCAGCGAGCTCACCGCCAGCATGGCGCGCCCGCGCAGCTCGGCGTCGGCGTTCCCGGTCGCGAAGGCGAACAGCGCCGAGCCGGCGCTCTTGTTCTCGATGTATCCGAGCAGGTCGATGGCCGTGCGCTGCTGCTGGTCCTTCTCGTCCGCCAGCGCGTCGAGCAGAGGCTTCACCGCGCGCTCGCCGATCTTCTTCAGGTCGGCGCGCGCCTTGTCCGCGGTGGCGGCGTCCGGGCTCCGCGCTTGGTGCGCCAGCGGGAACGCCATCGCGCCATAGAGCTCGACCAGCAGCCGGCGATACAGCGGCTTTTGCGGGTTTCCGAGCGCGACCGGCAAGAGCTCCTTCTCCAGCGACTCGAGCGTGCCCTTGCCGAGGTTCACCTGCATGCTCAGGCGCGCCGCCTGCGCGACCAGGTCTTCGTCCGGTGACGCGCGGATCACCCGGCGCAGCAGCCGGTCGGCCTCGTCGAGCTCGCCTTGCCCCATCAAGAGCTCTGCGAGCTGGAAGTAGACGACGAAGAGTCGGTCGTTTTTGGCGATGGCCTGCCGGAAGGCGTTGATGGCGCGCGACGTGTCCTGGCGCCGGCGGTACATCTCGCCGAGCTTGCGGTGACCCTCGGCGTCGTCGGGCGAGAGCTCGACCGCTTTCGCGGCGTACTGGATGGCGTCGTCGTCGCGGTAGAGCTCGGCGGCGTAGCCCGCCATGCGCTGATAGTACTCGCGGGCGCGCTTCGGGTCGGCCTCGGTGAGCTTCTTCAGGACGTCGATGGCTTCCTTCAGCTTGCGCCTGAGGACGAGCACGCGCTCGAGCTGCGTCAAGCTGCTCACGTCGCCCGGGGCCTTTTGCGCGATGAAGGTCAGCGTGCGTTCCGCGTCCGCGTAGCGCCGCAGTCGGATCTGCACCTCCGCCAGCAGGCGCCCAGCCTCGATGTCCGGCGGCGTCTGCTTGAGGCGCCGGTCGAGGGGCACCGCGCGCTGCTCGAGCTGACCCGAAAGCCCCCAGAGCGTGACGATGTGCTGGCGCGCCTCGCGGGCAAGGTGCTCGTTCGAGTCGCCGGCCTCCTTGGCGATGGCCTCCCAGATCTTGCGCGCCTCGTCGTACTGCCGGTTGCGCTGGTCGATGCTGCCGGCGCTCGCCCCCGTGCGCTCCAGCGCCAGCGCGTAGGCCTTCTTGTACTTCACGGCCTTGGGCTGGAGCTTCATCGCCTCGCGCAGCGCATCGATGGCCTGCTGGGGCATGTCGTGCTCGAGGTAGACCTCGCTCAGGACCTCGTTGGCGCGCGCCTTGTCGGGCACGATGATCTTGATGCGCGCCCAGGTCTGCTGCGCCTTGGTCTTGTCGCCCTCTTGCCAGTAGCGGTCGCCCAGCTCCACCAGGTGGCGCGGGTCACCGCGGCCCGTCTTCGCCAGGCGCTGCAGCACGTCGAGCGCGCGCTGCTTCTCCTCCACGCGCTCGTAGAAGTCGACCAGCGCCGCGAGCGTCTCCTCGTCGTTGCCCGAGCGCGCCTCGAGCTTCTTCAGCTGCTCCAGCGCCTTGGCCCGGTCACCGCGTTGGATCAGCGCCTCCGCGAGCTGGAACACGTAGTCCGGGTTGCGCGGTGCGGCGCGGATGAGCTCCTCGAACTGCTTGATGGCCTCGTCGAGCTCACCCTGGATCTGCAGGAGCTGCACGACCTTGAGCCGCGTGCCGACGTCGTCCGACTTCTTGCCGAGCGCCTGCTTGTACGTCTTGAGCGCCTTGTCGACCTGCCCCGTCTCCTCGTAGAGCCCGCCCAGCATGCGCAGCTGCTCCGCGTCGGTCAGGTTCTGGCCCTCGAGCTCGGTGATGAGATCGCGCAGGCGATCCTCGGCGCGGTAGATCTCGACGGTGATCTCGTAGATCTCCCGGCGGATGCCGGCTTGCGAGCCCGCCGTCTGCAGGGCCTTCCGCAGCATCGCCATGGCTTCCTTGCGCTTGCCCTGCTTCGCCAGCGCCCGGCCCAGGTCGCGCTGCGCCGGCCCGAGCACGCGGTTGTCGCCGGCCGCAGCCTTGACGACGTCTTCGTACTCCGCCGAGGCGCGCGCGTAGTCGGCGCGCAGCATCAGCTCGCGCCCGAGCTCGCCACGCACGTAGAACGAACCCTTCGCGCGTGCGACCAACGCCTTGTGATGCTTCTTCGCGTCGTCGAAGCGCTTCAGATCCAGCGTGAGCTGCATCAGCGTGCGAAGCACCTGCTCCTTGTCGGCGTCGTTCTTGAGCAACGGCAGCGCGGACTCGTAGCGGGTCACCGCCGCGGGCTTGTCGCCGCGATCCGCGAGCAGGTTCGCCAGGGCCATGATGGCGGTCGGCTCGCTGGGCTTCTGCGTGATGGCCTTCTCGTAGGTGCTGATCGCGCGCGCGTGCTGTCCGTCCAGCTTGTAGAAGCCGGCGAGCGCGACCTCTGCGTTCCAACCGTCCGCCCCCGCCGCGCGCTTCTCGAAATCGGCGATGAGCTTTTCGACGTTGCCGTCGCGCTCGCGGTAGAGCTCGGCCAAGCGCTGCAGCGGGAACGTCGCGCCCGGCTGCGCGAGCACTATCCCGGTGTAGCGCTGGATCAGCGCTTCCTTGCCGGGGCCCTTCGGCTCCTTGCCGGGCTTGCCCCCCGGCTCCTCACCGGGCTCCGCTCCGGGCTCCGCTCCGGGCGTTCCGCCGGGTTTGCCACCGGGCTTGCCGCCCGGCTTGCCGCTGGGTTTGCCGCCCGGCTTGCCGCCGGGTTTGCCACCGGGCCTACCACCGGGCTGGAACGTGCCGGGCTTCTTTCCCTTCTTGCGGCCATCCGGGTTGAACTGCGCGTCGGCGACGAACGGGACCGCGGTGCTCACGGCGAGCATCGCGACGAGCGCTCGGAGCCAAGGCCGTAGCTTCACGGTGCAAATCCTACGTGGGCGACCCCTCGGGGGCCACACCCGTTCTCGTTGGACGCACGAGCGGCCGATCTCGTGGGCTTCTCCCGGGGGTCCGGGCGGGTGTAGATCCCTTGGAGGGACCCCGACGCGATGCGCTGGCAAGGAGCTCTGTTCGGCCTGATGGTCGGAACGACGACCGCGTCGTGCTCATTCCTGCTCGACTTCGACGCGCTGCAGAAGGAGGAGGGCGCGGCAGCGACCGGGGGCACCGGAGGGCTCGGCGGCACCGGTGGTGACGGTTCGACCGACGTCCCGCTGGACCAGTTGGGCGCGAGGTTCGCGCAGGCGCTCTGCAAGCGGCTCGATCGCTGCTACGGCCTGCTCGCGACGGCAGCCCTCGGCGACGAGAGCTGCGTCCCGTACTTCGAGAAGTTTCTGGGAGAGAGCGTCTTCGCGGGCCTGGCGCAGCTCAGCCCACAGCGCTTCTCGTACCACCCGGACAAGGCGCCGGCGTGTCTCGCGGACGTCGAGAACGCGGACTGCGACCTGTTCTTCCCCAAACCCGAGTCGTGCGACCAAGCCATCGAGGGGCTGGTCGCCGGCGCCGGCGAGTGCACGCACGCCGCCGAGTGCGTGCGCGGCTTCTACTGCGACGCGCAGCCCACCGCCTGCCCGGGCAAGTGCCAGCCGAAGCCGAAGAGCGGTCAGCCGTGCGCCGGGGGCGTCTGCGCCGAAGGCCTGCAGTGCGAGGAGCTGGCGACGAAGCCGACCTGTCTCCCGCCAGTGTCGAAGGCGTTCGCTGCTTGCGAGGGCGGCACGAACGCGCACTGCCGCATCGACATGACCTGCCTCGGGAAGGACGAAGGCAAGCCCGGCCAGTGCCGCGCCATCAAGGAGGTCTTCACGGCGACGGCGAAGCTCCCCTGCAACTGGCAGAAGGGGTCGCTGTGCGGGGTCGGGTTGCACTGCGCGCTCTCCACGCCGCAGGGCCTCGACGGGACCTGTGAGGCGACGGCGGGGTCTCTCCTTCCGTGCAAGCTGGCTCTGCCCGACATGTGCCCGCTGCACGAGTACTGCAACATCACCTCGGGCGTGTCGGGGCAGTGCGAAAAGCTCCCGGAGGTGAAGCAGAACTGCGCCGTGTACCCCTTGAAGGCGTTGTGCCAGAACGGCAACCGCTGCGTCGATCGCGACGAGGTCAACCCACTCGTCCAGCCCGGGCACTGCGAGGGCATCGCGACGCTCGGCCAGTCGTGCACTCAGGACGAGCTCTGCTACAGCGGATACTGCGACACCAACAGCAAGTGCGCGACGCCGAACTACTGCACGCTATGAGCGCCGCCGCCTGAGCCCGAGCCCCAGCGCGAGGAGCGAGAACCAGCCTGCGCTGGCTGCGCTGCGCTCGGCGACGCGACACCCGCAACCTCCGTCGTCGCCGGCCTCCGTCGTCGAGCCCTGACCGCCGCCGCCGCCCGAGCCACCACTGCCGCCGACGCTGCTGCCGTCGATGGGGCTCGCGTCAGGGAACCCGCCCCCGCTCCCGCCCGTGCCCGCGCCGCCGTCGTTGCCCGCGCTGCCGCCGCTGCCCGCGTCCGGGTTGCCCGGCGTGCCGTCGCAGGCGTCGCCCATCCCATCCTTGTCGGTGTCCTTCTGATCCGTATTGGCGACGAGCCGGCAGTTGTCGATGCCGTCGAGCACGCCGTCGTTGTCGCTGTCGGTGTCCTGGAAGTCGGGCTTGCCGTCCTTGTCGGTGTCCACGGGCGGCAGCAGGATGTCGCCCGGGCTCTCGATCGAGTCCTTCACCCCGTCGCCGTCCGAGTCGTCGTCGTTGTAGTCCGGCGTGCCGTCTTTGTCCGTGTCGACCGGGGGCGTGGTCGGGTCCTTGTCGCCCGCCTCGAAGATGTCGAGGATGTTGTCGTTGTCGTTGTCGCCGTCCAGGTAGTCGGGGATCCCGTCCTTGTCGACGTCGCCCGTCGTGCCTTCTACCGCGTCGGGGATGGGGTCGTGGGCGGTCGCGGCGACCCACGCCAGCGTGTTCAGGAACAGCTTCTCGTTCGCGGCCTGCGTCACGAACATCGAGCCACACCCGCTCTCGAGGTACGGCCCCGCGAAGTGCTCCTCGTCACCGAAGGACACGGCCCGCGCAGAGCCCGGCGAGCTCGTGCCGAGGTCCAAGAGCAGCGAGTTGGGACCCTTCGAGTTCGTGGCGAGCTCGACGACGCCGGTCTCCATGTTCTTGAACGAGCAGTTCCAGCCCGTGGAGAAGGTCGCGCCGACCTGCCCGAAGGGGCCGTTCATCACCGCGGTCGCGCTGCCCGCGCTGCTGACGGTTGCCGTGTTCTCGCCGGCGCAGTCGCTCTTGTCCGCCATGAAGGTGATGCCCTCGTTCTGGAACGAGATGAACCCCACGCCGCCCAGCGCGTAGGTGCGGAAGGGCATCAGCTTCTGTCGATCGACGGCGGTCTTGACCGGGTTCAGGAGGAAGATGTCCGCGCCGTCGAGCTTGGCGGGGTCGAAGTCGTCGTAGGGCGGGTTGAAGACGAAGTCGTCCTTCACCACGCCGCTCGCGCCGAACTTGGTCGCGTCCTTCACCAGCTCGCGGCCGCGCTGGTACCAGATGCCGTCGTGGAAGCTCCAGTTGGCCTTGGTGCCGCCGCACTCGAGGCTCAAGCTCTGCGACGGCGCGCGCAGCTTGAGCGTCTTGGCCTCGGCGGTCGTGGCGAGCCCGAGCGCCCCGAGGAGCGCGAGCCCGGTCAGCAATTGGGGGCGCGTCATCGCCCCATGCTACTCCGAAATCAGCCGCCGCCGCCGCCGGGCGTGCCGCCGCCGGGACCGCCGCCGCCGGGCAAGCCCGGGATCAGGCCGCCGCAGGTCTGCCCGCAGTTGGTGAAGAAGCACTGCAGCGACTGGAAAGCCTTGAACGCGGCCTGGAAGTCGCCGTTGAAGCACCCGAGCATGCACTGCAAGTTGAGGCCGCCGCCGCCGCCGCCCAGGCACTTCTGCATCGCGCAGATGGCGCCGTCGCGGCAAGCCTTGTTGAACAGGCACTCCTGAACCGCGGGGCACTTCTGCGTGATGCAGCCGATGCACGCGATGGGACCGGTGCCGCCGCCGCCACCGGTGCCGCTGCCGCCGGTGCCGCCGCTGCCGCCCGTGCCGATGCTGCACGGGCACTTGTTGGCGTTCTGGCACTGACCCACTGCCTGCGCGAGCCCCACGGACTTGCCCATCGGGCCGCCGTTCTTGTCGATCACGCCCTTGCATGGGCCGGTGTAGCACTGGACGCCCTTGCACCCGGTCGACCAGACGCAGCCGAGGATGTCCAGGCATCCGCCGTCTGCGTCGCAGCTGGTGAGCTCGTCGAGGCAGTTGCCGCAGGTGCACATCTCGCACGGGCTGCCGCCCGGGTTGGAGCACACGTTGCTACCGCCGCCGCCACCGCTGACACCGGCGACGCCGCCCCCGCTCACGCCACCGCCCGCGCCGCCGTCGCCCGCCACGCCGCCGCTGCCGCCGACGATGATGGTACCGCCCGCGCCGCTGACGGCGCCCACACCGCCGCTGCCCGCGGCGCCCGTGTCGAGGCCGAAGTCGATGGTGGAGCGACCACCGCAGGCGACGAACACCAGAATGAGCGAAGCGAAGAGCCCCGAACGAGGCCGCGACCGTGAGCGCATGGTCTGCTCCCTTGTCTTCGGATGGTTGCGGGCACCCGCGGTGTGCCCAACGCCGAAAGCCGCCATGGTCTACCACAACGGCGTGCGCGCGGGCGACGCGAGCCAGGCAGGCTTGTCCTACATCCACCCCAAAGCGTGGTAGAGCGGCTCGATGGCGGCGGGCTCGTCTCAACCGGACCCCCCTCCCGGAGCGATCGACCCGGCGCCGGCCGAGGAGGTGCGGACCGGCGCCGCACGCCTGAAACGCGTGCTCCGCCCGGTCCTTGCGGTCCTCGCGGTGGCCTTCGTGATCTGGGCGTTCCGCGATCTGGTGGCGCGATGGCAGAGCGGCAGCGTCCGGGTCGCGTGGGTGATGGTGCTCGCGTCCGGGCTGCCGCTTCTGCTCGGCGGGGTGGTGCTGGCCGCGGGCTGGGCCCATTTGGTCGCGCGCATGGCTGGGGGCCCCGTGGCGCTCGGGGCGAGCCTGGCGCTCCACGCGGAGAGCCAGCTCGCCCGCTACATCCCGGGCAAGGTGGGCATCCCGGTGGTGCGCATGGCGGGAGCGAAGGGCATCGGCGTGCCCCCCGCCGTCGCCGGGTCGTCGGTGTTCGTCGAGCTCGTGTCCTTCGTCGCGGTGGGGGGCGTCTCGGGCTTCGCGCTGATCGCGCTCTTCGGCCGGCGCGAGGCGAGCCTCACCGCCTTGGTCGGCAGCTCCGCGCCCATCATCGTGGCGCTGCTCGCGCTCGTGGTGCTGCTCCTGGTGCTCGTCGATCGCCGGCGTTACCCCGCCCGCGTGGTCCGCGCGCTCGGGCTCCAGGGCGAGGGCCCGCTGGTGCCGCGTCGCCTGCCCGTCATGCACCTAGTGTACTGGCTCACCTGGGCAGGGCACGGCTACCTGATCACGATCGCGGTGGGCGCCGACGGCGCGAGCGCCGCCTCCGTCGCCGGCGTGTTCATCGTGGCACCCATCGTCGGCTTTCTCGCGCTCGCGGCCCCTGCGGGCGCTGGTGTGCGCGAGGCGGTGCTCTCCGTCGGCCTGGTCCCCGCGCTGGGCGCCGCGCCGGCGCTCTCGGCGCTCGTGCTCTCGCGCGGCGCGACGTTGCTCGCCGACCTGCTGGTCTGGATCGCGCTCCGTCCGCTTCGCGCGAAGTCAGTTCGCTGACGCGTCGACCGCCGCGGCGCCCGCGACCTCGTAGAGGTCGGTGTACTCCGGCTTCACCTGGCCCGACTCGTCCAAGAGCCAAAGCGGCGCGTGGCGCCGCGGTACGCGCATCTTGCCGTGGTCCACGTAGGTGCCGAACACCAGATCCCAGATCGGGCTGGTCACGCCATGGTTGGTGCTCGGGTTCGCGAAGTGATGCGACAGGTGGTGCTTGCGCGCCCAGCGGCCGTACGAGTCGGTCGGTGCGTGCGTGTGCGTGCGCCGGTGCAGGATCTCGTAGCTCGCGTAGGTGATACCGAAGCCTGCGACGTACGAGAGCGCGCGCCGCGGACCGAACGCGAGCGAGCCCAGCGTGCCCATGGCGCCGAGGGCGACCGCGGCGGCCTTCAGCTTGCGCTCGGTGGGGGTGAAGTAGCGGGTGTCGGTATGGTGCGCCTGGTGCTCCGAGCCGAAGTCGCCGTCGAAGAGGCCCGGCTTTTGCTCGCTCTTGCGCTGCCGAGGCGCGTGACCGGCGAAGCGGTGCAGGCAGTACTCGGCGAAGCTCCAGGTGGCGGCGCCCGCCGCGAAGGCCAGGGGGGAGATCATCGGGACGGAACCTGGCACGGGATCCCCCACCTGCCCAGTGGGTCCGGCACGGATCTTTCAACGCACCCCACTAGAGACCGCATTTCGCCGCCCCTGCGGCACACAGGTGAGCCAATGCCGACAACGCTGTCACACCGATTCATGGCTTCTGTCCTCGGCGCCCTTGCGCTGGTCGGCTGTGGCGGGTCGACCGCCCAGGATGATGGTGGCGGCGGCACTGGCGGCACCGGCGGCACCGGCGCCACCGGCGGGGGCGGGGGAGTCACCTGCAGCTACGGCGGGAAGACCTACCAGCCCGGAGACAGCTTCCCCGCGGGCGACGGCTGCAACACCTGCAGCTGCAGCCCCGACGGCAGCGTGGGCTGCACGCTCATGTACTGCGACTCCGGCTGCGACTACGGAGGGCAGCACTACCCGACCGGAGCGAGCTTCCCCGCGGGCGACGGCTGCAACACCTGCACGTGCGGGCCGGGCGGAGGCGTTTCTTGCACCGAGATGGCGTGCGGTCCCGCGTGTGTCTATGGCGGCAAGCCGTACCAAGTCGGCGAGACGTTCCCGTCGCTCGACGGCTGCAACACCTGCACGTGCTCGGGGCCCAAGGTGGTGTCGTGCTCGACCAAGGCGTGCCCGTGCGACCCCGCGAAGGAGTGGTGGAAGAAGTACGTCGCCACGGATCCGAAGAAGTGCGAGCTCATCGACTACGCCTGCCCCGAGAACACCTTCGGCTTCCAGAACCAGTGCGGGTGCGGCTGCCAGCAGGACGCGAGCTGCCCGCAGACGATCGACTGCATGCCGCCCGCGGACTGCACGGAGCTCGTGAAGAAGTGCCCGTATTCGGGGGTGGTGTACTGAGGCAGTCGGGTCCGGCGCACGCGTGCGACGCGTGAGATGGCCACCCGGCGGCCAAAGCGTGCGGCGCAGGGGTCTGCGACGCGTGAGATGGCCACCCG
>Ga0233425_10009945_pt1 | contig 11816 bp, 5 predicted proteins | sample Watercolumn_Towu_2_FD_181712 | JGI IMG/M metagenome (GOLD analysis project Ga0233425, IMG submission 181712) | Freshwater microbial communities from Lake Towuti, South Sulawesi, Indonesia - Watercolumn_Towuti2014_140_MG | ecosystem: Environmental > Aquatic > Freshwater > Lake | place: Indonesia...
AAGGGCGGCTCCGTGCTGGCGAACGGCGGTGCTGGCGGATATGGATCTAACGTCGGCAGCGGCGGTGGCGGCGGTGGCGGCGGACGGATCGCCTTTTACTGCAACACCTTGACCGGCAGTCTCTCAACGACCAACGTGACAGGCGGCGCGGGTGGAGCGCGCGGTGGAAGCGGCAGCGGCACGGACGGCAGCCCCGGCTCCGATGGCGGCTTCAACTCCAGCGCCGGCCGGTTTCCGTTTGTTTCACGCTATAGAGGCACCATGGTTCTGTTCTGGTAACGACGCGACACGGGGTGTTGCCGGGGACAGCCATGCCTCGAACCGCCCCCCCTCCCGATCTCTTGCCTCCTGCTTGAGCCCAGTCCGCGGCAACGTGGCGGGCATATGCTTGCACCTACCGGGGTTCGCGCCAAGGCGCGAATTCCAGATATCCGTACCGGGCCGGCACATTGGGTTCGCTGAAAAAGGGCGGCGCCCATGCGGTCTCCTCGAGGTTCCGGTGCGGCGACTGCTGGCGGTTGCGGAAGACATTTCCCCGCCAGACGGCCTGCGACGGATCGAATCCATGGAACTCGGCGAGCCGGATGCGAAACTCGAGCCGCCATTCCCCCACCCCGGTGGACACGGCCCGTTCCAGTGTCGGATTCCACGCCTTCTTGTCAAAGGCACCCAGCGGGCCGTAGGCGTCGTGCGACACCCCGGCGGGGGAGAACATCAGGTGGTGGATCGGCCCCTCCGCGTTCGCATTCAGCAGGAAGGCGAACTCCAGGGTGTCGTCCATCCAGAGAAAATTGCAGTCGTGCGGCCAGTTCGTGTGCACAAGCATCTCGCCCGGGTTGTCTTCGCGGCAGGTGCCGGAAACGTAGAGCCATCCATTGTGCGTGAACATCCGCACTTCCGTAGGCTGACTGGGCAGTTCCGTACGACCGTCCAGGTAGCGCAGTCCGCAGCGGAAGGCCTTCTGCCACGGCGGATCATCCAATACGCCGTCGATCCTGGCGCCTGCATCCAGTTCCGGAATCCGTGCGTGCGGAACGTTGGTCAGCGGCCCGGGAAGCGCGAAACTGACCGGACGATAGGCCCAGGCGCCGGTGGACGGAGGTCCCTCCTGGCCGAACGCGTCAACGGCGGAGACGTAGTACCGCCGCCGGCCGTTCCCGCCCGGAATCGAATCGTCCACAAACCGCGTTTCGCGCACCAGGTCCCGGCTGACAAGCGCCCACCGTTGGGGATCCGCATGGTATGCCACGACCCACTCCGCCCCCCAGAGCGGTCCCGCAAACTGCACCTTCTGGCAGTATACGCGGTAGCCGACGATGTTCTGCCGGCGAGCCGGCGGCCATGACAGTGCGACGATGCCGGTGCGCGGATCCTCGGGAGGCGGCGCTTCCACGGCTGGCGTGTCGGGCGCGTCCGGCAGCGTCAGCACCCAGGGAGAAGGTCCGCTGGTTGTTCCCGCGGCATCCACCTGGCGAATGCGGTAGGCATACACCGCCAGCGGATTCCAGCGCGGTTCCGGCGCGAGGGTCTTGGGATACACCACACAAATGGGGTTCGGCGGCTGCTCGAAACGCCACGCCGCGTCCGCGGGCGCCAGGGCCACGGCATTCGTGTAGACCGCACCGCGAAACGGCGCGCTGGAGATCGTTTCGAAGGTGCCGAATTCCATTTCGGTCTGCACGCGTTTGCAGGAGTTCTCGACACGTTTCGTGCGCACCGGTGCGCGTTCGACGACAAACCCGCGGGCGTCGCCACGAGGCGATGGCAGCGTCAGCTTCGCCATGTTCGTGCCGTCGATGCCGACCGCGGGCGCGGACGGCGCCGGCGGGCCGGGGCGCACGGGCGGCAGTCTCGGAGCCCTGGCGATCGAACGAGGCCGGGTTGCAGCCAGGCGAAACGTCCAGGTGTGGAACCTGTTCAGGCCGAACTCGCCTCCGCAGATCAGGTAGATGTTCTCCTCCGGGGAATAGGCGCACATGAACCCCAGTGCGCCGATCGGCTTTTCCCGGCCGGGCACGTCGTCCCCCGAGGGAAGTTGCACGCGCTTCCAGGCTTGCAGTCCCTTGTCCAGCGTCCACACGTGCAGCGGGTCCTTCAAGGCCTTCGGATCCGAGCCCAACAGCACGAAGGCGCCGGCGTGCGGGTCATACCCGAACCACGGCTGGAACAGTGCCGGCGGGTGATCCGGCAGGTTCACTCTTCGCCACGCGTTGCGTTCCAGCGACAACACCCACAAGGCGGACTCGCGGGTCACCATCAGGATTTCGCCGGTGTCGGGATGCACGGCCAGAACGTGCCCGTACTGTTCCTCGGGCGGATTCTCGGGGTGCAGTTCCCGCCACTCGTTGCGGTGGGCATCGTACAGCCAGGTGTCGCACGGAACGTGTTTGCCCCCGACCAATACGTTCACATCCCGCCACGGGTGATACACCATGCCCTTGGACTGGCGCACGCCGCCCGGCGGATACGGCACCGGCCGCATGGGCGTCCAGGTGTTCGCGGCGTAGTCGTACAGCGCCGGCAGGCTCCGGTTGAACCCTTGCACCGTGACCGGCATCCAGCCATGCGCCTGCTCGCCGTCGTCTCCGAATACCAGCAGCCGGCCCGACCGCTCGTCGTAACCCAACTGGTGTGCCAGGCAACCTGCACGCGGCGCATTGGTTTGCGGCATCAGCGTCCAGGCGAGCGTCTTCGGCGAAAAGGCCCACACGTCATCGCACTGTTCGTGCCCCAGGTGGTGGCCTCCCCACGCCAGGAACACGTCGTGCCGGGCGTCCCAGGTCACGGCCGGCTCAGACGTGACGACGTGGTACCCCCGCCACACGAAGGTGCCTGGCCGCTGGCGATCGACCGAAGGGCCGGAAGCCTCGCCGAACGCCAGTCCCCCGCACAGGATCAGTCCCGCCGTTGCGGCCTCTCGCCAGCCTGCTGCATCCCCGAGCATGTCGTCCTCCCTGCGCCACTGGCAGCGGCAGCAAACGAAACCGGCTGCCGATCTGCACGGCTCCCGTGTTACGGTGCGGTGTCCTTCCTGGCCGGCGCCCCGCCGACGGCAAACGAGATCATGGCCGCTTCATCCATCTTCCACGGAATCGTGAAGCTGCTGCCGGAACCCAGTTCTCGTCCGCTTGTTTCGTCCACGACCCGGTCCTTCCGCTCCGCAAACGTCACCGTCAGTTCGCGGATTTCCTTGACGATTCCTTCTGTCTTGGTGTCGCCGAACTCGCTGGCAAACTTGAGCGGGTTCTTCACCACGCAGACCACCACGCGGCCGTCCTTCCGCCAGTAGGTCGCCTCCGTGATGTCCGGGGTCTTGCCGGCCACGGACAGCTTGACCCACGGCTTGACGCCCGCCTCTGCGAGGAGTTCCGTGACGGGGGCTCCGTACCGGGCGGCCTCGGCCGTCCCTTTCACCCGCAGGAGGGGATATTCCATCATGGAGACGTTCATGTGACACGCCCATCCCTTGCCGGTCGTCTTCCGCACAAAGGTCGGCATGTCGCGCTGTGCGACCACGAGCCCCTTCGCACGCAGGCACTTGTCCCACGTCTTTCGCCCTGCAGACAGGAAGTTGCCGTAGGCGTTGGCTTCGTCGTTCTTTTCCCCCAGGCACTCGCCGAAGAAAAGGCTGCCGCGCTTGCAGACCGGCCGCTTCTCGACGCCGAAGAGCGCGTCGAGCGCGCCGCCCCCAGGCCACGCCTTGCCGTGCTGGTCGAACAGACCGGTCTGGTGGTCGCCGATGACGACGCCCCCGGCCTCGACGTACCTGCGTATCTCCGCCGCTTCATCCTTCGACAGGCAGAGCGTGCGCGGCAGGATCAGCACCTTGTACTCCTTCGGGTCGATCCCCTTCTCCAGCAGGTCGGCGTAGGAGAACCAGTTGTATTGAAGGCCGGCGTCCTCAAGATACTTCTGCCAGGCCCAGGCCGTGCCGCCCGCCGAACTGAGGTTGTTGTTCAGCGAACTGCCGCGGTTGATCCAGCTTGTGCCGTGCGTCTCGATGTCGATGAACCACGACATCTGGATGGACGGGTGGGAGTAGTACAAGGCGACGCCGTCATGCATCCAGGTCCCGCCATAGATCTTGCGCGAGCAGTCCGAGAGGCGCGGAACCCCCGCCCCCACGCCTTTCACGCGCGCCGCCGGCATTTTGTCCGTGAACCAGTTCGCCGCCCACGCGATCACGCCGCGATCGCCGTGCACCATGTAGTACCAGTTGAACCAGACCCCTTCCTTGGCCGCCGGGTCACCGAAGCCCGTGCGGACCGTGGGCACCAGGTTTCCGGGGAAGAGCGAACGGCCGATCTCCATGGAGCCGCCAATGTCATAGGCCTCCAGGAACTGGATCTTGCGGGTCAGTTTGGCGTAATCGTAGCCTCCGTATGCGGCCGCATTGCCTCCGCCGACAAAACCGCACGGCGTTTCCGGGTCGATCGAGTTGGCGTACGCGACAAACTCCCCGACCACATTGTTGAACTGCGAATCCATGTACGAAAGCGCATCCAGACAGGCCGAGAGATTCCATTGGTCCATCGGTCGTTTGAACAACAGGAGGTAATCGTCCGGGTTGGCCATGCGCTTGACAAAGCCGGTTGTGCCCCCCGACTGGGGCCACCGGCCCCAGTTCGCGAGCGCCGTGATGCCGTCGGGCGCACCGGACGTCCACTGCTGCCGGAGCGCGGCCTCCGTCTGGTAGCGCTCCTGAAGCCAGCGTGTGTAGTCCGCCAGCGAACGCTCGCAGTTGTCCCATTTGGCGGGGCTGGTAAAGGAGGACCACGATACTTCATCGTCCAGTGCATACGCCGCACGGGTCCGGTACGTTTCGGCGCGGGTCAGTGCCTTGCGCACGCGTTCCTTGCGACTGGCCTGCTCCGCGGGGTCCAGCAGACACACCGGACGATTCGGTTTGGCGCGATTCTCCTTGCCGCCGGCGGCCAGTTCGAAGAAGCCTTTGCCGGCCGCATGATCCAGATACCAGAGGAATCCGTACTTCTCGTGGAGATCGGCGTCGGCACGCGGGGCATGGTCGCAGAAGCCGCCGTTGAACCCGTCCTGCGCCAGTTCCGCGGCCAGCGCGTCATCGTAGTTCCGGCCCCACTGAAAGCGCCAGGGCATCAGGACCCAGTGGTCCCAGCGCCCGGTCGGCTGAAGGGCCTCCTTCTTGAGCGCAACGCGTCTGAAATCCTGCGATTCCCTCGCGTACTTCCGATAGTCCTCGCCGTCTTCGGCCGCCCGCAGCGCGGGACCGAACGCGGCAACCCATGCTGCGCTTAGGAGACAGACATACCGCGTTCCGTTCATTGAGTCCATCCTTGCTCCGATTCGCCCGCGGGGCAGCCGCCGGCCGTACGAGCCCGATCCATCCCGCACGGAGCCGGAGGCACATCCCCCACGGCAAGACGTTAGCATATTCGTCTTCGCGGCGACAGGCGTTCCCGCCTGTACATTTGTACGCGCGCAAACGACGATCCCTGCCCGGAGACGACCGCCGCGGTAAGCGTGGGCGGATAGGGTGGGTGCGCTACGCCTCCGGCGGGCGGCGCCATGGGGCACACGACGACGAGGACGCTGGAGCGGTACGTCTCGAACTCGTTCGGGCATCGCCTGAAGGCGGTCGAGGCGATGCAGAATCGGGTCATGGGCGCGCTCGCCGGAGACAAGGAACATGGGTGTCGTATTTGGAAAACGGCCAGATAGGTGTTGCCGGTTCAGGAGGCCATGTGGTACGTTGCCGACATGGCGAGGCATCTGCGATGCAATGCCCGTGGCGGGTGGTATCACATCACGACGCGCGGGGTGGGGCGGCGCGAGATTTTTGAGGACGACCGCGACCGGGAGCATTTTGTCGAGTTGGTGGGGGAGCTGGCGGTGCGGTATGGGGTTGTTCTGCACGCTTACGTGCTGATGGGAAACCACTACCACGTGTTGATCGAAACGCCGGAGGGAAATGCGAGTCGCGCCTTGCAGTGGATGAACGTGAGTTACGCAAACTGGTTTAACGCGCGGCACGGGCGTAGCGGTCAGTTCTTCCAGGGGCGGTACAGGAGCATTCCGGTAGACGGCGAAGGCGCCTGGGCGTTGACGTGCAGCGTCTATCTGCACCTGAACCCGGTGCGCATTCAGGCGCTGGGGCTTGGGAAGAGCGCGCGTGCGGCGGAGCGGGCGGGAGCCATGCCGGGACCGCCGGAGCGGGAGACGATCGAGAGGCGGCTGGCGGTTCTGCGACAGTACCGCTGGAGCTCCTACCCGGCCTATGTCGGCTACACGGCGCCGCCGGCGTGGTTGACGCGCGAGGTCCTGTGGAAACGGGTGGCGCGCAAAGTCGAGGAGGCGCCGGCGGCGTATCGGCGGTGGACTGAGGCCTACATCCGACAGGGCGTGGCGGAGAGCACGGGCAGCCGGTTGACCGAGGCGCTTGCGATTGGCAGCACGGCGTTTGTGGAGAAGTTGCGGCGAAGGATGTCGGCTTTGACTGGTTCGCGCACCAACGCGCGCGCATGGCGGCGGTTGCTGTCGTTTCGCGAAGTCGTGCAGGCCGTGGAAGCCGAAGCGGGAGCGCCCTGGTTGTCGTTTGCGCACCGGCGCGGCGACTGGCGACGCGACCTGGTGCTTCATGTCGGGCGGATGCATGGCGGAATGACCTTGGCGGAACTTGCCGCCCGCGCGGAAACGCCGTTGGACACGGTCGCCAAGGCGGTTCGGCGGACCCGGACTCGCCTGACCAAAGACCGACGTTTGCGCGCGAGCCACACGCGAATCCTGCGGGCGCTTGGCGATTCGTCGGAGGCGCCATGAATGGCCGGTTTCCAAATACGACACCTATACCCCCGACACCTATACCCCCCGACACCTATACCCCCGGGCCTTCAGTGCTCCTTGCGCCCCGCGGAGATCTCTGTCGGGTATCTGATCCCGATGAGGCACAGGCGGCAAGTGAACCGCCTTCTGCGCAACCGCCCGCATGAACGGCGCCACCGTTCATCCTGTGCATTTTCCTGCTGAACTTGCTGGCGCGGCGCGGTACGATGCGGGGCAACCGATGGACCTGTCGTTTCTACTCCAGCTCGGTGTGCTCGTGCTGGCGGCGCGGCTGGGCGGCGCGCTGGCGCGTGCCTTCCGCCTGCCCGGCGTGCTGGGCGAACTGGCCGCCGGCATGGTCATCGGCCCGGCCGCGCTCGGACCGCTGCTCGGGCCGGCGGCTGTGCCGGCGCTGACCGGCCCGGACGCGGCCGGCGGCTGCCTGCACGGCGTCATCGTGCTGGCGCTGGCCGTGCTGCTCTTCCTCACGGGCATCGAGACCGACCTGCGCGGCCTGCGCCGCCACACGGCCGCCACGGCCGCGATCGGCGCTGCCGGCACGCTGGCAGCCCTCGCCGCCGCCGCCGGAGTCGCCGCCGGCCTCGCGCCGGCGCTGCTGCCGGAAACGGCCGGCCTCTGGCAGACGCCGACCGTCCTCTTCGCGGCGGCGGCGGCCGCGGTCACCTCCGTCGGCCTCGTGGCCCGCACGCTGGCCCACGCCCGCCGCCTCGACGTGCCCGAAGGCCGCGTGGCTCTGGCCGGCGCGGCGGTGGACAACCTGCTGGCCGTGGCGCTGCTGGCCCTGGCGTGGGACGCCGCGTTCACGACCGCCAACGCCGGCTCGCCGCTGCGCGTGGCGCAGGCGGCCCTCAAGGCGCTGGCGGCCGGCGCCGTCACCGCCGCCGCCTGCTACGTGCTCGCGCGGCGCGCGGACCGGACCCAGGATGACGGCGGCGACACGACCGGCACGGCCGTCTACGGCCTCGGCCTGGCGCTCCTGGCCGCCGGCCTGTTTTGGCACCTCGGCGTCTGGCCGCTGCTCGGGGCGTACGTGCTCGGCCTGGCGCTGTCGACCGCCGAAATCCGCCACCCGATCCAGGAGCGGCTCGAATTCGTGCACGCCGCCTTCGTGCCCGCCTGCTTCGCGCTCGTGGGCGCCACGGTGGATCCCGCGCTGCTGGTGCAGCCGCGGGTGCTGCTCTTCGCGCTGGCTTTCGCGGCCGCCGCGCTCGCGGCCAAGGCCGCCGGCTCGGCCGTGCCGGCCTGGTTCGCGGGGCTGAACGGGGCCGGCTGCCTGCGCGTCGGCGCCGCGCTGCTGCCGCGCGGCGAGATGACGCTGGTGGCGCTGCTGGCGGCGCTGGCCGCGGGCGCGCTGCCGCCGCCGCTGCTGGCCGCGGTCGTGCTCCTGCTCTTCGTCTCCGGACTGGCTGCGCCGCTCGCCGCGGCCCTGGCCTTCCGCCGCGGCGGGCCCGGCACGCGCAACGGCTTCCCCCCTTCCGAAACCGCCCGCCTCCACTTCCGCTTCCCGTCGGTCAACGCCGCCGGCGTCGTGCTCGGCCGGCTGCTGGCGATCTTCGAGGACGAGGGGTTCAGCGTCACGCTGCTCAACCGCCGCGGCGCGCTCTACCAGCTCGGCCGCGACGGCAGCGCGCTGCATGTGCAGCGCGTGGAATCCGAACTCGTGCTGACCTGCGACGCGGCCGACGGCGAACTCGTGCGCGCCGCCATGCTCGAGGTCGCCGCCAGCCTCGAACAGAGCCTGCGCGAGCTGCGCGAGCCGCTCGACGCCGCCGTCCTGCGCCGCCGCCTCCAGACCGAGGGCCGCACGGTGCCGCCGCCGGCCGGCCCGCGGCCCGGGCTGGGCCCCCACCTGGACGCCGCCCTGCTGCGGCCGCGGCTGCGCGCCGGCTCGCGCGCGGGCGTGATCGCCGAACTGCTGGACGCCCTCTGCGCGCGCGGCCTGGTGCGCGACTGCGAGGCCGCGGCGCGCGCCGTGCTGGCGCGCGAGGAGAGCATGCCCACCGGACGCGAGAACGGCGTGGCCGTGCCGCACGGCCGCACCGACGCCGTGGACCGGCTCGTGTGCGCCGTGGGCCTGAAGCCGGAGGGCGTCGAGTTCGGCGCGCTCGACGGCCAGCCCGCGCGCATCGTGGTGCTCGTGCTGGCGCCGCTGCACGGCGCCGCGCCGCAGCTCCAGTTCATCGCCCTCGTCAGCCAGACGCTCAACGAGCAGGGCCGCGCCGCGCTGCTGGCCTGCGACACGGCCGAGGACATGCACGCCGTGCTGGCCGGCGCCCCGCCCCGCCCCGCCGGCCGCCACACCCGGCCCGCGGCGCTGGCGGCGCTGGCCTGGCCGAGCGTGGCGCTCGACCTGCGCGCGCGCTCGCGCGAGGAGGCCCTGGACCAGTTGCTCGCGCTGTGCGCGCGCAGCGGCGCCGTGAACGACCCGGACGAGGCGCGGCGCGCCGTCTTCGCGCGCGAGCGCGAGTGCGCCGCGGGCATCGAAAGCGGCGTCGCCCTGCCCCACGCGCGCACGACCGCCGTGGACCGGCTCGTCTGCGCCTTCGGCATCTGCCGCGACGGCGTGGACTTCGGCGCGCCGGACGGCCAGCCGGCGCGGTTGCTGGCCATGGTGCTGGCGCCGCCGAGCGCCACCGCCGATTACGCGCGCCTGATGGGCGTGCTGACCCGCGCCATGGATGCCGAGGGCCGCGCCGCGCTGCTGGCCGCGAAGTCCAGCCAGGAGGTGCTGGCCGTGCTGGCGAACCGGGGCGGCGGGTAGGGAAATCATCACGTTCCGCAACGAGGTTACTCCATGGCTAAGAAGACAACACGGTGCTGGGCCGGGTTCGATCTCGGCGGCACGAAGATGCGCGTGACGGTGTTTGACGACGACGGGCAGCCGATCGCCGAAGGCGACGCCAAGACCAAGGGCTTCCACGGCTTGAACAGCGGCGTCCGGCGCATGGCAAGCCTGATCGAGGAGGTCCGCGAGAAGGCGCGCGCCGAGGCCGGCCGCGTGCGGCTGGCCGGCGTGGGGCTGGCCTGCCCGGGCCCGGTCAACGTCCGCACCGGCGTCCTGCGCGAGCTCCCCAACCTTGGCTGGCGCAACGTGCCGCTGGGCCGCCTGCTCGCGCGCGCCACCGGCGTGCCGGTGACGGTGCTCAACGACGTCGACGCCGGCACCTACGGCGAGTACCGCTTCGGCGCCGGCCGCGGCGGGCAGTGCGTCGTCGGCGTCTTCCCCGGCACCGGCGTGGGCGGCGGCTGCGTCTGGCGCGGCCAGTTGCTGACCGGCGCGGAGTGGTCGGCGCTCGAGATCGGCCATCTGCCCGTGATGCCGCGCGGCCCGCTCTGCGGCTGCGGCCAGCGCGGTTGCCTGGAGGCGCTCTGCAACCGCCTGGCGATCGCGCAGGCCGCGGCCGCGGCGGCCTACCGCGGCGAGGCGCCGCACCTGCTGAAGGACGCCGGCACCGACCTGCAGAACATCCGCAGCCGCGCGCTGGCCAAGTCCATCGCCGACGGCGACGTGGCCGTGGAGCGCATCGTGCGCCAGGCCGCCGGCTGGCTCGGCGTCGGCGTCGCCGCCGCGGTCAACCTGCTGGCGCCGGACATCGTCGTGCTTGGCGGCGGCCTGGTCGAGGCCATGCCGCAGATCTACATCGAGGAGGTCGAGCAGACCGCGCGCAAGCGCGTCATGCGCACCTACCGCGACGCCTTCCGCGTCGCGCTCGCCAAGCTGGGCGACGGCGCCGCCGTCGCCGGCGCCGCCGCCTGGGCCCGGGAGTCGGCATGACGCCACCCCCGGCCGCGACGCGGCGCGAAGCCGCGGTGATCGAGATCGGCTCCAGCTCGATCCGCATGGCCGTGGCCCGCCGCGAGCCGGACGGCTCGCTGCGGCACCTCGACGACCTCGACCTGCCGGTCGGCCTCGGGCGCGAAACCCTCAGCGGCGAGGAGATCTCGGCCGAGACCACCGAGCGCTGCGTGGTCGCCATCCGCAAGTTCCAGCAGGCGCTGGCGGAACTGGGCGTCCGGACGGCCGACCTGCGCGTCGTCGCCACCAGCGCCGTGCGCGAGGCGCGCAACCGCGAGGCCTTCACCGACCGCATCCTGATCGCCACGGGCCTGCCGGTCGCCGTGCTCAGCGAGGCCGAGGTGAGCCGCCTCACCTACCTCGCCGTGCGGCCCGTGCTGGCGGAACAGCCGTTCTTCCGGCGCGGCCGCACGCTGGTGGTCGAGGTGGGCGGCGGCAGCACGGAGATCCTGGCCTTCACCCACGGCCGCATCCGCGAAACCCACGTCAACCGCATCGGCTCGCTGCGCATGCGCCGCGAAATCGGCGACTACGCCCGCACCAGCCACGGGCTCGCCGCCTTCGAGGCCTACCTGGCGTTCCCCGTCTCGCAGATGGCCGGCAGCCTGGCCGGTGGCGGGCCGGCGCACCTCGTCGTGCTGGGCGGCGAAACGCGCCTGGTGCGCGACATCCTCCTGGGCGGCGACGCCCCGCCGCCGCCGCTGGCCACCCTCGCCGTCGCCGACGTGCGCGCCTTCCTCACCGAGCGCGTCGGCCGCCCGGTCGCCGACCTCGCCCGCGAAAACGGCCTCAGCGAGCACCAGGCCGAGGCGCTGCTGCCGGCGCTGGCCGTGTGCGTCGTGCTCGCCGAGACCCTCGGCGAGGACCGCCTGCGCGTCGGCAACGCCTCCCTGCGGGACGGCGTGCTCGCGGAACTGCTCGCCGGCCAGCTCTGGGAGCGCGAGTTCCGGCGCCAGACGCTCCACTCCGCGCGCGCCCTGGCGCGGCGCTACCACGCCGACGTCCGCCACGCGGGCCGCGTGGCCGCGGCCTGCCGCGGCTTGCGCGCGTGCCTGGCGCGCGCCTGCGGCGTGGCCTTCGACCCGCGCGACGACACGCTCCTGCACGTCGCCGCGCTGGTGCACGAGATCGGCATGTTCGTCAATGCCCGCGCCTACCACAAGCACACGCTCTACCTGGTCGAGAACAGCGAGATCTTCGG
>Ga0233425_10009946_pt1 | contig 11816 bp, 7 predicted proteins | sample Watercolumn_Towu_2_FD_181712 | JGI IMG/M metagenome (GOLD analysis project Ga0233425, IMG submission 181712) | Freshwater microbial communities from Lake Towuti, South Sulawesi, Indonesia - Watercolumn_Towuti2014_140_MG | ecosystem: Environmental > Aquatic > Freshwater > Lake | place: Indonesia...
CGCGTCCTCGTCGTCGGCAATCCGTGCAACACCAACTGCTTCATCGCCATGAACAACGCGCCCGCCGTCCCGCGCGACCGTTGGCACGCGATGACCATGCTCGACCAAAACCGCGCCAAGACCCAGCTCGCCAAGAAAGCCAGCGCGGACATCACCGCCATCACCCACCTCGCCATCTGGGGCAACCACAGTTCCACGATGTATCCCGACTTCTTCAACGCAAAAATCGGCGGCCGGCCCGTCACCGACGTCATCGGCCACCGCGAGTGGCTGGAGAAGGATTTCATCTCCATCATCCAGAAGCGCGGCGCGGCGATCATCGAGGCGCGCGGCCTCAGCAGCGCCGCCAGCGCCGCCAACGCCGTCGTGGACACCGTGCGCGCGCTGACGACGCCGACCGCGCCGGGCGACTGGTTCAGCGTCGCCGTCTGCTCCGACGGCAGCTATGGGATTGAAAAAGGCCTCATCTTCAGCTATCCGATTCGCAGCGACGGCAGGAACCGCGAGGTTGTCCAAGGCGTGCCGCTCAACGATTTCAGCCGCGCGAAGATCACGGCGACGGAGAACGAGTTGAAGGAAGAAAAATCGCTCGTCGCCGACCTGCTGCCGAAGTAGGCGGTGGGATTGCGGATTGCGGAGAGAGTCAGATCCACAATCCACGGGTTTTGGCTTGCTCGTGCGCTAGCGGCGCGGTAGCAATGCGCTTATGGCAATGACAACGTGTTCAGATTGCGACAAGCCCGTAAGCGAAAACGCGGATGTTTGCCCGTATTGCGGATGCGTGTTCAACGAGAAGTCAATCTTTGCCCCAGTATTTGGGGCTATCATCGCGGCAAGCGTGGTTCTCGCCGTGCTGGGTGCGGTGATCTCCGCCATGCTTGGTCACCGATAGGCGGGACAAGTGGCAAGCTAAAGCTTGAACTCCAACAGCCGTTCCTTAAAAGGTGCGCCAGCGTTGGAGTTCAAGCTTTAGCTTGGTCTGTGGAAACAGAGAGACGCGTCCTCGGTAAAACTTCGGGTGGCGGAATGTGGAAGGCGGAAGCAGTCGGTCCGCAATCCACAATCCGAAATCCGTGATGGATAAAGGTCCGGTAGAGATTGCGCTGGGTTGCGCTGAGACCCCCGGGGTCGCGGCGGCAATCGTCGGAGGGCCTTTTTTGTCTCTTGCGCCGGTGGCGGAACCGGCGCGTCCATTCCTCGCCGCGCTGCTCGCGCGAAAACTCTCCCAACCCATTCTCATCGTCACCGACGGTTTGAAGTCGCAGGAGGCGTGGGAACTCAGCCTGATCGCGTTTGGCGCGGAGCCGCAATTCTACCCCGCGTGGGAATCCCTGCCGCCCGCCGGTCTTCCCAGCGCCGACGTCATCGCCGACCGGCTGCGGGTGTTGAAGACGCTAAGAGAGGGGAAGGAACTTACCGCAGAGAGCGCAGAGGAACGCAAAGGAACGCAGAGAAATCAACCACCTTTGCGAACCTCCGCGTCCTCCGCGTCCTCTGCGCTGAACTCCGCCTCTCTCTCTCCGCTCATCGTCGCGTCGGCGCAGGCGCTCATGCAACGGACGTTCTCACCAACCGCGCTGCGGACGCTGCTGTTGGAGCTGCGCGTCGGGCAGGAGATGGCGATGGACTCGCTGGCGGGCAAGCTGGTGCGGCTCGGCTACGCGCGCGAGGCGCAGGTGCAGGAACGCGGCCAGTTCGCGGTGCGCGGCGGCATCATGGATTTGTTCCCGCTCGACGAGCCGACGCCGCTGCGGCTGGAGTTCTTCGGCGACTCGATTGACTCGATGCGACGGTTCGACGTGGCGACGCAGGTCAGCGCCGCGCGCGTCGAGTCGTGCGTCATCGGGCCGGCGGGCGAGGTTGGATTACTGCAACAACACACCGACTGGCTCGGCGATTTGCTGGACTTCCTGCCGGAGAACACGCTGGTCGTGCTCGACGAACCAGACCGGCTCACGGAGGCCGCGCGGCGCTACGCGGCAGAGTTGCCGAAGGAAGACTTGTTCCATTTGCCGTTCGAACGGTTGACGGACCGGCCGCATGTCGTTGCGCTCAGCGATGTGGTGACGACGGGTTGCGTGGAACTGGCGATCAACTCGTTGGAAGCTTACCGACCGATCTCCGCCGGGCTGCCGGAGGCGGGCGTGGCGGAGCAGGAGCGGAAGAAGTTCTTCGCACAACTGCGGATGTGGACGGAGCAGGGCTACGAGGTGTTCGTCTTTTGCAACAACGACGGCGAGCGGCAGCGGTTGAAGGAAATCCTGCCGCTGCACGGCTTCGGCGGCGTGCCGTTGCGGCTGGAGATCGGCACGCTGGCGCAGGGATTCATCTGGCCGGAGGCGCGGCTGGTGGTGGTGAGCGACGCGGAAATCTTCGGGCGCTACCGCATTCTTCGGCCGCGCAAGCTGGCGAAGCGGCTGCCGCACGAGACGCGACGCATCAGCGACATCACGGAGTTGGAGGAGGGCGACTTCGTTGTCCATGTCGAACACGGCATCGGTCGCTACTGCGGGTTGCAGGAGGTGGACATCGGCGGCGCGCGGCAAGAGGTGATGACGGTCGAGTATGCCGAGGGCGCGCGGCTCTACGTGCCAGTGGCGCAGGCGCATCTGGTGACGCGCTACGTCGGCGCAGGCAAGGCGACGCCGCCGTTGTCGCGGCTCGGCTCGCTGGCGTGGCGCAAAAGCCGCGACGCGGCGGAGCAGGCGACGCGCGACCTCGCGGCGGAACTGCTGGAGTTGCAGGCGGCGCGCGCGGCCCTACCGGGGCACGCGTTCAAGTCGGACACGGCGTGGCAGCGGGAGTTCGAAGCGGCGTTCATCTACGAGGAAACGCCGGATCAACTCACAAGCGCGACGGAGATCAAGCGCGACATGGAATCGTCGAAGCCGATGGACCGGCTGCTCTGCGGCGACGTCGGCTACGGCAAGACCGAGGTCGCGATGCGCGCGGCGTTCAAGACGGTGATGGACGGCCGGCAGGTGGCGGTGCTGGTGCCGACGACCGTGCTGGCGCAACAGCACTTCAACACGTTCTGCGAGCGGATGGCGGATTACCCGGTGCGGATCGAGATGCTCAGCCGGTTCCGCACAACACGCCAGCAAAACCGCATCCTGCGCGCGCTCCGCGAAGGCTCGCTCGACATTGTGATCGGCACGCACCGGTTGCTGTCGGGCGACGTGCAGTTCCGCGACCTTGGTCTTGTGGTGGTAGACGAGGAGCAGAGGTTTGGCGTGGCGCACAAGGAAACGTTCAAGCTGCTGCGGAAGATGGTGGACGTGCTGACGCTGACGGCGACGCCGATTCCGCGGACGTTGTATCTGTCGTTGATGGGCCTGCGCGACCTGTCGAGCCTCGACACGCCGCCGGCGGATCGGCTGCCGGTGCAAACGACGGTCTGCGCCTACGACGAGCGCGTCATTCGCGACGCCATCCGCCGTGAGCTGGCGCGCGACGGGCAAGTCTATTTCCTTCATAACCGCGTCCACGACATCGAGAAGGTGGCGCTCCGCATCGCCGAGCTGGTGCCGGAGGCGCGCATCGGCATCGGCCACGGCCAGATGCACGAGGACGAGCTGGAGTCGGTGATGCAGAAGTTTGTCAACGCCAAGATAGACGTGCTGCTCTGCACGACGATCATCGAGAGCGGCCTCGACATCCCGAACGCGAACACGATCATCATTGACCGCGCCGACCGGTTCGGCTTGGCGGACCTCTACCAGCTTCGCGGACGCGTTGGCCGCTACAAGCACCAAGCCTACGCCTACCTGATGCTGCCGCGGCACGGCCATCTCTTCGACACGGCGCGCAAGCGCATCACGGCCATCCGGCAGTATTCGTCGCTCGGCAGCGGCTACAAGATCGCCATGCGCGACCTGGAGATCCGCGGCGCGGGCAACATCCTCGGCCGGCAACAGAGCGGCCACATCACGGCGGTCGGCTTCGAGCTGTATTGCCAGTTGCTCAAGGAGAGCATCGGCCGGCTCAAGGGCCGGGAAGTGAAACCGCGCATCGAGGTCCGCACGCGGCTGGATTTTCTGGCGTTGACGGCGAGCGAGGCGGAAACGAAAGAGAAGCAAGGAGCGTTGGATGAGCCGGCGGTGAAACGCGAGCCGTGCTTCCTGCCGCACGACTACGTTTCGGACGCGCGGCAACGGATCGAGGCGTATCGAAAGCTGGCGCAGGCGGCGTCGGTGGAGGAAATCAATTCGTTGCGGCAGGAACTGCGTGACCGTTTCGGCAAACTGCCGGCCTCGGCAGAGCTCCTGCTGCAACTGGCGGCGCTGAAGCTCTTCGCCGGCAACATTGGCGTGACCGCCATCGAAACGCGCGGTGACAAGATCATGCTGAGCCGCGGCGACGATTACCTGCAAATCAACGGCAAATTCCCGCGCCTCAGCGGCCAGACCGCAATGGCGAAGCTCAAGGATATCCACCGGGTGCTGGCGGAACTGCGGAAGGGAATCTCGCCGCAAGAAGCGACCCATTAGCGCGCCAAGAAACATTCCAACATTCATTCTTCCAACATGTTACAACAGCCGGTATTTCTGGCTTGAAGATGGCCCCAAACCCTGCGATGATGTTAAAAACTTATGGGGAAGTGGTTTTATTGTGCCCCGGTTGTGGCGCTGGTGTTGGTTGGCAGCACGCGAACGGTCGCTGACACAGTGGATGGCATTGCGGCCATCGTCAACGACCGGCTGATTACTTTTTCCGACGTGCGCGAGGTGGCGACGCCCGCCATCCAGAACGCCTACCGCCTTTACTCCGGCGAGGAACGCGAACGGAAAATCCAGCAGGCCGGCGTGGACGCGCTCAACACCCTCGTCGAGCGCGCGCTGATCCTCCAGGAGTTCACTGACAAAGGTTACAAGCTTCCTGACCACGTTTTCGACAGCCGGATGCGTGAGATCATCGAGGAACAATACGGCGGCGACAAGAGCGCGCTGATCCGCACCATCCAAGCGCGCGGCCTGACGATGGACCAGTGGAAACAAAAATTCGTGCGCGAGCCGTTTATTGTGCAGGCGTTGCGGCAAAAGGAGGTCTCCTCCGACGTGGTGGTGTCGCCCGCGGCGATCGAACAGTATTACAGCCAGAACAAGGCGAAGTTCACCCTCCCCTACCAGGTCCGGCTCCGCATGATCGTCGTCCGGAAAGATCCCGGCACGAACAACACCGAGGCGCGCGATTTGGCCAACAACATCTGGCAGAAACTCGAAGGCGGCGCTGATTTCGTCGAGCTTGCCAATGTTTACTCCAGCGGCGGACAGAAGAACCCCGGCGGCGACTGGGGGTGGGTGGACAAAGAGTCCGGGCTGCGCAAGGAACTGGCAGACCTGGCGTTCGCGCTCAAGGCCGGCCAACACAGCAAGGCCGTCGAAACCGAAGACGGATTCTACCTCATCCAAGTGGACGAAGTGCGGCCGGAGCGCACGCGAACCTTGGCGGAGGTGCGAGGCGAAGTGGAAAAAACACTGGCGCAGGAGATGCGCGCCGAGCGCCAGCGCAAGTGGATGGAGCGGTTGAAGCAAAAGGCGTTCATCCGGTATTTCTGAGGTCACCATGGCTACAACGAATGACGTCATCGGCATCACTCTTGGCGATGCTGCGGGTATCGGGCCGGAAATCGTGGTCAAGGCCGTCTCCAGTGGACGGCTGCCGCCCAATTTCCAATACACCATCATCGGCGACGCCGGCGTTCTCGACCGTGCTTGCCGCAGCCTCGGTGTGAGGCCGAGTTTCGACCTGATCGAAGTCGGCAAACACGACCTCGCCAGCGTTGAGCCGGGCAAACCCGACAAGCGCGCCGCCAAGGCCGCCGCCGAATGGCTCGACCACGGCGTCAAGCTCGCCCGCGCCAGGAAAATCGCCGCGCTCGTTACTGCGCCACTCAACAAAGCTGCCCTCCACATGGCCGGCATCAAGGTGCCCGGCCAGACTGAACTGCTCGGCAAGCTCTCCCGCGCCAAGCGCATCGCCATGATGCTCGTTGGCCAGTTCCAGAAGCCGCCGCCCGTGCCCGGCGCGCTCGCGCCGACCGCGTGGTTGCGCGTCGCGCTGGCCACGACCCACTTGGCGTTGAAGGACGTCCCCCGCGCAATCACGAAGCAGAAGCTCTTCGATGTCATCGAACTGACCCATGCCGCGCTGGCGAGCTTCGGCGTGCAACGCCGCCGCATCGGCGTCGCCGGCCTCAACCCCCACGCCGGCGACAATGGCACGTTCGGCAACGAGGAAATCAAGATCATCGCGCCCGCGGTCGAAGCCGCCGTCAAGAAAGGTATTATCGCCATTGGCCCACGCCCGGCCGACACGATCTTCCATGAAGCCTACAAGGGCGAGTTCGACGCCGTCGTCGCGATGTATCACGACCAGGGCTTGGGGCCGTTGAAGATGCTGGCCTTCGACACCGGTGTAAACCTCACCCTCGGCCTGCCGTTCATCCGCACCTCACCGGACCACGGCACCGCCTACGACATTGCCGGCCGCAACGTCGCCAACCCCGCCAGCTTCCTCGCCGCCGTCCAGCTTGCCATCAAGCTCGCCCGCCCGCCGGAAGCCAAGCCCGCCGCGACAGCGTAAGACACGGTCAACCACAGCCTCTTCAGCGCGGCAGCCCAAACAACCTCATCGCGTTCTCCGTCGTCTGCCGCGCCATCGCTTCCACCGCCGCGCCGCGCGCCGCTGCCAGCGCCGCCGCCGTGTGGACCACGAACGCCGGCTCGCAGCGCCGGCTCCGGTGCGGCTCCGGCGACATGTAAGGGCAGTCCGTCTCCACCATCACCCGCTCCGCCGGCAACTGCGCTGCCGTCTCGCGGAGCGCCCCGTTCTTCTTAAACGTCAGCATCCCGCTAAACGACATGTGGAACCCCATCTCCACGACGCAGCGCGCCACCTCGGCGTCCTCGCTGAAGCAGTGAAACACCCCGCGCAGCCGTCCGCGATACGGCGTCACCATCTCCAGCAGGTCGCCGGCGCATTCGCGCAGATGGATGACAATCGGCTTGTCGAGCCGCGCCGCCAGTTCGAGCTGTTGCGCGAACACGCGCCGCTGGCTGGCCTTCGCAGCCGCGTCGAGGTCGGGCCGTTGCTGCGTCCGGCCCGGCAGATAATGGTAATCCATCCCCGCCTCACCGATGGCAACCACTTTCGGATGCTTCGCAAACTCTGCCAGCACGCTCGTCACGTCGCTCGGCGAAGTCGCCGCGGCGTGGGGATGCACGCCAACTGTTGCGAACACCGCCGGAAACCGCTCCGCTAGTTTCAACACCGCCTCGCATTCCTCCAACGCCGCCGCCAGCGTGATGATCGTCCCGACGCCTGCCTCCGCCGCGCGCTGCACCACCGCGTCGAGGTCGTCGCGAAATCTCCCGTCGGTCAGATGCGCATGTGTGTCCACCAGCTTCATGCCGCCAGCGTAGCAGTTTCGCGCTGCGTCGTTCAAACCGGTATTCCGCCGACTTGCCGTGGGCGCGCCCGGCCGCGGCTGGCTTCGTGAAGAAACGCCCTTCACCGAAGGTTTGTCTTTCCCGCGCGACTTCGGTATGTTCGCGGCCAGTGATCAAGGCATGAAGAGAACCATCTTGAGCTTGCGAGTGGCGACCGGGATTTGTCTTGTCGCGATGCTGGCGTGCGGCTGCTCGGTGCGGCGGATGGCGATGCGGCAGGTCGCCGACGCGCTGTCAGCTTCGGGCAGCACGTTCTCCTCGGACGAGGATCCGCAACTGGTGCGCGAGGCGATTCCGTTCGGACTAAAGACAATGGAAAGCCTGCTGGTGGAGCAACCGGAGCATCGCGGCTTGCTGCTGGCGCTCGCGTCCGGCTTCACCGAATACGCCTTCGCGTTCGTGCAGATGGACGCCGACGAAGTCGAGGCGCAGGACCTCACGAAAGCCACGGCGATGCGGACGCGCGCCCGCAAGCTTTACCTGCGCGCCCGCGACTACGGCCTGCGCGGGCTGGAGGTGACGCACAAAAGCTTCGGCAAACAGCTTCGCGACAACCCGGCGAACGCAGTGAAGACCGCCACGCGCGAGGACGTGCCGCTGCTCTACTGGGCCGGCGCGTCGTGGGCGGCGGCGATCTCGACGGCGAAGAGCGACTCGAAGTTGATGGCGGAGCTGCCCGCGGCGGCGGCGATGGTTCAGCGCGCGCTGGAACTGGACGAAGCCTGGGACAGCGGCTCGCTGCACGAGTTCTTCATCGCCTACGACGGCGGACGGTCGGCGGCGATGGGCGGCTCGATCGAGCGGGCGCGCAAGCATTTCGCGCGGGCGGTGGAATTGAGCGGCGGGCTGCGGGCGTCAGCCTACATCGGGCTGGCGGAGACGGTTTGCGTCGGCGAACAGAAGAAGGCGGAGTTCCACCAGATGCTCGACAAGGCGCTGGCGGTGGACCCGGACAAGAAACCGGAGTGGCGGCTGCTAAACTTCGTGTCGCAGCGCCGCGCGCGCTGGCTGAAGGAACGCACGGACGATTTGTTCCCGTAAGCCGCGGCAACGACGGCTTGATATTTTCCTCAAACGTCACGTTATATTCTGCCAGCGGCCGCGCCTGAATGCCGGCCCGACATTTTGGAGTAGAACTCATGAGCTTCAACATCATCGTTTCATTCGCGCTGCGGTTGGTGGCGGTCGTCGCCTTGCTGGCGGCGCGGCCGGCGCACGCGCAGACCGTTACCGTCAAGCTGGCCACGCTCGCGCCAGAAGGCTCGTCGTGGCACCTCATCCTCAAGGAGATGGGCGAGGAGTGGCGGAAGGTCTCCAACGACCGCGTGAAGCTGCGGATCTATCCCGGCGGCGTCGTGGGCGACGAGGCGGAGATGATCAGCAAGATCCGCCTCGGCACGATCCACGCGGCGGCGGTGACGACGATGGGGCTGGCGGAGATTGACCGCGGCGTGCAGGCGCTCTGCATCCCGATGCTCTACCGCTCGGACGCGGAATTGGATTACGTTCGCGCCAAGCTCGCGCCGAAGCTCGAAACACGGATGGAGGCAAAAGGTTTCATCGTGCTGACGTGGGGCGAGGCGGGCTGGGTCCATTTCTTCACCAAGACGCCCGTGACGCGGCCCGACGACCTGAAGAAGCTCAAGATGTTCTCTTGGGCTGGCGACAACTCCACGCTCGACCTTTGGAAAAGCGCCGGCTTCACCGTCGTGCCGCTGGCCAGCACCGACATCATGCCGGGCTTGCAGACCGGGATGATCAACGCCTTCGCCACGCCGCCGGTGGCCGCGCTTTCGTTCCAGTGGTATTCGCTCGCGCTGAACATGACCGACGTGCGTTGGGCGCCGTTGGTGGGCGCGACGGTCCTCGACAAGCGTTCGTGGGAGAAGATCCCCGCCGACGCCCGCGAGGCCATCAAGGCCGCCTCGCGCAAAGCCGGTGAGAAGATCCAGGCCGACGTCCGCAAGGGCGGGCTTGAAGCAGTCAAGGCGATGAAGGACCACAAGCTCAACGTCGTGCCCGTGCCGGACGACGCGGTGGCTGCGTGGCGCTCCGCCGCCGAGGGCGTCTACCCGAAACTTATCGGCTCGTTCGTGCCGGCGGACATGTTCAACGAGGCGAAGAAGCTGGTCGGTGAATTCCGAGCCAAGGGCGCTGGTGCAAACTGAACCGCCAACCCCCAGCCCTCACGGCCCGTCCGCGCCGGCGCAGGCGGGGCCGCTGCGGAGATTTGAGAACTCGCTGGCCATTCTCGCACTCGCGGCGATGTCGCTGCTGCCGCTGATCGAGATCGTCACGCGGAAGCTTTTCAACTGGGGCGTGTCTGGCTCCTCGATCATCGTCCAACACCTAACGCTGGTGATCGCGTTTCTCGGCGCGGCGCTGGCGGCGCGCGAGGGGCGGCTGCTGAAGCTCGCCACCGGCGAGGCGCTCGCGCACGGCCGGCTCAAGCACGTCGTCGGCGCGTTCGGCGCGGCAGTGGGCGCGTGTGTGACGGCGGCGCTCTGTTACGCGAGTTGGCAGCTTGTTGCCACTGAGCGCGGCGCGGGACTGGAGATCATTCCCGGCGTGAAACGCTGGGCGGTGGAGGCGGTGATGCCGTTGACGCTGGCATTGGTCACGCTGCGGCAGGTCTGGCGCGCGTCGGAACGTTGGCCAGGCCGCATCATCGCGGCGCTCGGCGTCGTCGTGGCGGTGGTCTTCAAGTTCCTGCCGGACAGCGCGGGTCATCTTCTGTTCTGGCCGCTGATGATTTTGCTCATCGCAGGCACGGCGGTGGGTGCGCCGATTTTCGCGATGATCGGCGGCGCGGCGCTACTGCTGTTCTGGAGCGAAGCGACGCCGGTGTCGTCGGTGGCGGTGGAAGCCTACCGGCTCACCGTGTCGCCGATGCTGCCGACGATCCCGCTGTTCACGCTGGCGGGCTACATCCTCGCCGAGGGCGGCACGAGCCAGCGGTTGGTGCGGCTGTTCAACGCATGGTTCGGCTGGTGTCCCGGCGGCACGGCGGTGGTGGCGTCGCTGGTGTGCGCGTTTTTTACGACGTTCACCGGCGGCAGCGGCGTGACAATCCTCGCGGTGGGCGGGCTGTTGCTGCCGATGATGTTGCAGGCGAAGTATTCGGACAAGTTTTCCGTCGGCCTGCTGACGACCGCCGGTTCGCTGGGGCTGCTCTTTCCGCCGAGCCTGCCGGTGATTCTCTACGGCATCGTTGCGCAGCAGCAGCACGTGAATGTTGACATCAAGGACCTGTTCATCGCCGGATTCCTGCCCGGCTGCCTGATGGTCGGCGCGTGCGTGGCGTGGTCGGTCTGGCAGGGCATCAAGAGCAACATCCCGCGTTCGCGTTTCACGTGGGCCGAGGCGTGGGTGTCGTTGCGCGACGCGAAGTGGGAGGTGGCGCTGCCGGTGGTGGTGATGGTGTTCATCTTCGGCGGCTTCGCGACGCTCGTGGAGGCGGCGGCATTGACGGTGCTCTACGCGTTCTTCATCGAGTGCGTCATCCACCGCGACCTGAAGATCGGCCGCGACCTGCCGCGGACGGTGACGGAGTGCGCGACACTGCTCGGCGGCGTGATGATCATCCTCTGCGTCGCGCTCGGCCTGACGAGCTATCTGGTGGACGCGGAGGTGCCGAAGCAGATGGCGACGTGGGTGCGCAGCCATGTGGAGTCACAGTTCCTGTTCCTGCTCGGCTTGAACATCATGCTCATCTTCGTCGGCGGGCTGATGGACATCTTCCCGGCGATCGTGGTGGTGGTGCCGCTGATCACGCCGATGGGCGCGGCGTTCAACGTGGACCCGGTGCATTTGGGCATCATCTTCCTGGCGAACATGGAGTTTGGCTTCCTCGCGCCGCCGGTGGGCTTGAACCTGCTGCTGGCGAGCTATCGTTTCAACCGCCCGCTGCCGCAGATTTACCGCAATGCCCTGCCCGGCATGGCGATCATGTTCGCCTGTGTGCTCATCATCACCTACCTGCCGGTGATGACGACGGGGGTGCTAAGGTTGTTTGGAAAGTAGAACAGGCGCTGGGGGCCTTGGCGGGGGCAAAGAGATAGGGCTTCCCTATCGCAGCGTGTCGTGGCAAAAGACACGCGACTTGAGTTCATGAAGAGCTTCGACAAAGCCCATCCGCCGGCCAGATCGTGAACACCGCTGCTTCGCCAACCTCGACGCGCTGCGGCGGTTTTCGCTGGACGGTCTGTGCGCTGCTTTTCGCCGCCACGACCGTCAACTACATGGACCGCCAGATTCTCGGCATCCTGGCGTCCACGCTGCAAAAGGAGATCGGTTGGAGCGAGATCGAATACGGCCACATCGTCACGGCGTTCCAGGCCGCCTACGCCATCGGCATGGCGCTGT
>Ga0233425_10009947_pt1 | contig 11816 bp, 4 predicted proteins | sample Watercolumn_Towu_2_FD_181712 | JGI IMG/M metagenome (GOLD analysis project Ga0233425, IMG submission 181712) | Freshwater microbial communities from Lake Towuti, South Sulawesi, Indonesia - Watercolumn_Towuti2014_140_MG | ecosystem: Environmental > Aquatic > Freshwater > Lake | place: Indonesia...
GTAGTAGCCGCCGGTGTGGTTCAGGCAGTGCAGCCAGATGTCGCCCACCTGCGGCGGTTCGCCCCAGGGATTTTTCAGGTGCGGATTGGTGGCATGGACCACGTCCACGTCGATGTGGTGCCGGGCCGCCTGCTCGCCGCGCAGGAAGTAGCGCCGCTCGCCGGTGCGCAGGTACTGGACGAACATCCCGTGGGCCAGGTCGTACTCGAGGTTGCCCCAGTTCACCTTGCGTTCGCCGTACCAGTCGCCGTAGTTCAGCATTCCGTACTCGCGGTCCTGGTCGCGGCGTTTCAGGTGGACGTCCATCGCCCCGCTGAGCCACTTGTCGTAGCCCGCGTATTTTTCGCCCTTGGGGTCGGCGGGCGGGAATTCGCCGAGGGCCTTGGTGGAACTGACGTAGGCCGGATCGGGCGTGGCCAGCAGCGGCTCTTCCGTCGCCTGAAAGAACGCGCCGAGTTGCTTGGCGTCGGGCTTCGAGTCGAGGTAGCGGATCCAGAACTCGTGGGTCTTGGCCACGCCGACTTTGAGCGTGTAGCGGCCGTCGCGAACAGCGTAGTAGAGGCGGTTCTCCAGTTCGAGGGGTTTGTTCGCGTAAAGGTCCTTGGGCAGTTTCGGACAAAGCTCCAGGCCAAGGCGGAAGCCCCAGGCACTCGTCCCCTTCGGCCAGTTCTGCCAGAACTCCCGCAGGCCCACTGCCATTCCTGCCCCTTCCGACCCTACTGCGGCCCAGCCCATGGCGTGACGCCCAGCCTGATGGCTGTCAAGCTCATAATGGTTCTCGTCTGCCTGGAAGAACCGCCGACGCGTCTTTCCGACGGTCTGGTCACCTAGCAGATCTAGACACTCGCCACTCGCACGCACGTAGAAGACGACTTCCAAAGCGTCGAACTTGGCCATTAACGCATCGCGGTGATCGTTAACGAACGTGTAGAACACGCGGACGCAAGGCTGGTTGCGCCAAGTATGAACACGGGCAACGTAACGGAACAGTTTGCCGTCGGAAACCCCTACATGCGGGCCGCTGACGCGAATACAAGCCCGAATGGGGCCGGCCTGTTCGACGGCAATCTCATCGATCTTCGGCTTGTAATAGCGGCCATCGGAACCGACGAGACGGACTCCGTCCGCGACACAATTGTACGTAAGGCGAAGCTTCTCTTCGCGCTGGCCGGCTTTGACCAGCAACGCCCTCCCCTGTGGAAAAAAGCACGGTGAGCCGTCACTCGATCTATAGCCATCCTTCGGCGCATACTCCAAGCGGACCGGCCCGGGCTCCAGGATTACCGAACCATCCGCCTGCTTCGTCACCCGCACTGGATTCTCCACAGCCGCGCGCCGGACGCCGGGACCGCATCGCAGCGTCAGCGTCTTCCTCTCCTTCGCGGCCAAGTCGAGTTGGAAATCCAGCAGCAGCCAGCGGACGGAGCCGTCCGGCCAGCGTGCGAGCGTTTCGGTCTGCAAGGGGACTTCGCGCCCGGCCGTGTCGAACAGGGCCGCGGCCTGATCGTCGCGCAGCACACCCTGGGCCAGCGGAATGCCCGAGGTGACCGGCCACTGCGGCCGATCCACGCCCGCCGGTTCGTCCACGGTCAGGCGAATCTCCTCGCCCAATACCGCCGTTGCGATGATGGAGAGAAACAGTGCGGTGAGCGTCGTTCGCCACATGACAGGAATCTCCTTGCCAGGGACATGCGGGCCTTCATTCCTATCCTATCACAACCGACACCCCTGTGCCCGGGCGCTTTCAAGATGCCATTTATATCCTCCAATCTATAACCTCTTCTCGTCATCGTGAGGCTCGTTGAGTGCCGATGAGGGAGGCTATAAATTGGCGGATATAAATGGATCGTGGCCGGCGTGCGTTTGTGATCGCCAAAGCGGCGCGACCAACGGTCGCGGCTTTATTGGAGCACAAACGGCATGCTCCGCGTGGGGTCGGAGTACATCAGCGTGCTGGGCCAGTTGACCTTGTAGTCTTGCTCGCGGCCCCAGGCGAAAATGCCGCCAAAGGCCACGCCCAAACGCAACACCTCGCCCGGCGCACCCGTCAACGGCAGGATCTCGTCGCCTTTGCGCCCGGCAATGCCGCCGACCAGCTTGATCTCCTCGAACGGAATTCTGGCCATCACTGCATAGCCCGTGCGCCCGGCCAGCGGAACCCCGGTGAAGGTCGCCAGTTGCCGGCCCAAGGGATGCGATGCCAGGTCCGTGAGCTTCACGCCCCAAATTTCGCCGTTCGGCGGCGAATAATTGGCCGACCACTGCTTGCCTTCGCGGTTGTGGAAGCGGTACTTGAAGAGCGTGGGCTTGCCGCTCTTGACAAAGCCCATGCCGATCTGCTCCTCTTCCGCCCACAACTCCACACTGTCGTACTCCCACATGAGGTTTCCCTTCTCGGAGTCGAAGTGCATGGTGTCATCGGCCACGAGGAAGTAGGCATAGAGGTTCTTGCCGTCGTGGGCCACGGCGCCGATGCCCGCGCCTTCGCGGAAGGTCTGCCACAAGTCGCTGGGCCAGTTGCGCGCGAAACCGGCGATCGGTAAAGCGACAATCTGCGGCACCACGCCGGCCTTGGCCCAGGCTGCCCAGTCGCCATCGACCTTCAGCGGAGCGACTTTGGGCAGCACCAACGACTGCTGCAAGCCCTTGGAAAGCGTGCGGTGGGCATCCGGCGGCGCCCCGGCCGCGGCGCCGGTCGGGACCCAGTCGAAGTCGGCACGCAGCCTCTTCACGGTTTCCGCGCCGTCCATGCGGCAGCGGCCAAAACGGCCGATCGAGTCGTCCTCGACGTACGCCCCCACCTTGCCGTCGGGCCGCAGGTACGGCTGCACGCCATAGCGCAAGTCCACGAAACCGATGGAGTAATTGCAGGGCCAACTCCAGTTGCCCGTGGTCACGCGCAGGCCGTCGGCGTCAAAAAGGTCGATCTGGCCGCCAAAACTCTTGCCGGCCAGGAACCAAGCGTTCTTGCCGTCGTTGATCACCGCACCAGACTGGTAGTTGCCCCCGGAACTGGGCGCAAACCACAGCGGCTTGCCGTCCGGTGTACTTTTGCCCACGCCGGTGCCGTCCGCGCCCCAGCCGGGCACCATCTTCTTGTTCAGCTCCGTGACTGCCTGATAATAGATGTCGCCGGTCACTCGATCGCAAGACGGCGCGTTGATGCACTTCATGCCGCGCGGACTCGGGTCCTTGGCCACTCCCACCTTCACGGGATTGGCAAAGTCGTACACCGGATCGCCCTGGGCGTCGAGCCCCTTGAACGGGATGCGCGCGAAGGAAAGTCCGTAGCTATCGCCGTTGGCGATGATGTCGCCGCCCTTGGTGAAGGAGATGATCGAATACGGCCCCAGCCTCAATACGCGCTGTGCCGGCGATGGCCGCATGGCCAAACGCGGCCGGAGCGGATCGCTGACGTCGAACATGTAAAGCTGCTCCTGGGCCGTGGCATAGGCGATAAATGGGCGACCGGCCAACACCACCGACATCGAGGGCGAGCCGTAATTGTAGGTCTTCACTTTCCCCTCCTTGTCGGGCGGCGTGGTCATGCCTTCCGGCTCCTCGACCAGCCAGTTCCAGGCCCCGGTCTTGGGATCCACGCGGAAGATGCCGGGCCAGCAGTACACGTATTCCGGCTTGGTGGGATGGGGCACGGCCACGTCCATGAAGTTGCTGAGGATGTCCATGCTGATCCGGCCGGTTTCCGGCCAGAGGATGCGGACCCGCGCGTGTTCGGTCAGCACCAGGCGCCCATCGCCGAGGAAGGCACAGCCGCGCGGATCGGCCAGCGTGTCGGGCCCGACCGGCGTCCACGCGCCCGGCACGCGCGGCTTGCCCAGCGTGCGCAGGACGTGACCGCTGGCCGCGTCGAGCAAGGCCAATTTAGCGTTCGTGCGGTCCACGACGGCCAAACGGTCCTGGCTGGCTGCCAGGTAACGCGGCTTCTCCAGGCCCGCGGCGTAACGCCGCACGGCCTTGCCAGCGGCGTCCAGCGCGACCACGTCCTTACCGGAGATCGCCCACAGCGTTCCCTTGGGATCAACCGCCAGGTCGCCAACCGCCGGCACGGGCCAGTCGGCCTTGCGCGTGCCATTGGCCAGGTCGATGACCCGGACGACGTTCAGGCCGGCAGCCGCGATATAGGCGTTTCCGCCGGCAACCGCCAGGCCGGTCGTGGCCCCCGGCTTTTCGTTCTCGGAATAGGGGCGATAGTCCTCGGCGCCGTTAGCCATGCTCGCCTGGTCTCCGGGCAAGACGATGCGCACCAGGCGTGCCTTGGCCTCGGCGCCGACCACGCCAAAAAGCTCCTCGCCGGCCAGGGCAATGGCCGCGTAGTCCTTTTTCTCCAGGTTCGAGGCAAATACGGGCTGGCCGCTGGCCGAGTAGCGGCGCAGCGGGTAGCCGGCCTCGTCGTAGATGGTGGTGATGATGAAGCCGCCGTCGGGCAACGCCACCACACGATCGGCGTTGTCGCAGTTGTAGGCGCCCAGCGGGTTGCCGTTGTCGCCCATAGCGCCGTCGTCCACCAGACGCACGTCGTGCGCAATGGCCCGCACCTGGTACTTCCCGGCGGGCGCGGGCTGGCCGAGGTCGTCCAAGCCATCCCACCACAGTTCATGCACGCCTGCCGCATCGGCCACCAACGTGCGGACCAGGGAGCCGTCGGCGGCGTAGACGGCCGCGCTCTGGCGCGGCCCTTGGCCACGGAGGTCGAGGGCCTGGCGCCGCCAGCCCGCAGCGGCCACGGGCTGCGCGGGGTAGGCGTACGCACCAACGCCCACGCCCACGACACCCCCGGCTGCGGCCAGCGCTTTGCCATCGCGGTCCAGTTCCACCTTGGGATCGAGTGCCCGGCCGACGCGCGCCCCGGGCAGTCCACCAGCCCAGGTCACGGTCGGCGACGGCCGAAGGTCGTACTTGTCCGGGTCTTTGAAGGCCGGCGTGACGTGTACGCTGTGGCGGTCCTGGCCCGAGGCCGAGGCCCATTCATACACCTTGGCGATGGCCGGTACGTTGCCCCAGGGGCCCGTGCTGCCATCGAGCACGTTGTAATCGCTGGTCCAGGCAGGCGCCGAGGTTTCATCGGCAATCAAGTTAGTATTATTCCCCGTCAGCACCGAGTTGCAGATTGCACCCTCGCCCGAGGAGAGAATGATAACACCTGCGGACGAGGCGCCGGCCACGGTCAGGTGGGCCAGTCGGGTGCGCACGGAACTCTGGCAGAACACGCCGAGTGTGCAGCGGCTGAAGACCGACGATTCCACTCGCGCCTCCTGGCAGCGTCGCAGGACCAAGCCGCGGCAGAGGCCGTCGAAAGTGCATCGCTCGACTACCACGCCGGAACTTCGTTCGATGCCCAAGCCTTGGCCCGGGCCGCGAAAGGTCAGGCCGGAGATGCGAATATTGCGAAAACGATGGATCTCGACGGTGGGGCTGGCCGGGTTGTCGGCCCGGATGACGACCGGCCCGGGTTGGCTGCCGGTGCGCTGGCCGCTCTCGTCGCCGAGGATCAGCATTTCCGAGCCGTCAGCGCTGAACCGCTCGGCCAGCAGCACATCACCGCGGTACGTTCCAGGGGCCAGGATCAGGGCATCGCCATGGTTCAGGGCGTGGGAGGCTCGGAGCAGGGTCTTGAAGGCCGTTTGGGCCGTCTTCCCTTCGGCTTGGTCATTGCCGTCGGATCGAAGGTAGTAGGTGTCGGCCGGCGACGGCAGGGTACGGGCCAACAGAACCAACGCTGCCAAAGGCAGCAGGACGCGGCGACGAATCATGGTGGTTCTCCAATCGCGTGAAAGACGGGCTTGCAGGTTATTAGCTGCTCGTGGCCGCTGGTTCCGACGTTCGGCTTCGACAGCGCACTCCACGGCAAACAGTAACATCGTACTACAGCAGCGGCCACGTTTCCACCAGATATCCGGCCGAACCCGCGTGGGCCACAGAACCGTCCTGGCCGCTAGGATCGGAGAAACAGTCTAAAGTCCTACCCCGGCGCAGGGCGAAGTTAATCTTCGGAAGGCCCGATTCACAACGCACACTCCGCAAGGAGTGCCGAAAGGGATTGGGTCTGCAGGGGGGGAACCTGCCTTGAAGGCCGCGCCTTGACGGTCCGCCGTACTCTCCATGGCGGTCTGCTCGCTCTTTCCTCCCCTTCCGCGTGATTCGCCGGAGTGTTTGCGTAAGGAGTTGGAGTCGTCCGTACTGACGGGATTGGAAGACGGTTTCCCTATTTTACGGATTTTCTCTGACTTCCGAATACCAGAATTGCCGATGTAATGAGTGCGGCGCGGGTCAGAGGGAGCTGAACCACAGCCAAAACAGTGCGAATTGCGGATGGCCCCGACCCAGATGCTTGCGGGCCCGCTGGCGATGAAAGTCGCCCGTTGATGGATCGAAAGGGAGGAATCCCGCAAGCAAGGGGCAAGAAGTCTCGCTGGTTGGCGACAGTGCCGGCGGTGGGACACAACCCAAACCAACGTGAGAGATATCGGAGAGCCTGCGATGAAGGTCTTCACAACAGGTCAGGTCGCCAAGATATGTAAGGTGGCCCCGCGCACCGTGAGCAAGTGGTTCGACTCCGGGCGACTAAAGGGTTACCGTATTCCCGGGTCGCAAGACCGGCGGATCCCCCGGGAGTACCTCATCCGGTTCCTTAAGGAGCATGGAATGCCCTTGGGGGACCTCGAAGACGAGGCCATGGCCAAGGTGCTCATTGTGGCACAGGACCAGGTCTTGATCGAGAACGTGAAGCGGGAACTGCCGCTGGAGCGTTCGTTCAAAGTGGGCGTGGCTGCCAGCGGCTTTGACGCCGGCATCCAGGCCGAAAGCTTCCACCCGGACTGCATCATCGTCGATTTCTCGATCGGGCGGACCGAGGCGTTGCAGATCTGCCAGAACCTGCGGCGCAACACCGAGTTTGCCGACGTAATCCTGATCGCCCTTTTGCCCGACGACGGTAGTTCCACGAATTTCGACCGTTCCAGCATCAACGAGACGTTCAAGAAGCCGTTTGACGCCGCGTTGCTCGCCGAGCGTCTGCGGACGCTGATCGGCGCGAAGAAAGAGCTGGTCTGACGCCACCCATCCCAGCGCCGGCCCTAGCAAAGCCGGCGCTGCACGTAAGCCTCAGTCGCCGATCCACTTAACCCGTCGCGGCAGACCCCCGCGACGGATAATCTTTTCTTGTCTGCCTATCATGGCGAGTCCGCCCGGTGGCGAAACGTCCTGAAAGGGATCTCGCCGGGGTGAAGAATCTGGTCGAAAATCTTGACCGTCTGGCGCGGGCAAGAGAAGTGGGTCTGTCCGAGCCCCCTGCCCCTGACCGTGCGTTCCTGGTAGAATTTACCTTTTGCGGCCCGCTCGATGGGCCGTTGTTGTTGCCAGCCCGACCACGGAAACACCGACCTATGGCTCTAGACGCGTACGCTCTTTGTGCAGCCGGCACCGGCAAGAAGATCAAGTTCTGTTGCCCCGATCTCCTGCCCGAGTTGGAGAAACTTGATCGAATGATGGAGGGTGAGCAGTTCGTGGCTGCCCTGCAGCACATCGACCGGCTGCTGGCGCAGGGCAAACACCGCGCGTGTCTGATGTCCGTCAAGGCCCTGTTGCTCCGCGAGACCGACCAGTTCGAGGCGGCCCGGGCCAACGCCGCGGCCTTTGTCGAGCGGTTTCCGGAGGACAGCGTTGCCTGGGCCGAGTTGGCCATGCTCACCGCGATGGAAGAGGGCGGCCGGGCGGCCATGCCCAAACTCTTGCAGGCCATCGCCCTTAGCGAGAAGCGGATGCTGGTGCGCGTGTACGACGCGATCGGCATCGTGGCCGCGGCCCTGGCCGAAGAGGGCGATTGGTTCGCTGCCCGAGGGCTGTGGCACATGCAGATGACTTTGATGTCTGATGACCAGCATCCCAGGCAGCAATTGGTGCGGATCAACCGGTCGCATGATCTGCCGCTGCTAATGAAGAGCGAACCGGTTCCCCCAGTGCCACCGGAAGACGCCCCCTGGTTGAACCGGCTGCGAGAAGCCCTCAAGCCGCTGGAAGCCCTGAAGTGGCAGAAGTGTGCCGAGAACTTGACGGCCTTGGCCCAGGAGTTTCCCGATGCCCCCGCAATCGTGGGCAATCTGGCGATTGTCCGCGGTTGGCTGGCCGACGACGAGGGCGCGATCGATGCCTGGCGAAAATACGCCGCGCTCTACCGTGGGGCAAGTTCCCAACTTGCCGACACCGGGCCAACTTCCCAACCTGCCCACGAGCTTTCCCTGGAAGACGCCGTGGAGGCGGAAGCCCTGGCGATGATGCTTTCCGCTGATCCGCTGGGCGATGCGGTGCAGTTTCTGCGTATGGACTGGGAAGTGCGCGATGCCGAGCGTCTCCAGGAGCGGTTGCTCTCGGACCATCGGGTGGCGCAGGTTCCGTTCGATCCGGCGGCCATGGCCGCCGAGGACTCGCCGCCGCCCCGATTCATCGGCATGATTCTCGACAAGGCCCCGCCCGAGTCGCCCGAGTGCCTCACGCTGGACGCCACGCCGCGGATGCTTGGCCAGGCCTTGCTGTTCGGCAAGCAGACCGATCGCGAGGCGCGCCTTGAGATCGTCGGGCTGACGTCGTGGGACTCGCCGGCCGTCAAGGGCATCGTGCGCGAGATCGGCGGGGAGTGGATCGGGCCCGATCCGCAGGAGCAAGTGACCGGCCAGGCCTCCGGCAGCCACCAACTGCTGGGCGCAAGGTGGTATCCGCCGCGCGGCACCACGCGCGAGCAAGCAGCCGTCTTGGCGGCCGAGTCGCAGAGGCGTGCGCTCTCGGAAAAATGGCCGGAACTGCCCCTGGGCATCCTGGGCGGCCGGTCACCGCGCGAGGCGTCCGCCGACCCGGCCAACTACGTGCGTCTGCTGGCCGCGACGCTGGTCCTGGACCACTGGACCGAGCGCTCCACCACAGACTTCGATTTCAATGAATTGCGCAGCCGCCTGGGCCTGCCCACGCTTGGTCCGGTTGATCCGGAACCGATGGGGATCGGCCGTGTCCCCCTGGTGCGATTGGATCGCGTCATAGTGGAGAAACTGTCCGACGAGGACCTGCTGGTCGCATTGCGCCGAGCGAGCCTTTTTGGCGCTACCGCGGCGTTACGGAAGTTCGCTCTGGCGATCCTGGACCGCCCCAGTTTCGCCCAGCGGCCCGAGCGCCTGGTGGCCCACCAGTTGTTGGCGCAATCGGCCGAGAACATCGAGCAGGCCCTGGCCCACGTCGAGGAAGGACGAGCGGCGACGGTGGCCGCGGGGGAATCATGCGTTGCGTGGGACCTGATGGAACTTCCCTACTGTTTCATGCGGGGGGATGGCCGGCGCGCGATGCAACTCATCCAGCACATCCAGGGCCAACACATCGAGGAGCCGGGCGTGGCCGATGCGTTGACGCGATTGCTGATCGAGGTCGGGATTCTTCGGCCCGACGGGACCCCCATGCCGCCCCCCACGCGTCAGCAGCCGGGCCCAGTGGCGATGGAAGAGCCGGCCGCGGAGCCCGGTCGTCTGTGGACGCCCGACAGCGGGCCGGCCCAGGGCGGCGGCGGGAAGTTGTGGACGCCGGGGTAAGCGGCCGGATCACGGCAGCCCCAACTGCTTCTTGATGAATTGGTCCCAGAGGCGGTCCGGCAGCCATTTGTGCAGGCGAAAGGCCACCTGAGTGTCGAAGCCCACGGGATAACGCGGCTTGGGCCGGGCGGCGGTCAGCGCGTGGGCCACGGCGAGCGCCACTTTCCGGACTGGAATGGCCCCCGCGGCGAGTTTGCGCGTTGCCTTGCGCAGCGCGTCGAGGTCGGCCTCGTACATGGCCACGGCCTCCGGCGACGCGGCGGCCTGAAGGTCGTCAGCCGCGGCCAGGGATTTGTCCCATATCGGCGTGGCGATGCTGCCCGGCTCGATTAGCGACACGTGGATTCCCCAGGTGCGCAGTTCCAGTCGCAAGGCGTCGCTTAGGGCCTCCATGGCGTGTTTCGAGGCCGCATAAGGGCCCATGTACGGCGGGGCAAAGCGGCCGTTCGCCGAGCCCATGTTCACGATCCGGCCCTTGGCTGCGCGGAGCAGCGGCAACAGTGCCTGGGTGACGGCGATCTGGCCGACCACGTTCACCTCGAACTGTTTCCGGAGTTCCGCCAGTGGAAGGATTTCCAGGGGACCGGCTATCACGATTCCGGCATTGTTCACCAGCCCGGCAAGTCCGCGATCGCCCACAGTCTCTCGGACCAACACCGCGGCCGCGGCGATCTCCTGCTCGTCGGTCACGTCGAGGCGCAATGACGCTAGCCTCGACGAAGCCTGCGACTGGAGCCGCCGGCCCGCCGCATCGGACCGCACGCCGGCAAACACTCGCCACCCGCGCCGGTCCATTTCCAAGGCGCATGCCTCGCCAATCCCTGTCGAGGCCCCCGTTATGACAACCACAGGCGACGGATTAACCGATTCCGACATACTCCAGTCCTTTCACTGTCCACTGTCTAATGGGTTTTGACAAGCAAGGCCGGTAGTGGGTGCCTGGGGCAGAGCGGCGGATTGGCGCCTCTGCCTTCAGGGGCCGCTCTCCGCCGCTCTGCCCCAGCCACCCTTCGCCGAGAGTACCGATTTTGCTTGTCAAAACCCATCAGGCTACTTTCGTCTGCCCCGCCCTTCACCCCCACGGGCTCGTCGGCTTCGGCTCGGGCGGCGGGGCCATGGCCGCGTCATCATCTGCCACACGACGCGGCTTTTCCACGCGCACTTGCCGGACCTCCCGGGAGATGCCGGGCAAGTTCAAAACAAACACCACCAGCGCCAGCCCCGCCAACATCATGGCCACCGCGTTTGCATCGGTCGAGGGCATGGGCCGGAACACTCGGTCGAACAAGTAGGTCAACGTCCAAGGCGCATTGGTGATCTGCAAGAAACTCCATTCCCCGTAGCGCGGGTTGCCGAACACCTGCTGGATCACCATCGGGACGAATGCGCCTAGCACCGCTAGAAGCACGTGGACCAGCAAGGCGCCGGGAATGCTGACCCGGACCATTCTCCGCAGCAGACGCAACAAAAGCAATCCCAGGCCGAGATACAGGGTCAGGTAGGAAAGCAGAATGATCGCAAAGAGGGAAACCGTCCATGCGATGTCCTGCCGCACCGGAGTGGCGCCGGCCGGGAACGCCCCTGGGATACGGACGGGCAGAGTCTGCCAACGGCTATGGTCCGCAAGCAACCCCAAGGAGAACACGGTCGCCGCCAGCACCGCGGCCGCGGCAAACCCGCACACGGCGAACACGTATCCCGTGCCCGGCCCTGGGTTGAACCAGGTGAGAAACGCCCGCCCCAGCAGGCTCTGCGGCAGGTTGCGTTTCACGCGGGGCGACAGTTCCGGCGACTCGCCCGTCATCATGGCGCCCATCACGCACCAATGGATGCCGACGATCACCAGGCACACGGCCGTGATTTCCGGCCAGTCGGGAATCTTGCTCTCGCGCGCTGCAAACCATGCGAACCAGCCCACGAACAGCATCTGCTGCACCAGCATCACCATGCGGACCGGCGTGGAGCGATTCGCGCCGGCAAAGGTCAATCGCGCGGCGGCGGCGAGAAAAGCCAGCGCCAGGTAGCTCGCAAAGGCCGTCAACATACAAAGCGCCGCGGGCCAGAAGTACGGCTCGCCGAACACGCCCGGCTCCTCCCACAGCGCGACCGCCCCCAGCGCGATCGAGCCGCCAAACGCATAGAACAGCCCGATTACGGCGCCGATGCCCAGCACAATCTGCCAGTGCTTCTCGCTGGCCAGGGTGCCGATCAACAGCGCGATCACGGCCA
>Ga0233425_10009948_pt1 | contig 11816 bp, 10 predicted proteins | sample Watercolumn_Towu_2_FD_181712 | JGI IMG/M metagenome (GOLD analysis project Ga0233425, IMG submission 181712) | Freshwater microbial communities from Lake Towuti, South Sulawesi, Indonesia - Watercolumn_Towuti2014_140_MG | ecosystem: Environmental > Aquatic > Freshwater > Lake | place...
CGACATCGCGCCGTACCTGAAGAACACGCAGGTGTTCGTCTGTCCCAGCAAGGACAGCCAGGCCTCGGGCTACGGCTACAGTTGGTGGCTGGCGACGGGCACGGGCCAGGCGTTGGCGGCCATCGTCGAACCGTCGCGCACGTGCATGTTCAACGAGATCATCCAGAACGTCGACCGCTCGGCGCCCTGGAACTACGGCACGGACACGCGCTTCGAGCCCGAGGCGCGGCATCTCGACGGCTGCAACATGGGCTTCTGCGACGGCCACACCAAGTGGATCGTCGGCACGGACCGCGGCCTCACTGCCCCGGCGATGGGCAACCTGACCGGCACCTGGTGGTCGCCGACCGCGACCAGCCCGTAGCGCGGCCCGCGCCGCCCAAGCACAAGGGCCGGACAGCGGCGCTGGGCGCACCGTCATCCGGCCCTGGGGCCTATCTCCACGGGCGGCCGCGCGTCAACTCGCGGCGGTCGCCATCTGATTGTTGACCGTGGTGAACGTGTCGCGGTTCTTGCGTCCCAGCACCGCCAGGATCGCGATGGTCACGATCGCCAGCAGGGCCGCGAGCAGCCCGTACTCGACCAGCGTCTGACCTTCTTCGTCACGCCAAAACTGTTTCCACATAGCTGTTGCGCAGAAATGGGGACCGGCCGCCGCCCATACGTCCTGGGCCGGCGGCCGGCCTGGTACGTCCGAAGGGCTACTGGGAAGTCGTCGTCATCTTGTCGCTGACGGTCACGTAGACGTCACGTGTCCGACGACCCAGTACGCCCAGAATCGCGATGCACACCACCGCGATGAGGGCCGTCAACAGTCCGTACTCAATCAGGGTTTGGCCCTCTTCCTCGATGAACAGGCGGGTCACCATTTAGCGCACTCACCTCCTTTCCGGTTTGGATTCAAACTTGCGCCGCCCTGGGTTCTGCCCTGTTGGCTGCCACCCATTCCGCGGCTGGGGGCTACTTACCACGGTGCCCCCGGTGATCCGCACTCATCGTTGAGGGTCTGTCTGAACATCTTGTGAACGACCAGCGCCGCCGCCAGACAAGCCGCCGCGAGCAGGCTGCCGAACAGGCCGAGACGCGCGCTCAGCGGCGCGTACCACAGCCGCACCAGCGGACTCGGGCTGCTCAGGCGACAGGTCGTCTGGACGGGCGGTCCCGCGCTGCGGACCAACGCGCCGGGCGTGGCGCGCCAGCCGGGCAAGGGCGTCTGCCACAGGCGCAGCGTGCCGCGCAAGGGCTGGCCGTCGGCGGCGGCGACCACGCGGCGCTGGGGAGTCGGCGCGTCGACCCGGCAGGCGCGGCCGTCGCAGGTGGCTTCCGGCGCGGGCGCGGCATACGGCCGCCAGCGCTCGCCGTCCCACTCGCCGGCCACGCCCAGCCCGCCCAGCAGCGCCTCGCGAGCCGGCGCTGGGAGCCGCTCGACCTCGCGCAGCCAGCGCATCACCGCCGCCGGGGCCAACGGATCGTAGCCGTTGACCAGGCGCAGCGGCGTAGCGATCGTGACGTCGGGCACGAGCGTGGCCCGCGCGGCGCCAAGATCGGTCGGCCGGCGCACCTGGGCCATCGAGAACCAGTGGATGTACCAGCGCGCCTGGTGTTCGACGGGGAAGTGGACCGGCGCGGCCACCGCCCGCAGCGCCGCGGGTCGCGGATCGGCGGCGCAGGAGCCGGCGGGCGCCGTCGGGTTGAGCGGCAAGCCGTGCCAGGCCAGGTCGGCGGCGAGCAGCGCCACCATGCCGATCCGGCGCACGCGCGGGCCCTGGCCCAGCAGCCAGGCGCTCGCCGCGAGCAGCGCCACCGCGCCGAGCAGCGTCAGCGTCAGGTTGTTCTGCCAAGCCAGCGCCAACGGGCGCAAGTCGCCCACGGACTTGGTCGGCTGGTCGGCCAGCAGCGCGCGCAGCACGCGCTCCAGCGCTGGCGGTGGCGCGAGCACCACCGCCAGCAGGCCCACCGCGACCAGCACGGTCAGGCCCCGCGCGACGCGCCGCGCGCCAGCCGGCGACTCGTCGAGCCCGTGCGCCGCGAGCACCGCCAGCGCCAGCACGGTGTAGAGCACGAAGCGCGCCGGGTCGCGGAACATGCGCACCGGCGGTAGGAGCGCGTAGCACCAGCCGTAGACCAGCGTGCGCGGCCCGAGCGCGAGCAGCACGCCGAGCAGCGCCAGCAGCGCCCAGCCCGGATGCCGCCGCACCGCGGCCAGCGCCAGGGGCAGCGTGGGCAGGCCGACGTACCACAACGCTTCCCAATACGCGCCATGGCCCAGCCAGGCAAGCGTGGCCTCCGGCGCGCCGTACAGCCGTGGCGCAAGCACCAGGCCCAGCTCCCAGGGCAGGAGGTAGAACCGCGCCACGTCGGCCAGGCGGAACTGCGTGCGCGGCGAGAGCGCAAGCAGCTCCAGCGTGGGGAGGATTTGCACCAGCCCGAGCGCGGTGCCCAGCGCCACCGCGGCCAACGCCCAGGCCCAGCGGCGGTCCCGCTTCCCCCGCCTTGCCAAGGAGGGGGTCAGGGGGTGGTCCGCCGCCTCCGAGCCCCGCCCGCGACAGGCGAGCAGGCCCGCGGTCAGCACGAGCTGAAGGAACGACATCTGCGCGTGGCCGCCGAGCCACTGCACCCCGACGATCGCCGCCAGCACCAGCGCCGTGCCCAGCCCCGGCGCCGCCCACAGCCGCAAGCCCGCCCACAGCAGCCAGGGCAGCCAGGCCATGGTGTAGGCCAGCGAGGGGAACTGCTGCTTGCTGACCACGAAGCCGCTCAGGCCGCACGCGAGCGCGCCCAGCGCCGCCGCCGCCCGCCCGCGTCCCAGCGCGCGCAACAGGCAGAAGCCGCCGGCCACGCCCAGCCACAGATGGAGCACCGCGCCCAGCGCCACCGCTCGCGCCGGCGCCAGCGGCAGGCACAGCCAGTGCCAGGGGTAGAACACCGCGCTCTGGTCGTTGCCGACCAGCGGCAGGCCGCCGAACAGCCCCGGCAGCCACCACGGCAGGTGTCCCGCGAGGAGCTGCTGCCGCGCGAAGCTGCGCCAGGGCACGAACTGCAGCGTGATGTCGCCGTAGTAGAGCACCCGCCCCACCAGCAGCGGGGCGGCGACGACCAGCACCGGCAGCACGAGTGCCGAGCGGGCGGCGCGGGTGGTCGGTGAGGAAGACCGCACGGGCCTACTCGGCGGGCCGCGCGACGCCATCGGCGGGACGCCGATGCCACGCTTGCGGGCTCGCCAGGCACAGGCTCACGAAGAGCACCTCACTCCAGGTGGTACTTCGCCACCAGTTCCGCCGCGCGCGCGAACTGGCCCTTGAGCTCGTCGTAAAGCGGGCAGTAGAGGCCGCGGTAGAGGTCGTCGTACAGGGCGACCGCAGCCGGGTCGGGCTCGGTCGTGCTGGTGGTCGTGATCACGGCGTCGCAGGCGGCCTCGACGCTGTCCCAGAGGCCCGCGCCCACGCCGGCGAGCAGCGCCACGCCGAGCGCCGGGCCTTCCTCGATGTTGATCGTGTTGATCGGCAGCCCGAACACGTCGGCCTGGATCTGTCGCCACAGCGGCGCGCGCGCGCCGCCGCCGCTGGCCCGCACCTCGTCGATGCGCACGCCGCTGGCCTTCATGATCTCGACGGAGTCGCGGAGGCCGAACGCCACGCCCTCGAGCACCGCGCGCGCCAGGTGGCGTTTGTCGTGGCGCAGGCCGAGCCCGAGGAACGCGCCGCGCGCGTGAGGGTCGGGGTGCGGACAGCGCTCGCCGGTGAGATAGGGCAGGAAGGTGAGCCCTTCGCAGCCCGCCGGCGCCTGGCCCGCGCTCGCGCAGATCAGCTCGTAGGGGTCCTGGCCCGTGAGCGCGGCGACCGCCCGCTCGTCACTCGCCGCCACGTCGCGGTACCAGCGCAGCGAGCCACCCGCGCTGAGCATCACGCCCATCACGTGCCACTTGCCCGGCACGGCGTGGCAGAAGGTGTGCGTGCGCATCGCCGGGTCGGTGGCCGGCTGGTCGGCGGAGGCGAAGATCACGCCGCTCGTGCCGGTGCTGACCCACAGCAGGCCCGGCCGCACGATGCCCGTGCCGACCGCGCCCGCGGCGCAGTCGCCCGCGCCGCCGACCACCGGCGTGCCCGCGCGCAGACCGGTCAGCGCCGCCACCTGCGGCGTCACCGCGCCGCTCGCAACCGGCGACTCGTAGACCTGGGGGAACCACTTGGCCGGCAGGCCGAGGCGGTCGAGGATGTCCGTCGCCCAGTCGCGCCGCGGCACATCGAGCAGCGCCGTGCCCGCCGCGTCCGACACCTCCGTGGCGAACTCGCCGGTCAGACGGTAGCGGATGTAGTCCTTGGGCAGCAGCACGTGCGCCACGCGGTCGAAGCGCTCGGGCTCCTCGTCGCGCAGCCAGATGATCTTCGGCGCCTGGAAGCCGGTCAGGATCGGGTTGCGGATCTGGTCGGCGATGCGCTGCGCGCCAGCGGTCTTCGTGATCCAGTCGCACTGGGCGTGGGTGCGTTGGTCGTTCCACAACAGCGCGGGCCGGAGCGGCTCGCCCTTGGCGTCGAGGAACACCGAGCCGTGCATCTGGCCGCTCAGGCCAATGCCCGCGATGCTGTCGGGGTCCACCCCGGCGGCGAGCACGCGGCGGACCGTCTCGACCACGGCATGCCACCAGTCGAGCGGCTCCTGCTCGGTCCAGCCGGGCCGCGGGGTGGCCAGCGGGTACTCGACCAGCGCGCTGGCCAGCACGCGCCGGCCGGCCACGTCCAGCGCGATCGTCTTGGTGCCGCTGGTCCCGATGTCGATGCCGAGTAGAACCGCCATGTCAGCCTCCGTCCTGGGTCGTCGGCCGGAGTCTAGCATGGCGTGTGGACGGTGGGAAGGTGATCGTGGACGGGCGCCTCACCTGCGCCGCCGGAACCACGGGCGCTTGAGCGCGTCGCGCGTCGCCGTCGCCGGGGGCGCAGCGGGCGGCGACGCGCGCTCTTCGGGCACCCACTGCTGGGCGCTCACCGGGATCGGCGGCTCCAGCGAGCCGGGCGGGTTGACGCCCGTCAGCGCGACCATCTCCGGCGGCGGCGGCGTGGCGCAGATGATCTCGATGCTCACGTCGGCGCGGGCGAAGTTGGGGTGGGCCGCGGCGAACTCGGGGCTGTCGACGTACATCGCGTAGGCGTCGAGCTTGGCGCGGTAGAGCGCCAGCCGCATCCGCGGGTCGGTGGTCACGCCCGCGTCGGTGATCACGAGCTGGAGCCGGCCGTCCTTGCTGGTGATGATGTCGATGACGTGCGGGTCTTCCAGGGGCATGGCGCGGTCCTCTCAGGTTGGTTTGACGATGTCCACGCGCTGTTTCACCAGGTCGAGCCGCGGCTCCTGCCGGAACATCCGCAACAGCGCGCGCAGCGGCACGTAGCCCGTGTCGCCGACCAGCAGACCCGGCAGGTCCACCGTCTCTGCGCCGTGCGCCACCCGCACGCCGAAGGGCCGCTCGCCCGCGCGCACCAGAGTCCCGCCGAGCAACGCGACCAGCGCCCGCACCCCCACCCACGTCGTGTCGCCCACGAGCAGACACGGCACCGCCCGCTCGACGCCGCCGAGGAACAGCCGCAGCGGCACCGGCACGCTGACCCGCTCGGGCGGCAGCAGCCGCGCCACCTCGAAGTGCATCCCGTCGGGCACACGGAAGTGGCCGCCCCAGGCGAACCCGTGCTGCTCGAACAGCGGCACCAACTCGCGCACCGACCCCGGCCGACCGACCGCCGGCGGCGACGCGCCGAGCGGGTTGGCCGCCTCGTTCAGGTCGAACGCCGTGCCGAACGCATGGTTGGACGGCGAGCGCGTCGCCCCGCCACCCGCCACCGCCTTCAGCCGCGGACAGAACGACCCGGCAAACGACACCAGCCGGTCACCCAAACCCGCCCGCTCGAGCGCCGCAAACGCCGCCAGCAACTGCCCGGTCGCCGGCCCGAAGAAGCGCACCCGCCCGTCAAAGCGCCCCGCGCCACTCCCGCGACGGTCCGCCACCCCCACCAACTGCGGCACCACCACCGTCACGAGGTGCTCCGGCTCGAACCCGTCGAGCAGTTCGAGCGGAGCCTTCGACCGCGCCGCCGCCGCCCGCCAACGCACCCGCCCCACCACCGGATGATCCGTCACCCCGTCGAACGCCATGCTCGCTCTCCGTCGTCTCTGTCCAGCATAGCAAACAAATGTTCTGTGTCAAGGAGGTTGGGCAATCCGAGCCAAGGTCGAAGTGAGGCCGGCAGCCCGTGGCATCGGCGTCTCGCCGATGCGGTGCGAGCGCGCCGGCGGAGACGGAGCATCGGCGGGACGCCGAAGCCACGGGTTGCGCCGCCCTGGTGCGTCGCCCGGCAGGACCGTGCCGGGCCGCTGGCGAAGAGCAGGTACCGGCGTGCGCCCGGAGACCCGCGAATGGCGTACACGAACCGCCGAACCGGCCCGAACTTCCTCGTGCTCGCCATCGCGGCGGCACTCGCTGGCCCCGCCGTGGCGCAGCCGGCCACGCCGCTCGTCTGGCGTCCCTTGCGCGTCGGCGCCGGTGGCTGGCTGACCGGCCTGGACATCTCGCCCGACGGGACGACGCGGGTCGTGCGGGCGGACACCTACGGCGCGTGGCTGTGGGATGCGGGGCGGGCGGAGTGGCAGCAGCTCGTGACGGCCAGCTCGATGCCGGCCGAGGACGTCGTCGTCGACAACCACGCCGGAGTCTACGAGATCCGCGTGGCGCCCAGCCTGCCGACGCGCCTGTACATGGCGTACCGCGGCCGGGTCTACCGCAGCGACAACCGCGGCGGGATCTGGCGCCGGACGAGCTTCGCGCCGGTCGCCATGGACGCCAACGACAAGTACCGGATGTGCGGTCAGAAGATGGCCGTCAGCCCGACCGACGCCGACACGGTGTTGGTCGGCGCCCCGCGCGACGGCGTGTTCCGCACGACGGACGGGGGCGCGAGCTGGCAGCGCGTGGCCGCGATCCCGAAGAGCGCCCAGGCCCCCGGCGGTCTCCACCCCGGCCATGCGGGCATCGCGTGCGACGCGCGCGGCGCTGTCTACGTGTCCAGCTACGGTCAGGGCGTCTGGCGCAGCACTGACGGCGGCGTGTCGTTCGCGCGGCTGGCCGGCGGCCCCCGCAGCGTGAGTCACGGCAAGCTGGCGGCGGACGGCGCCTACTACGTCACGGCCAACGACGGCGCCGCCGTCTTCCGCTACGCCAGCGAGCGCTGGACGGAGATCACGCCCGACAAGAACAACTGGGGCACCGTGGTCGTGGATCCGTTCGATCCGCAGCGCGTCGTAGCGGTCCGCGAGGGCGGCTTCCTCAACGTCAGCCGTGACCGCGGGGCGACGTGGGACGGGATGGTGTGGACCGTGCGCCGCGAAGCCCAGGACGTCCCCTGGCTCGCCTGGACCAAAGAGAGCTACATGTCCGAGGGCGACCTGCTGTTCGACCCGCTGGTCAAGGGGCGCCTGTGGTTCGCCGAGGGGATCGGCGTCTGGTCGGCCGACCTGCCCGCCAAGCCCACGTCGGTCACCTGGACCTCGCGCAGCCTGGGCATCGAGCAGCTTGTCGCCAACCAGGTGCTGGCGCCACCGGGCGGGGCGCCGGTGGTCGCCTCCTGGGACCGCCCCGTGTTCCGCTGCGCGGAGCCTGACGCCTTCCCGGCCACGCACGGCCCGGACCGCGAAGACGCGATCCTCATGGGCTGGTCGGTCGACTACGCCTCCACGGAGCCGTCGTTCATCGCGGGCCTGATGAACTGGGGCAAGGAGAAGTCCGGCTACTCGACCGACGGCGGCCGGACCTGGCAGCGGTTCCCGGCCTACCCGCGCCAAGCCGGGAAGAACGGCGGCGCGATCGCCGCGAGCACCCCGCGCAACCTCGTCTGGGCACCGGCGAACAACGGCGTGCCGCACTACACCAAGGACGGCGGCGCGACCTGGCTGCCCGTCAACGCCCCGGGCGCGCCGACCACCGGCGAGACCGGCTGGGGCTGGGCCTACTACCTCAACCGCCGGATCGTCGCGGCCGACCGCGTCACGCCCGGCACGTTCTACCTCTACAACTACCTGCGCGGCCTCTACCGGACGACCGACGGCGGTGACACCTGGACCCTCGCCAAGCCGGGCGCGCTGACGCCCTTCTCGGGCTACAACGCCAAGCTGACGACCGTGCCGGGCAAGGCCGGGCACGTGTTCTTCACGGCAGGCCAACTCGACGGCGGCAACCCGGTGCAGAGCCCGCTGCTGCGCTCGACCGACGGGGGCGCCACGTGGGCCGCCGTGCCGCGCGTGCTGGAGGTCTACGCCTGCGGCTTCGGCAAGACAGCGCCGGGCGCCGCCTACCCGACGATCTTCGTGGTCGGCTGGGTGGATGGCGTCTACGGCGTCTGGCGCTCCGACGACGAGGCGCGGACCTGGGTGCCGCTGGGCGCCTTCCCGCTCGGCAGCCTGGACCAGATCAAGACCATCGACGGCGACAAGGACACCTACGGGAAGGTCTACGTTGGCTTCGCGGGGTCGGGCTATGCCTACGGCGTGTTGGGGCCGTAGGGCGGATGGAGCAGGAGTGGTCGTCGGCCGCCAAGCGACGAGGTCAGGTCGCGAGCCGCTCCCGGATCAGCGCGGGGTCACGCCGGCAGTCCAGCACCGCGCAGACGAGGATCACGCCGTCCTCGATGCGGTAGTAGACAGCGAAGGGGAAGCGCTTGGCCAGCATCCGGTGGTACCTGCCGAAGTGCAGGCTGTGCACGCCGGCGTGCACCCGCAGCCCGCTGATGTCGGCGAAGAGCGCTTGCAGGAAGCGCGTCCCGAGCCCCTGGCCTTGCCGTTCGTAGAAACGTGCGCCGTCGAGCAGATCACGCCGCGCGGACTCGATGATCCGGATCGTCACCGGAGCATGTCCCGCAACCAACGCTGGCTCTCTTGCCAGTCGTAGTCCGGCTCGCCGCCCGCCGCGCGCCGGCGCTCCCGCTCCTTGAGCATCTCCCCATGCCAGGCCGGCGCGGGCACGTCGTCGGCGTGACGGCACAGGTCCGCCCACAGCGCTTCGAGGGTCTGCAGCTTCTCCTCCGTGCTCATCTCGGCCAACGGCAGTGCCACCGTCATCGGCGTCTCCACGGGCGCCGCCCTGGCGCCCAACCTACTCTGAGCGTAGGCGCTCAGCCGGGCCGCGTCAAGTCCGCCTGCGCCAGGGCGCCAGCCCACGCGCGCCACCTACCCCTTCCCACCACCGACCAACGCATCCGTCTCGCTCAGCCGGAAGCGCGTGCTGACCACCGAGTGCTGGTCCATGCCCGCGCGGTACTTGATGTAGGTGGTGGCAACGATCGTGCCGTCGGGCAGCAGTTCCAGGCCGGGGTAACCGCAGTCGCCGCCGGCGTGGCTGTGGAGGAGCTTGATGCGGTACTGGCCGGGCCGGCCTTGCTTGATGTCGTCATACGTGCCGACCCAGGCGACGAAGTGGCCGCGCGTGGGGCTCCCCAGCGCCTGGTCGCGGAAGGCGACCACCAGGCGGCCGTCGGGCGTGGCGACGCCCATGTGGCGGTCGCCGGTCAGGCCCCACGGCGTATCGACCGGGGTGGTCCAGGTCGCGCCTTCGTCGCGGCTGAACATGAGCAGGCTGCGCCCCGTGTGCGTGTTCTCGCGCATCAGACAGCACAGCTCGGCGCCGTCCGGCGAGCGGAACGCGAACGGCTCGCAGGGGTTCTTGCCGGTCACCTTGGCGACCGTGCGCGGCGTGGTCCAGGTCAGCCCGCCGTCGGTGGTGTCCGTCGCCAGCACCTCCAGCGGCGCGCGGTCCTTGCCGTCCGGGCCTTTGTGGTAGAGCCCGAGGTAGCTGCCGTCGCGGCGCCGCACGACGCTGCTGAACGTCATCACGCAGGGGAAGCCCAGCGGCGGCAGTTCGCGCCACGTCTGGCCGCCGTCCTCGCTGACGAGGCGCGGCATGCCCGTGGCGCCGCGGCCGCCGAGCCACGCCGAGAAGACGAACAGCCGCTCGCGCCCGGCCGGGTCGACCAGGCGGTAGAGGCTCGGACAGTTGCGGTGCAGCTTGAAGTTGGCGGGCAGCCGGTCGTCGAGCCGGGTCCAGGTCAGCCCGCCGTCGTCGCTGCGCGCCATCGTGCCGGCCGGGCCGCCGTGGCCGGTCGACCAGACCGCGAAGATCGTCTTGCGGTCCGGCATGAGCAGCGTGGTCGGATGGCCTTGGTAGACCTGGGGCGTGCCGGCGGCGATGACCACCTGGCGCTGGGTCTCGCCCGAGAGGTCGACCACGGGCAGATCCGGCTTCTCCTCGGCCAGCACCGGCAACGCGAACGTGGCGAGCAGCAAGGGCAAAGCGTTCATAGCGTTCTCCGCGACGAGGGCTTCGCCCCCCTTCGCTACGGCAGGCGGCACTCCTCGGCGTCGAACTGCCAGGTGGGCAGGTCCTCGCGGCCCTTCTCGCGCAGCCAGGCGGTGGTCGGCTCGAAGGTCTTGAGCAGCGCCTGGTAGTCGGGGTCGGTCGGGCTGGCGAAGACCGGCTGGCCGTCCTTGACGCACCGGCCGAGGCCGTCGGCCTCCTTGGCCAGCGGCGCGAGCAGGAACCCGTTGAGCTCGGGGCGTTCGATGCGCAGGTAGAAGTCGCGCGGCACGCCCTTGGTGTGGCAGCTCGCGCAGCGCCGCCTGGCCACCTCGGCGAGCACGGGCTCGAGCTGGGTCGGCAGCAAGCGGCGGCAGCCCATCGCGGCGAAGTTCCTGGACGAGGAGGTGGGGTAGTAGGGCACGTTGAGGTCGATCCAGGCGAAGACGCGGCGCCGCTCGGCGGCCGACAGGCTCACGCGCGGCCGGCCGTCGGCCCCGGGATGGCCCGCGAGCAGCAGGTCGGCGAGCTTGCTGGCCGGCGAGCCCCAGGCGCGCGGCTTGATCTGCAGGACGTTCGACTCCGTGCCGTTGATCGTCGGAATCCAGCTCGTGTAGGGATTGCGTCCCGGCGAACCGTGCAGGTCGTGCACGCCGGGGTTGCGCTCGCCCCAGGTGCCCTTGCGCGCGAGGTGCTCATACGAGACGTTGAAGAAATCGGTCAGGTCGCCCGAGAGGTCCAGTCCGTGCGGGCGGCTACGGGCGTTGTGGCAGCCGACGCAGTGGCGATCCAGCACCGGCTGGACCACCGCGCGGTAGCCGAAGCGCGCCTGGCCCCATTCGGGCGCGCGCAGCGGCTGCGGCTCGCGCTTGCGGGCGACCGCGTCGCGGTTGCCGGCGACGGCGTAGTTGCGCTCGGCGTGGCAGCCGATGCAGCCCTGCTGCTCGCCGGGCATGAAATGGGTGAACGTGCGCATGCGCTGCACGGCGCGCCCCTCGCGGTCGAGCGCAAGGAAGTAGAGCGGCAGGTTCGCCGGCACCTGGAAGCACGCCGAGCCGTCGGGCGCGACGTCGGCGTAGCCCCAGATGCGCTTGGGCGCATAGGTGGCGCCGCACGAAACGAGCGGGAACTGGTAGCCGAAGGCGGTGTTGGACGCGTAGCCGTGCGCGCCGGGGATGTTGGCGTGGAGCAGCGGGGCGAACTTGAGCTTGGCGATCTCCTCGACCACGGCGACCTGCGTCACCTCGCCGCGCTTGACCTGCGGCGCGAGCCCGTTGCAGACATCGGCCAGGAAGACCGTCGCCCAGGCCGGCGGCTTGTCCGCGAGGGCCTGGGGCGCGAGCACCGGCGGTCGCGGCCGCGGTGCGAGCGGCGTGGGCGAGTAGTAGCCGAGGCCGTCGGGCGCGCGGGCGAGCAATCGGGCGGGCGGGTCTTGGCCGTCGTAGGCGCGCAACTCGATGCTGCCTGACTTGGACACCAGGAAGTGGCG
>Ga0233425_10009949_pt1 | contig 11812 bp, 4 predicted proteins | sample Watercolumn_Towu_2_FD_181712 | JGI IMG/M metagenome (GOLD analysis project Ga0233425, IMG submission 181712) | Freshwater microbial communities from Lake Towuti, South Sulawesi, Indonesia - Watercolumn_Towuti2014_140_MG | ecosystem: Environmental > Aquatic > Freshwater > Lake | place: Indonesia...
GGCCAGCCAGGACGGTCCGGGCTTGGGCCGGGGTGGAATGACGATCCCATCGCCATCCGCCATGAGTGACGGACCAGGCTTGGGCCGGGGTGGAATGACGATCCCATCGCCATCCGCCATGAGTGATGGACCCGGCTTGGGTCTGGGCGGGATGACAATGCCATCGCCGTCGACCATCAAAGACGGACCAGGCTTGGGCCTGGGCGGGATGACAATGCCATCGCCATCTGCCATCAGTGATGGGCCGGGCTTCGGCCGCGGCGGGATGACGATTCCGTCATCAGCCAGAAGCACGGACACCATCACCAATGGTATCACGAGGCACAGTAGCTTCTTCATTTTGATCCTCCCTTCGTACAGATGAATCCTGCTCTATCTACTAACAGACCGAATACCGCCCGGAGAAGCGTCGGCACGATTGTTTAAGTTACGTATTTATTGGTGTTACAGTTTGTTGCGTGCTTGCTTAGATGAGCCGAATTGCGCGGGAGAATGACGCGTCGCACCCGATTCTCAGGCATGTCGCGTCAATTGCGGTAATATCAACGATTTACGATGTGCGACAATAACCGACTGACGCATCGGAACTGGGACATCTGTGATTGGTGCGACACTCGATGCAGTGTGCGTGTTGCTTTTGAGGGGTCCGCAGCAGGCTGCCGCATGTGACTTTCCGCGTAGACTGCGACGAAGTGTCGATGATGCTGCCGGTCTGGAGCATGACTCCATCTGGCAGCTGTCCTATTCCGGGTTGTCCTTGCTGATGTTGTGGCGCTTCATCAGGCGCTGGATCTGGCGCCGATGGGTGTCCAGGAGTTTGGCTGCGTCGCTGACGTTGCCGCCGGTCTGGATGAGCGCCTGGACGACCTCTTCGCGCCGCAGCGAACGTACACGGCGACCGGGCTGAGATTCGTTGTCTTGCGGACCGGGCACGCTGTCGTTCTCCGTCGCGAGCCCGGAAGGCGAACCGGGCAGCGTGACGGCCATGGCCGAGCCTTCGGTCAGCTTCAGGCCCAGGTCGGCGGCGGAGATCTTCCGCTTCTGGCACATGATAGTGGCCCGCTCGACAACGTTCTGGAGCTCGCGCACATTGCCGGGCCAGGGGTACTGCTTCATGAACTGGATTGCGTCTTCCTCGAAACCGATAATCGGTTTGTTCAGTTCCTTGGAATACCGCCGCAGGAAGTAGCCGGCCAGGTGCGGGATATCCGGCGCGCGTCGAGAAAGTGGAGGAACCGTGATGGTGAAGACATTCATTCGATAGAACAGGTCTTCCCGGAACCGACCCAGCCGGACTTCCTCAGCGAGGTCTTTGTTGGTCGCGCAGATCATCCGGACGTCGACGTTCCGGTTCTCGACGTCGCCGACCCGGCGGATGATTTTCTCCTCGATCGCCTGCAGGAGTTTGGCCTGGATGGCCATCGAGGTGTTGGCGATTTCGTCGAGAAAGACGGTGCCGCCCTCGGCGGTTTCGAACAGGCCCTCTTTGTCGCGCACCGCGCCAGTGAAGGCGCCCTTGATGTGGCCGAAAAGCTCGGACTCGAACAGGGTTTCCGGCAGCGTGCCGGCGTTGATGGAAACGAACCGCTGGGCTTTGCGCCGGCTGGTGTTATGAATCAGCCGGGCCAGGACGCTCTTTCCCGAGCCAGTGTCGCCGAGGATGAGCACGGTGCAGTCGGTGCCGGCAATGCGCTCGATCATCTGGTAGACCTCGCGCATGGCGGGCGACTTGCCGAGCAGGTAGCCGCTCGCGGCATCGGTGAGGATCTCCTCCCGGAAGGTGCTGATGTCTTCCTGGATCTTCATGAATGCCAGCGACTTGTCGATGGTCGCGGCGAGCAGGTTGGCGACGGAGATGAGCAGGCTCTTGTCTTCTTCCCAGAAGAGGTGAGCGTTCACGCGGCTATCGAGGTAAATCATGCCCACTACCCGGTTGCCGGTCACCAGCGGGACACAGAGCATGCTGCGGATCTTGTTCAGGACGACGCTGTCCGAGGTATTGAACCGGGCGTCGGTGAGGGCATCGGTAGTCATGACCGGTTCGGCCTTGCGCTTCACCTGTTTGAGCAGTGACCGGCTGATCGCGTGGGCGTCCTGCAGAGTGGAGTGATCGATACTCCGCGCGGCGGCGGTGATGAGCCGGTCGTTCTGGACCAGGAAGAGCAGGCCGCGCTCGGCGCCGGTGACATCGATCACCAGGTCGAGCACGCGGTCCATGAAATCCTCCTTGTCGAGACCCAGGTTTATGATTTCGGTGAGTTCGTAGAAGAAGCGCAGGTACTCGCTCTGGTGTCGCGACTGCACGTCTGATGAACTCACGAGCTGGGTCAGGCGTTCTGCGAGTTCCTCGGTGCGCTGGAGTTCGAACTTGGCGCCCAGTCGCTGGAACAGCTCCCGGGCTTCACGCAGGAACTGCTGGGCGTCGGAAAGGTCCTGCTCGTTGAGGCTGCGCAGGGCGACCGACGGCTTGAACCGGAAGATGGCCTCGGGCTGCTTGATGGTCGTGAGCACGGTCGCCAGAGCGAACAGGCTGCGCCCGAGTTCGTACGGGATGCGCAGGTCCCGGGCATGAGCGATGCTCCGCCGCAGGGCGGCTACGGCGTCCGGCTGGCGCCCGAGCTGGCTCAGCGCGCTGCCCTGGATGCGCTCGGCAGTCAGCATGGTTTTGCTCGCGCGGGCGTCGCTCGGGTCGCCGGCCCCGGACGGACGGGCGTCGCGGAATACCGGGCGGAGCGTGACCAGGGCCTTCTCCGGTTCTCCGGCGTGCAGATGCAGTTTGGCCGCGACCAGTCGCAGTTCCGGGCGCTGTCGCCGGTCCTGCAGGACATGGTTAAGCTGGAAGGCCTTGATGAGATGCTGGCGGGCCAGCCCGAGCCGGTCCCGGCGCAGTTCAAGGCGCGCCTGCTCCATTTCCAGGGCCTGGGCAAATGCCTTCTGCTGGACATGGCCGACTACGGTCTGGGCATCGCGCAGCAGGCGTTCGGCTTCATCCAACTCGCCGCGCTTGTTCGCCAGCGCGGCCAGGTTGCCCAGCACGGCCACCAGCGACAACTCGGCGCCCTTTTCGACTGCAATCCGCTGGCTGCGGGAATAGTGCTCCTGCGCCTCATCCCAGAATCCCAGCTCCTCCTGAATCGTCCCCAGGTTGTTCAGAATGCCGATCATGTCGGCCTGGTCGCCGATGCGTTCGGCGATGTCATAGGCCTCGCGCAGGTTCCGGGTGGCGCTCTCCCAGTCGCTGGAATCCTGCTCGACCAGCGCGATGCCGACCAGGGTCGAGAGCAGGTAGAAAACGTCGTTGCTCTTGCGCTGGAGCGGCAGCAGCTTCTCGTAGAGCTCGCGGGCCTGCTCGGGGTCATTCAGTGACCAGAACAGCGTTGCCGCAAACTGGGTCAGGTGGCTCAGCGCGCCGACTCCGGACGGCTCGCCGATGCGGTCCTCGTATTCCATAATCACCTGGCGGACCAGCTCCAGGGCGTGTTCGGTGTCGTTCTGATACCACGCCAGCACGGCCTGGTAGTAGCGCGTGCGCACCGTCAGCAGGCGCGGGTCGGCGCCCAGGGCCGGATGCACGTTCCCGGCCAGCTCCAGCGCCTGGCTGTACAGCTTCTCGGCCCGCGGGTAGGCCCCCTGTGCACAATGCGACCAGCCCATGTCGTTCAGCAGATCCATCAACAACGCGTCATTCCGCCCCTTCAGCAGCGCCGCGGCCTGCTCGAAGTACTGCAGCGCCTCGGCATGCTTGTCCTGCTTCTGGTGAACAAGGCCGATCCCGCGCAGAAGACGCGGCATCAGGTTTGAGTCCCGGACCAGCTCCTTGTCCGCAACAATCAGGCTGATGCCCTGCATGTGGGCGTCGATTGCCTCTCTGTACCGGCCCAGTGTTTCCCGCAGCGTCCCCAGCCGTTCGATCAGGTTCAGGCGTTCCCGGGTAGTCAGATTCGCCGGGGCGCTGGCGTGTGCTGTTTCAAAGTACGTCAGCGCTTGTTCGGTGATGTGATACTCCAGGGCCCGTTCGCCGGCCTTCAGGCTGTAGCCGTATGCGCGCTCCCGGATGCCGGCCTGAGTATAGTGATGCGCCAGGTCGAAGATCAGCCTCTCCTGCGCGTCCGGATACAGCAACTCCAGCGCCAGCGCCACGCGGCGATGACTCTCTCGCCGCTCGGCTACGCTCACGGTCTCGATAACCACGCTCTCCAGCATCTTCGAAGACAGGATCAGACTACTCGTTGTGTCTCCGACATAGGGTCGCATCAGCCCCATTGCTTTCAGCCGGCTCACCGCACTGAACAACTGGCGCTCGTCGTAGCCCAGCACGACCCGGAGGAACTCCACGGTCAGTGGCGTGCCCGAGATGGCGCCGGTGCGCAGGATCTCCATCTCATCCGGGGCCAGTCGCTTCAGCCGCCGCTTGATTACCTCGGCTACGGTCTCCGGCACCTTGAATTCCTGCAACGCCCCCACTTCCGCTGACCATCGGCTGGCGCTCAGCCGCAGGATGCCACGGTCAATCAGCGAATACACCGCCTCGGTCACGAACAGCGGATTGCCTCCGGTCGTCTCGTGCAGCCACGCACTCAAGTCGTCGAGCTGGGGAATCGGGCCCAGCACCGAACCGGTCAGTTCCCGGGTTTCCTCCGGACTCAGGTTCGGCACCGCGAAGTGCTGGACAAACGACTTCACCTTGAACTCCGAAATCAGTTCCAGCAGGCGTCGCTCATTCAAACCCGCTACCACGACCATGATCCGCTCGTGTTCCACCGATGATACCAGGTAGCGCATGAACTCAAGGCTCGTCGGGTCGAACAACTCAAAGTCATCCAGCAGCAACAGGAAGCTGTGCCGCACGGATTCGCTCCCGGCCAGCCGGCGCAGATGACCAGCCACGGTCTCAAACAGCCGAAACTTCTCCGCTTCACCCAGGTGCTGTTCCGGACTCAGCTCTCCTGCCCCCTGACTGCCGATCGTCGGCCGCTGGCTGCCGCTCGCCGCCTTCTCTCCGCCCGGCGGCGCCGGTGAATCCGAAACGCCATTTCGCGCTCCATCGCCATCGGGCACGGTCACATCGATTTTGTGATACGACTTCAAGTACCGGATCAGACTCTCGAGCAGCGACTGGGGGCGTGCGCCGAGCGAAGCGGGCGTGAACGGATAGACCATGGCGCCTTCGAGCTGAGCCAGGAACTTGAACTCGGTCACAAGTCGACTCTTGCCGACCCCGCGTTCACCTGAGACGAAGACCAATCCGCCCCGACCGTGAGCCGCGCCCGACAGCAGTTCACCGAGCTTGCTCAAGTAGTCACTGCGGCCGACGAAGCCCGAAGCCAGCAGGTAGTTCTGCGGTGCGCCATCATCGGTCGCGCGTTCGCTTTCGGCCGGAGTCAGGCGAACACCGGTCGCCGGACTCAGGGCTTCGACAATCTCCAGACAGGAATGCGGTCGGTCCTCCTTTCGACTCTGAATCATCCGCCACAGCACGTCTTCAAACCGGGCGGGGAGTATGACGCCGCAGTCGGAGGGCCGGGGCAAACGACCGGAGTGCTGGAGCCGGAGCCATGACAGCAGGTCCTTGGCTTCGGACGGGCCCTTCCCGGTCAGTAGCTCGTAGACAACCATGCCGAGAGAGTAGATGTCGGACCGCGCGTCCACGCCGGTGCCCTTGAAGACTTCGGGCGCGATGTAGCCGAGTGTGCCCCGGGCCTCGCGCGAATTGCTCAAGGCAAATCGTTCGGCGAATCCGAAATCCAGCAACTTGGCCCGCACCCGGGGAAACGGCAGCTCCGAGTTCGGGAAGCCGGGGACCTCGCCGTTGCTCCGAGCCTCGCGGGCGACCAGAATGTTCTGGGGCTTGATGTCGCAGTGAAGCAGGCCCTGACAGTGAATCGTGTCCAGTGCCTGAAGGACCTGAATCATCGCTGCCGACAGGTCTTCCAGTAAGGCGTCGTTCAATTCCGGTCGTCCTTCGGCGCCGAAATACTCGTTGATTGGCCGGCCTTCGAAGAACTCCATTGTGAAGTAGTGGCGCCCATCGGAACTGGTTCCGAAATCGCGCACCGAGATCACGCTCGGGTGATTGAACCGGCTCAGGTGATAGAACTCGCGGCTTAGTCCCAGTTCCTCTTCTCGCGACACGCCCGGCCGCGTCGTCTTCAGTGCGAGAGTCCGGTTCGCGATCTGGTCCCGGACCTTGTAGACTTCGCTGATTTCGCCGCCACCCAGCCGCTCGATGACCTCATACCGGTCGGCAATCAGCTCTGAGCCGAAAGCCGCGGACGCGCTGCCGTTGACCGGCAAGTCAGATCCAGAGGTGCGACGTCTGTCACGAGCAGGCTTGCCTGCGGTAGAGGCAGCCGAAGGAAGACCCATCTGCCATAATTATACCGGTCACATGCGACAAAGTCAAGTCGCTGTGACTGCGACCTGACCGATTGCAGGCGCGACACTGACAAAACTGCGTCATATCTGCTCATCATTCTGCTGAAGGAGAAGCCACGGACTGCGACGGCGACCACCAGTGACCAACCGGAAGGCATCAGAACAACATGACAGACCAAGCTGGCTCGGGCACAACGTCGAGCGTGCATGTGTTCCGACCAGTACTGACTGGACGGAATGCGCCAATGGGGCCGGTTGACGCTGCGTCATGACGTAACATATTACAATTGCTAATGTTACAGACTATCACTTGGGCAAGTGCGGCAAAGTGTGACACCAAGTGAATGACGTGGGACAGTTGCGTTGTTTGTCCTAACATGCTGATTTTATTTATGTTATGCCACAACACTCAAGTTTCGCGATGTTTGGTACACAGGATGTTATTGGTTGCGGCATGACTTGCAAGAAGGTTGGGCAAACGGGACACAGCAGAGCATCAACCTTCATTGTTCTTTGAAATTCCGGACTGAAAACAAACAGCGCCGCTAAGCTTACTCGCATCAATCGCCTCCTTACTGCATCGCCAGCGAGCAGAACATAACAGGTGAGAAAGCAGCCTCTCGTGTCCGCCAGGACACAGATGAATCCTTGCCATCGCCGCAACTCGAGGGGTCTCTCGCATCTTTTGTTTCTTGCCTCTCCTCTCTTCCTCTTTGCCATGCAAAAACAGCCCTCGCCTCGTTGTAGCTCGCTTCAGTTGGTGACCTCGCCAGAGTTCACCACGCGCTTTCTCACCTGTTCTGCTCGTCCCTCGTCTCAGGGTGGCGGAAGCAGGCGGATGCGAAAAAGACATGTGGGCACTGTTGCGCTGAACGCAACCTCAGTCGGTCAGAAAGTTGTTTCTAAGAGCTCTGGTATGTTAGCTATGGGGATGGCTCAGACGGGCTCATTGACTTCGAACTCTGCGCCGCGAAATGCGGTCAGTTGCAGTGCCCCTACTATTCATTGCATCGCCTTCTCATCTTGTCGCCAGCCGTAGGAGCGGATGTCGGTCCGCTCCTGCGGCGCCTGGTTCAGCCTGCGGCCTGGTATAGGGATTTGGGGGCTGTGGTATTCCTGACGGCTGTACCTGAAATAAAAAAGAGATTAACGCACAAAAAAGAAATGGGCACTCTTGGACGGTTGCAGGATACGACGGCTCCTTCTTCGATGTCTCAGATGTTCGAGTCGGCACGGGTGATGTCCGACATCTGAAACCGATGCCGGGGTAGGGCATCGGCGTTTCAGGGGTTTCAGCTTTCAGTTCTTTCGCACAGGGGTTTTGAATGGGGGTGTGGGGTGAAGTCAGAATTCAGAAGTCATGAGTCCGCTGCGCGCCTGCGCGCATATCCGCAGTTCCTGATACTTGGTGTGGTCCTGGCGCTGGGCGCGTCCTCGCTGGTGTGCCTCAAGTCGCCGCGGGTCCCGACCTGGGACACGCAAGTCAACCTCCCTTTGCAGGACAACACGTACCGGCTGCTCGACCTGCTGGACCGCAAGTACTTCTCAGTCGGCGCGGACTCGGTGATCCAGTTCTATGCCGAGGCGAAGATCGACACGACCCGGCCGATTTCGCGGATTCAACTCTCGCCGAAGCCGATTGCCTCGTCCTTCGGCCTGGGTGACCTGCTGTTGACCGGAGACTACACCGGCCGCTTTGCGCTGGCGCTGGAAGACATCCTGAACACGCCGCTGCCCGAGCAACCGATGCTCCTGCCGATTCCCGCGTTTGACTTCGCGGTCCTCCGGGAAGTCAGTATCAACGGGATTCACTCGGCGGAGTTGCAGCAGGGCGTGGCGCGCGTGACGGTGCGGAACTTCTCAAATGTCGGACTGGATTCGGCGCGCGTGGGGAGTGATCTCGCAACCGTAGGGTTCAGCAACATCCGGCCGCAGTCCGGGCAAAGCGAGCGACAGGCGCTGGACGGGGGGGTGCTGGGCACTCGAAACGACGTGGTTTTCAGCGGGGGATCGGCCGGCAGCAACGGGATACCGGTGCTGGTCTGCCGGTACGATTCGCTCGTGGTTGAGTACCAACTGGATTCACTGCGTCTGCTGGCGGCCGAGGTGCGGTTGCCGGCTGCTCACGCCGGCCGCAAGCTGTTTCTAGGTGTCACGGCGAGCAATTCATTTGCGCTTGAGAGTCTGGCGCTGGTCCAGGGCTATGCCGAACTGGGGTTTGCCAACAACTTCGCGTTTCCCGTGACAATCGACTACACCGTCGCCAAGCTGAATGCTCGGGGCCGGGTCGACCTCGCACCATTCGGCAGCCAGAGCGTTGCGCTTGACCTGGCCGGTCGGGCACTGGCGAATTCCGGACTGACCAACTCGCTGCTCGATGTGTACACCGAAGTCTCGACCGCGGCATCCGGTGAATACGTACAGGTTGACAAGCGTCAGGGATTGGGCGTCAACGCCGCAATCAAGGGTATGAGGCCGAGCTATCTGGCCGGCGAACTGGGTCTGCCGTTGTACATTACCTCACCCCGGGAATCACTACCCCGGCTGCTGCCGAAAGGGCTCTCCGCGTTGCGCTTGCCGCACTGCCGGATGGACGTGCGCATCGCATCCGAGGTCGGGTTCCGGGCCCGGGTGAATCTGCACATCGTGGGGACTAACGCGGCCGGGGATTCGGTGCGGCTGGAACGAGAATTCCAGGTGCCGCCCGGCGCGCCGGGCGACCCGCGGGTAAGCGAATTCCACGTGCCGTTGGCCAGCGTCCTTAACATCGGCCCGGACAAGGTCAGTGTTTCGTATGACATCGGCATCTGGGGCCGGGGCAAGATTGACGAGCGAGGCTATGCCTGCGGGATTGCCTCGGTATCGACTCCGCTGCGCCTGGCGCTGGCGCACGATACGATTGAACTGGGGAGCCGGGTTGTCGAAATCGGCCAGTCCCTGCGCGAACAAATCGCCCGCTACATGGTTGCCGGGGAAGTCAGCGCGGAGATTGACAACCACTTCCCGTTGGGAATGAATGCCTGCGTGGTGCTGACCCGGGAGCCCGAGCCTTCGGATTCGGGGTCCGAAGTCAGGGGGCCGGAGACGGACTCGAGTCAGTTGGCGACGGATGCGGTTTCGATACCGGTCGGCGTCCCGGCGGGAGTCGTTGATGCCTCACAGGTCTGCCGGGGCAGTACCGATACCGTGGTGACCGGCACGCTGGATGAGCCGGGGCTGGGCGTCTTCCGTAATCCGCGCATCCGGGCCCGGCTGCTGCTGTACGTTCCGGATTCGGATACCGTGGAAATCCGTCAGCAGGACTATCTGCGAATCCGGTCCCGGGCCGCGTTGAAACTGAAACTCGGAGGATAAGATGGGGGAAGTCAGAATTCAGAAGTCAGAAATCAGAAATCAGAACCGGGCGGAAGGGGATTGCGGAGTGCAGATCGCGGTACACGTCCGAGGGCGGAAGGCAGAGAGCAGAGGACAGAAGGCCGGGCCTGGCCTGGCCTTCTGCTTCGCCCTGCTGTTTACCGCGCTTCCGGCGCAGGCCGATGAGTACGCCAACCCGGCGCTGGTGACCGGGGCGGATGCCCTGGGTGTGAATCCCGCGCAGTTGGCCGACCCGGCGCGGCCGCGCTACGTCTACCAACTGCTCGCACTCGACGCCGGCCTGGGCAACAACTCGCTCCGGGGTGCCCAGTATAACCGGTATACCGGCGCCTATCTCGATGAGTCCGCCAAGCATGACATCCTGGGTTCAATTCCGCTTACCGGGCTGAGGCTCGACGGCGATGCCCGGGTTGACGCAACCGCGCTCACGTTCAGTACGTTCGGGTTCGCGGTGAGCGGGCGTGCGGGCATGAGCGGCAATGTCCCGAAGGACCTGGTTGACCTGGTCCTGCGGGGCAACGAACTGGACCGCACCTATTCGGCCGCGACGCTGGGCGGCGAGGCAATCGCCTATACCGACGCCGTCCTCAGCTTCGGAATTCCAATCACGCCCGCCCTGCGCACCGGATTCGGATTGAAATACCTGCGAGGGCTGTTCGTCGCCCAAAGCACCGACGTTGACGGATACCTGCTGACCACACCCTACGTCGTCAATTCCGAGGTCCTCACCGGATACCGCTGGGCCAGCGGCGGCAACGGATTCGGGTTGGACTGGGGCGTCAGTTGGGATTTCGGAATGACGAGTGACGAGCGACGAATGACTGATGGTCGGTCATCCGGCATCGGCCGTCACATCCGGGTGGCGTTCGCAGTCACGAATCTGAACCTGGGAATAGACTGGGACCGCAATCCGGGCGCGGCGGTGTTTCGGCTGAACATGGACTCGGTGAATCTGTGGCAGGTGATGAAGCAGCGCAACGTCGTAAGCACCGAGTTCACCCAGACCTCGCCCGGTTCATTCAAGACGTTTCTTCCGGTCATGTTCAATCTCGGCGCGATGTGGGAGCCGGTGCGTAGTCTCAGCGTCGGGCTGAGTGTGCTCGAGGGATTCCGCAGTACCGCGCTGAGTTCGGCGGTGCCGGCGGCGACGCTCGGCGCCGAATACCGGGGTTTGAGTTGGCTGCCGCTGAGCGCGGCCATGACCGTCGGCGGCAGGGAGGGGCTTGTGCTGGGCTGCGGGGTCGGAGTGCTGACCCGCGGCTACTCGATCCGAGCCCGAATTGCCAACACCGGCGGACTCGGGTTGTCTGCCCGGGGGCTCTCGGCCGGTATAAGTATGGGATATCAGGCGCCGTCCGGTTCAGGAGAGACGGAGTCGATGCGGCTGTACTTCGATTCCTTTGACGGAAGCCGGGAAGAATGAGAACGAGGGGATTTCAGATTGAAGATCGCAGACTACAGAATGCGAACTGCGGAATGTGGGGGGTGAAATGAGGACAGTACAGAACCAGTTGCTGCTGAAATTGAGTCACTTTCTGTCCGGCCAGATCGGCCGGTGGGAAGTGGTGGCGTGGGCCAAAGACGCGCTCGGAAGCCAGAAGTCAGAATTCAGAGGTCAGAACGCGAAACCGCAACCCGGCCTGGACCTCGTGCAGGAAGTTCTTTCAGTGTTGAGCGGGCTGCCCGATGAGCGGACGCGTCACTACAGCATGGTCCGGGCCAGCCTCAATGACTATCGCCGCCGACTCGAGGAAGCTGCTGTGCGCCACACCTTGCCGTAGCGTCTGAGCAGGAACCTGAGCCGGCGCACAGCCGCGATGGAACGGGGCGCGGGAAACCGCGCCCCTTGCGTCTGCAGTGGAAGTGTCTCCATTCTCGCCCGACAAGTGTACTTATAAGAACACTCCATTTTCAGCCATTTTCCAGCCTAACCCACTGATTCTGCGCGACATTCCCGAATTCCGCTCGAAAAAGGGGTGCGCTCCCCCGGGTGCTCCCCCCCTCTCTCCCCTGGGCTATCCCCCGGGCTATCCCCCGGACTCTCCGGGGGGCTCTCCCTGGG